>ERZ1090869.1393-NODE-1394-length-10871-cov-7.131287_pt1 | contig 10871 bp, 13 predicted proteins | sample MGYA00478474_ERZ1090869 | MGnify/ENA primary metagenome ERZ1090869 (study PRJEB33644, sample SAMEA5815748) | chicken gut metagenome | biome: Chicken; feature: Gastrointestinal Tract; material: Caecum | place: Ireland | collected 2019-01-01 | study: A study of... | reverse complement strand
GAATTTATATTCTTTGATGGAGAAGTTTCTTTCTTTTTCAATGAACTCATGGAAGATGACTTCAGTTTTATTGGCTTTTAATGCTTTCCACCATGTATCAATGGCGGCAGCAAGATGTTCATCCTTATGATCGACTTTTCCCAACACATGACCTATGCTTCTTAAAATGGTCACACAGGCAATCCATAAAACACGAAAATCATCTTCGTCTTCACAGTCTTCAAGCATTCTGAGAGCATTTTCAGCATCGTCAATCATTTCGGCTGCACGCATATTTTTCCCTCCTGTTCTATTCAGTACACATAGTTTATTAGATAGGCACAAAAAAAGCAACCCGTCCGTATTCGTTCCAGTTGATACGAATACGGACGGGTTGCTTTATGGCTCAGTCCAGGGGCTTATACTCTGTGACTGCTTTCAGGTAGGCTTCCGGATCACCGTTCAGAATCAGATCAGCGTAAGCTGCTGGGTCATTATAGATCAGGTAGTCCAGCTCTGACCGCTCATACATATTGTTAGCTACCTCGTTCTCCACGGCGATAGTGTTGATGGAAATCATGCTGCCATCGCTGTATTTTAGCTCAACGCAGGCCGTGTCCATGTTAAACTCACAGGATAAAATCTTCATTTCTGTGCTCCTTTCAAATTTCGGGTGTGTTTCTTTGCCAGATCACTGCACTTTTGGCAGCGTTCTTTACTATATGGGGCGGTCAGTCGAAAGCTCAGACGACCTTTCCTAATTTCAAAGGTCAGGCCACCTTGTTCATCGTCATAAGTCTGATGGCACTCTTTTGGATATTTGAGGGCATATTCTGTCAGCCGATTTTTAAGGTCTGTGTTGTGGGTCTGGACTTCAATCATATCCCCTCGCTCGTCAAAAAAGATGGCAGTTGTTTTCTGACGCTTGGTAAGACCTGTTTTCATAAGTACCTCCTGATTTCTGGATTTTTCTCTGGCTCTTGAACCGGAAAAGTGTGGAGTTTTTTGAACAGGGAGAACCCGGACGATGCACAGGTCATCCGGGAAGCTCCCATTGGTAAAATCTCGATTTTCACGGCTCTACACGAAAATCAGCGATTTTCTTCTCTTGTCACCGTTTTAGACCGTTTGCGACCAAACAAGTGCCACAAATCATGCCGGTCGATTACATTTTCATAGCTGCGGAGCTTGCCCCGAAGCTCGTCATTTTCCTTCTCTAATTCTCTGGTACGCAGCTTTCCACGGACAGACTTATATTCTGACAATTCAGCGGTCAGTGCCGCTACCTTGGCTTTTAGTTCGGAGATCAGCTTGTTGGCAGTATCCAGCAGCTTTTGCAGGTGACGTTCTTTCTTCTCCTGAGCTACATATTTCTTTGCAGCAGTAGCAAGGCTCTCGTATTCGGAGCGTTCCAGCATCACTTTAGAGGAGAGAGGCACAGACTTTGCTTCGATTTTCTCAACGTTCTGAACCGCCAGCTGCTGCTTCTGGACACGCTCGAGCTTCTGCTCCAGGGCGGCAGCTTCCTGACTTTTTTGGGCTGTCTGTTTGGTCAATTCAGCAAGGCGTTCCTGTTCTTTCATTACCTTAAACTGAGTCACGGACAAGTGCTCCTCACTGCTGCCACGCTCTCCACGTTCCACATCCTCGTATCCGGCAGCTCTCATCGCCTGAAAGAACCGGTCCTGGAGAACACTGTAAGATTTCTTGAGAATTGGCTTACCCGTAGGAGATAGCCTTGGGTTTCCCTGCTCATCCAAGACGGGCTGCGATTCCCATTTTTTACTGTTGCTGACCTGCATGATGGTTTCCTTGACGGTGCCAATCAGCGATTTATCCTTACATCGTTTACTCCACATAATTTGCTTTTCCACCACCGGGACATATACCACATGAAGATGGTATATCCCATCGCTTCCAGCTCGTCATTGAGGGCTTTCATGATCCGGTAAGCATGAGAATTGGAAACATCCAACTCTTTTGCTACATCGTCCACACGCATAAAACGGTTCTCTTCCATATAAAATCCTCCTGTTCATTTTAATTGATTCCTTACAAGCTTCATTTTCGAATTGGTCAGGCATCCCCCCTTTCAACACGATTTTTTGTTTTCCTGCTCTCCGAACCGCTGATAGTGGATCAGCACTCATCTCTCGATCTCCGCTTAACTTACGAAGCCACTCACCGGATTTCGGTGGGGAGTATCTTCTCTCTGCTGTCATCGCCGCCTCCGGGAACTGCCCGGATTTTTCAAAGCTGGTAGTAATCGCTCGCTCCTTTGCGGGAGGTCTTGGCGTACCCTTTGATGTGGCTCATCAGCTTCCTGATCATACAGAGAGATCGTTGCTCGGTAGAGTGTTATTCAGTTTTCAAGGTTCATCTACAACTAAACATATTTGCTTTGTGAAAATGATTATACTAAACATTTTTGTTTATGTCAATAGGTTTGCAAGAGAATATTAAGCAAATTTATTTAATATCCCTTGACTGCATTAAACATATATGCTATATTAGAGATAACACAATACTGCATATAACAGGAGATGACGCTATGGCAATCGGCGAAAGAATCCATTTTTTCCGCAACAAGTGCGGATTGACACAAAAACAGTTGGGAAAGCTGCTCGGTTTCCCTGAAAAATCCGCAGATGTGCGTCTGGCGCAGTATGAAACTGGTTCAAGAACTCCTAAAGCTGACCTCACAGCTGCTCTGGCACAGGTTCTTGAAGTCTCACCAAATGCTCTTTCTGTACCGGATATAGACTCCTATATTGGTTTGATGCACACGCTGTTCACTCTGGAAGATCGCTACGGTCTATATGTTGACGAGATGGACGGCGAAATTTGCCTAAAAGTCAATGTTCGCAAGAACAAGGACGCTGCCCAGCTGCACGAGATGCTCTGCGCCTGGCGGCAGGTCTCAGCCATGCTGGAGGCGGGTGAGATCTCCAAAAAGGATTACGACAAATGGCGCTACCATTACCCGGAGTTTGACGCTACCCAGAAACGGGCAAAGGTCATGTCTCAGAGACTGAGCGATCTACTGGTTGAAGCACTGAAATCTCCTGATACTTCTGAGGAGTGATATCATGGCGAGTACAATGTTTGAATCAACATATGCAGCCTATCAAGAGATAACAAAAACGTTTGATATTATTTGGGCGCTTGATGCAGGCCTTTGGAATCTGAGAACTGGTGCTCAAAAATTTTACTTGGAACATCCTAACGCTACTGAAAGTCAAGCAAAAGATGAACTTATTAACGGATTGCAGATTCATGGAATTAACTTAAAGCGAATCGCTAATGAATTGACCTGGGAATATGAAGAGCAATATATTTCAGAGCTTTTACTTACGTATGGAATTGGAATTTTTGATAGCTGGGTCGATAATTTTGTTGATACAGTCCTCATGAATGTTTCTAATAAGAAAAGAGATACTATCAAAGCCGATTTGAAAAAAGGTGAATTTCAATCATTTGACAATGCCTTGGCTGCACAGCCTGCCTCTACTTTGATTGGGTGTTTTCATATTACAGCCAACCGGCAAGACGCATATATTGACAATCTTAGGCTTATTTATAAATACTTCAAAAGTTGCAGAAACTGCTGCGCACATGGAAATCACGCATTCACAAAGGTCGCTGAAGATAATTACAATTTGATTAAAAACCTAAAAAAAGAAGACTGTGGAATTAAAGAAGTTCCTAAGATAGTTGAAACGATAAAAGGGATGCCTGTAAAACTAATTTTGAGAGGTGTAGTAGGTTTCTTTGATGTTTTAATCCGGATAATTAAGCACTACGATATCGTGGCATCTGATAAAATCGCTGTGGATGAAGAATTGAAAAAAAGGTGGGCCACTATCCCATATCAGCCAATACCAGTTGAAGTACAAAAAAGAATCACGCAGGCTCGCTACGAAAAGAAAAGAAACTATTCCATTCGTTTTCATCTCAAATCTGTACATATGTATGCACCTTATGTGAATAAAACTGACGATGTATACTTGTTTCTGTCAAACAACTCGCTGATAGTATAAGAAAAAGAGCTAACCGGTTTAACAAAACCAGTTAGCTCTTTTTCTATCAATAATGAGATTTTGTTGCCATTTCGTTGCCACAAGGCTCTGAAATCGCCACTTCTCCGGCTCTTGAGCCGAGAAAGTCAGGTTATGAGATTATTCCCACTCGATGGTGGCCGGGGGCTTGGACGTGATATCGTAGACGATCCGGTTGATGCCCTGGACCTCGTTGACGATGCGGGTGGAGATCTTATCCAGCAGGTCGTAAGGGATCCGGGCCCAGTCGGCGGTCATGAAGTCGCTGGTGGTCACCGCCCGGAGGGCCAGGGTGTAGTCATAGGTCCGGCCGTCGCCCATGACGCCCACGGACCGGGTGTTGGTCAGCACGGCAAAATACTGGTTGATATTCTTATCCTCCCCGGCGGCGGCGATCTCCTCCCGGTAGATGGCATCGGCGTCCCGGAGGGTGTCCAGCTTCTCCTTGGTCAGGTCGCCGATGACCCGAATGGCCAGACCCGGACCGGGGAAGGGCTGGCGGGTGACCAGGTACTCGGGCAGTCCCAGCTCCCGGCCCAGCTGCCGCACCTCGTCCTTGAACAGCAGCCGCAGGGGCTCGATGATCTCCTTGAAGTCCACATAGTCCGGCAGGCCGCCCACGTTGTGGTGGCTCTTGATGACGGCGGCGTCGCCGGCGCCGGACTCGATGACGTCGGGGTAGATGGTGCCCTGGGCCAAAAAGTCCACGGCGCCGATCTTCTTGGCCTCCTCCTCGAAGACCCGGATGAACTCCTCGCCGATGATCTTCCGCTTCCGCTCCGGCTCAGAGATGCCGGAGAGCTTGCTGAGGAAGCGGCCCTCGGCGTCCACACGGACGAAGTTCATGGCCCACTTGGAGAAGGCGGCCTCCACCTCGTCCCCCTCGTTCTTTCGCATGAGGCCGTGGTCCACAAACACGCAGGTGAGCTGCTCGCCCACCGCCTCCGCCAGCAGGGCGGCGCACACGGAACTGTCCACGCCGCCGGAGAGGGCCAGCAGGACCTTGCCGCTCCCCACCTTCTCCCGGATGGCGGCGATGGCGGTGCGCTTGTAGTCCTCCATGGTCCAGTCGCCCACGGCGCCGCAGACCTCGTAGAGGAAGTTGCGGATCATCCGCAGGCCGTTCTCCGTGTGGTTGACCTCCGGGTGGAACTGCACACCGTAGAAGCCCCGGGCCTCGTCGGCGATGGCCACGTTGGGGCAGGCCTTGGAGTGGGCCATCAGGGCGAAGCCCTCGGGGACCTTCTCCATGTAGTCCCCGTGGCTCATCCAGCTCACGCCGCACTCCGGCAGGCCCTTGAAGAGCTTGCAGCCGGTGTTGTAGAAGGTCTCCGTCTTGCCGTACTCCCGGGCGGAGTCGTCCTGGGCGGCGGTGACCCGGCCCCCCAGGGTGTGGGCCATGAGCTGGCAGCCGTAGCAGATGCCCAGCACCGGCACGCCGGCCTCAAACAGGGCCGGGTCCACCTGGGGAGAGTTTTCCAGGTACACGGAGTTGGGGCCGCCGGTGAAGATGAAGCCGATGGGCTCCATGGCCATCAGGTCGGCCAGGGGGGTGGTGTAGGGCTTGACCTCGCAGTATACGCCGCACTCCCGGACCCGGCGGGCGATGAGCTGATTGTACTGTCCGCCGAAGTCCAGGACGATCACAGTCTGATGGGACATGACATGCTCCCCTTTCTCTGAAAGTTTTCCGCTTCCGCGCCGTTTTACTCCTCGTCGTCCCGGAAGACGATGCCGTTCTCGTCGGCGCTCTCGATGACGGCCAGGGCGTGGTAGTTGACGTCCATGGCCCGCAGCCGGTCGCCGCCGCCCTGGAAGCCCTTCTCCACGGCGATGCCGATGCCCACCAGCTCCGCCCCGGCCTGGCTCACCAGGTCGCACAGGCCCCGGACCGCCTCGCCGTTGGCCATGAAGTCGTCGATGATCAGGACCCGGTCGTTGGCGTTGAGCCACTCCTTGGAGAGGATCTGGGTCACCTTCTTCTTGTAGGTGTAGGAGAAGATCTCGCTCTGATAGAGGCCGCCCTCGATGTTGTCGCTCTTGGCCTTCTTGGCGAAGACCATGGGCACGTTGTAGCGCTCGGCGCAGATGGTGGCCAGGGCGATGCCGCTGGCCTCGGCGGTGAGGACCATGGTGATGTTCTCCACGTCAAAGAGCCTTGCGAACTCGTCGGCGATCTGCCCCATGAGCCGGGTGTCCACCCGGTGGTTGAGAAAGCCGTCCACCTTGATGATGTTGCCGGGCAGGACTTTGCCCTCACTGCGAATGCGGTCCTTCAGAAGCTGCATTCTTTTGTCACATCCTCTCGTCGTTTTTCATGTCTCCACGATTTGACACGGTTCGTGTCTCTTACGCCTATTATGCCAAGAAGCGGACCGACTTGCAACCGTATACTTGGCCAAAAATAAAATTTTTTGTCGAAGGATCTTATTGGAATCTGGCGCAGAGGCGGCCCCCGTCTCTGCGGTGCGCAAAAAGAGCCGGCCCCGCGTCCCGCGGAGCCGGCCTCTGCTTTCCGTATGTTACATATCCCGCAGGCAGTCCCGGTTTTTGACAAAGTACTCCACCCCGGACCAGAGGGTGGTGACCACGATCACCGCCACGCACAGGGTGTTGACAAGATCGGGGATGGGCAGGAACATGAGCACGATGCACACCATGGTGGAGGCGGTCTTCACCTTCCCGGACCAGCCGGCGGCGATGACCCGCCCCTGGTCGCTGGCCACCATCCGCAGCCCGCTGACGGCGAACTCCCGGAGGATGACGATGAGCAGGGCCCAGCCGGGCATCTGGCCGTTCTCCACGAACCAGAGCATGGCGGCCACCACCAGCATCTTGTCCGCCAGGGGGTCGGCGAACTTGCCGAAGTCGGTGACCAGGTTCCGGCTGCGGGCGATCTTGCCGTCCAGCAGGTCGGTGAGGCTTGCAATGATGAAGATGGCCAGGGCGATGTAGGAGGCCCCGGGCACGTCCAGATACAGCACCAGCAGGAAGGGCAGGATCAGCACGATCCTGAGCACGGTCAGTTTGTTAGGCAGATTCATGGCGTTTTGCGCTCCTTCTCTCTGTTAAAAATGGCCGGAGGGACCCAGCAGCCGCCCGTCCACCTCCGGCGGGGCCGCCTCGGGCATGGCCTCCTCAAATCCCAGGCCGGCGGAGAGCTGCTCGGCCAGCCTGCGGTAGAAATCCCGGTAGACCCCGATCCGCTCCCGCCACTGGGCGGTGGCGGCGGGGGTGGCGAGGGGCATCTCCAAAAACTTCTCCAGCCGCTCCAGGGTCTTCGCCACGTGGGCCTGCTTCTCCCCCAGGGACAGCTTGCTGAAGGACATGCTCTCCAGGGTCTCGTAGAGGCGGTAGACGTCAAAGCGGTCGATGTTGTCCGCGTCCCCCACAGTCCGGGCGAAGGCCGTGGCCTCCCCGGGAAAGTCCGCCTTGTCGTCCACATGGATGGCCACGCCGTAGCAGATCTCACCGGTCACATCCGGGGGCAGGCCCAGGCTCTCCAGAAAGGGCCGGGCGATCCGGGCGGACTCCCGGCCGTGGTTCAGCCAGTCCTCCTGGGTGGAAGCGGCGCTCCAGCGGCAGTAGCTCACGTCGTGGAGGAGGCAGGCCATGGCCAAGGCCTCCGGATCCATCCCCTCCGCCCGGGCGATGGACATGCCGATCCGGGCCACCCGAAAGGTGTGCTCCAGACGGTAGGCCCCCGCCTCCGGGTGCTCCTGAAAGTAGGGGCTCTCTTTCAGCTTTTCCCGGAGGAACGCCTCGGTTTTTTTGATCTTCTCCGTCATGCTCCCGCCTCCTGTTCTGCCAGAGCCAGCGCCCAGCTGTCCGGGTATGTCTCCCGCATGTAGCGGGCAAAGCCGGTGTCCTGCGTCAGCAGGCCGTGTTCAAGAATAGTATCCTTCTCCGCCTGAAGGACCCAGGCCCGGCTCCGCTCCGGCAGCTCGGCCCAGCGGACGATCCGCAGAGCTCCCAGCCGCTCCTGCTCCAGCAGCGCCTGGCACACGTCGGGAATGGCGATCTCCTCCAGCACCGGCACCGGCCGCGCCGTCACGTACTCGTTGGGGATCCGGGTGGTCTCCATGTCCGGGCGGCGGGCACAGCGGTACAGGGAGGCGGAGCGGCCCCGGTAGATGGCCTCCAGCGCGCCGGGGAAGTACTCCTCGTAGTAGATCTTCCCCTCCCGGGTGTAGCCGTAGGTGTACTCGAAGTGCTTCACGCCGTAGAACAGCGCCATGGACACCGACGCCGTCAGGCACACCTGCCTGGGCTTGCCGAAGTATTTGGTCACACTGGGCTGGAGGACCTTCAGCCCGGCGGTGGGGGAACAGTGGTACAGGACCTCCATCCTCACGTCTCCTCCACCAGCTCGCCGGTGAGATCCCCGTCCATGGTCCCGGTGATCCGTACCCTCACAAAGGTCCCGGCCTCCACCGGCTCCTCGGCGGTGAAGTAGATGTGCCCGTCCACATCGGGGCTGTCGGCGTAGCTGCGGCCCACGTAGGACATGGACTGGCCGTCAAAGCCCTCGCAGAGGACCTCCAGGACCTCCCCCTGCATCTCCTCGTTCCACTCGTCCATGATCCGGGACTGGATGTCCACCACCAGCTCTGCCCGGCGGATAGCCTCCTCGGTGTCCACCCGCTCCATTTTGGCGGCGGGGGTCCCCTCCTCCGGGGAGTAGGGGAACACCCCGGCCCGGAGCATCCGCTGGTCCCACAGAAACTGGCACAGCTCCTCGAACTCCGCCTCCCCCTCGCCGGGCAGGCCGGTGATGAGGCTGGTGCGGAGGACCAGGCCGGGGATGCGCTCCCGGAGCTTGTCCAGCAGATCCTCGAGGTACGCCTTGTCCCCCCGGCGGTTCATCCGCCGGAGGATGCCGTCGTTGCAGTGCTGGAGGGGGATGTCCAGGTATTTGACGATCTTCTCCTCCCGGGCGATGACGTCGATGAGATGGTCGTCAATCATCTCCGGGTAGAGGTAGTGGAGGCGGATCCAGCGGAAGGGGAGCTTCACCAGCTCCTCCAGCAGGTCCGCCAGGTGGGGCCTGCCGTCCCAGTCGGTGCCGTAGCGGGTGATGTCCTGGGCGATGACGATGAGCTCCTTGACGCCCCGCTCCGCCAGGGCCCTGGCCTCCTCCACCACGTGCTCCATGGAGCGGCTGCGGTACCGGCCCCGGAGCTTGGGGATGATGCAGAAGGCGCACCAGTTGTCGCACCCCTCGGCGATGCGGAGGTAGGCGTACCAGGGCGGGGAGGTGAGGACCCGGCCGAACTCGTCTACCGGGGCGTTGATGTCCCCGAAGCGGCTGGGCCGCTCCCCGGCCATGACGGCCTCCACCGCCTCCACGATGTCCCCGTAGCTGCCGGTGCCCAGAACGCCGTCCACCTCGGGCAGCTCCTTCGGGACCTCCTCCCGGTAGCGCTCCGTCATGCACCCGGTGACCAGGATCTTTTTCAGCTTCCCCTCCTGCTTCAGCGCCGCCATGCGGAGGATGTTCTCGATGGCCTCCTCGTTGGCGCTGGTGAGAAAGCCGCAGGTGTTGACCACCGCCACATCGGCACCCTCCGGCGTTTCGGTCAGGGTGTGGCCCGCCTGGCGGCACAGGGCCATCATCTGCTCGCAATTGACCACGTTTTTCTCGCAGCCCAGGGAGATGAAATGGATGTTATATGACATGGTAAAATACCCCTTTTGCTCGGATAGGCCAGTCGCGCCGCCGGACAGCCTCTGTTTTATACTTTCTACAGTATACAGCGGGATACCCCCGGGGTCAACACCCGATCCGCGGGCATTTTACCCCTGCGCTGCCGCTCTCACAGGCATAAACAGGCATAAATATTTGCATGTGAGAGACAGGCCTTCCGCCGTTATTCTCACCCTGCCAGGCCGCCGCAGCCCGTTTCCTCCGCGATCCAGGCGCTGTATTCGTCAATGGCCGCGGCGAGGGTGTCCACAGACATGAGATCGGACAGGACAGCGGCCTTCTCACTACGCACCGCTGTCAGAAATTCCCGCTGCACGCCCCGCAGCTTTTCCGCCAGATCAGCTTTTCCCACCAGGTCCAGCATGGTGATCCCATCCAGCAGGATCGCGCGGAACAGCGGGTCCATCGCGCCGGCAATCGCGCGGGGCGTTTGTTCCACAGCGCAAAAGCGCGTGATATCCTGTTTCATTTCCCCGAGAACCTGGCGGGACCGCCGGTATAGGGGCATATCATCCGGGGCTGGTTCCACGGGAATGGGCGTGACTGTGGCAACCATCACATCCCCGTCCAGCCCCTCGAGCAACTCCTTTTGCGAATAGGACAGCGTCTCGGGCTCGTCGCTGTTCCGCCACTTGTTGTTCACAAAGAGCAGCCGATCTCCCTCGCGTCCCACATACACAACAGCGTGTTTGCTTCGTGGGGACAGGCGCAGGCCGAGCATGGCGCACCGCTCCTGACACAAATACGCCGGGACCTGGTCCCTGGGCAGCAAAATCTCCCTCATGCGGAAGCCTATCGTACAGAGGAAGCGATTGAACCAGTCAGCCGATTGCAGCATGGTCCCGGCCAGATACTTCCCGCTCTCGTTCTCAAACAGGTACGGCAGCTTCATCCCCAGGCAGAGGTCCCGGTCCTCGATGTCCACGCCATACTGTTCCAGCAGGTTGGCCACCCCCGCGAACGCGCAGGAGGAGTTCAAGGTCATGTACTTCATACGCCACTCCTCTCCCTATTGCAATAGAAGCAATCATAAGCAGGACAAACGATATGTGTTCTCTATGCTTCTAAGCGGAACTTTGCCTCTATTTTCAGTCGATCTCTCCCCTGGAAAGCAGCACAACCGTCTC
>ERZ1090869.1392-NODE-1393-length-10871-cov-14.191938_pt1 | contig 10871 bp, 14 predicted proteins | sample MGYA00478474_ERZ1090869 | MGnify/ENA primary metagenome ERZ1090869 (study PRJEB33644, sample SAMEA5815748) | chicken gut metagenome | biome: Chicken; feature: Gastrointestinal Tract; material: Caecum | place: Ireland | collected 2019-01-01 | study: A study of... | reverse complement strand
GGTAACTATTACCAACTCTGAGGTGAAATTTTGCGAAAGGGGGCCGGGATGTGGGCAAAAGCTCCTGGAAATCGGTAATAACGAAACAAATGACGGCCCTCGGGATAAAAACGGAGCCGTACAAACCGGTAATCGCCACGCTGTGCGATATACTGAAGCAGCGCGACGCGGTGTATGCCCAGTACCTCAGCGAGGGCGCGGAGCCGGTGCGGGAATATACCAACAAGGCCGGGGCCACAAACCTGACCAAGAATCCGTTGCTGATTCTGTGGGATGACCTGAACAAGAGCGCGCTTGCGTACTGGCGCGATCTTGGCCTGACACCCTCCAGCTACAAGAAACTCGCGGGCGAGACGCCGCCGGAAAAGCCGAGCGTGCTGACGGAGGCGTTAAACAAACTTGAGGGGTAAAAACTGGCCCGCCGTGCTGGAGTACGCCGAGAGCATCCGAGACGGGCGCAAAATCGCATGTACAGAACTCCGGCAGGCCGTCGAGCGTTTCTTCACCGACTTGGATAATCCGGATTACGACTTCGACTCAACCGGGCCGGAGTTCTGTATTCAAATCATCGAAAAAACAATATGCCACCAACAGGGCGAGCGGCTCGACGGGAAACCGCTGAGAGGCACTCCGTTCCTGCTGGAGCCGTTTCACAAGTTCATAATCTACAACCTCCTGGGCTTCAAGCTGGCGGGCACCGACATTGTCCGCTACCATGAAGCCCTTATTTTTATACCGCGGAAAAACATCAAGACATCTTTCGCCGCGGCGCTGGCGTGGGCGCTCTCCCTCTGGTATCGCCGGAGCGGCTCAAAGACATATATCACCTCGGCGGCGCTCATGCAGTCTTTGGAGTCGTTCAATTTTCTGGATTACAACATCCGGCGCATGGGCGAGGACGACAAAGACGGCGGGCACTTCCATATCATCGACAATAACAACGAGCACAGCATCGAGGCCGACCTCGGCGACGGCTCGCTGTTCATCCGCGCGCTGGCAGCCAACCCGGATACACAGGACTCGCTCAACTGCAATATCGCCATCTGCGATGAGATACACGCCTTCAAGCAGCCGAAGCAATACAACCTATTCAAAGAGGCCATGAAGGCCTATACCAACAAGCTCTTGATAGGCATCTCTACGGCGGGCGACAATGAGCAGGCGTTTCTTGGCCAGCGGCTGAAATACTGCCGGAAGATACTTAACGGCACAGTGAAGGACGAGCAGTATTTTGTGTTCATGTGCTGTGCCCCGGCGGGCGTGAGGGACGGAAGCGTGGACTTCACCGACCCGAAAGTCCACGAGATGGCTAATCCCGCGTATGGCGTGAGCATCCGCCCGGCGGAGATACTCAACGACTCCCTGCAGGCCCAGAACGACCCGCAGCAGCGCAAGGACTTCTTCGCCAAGAGCCTCAACGTCTACTCCAACGCGATAACCGCGTATTTCGATATCGACGAGTTCCGCAAGAGCGACGCTAAGTATAATTGGACGATTGACCAACTCGCAAAAATGCCCATCGACTGGTACGGCGGAGCGGACCTCTCAAAGCTCCACGATCTCACGGCGGCAGCGCTTTTCGGCAACTACAAGGGCACGGACATTATCATAACTCACGCATTCTTCCCTGTGGTAGCCGCGCACCTCAAAGCCGACCAGGATAACATACCGCTGTTTGGCTGGGCTGATGATGGCTGGCTGACGCTCTGCAACTCGCCGACCGTCAACCACGCCGACGTAGTTAACTGGTTTGTGGATATGCGCAAGCGGGGCTTCAAGATTCGGCAAGTTGGCCACGACCGGAAATTCTGCCGGGAGTATTTCATCGGTATGAAAGAAGCGGGATTCAAGATAATCGACCAACCGCAGTATTATTACAAGAAGTCCGAGGGATTCAGACACATCGAAGTGGCGGCGAAGGACGGAAACCTCTATTACCTCCATTCGGAGGCGTATGAGTACTGTGTGGAAAATGTCCGCGCCGTTGAAAAAACCGACGACGCAATCCAATACGACAAGGTACAGCCGGAGCATCGAATTGACCTGTTCGACGCTTCGGTTTTCGCTTGTATCCGCTATCTGGAAAATCTTGAGCGGCAGAAAAAAGGAAAGGAGTGGTGGGGCGAGAAATGAGTAAGAGACGCAGACAGAAGGCCAGGGCCGAGCCCCAGAAACGGAGCGTGGCCTTTCTTTGTGCCCCGGAGGCCTGGGACGCGCTGTGTTGCCAGGGATATACCAACCTCGCGCACAACCCGGAGATAGCGGCGGGCGTGGACGCCATAGCGCGGCTGATAGCGTCGATGACGCTGCACCTGATGCGTAACACGGACCACGGGGACGAGCGCGTGAGGGACGAACTGTCCCGGAAACTCGACATCGACCCGTGCTCCACTATGACGCGGGCCACGTTCGTTTCGTGGATAGTCCGCACGTTGTTTCTGGAGGGCAACGGGAACTGTGTGGTGTGGCCGAACACCCGGGCCGGATATATACGCGACCTCGTGCCCATACCGGCGGCGCTGGTGAGCTTCACGCCGGCGGACGACTGGGGATATCGGGTATATATCGGCGGAAAGGCATACGATCCCGACCGCGTATTGCACTTCGTGCTCAACCCCGACAGCTATTATCCGTGGCTGGGCACGGGATACCGGATATCCCTGGCGGACGTGGCCAACAACCTCAAGCAGGGCATGAAAACCGAGAAGGGATTCATGGAAAGCAAGTGGAAGCCCAGTCTGATAGTCAAGGTGGACGCACTGACCGATGAATTCTCCTCCCCGGAAGGGCGGCAGAAGCTCCTTGACAGCTACATCAACACGGCGCAGGCGGGCGAGCCCTGGCTGATACCGGCGGAGCAGTTCTCGGTGGAACAAGTGAAACCACTGTCCCTCTCCGACCTCGCCCTCTCCGACATGATGACACTGGACAAGCGGACCGTTGCCAGCATCCTCGGCGTGCCGCCCTTCGTGCTGGGCGTGGGGGATTTCCAGCGGGACGCATGGAACAACTTCATAAACTCCACCATTATGCCGCTGGCGAAGCTGATAGAGCAGGAGATGACCAAAAAGCTCCTGTATTCCCCCGACCTCTATCTGAGATTCAACCCCCGGAGCCTCTACAACTACTCGCTGCCGGAGATAGTCTCTGCCGGCGCGGAGATGGTGGACAGGATGGCCATGCGCCGCAATGAGTGGCGAGACTGGGCCGGGCTGCCGCCTGACCCGGACATGGACGAGCTTCTCGCACTCGAAAACTACGTGCCCGCCGACCGGCTGGGCGACCAGGCAAAACTGACCGGAGGAGGTGAGTGAGACGGAACGCAGATATATCAGGATGCAGGACATGCAGACCCGCGAAGCGACAGACGGCAAGCGCTATCTGGAGGGCTATTTCGCCGTGTTCAACAGCGTGTACGAGGTCGTACCGGGCTGGGTGGAGACCATAGCGCCCGGAGCCTTCGCCCGCTATCTGAGCGAAGGGAAAGGCACAAAAGCGCTGTGGAATCACGACAGCAACATCGTCCTCGGCAATACGGCCAACAGCACGCTCACCCTCCGCGAGGATGAGACCGGCCTGCGGGGCTCTATCGAAATCAATGAGGCGGATACCGACGCCCTCAACGCATACGCGCGAGTCCAGCGCGGCGACGTTGAGGGCTGTTCTTTTGGCTTCGACATTGCCCGGCAGGACGAGTGGTGGGACGACGAAGGGATATACCACACCGTTATCCGTGAGGTAGACCCGCTGTATGAGGTAAGCCCCTGTACATTCCCGGCCTATTCGGCCACCAGCATCAGCGCACGGAGCAAGCTCGACGAGCTGGCCCAGGCGCGAGAGCGCCGGCTGGAAAAATGGCGCTGTGAAATGCTCGAAAAACTGAAAGGAGACAATTGATGCTCAAGGCACTGATGATCAAACGCTCCATCGACCTCAAAAGGGCAGAACTTGAGGAACTCCGCAAACGCGAGACCGAGTTCGAGACCCGCGAGGCCGAACTGGAGGCGGCTATCAACGAGGCCGCGGCCCCGGACGAGCAGGCCGCGGTGGCGGAAAGCGTCGAGAAATTCGACGCAGACAAAGCCGCCTATGAGGAGAACGTAAACACCCTCTCCGCCGAGATAGAGCAGCTGGAGGCTGACCTGGCGGCGATAGAGGCCGAGGCCCCGAGCCGCGAGGCCAAAATCAAAAACATTGAAAGGACTGACAACAAGGTGCAGACCACCATCAACATCCGCGAGCTACCCATGAGCCGCAGGGCCTTCGACGCCCTGCCGGAGGAGATGCGCAACAGCGTTGTCCAGAAAGATGAAGTAAAATCCTTCCTCGCTCAGCTGCGCAGCATGAAGGGCACCAACCGCGCCGTCACCGGCGGCGAGCTCACCATCCCGGTCGTGTTCCTCGACCTCATCGCCGAGAACATGTTCCGTTACTCCAAGCTCCTCAACCGCGTGCGCATCCGCTATGTGGGCGGCCAGGCGAGGCAGACCATTGCCGGCACCGTCCCCGAGGCGGTGTGGACGGAGATGTGCGGGGCCATCAATGAGCTGAACTTCGTGTTCAACCAGGTCACTCTCGACGGCTACAAGGTGGCCGGCTATGTCCCTGTCTGCAATTCGCTGCTGGATGACAACGATATTGACCTGTCCGGCTGGATCGTGGAGATGCTCTCCGAGTCCATCGGCTACGCCATGGACAAGGCCATCCTCTACGGCAAGGGCAGCGCGGCCCGTATGCCTCTCGGCATTGTCACCCGCCTGGCTCAGACCGTGGCGCCGAGCGACTACCCCGCTAATGCTCCCGCATGGGTCGACCTGCACACCAGCAACATCCTCCAGATCGGCGGCGACGGCGTGACCGGCGCGGAGTTCTGGGCTGAACTCATGCAGGCGACCGGCGCGACCTATACCCGCTACTCCCGCGGGAACATGTTCTGGGCCATGAACTCCAAGACTTACGCTACCCTCCGCAGCAAGGTAATCACCTTCACGGCGAGCGGCGATATCGTTTCCAATATCTTCGGCGTCTTGCCCATCATCACCGGCGACGTGGATATTCTGGAGTTCATGCCGGACGGCGACATCGTGGGCGGCTATGGCGACCTGTATCTGCTGGCCATGCGCAGCGGCCTCATGATCGAGTCCAGCTATCACGTGGAGTTCCTCCAGGACAATACCGTGTTCCGCGCCAAGCAGAGGGCGGACGGCCAGCCGATAATCCCCGGCGCGTTTGTGGCTATTAACATCAACGACACCGCCGTGACGACCGCGATGGACTTCGCCGCCGATACCGCCAACGACGCCCAGCTCACCGGCCTGAGCATTGCGGGCGTGACCCTCAGCCCGACCTTCTCCCCGACCACTTACAGCTACAACGGCGGCACCGCCACCAGCAACAGCGCCAAAGTCGAGGCCACCTCGGCTCAGGCCGGCGCGAAGGTCGCCATCGCCGTCAATGGCCAGAATCTCCGCAACGGCGGCACGGCAACGCTCACCGCGTCTGCGGCCAACACCATTACGGCCACGGTAACTCAGGGCAACGCTGTCCGCGTCTACACTGTGACCGTTACCGGCGCGGCCTGATATGACAGACGCCGATATCCTCTCCCTGCTGCAGGTTGACCTGGGCGAGATGTTCCCATCTGAGTCCCGGACGGCCTATTTGCAGCAGTGCATTGGCGCGGCGAAGGAGTTTATCACCCGCGAGGGCATTGCCCTCGCGGAAACTCTTGAGGACGCGCAGCTGGTGGAGATGTACGCGGCGTACCTGGTGCGCAAGCGCGCAACGACCGAGCCTATGCCGCGGATGCTCCGCTGGGCACTGAATAACCGGCTGTTCTCGCAGAAGGCGGTGACAGAAAATGCCCCTTGACAGCGGGACCCTTACGGTTTGGCGGGGCAGCGATACCGCCCAGGCCGGGGGTATGCCGGCGCTCGCATACGTGCAGATATGGGGCAGCTACTACGAGGACAGGACCATCGGCATACAGCGCTACTATACGGCCATGCAGCATGACAGCCGCGTGGACGCTATGGTGAGGGCGCAGCGGACATATGAGCTGAGCCCCTCGACCGACCGGGTGGTGCTGGCCCCATTTTCGCACCAGGACGGCAACGCCTATCGAATACTACAAGTGCAGCAAGTGCTGGACGATGACGGACTGCCCGTAACTGACCTCACACTCGAAAGGGATGACGGCATAGATGCTGGACAACTTACGACAGGCGCTGGCGGCGCTGACTGAGCGCTGCTATCACTATTTCGCCTATCCCGGCACCACGCCGCCCTACATCGTGTGGGCGGAGGATGGCGACAACGACCTTGCCGCCAACAACATCCACGCAGAGAGGTGCTTCGAGGGCACGATAGACCTATTCACAAAAACCGAGGGGGACAGCCTTTTCGAGGCTGTCCCCGCTGCATTAGAGGGCATTGGAGCCGCTTATTACCTCAACTCCGTGCAATACGAGGAGGACACGGGACTATTGCACTACGAGTGGGTATTCGAGGTGGTGTGATGGCCAACATCCGATTCAAGGGATTCGAAGAATATGAAAAAAAGCTCTCCCGGCTGGGGCAGGAGAGCGAACGGATAGCGGGCGCGGCCATATATGAGGGCGCAAAAGTCATGGCCGACGCCATCAAGAGCAATATCCAGTCTCTGCCTATCGTTAGAGGCTACGGCACGGAAGAAAAACCGCTGCCGGGAGGCGTGACATCTGCACAGAAACAGGGGCTAATCAATGGCTTCGGCATCTCCTCCATGCAGCAGGATAACGGATACTACAACGTGAAGATAGGCTTCGACGGCTACAACAAAACAAAAACAAAGGCCTATCCGCAGGGGCAACCCAACCAGCTGGTGGCGCGCGGCGTAGAATCCGGCACCTCATGGAAGCAGAAATATCCGTTCGTGCGCCCGGCAGTGAACAAGAGCCGGAAAGCGACGGAAAAGCGCATGGAGGAGATACTCGACCGGGAAATCGAAAAACTCATGAAATAGGAGGAAATCAATGGCTACTATCGGCGTATCCAAACCGTATTACGCGGTATACAGCAACACGGGCACGACCGTTAAATATGCGGAGGGCGGCGTGGCCGGCAAGGCCACGGAGCTCAACATCGAGATAGAGGCGGCGGAGGACAACGCCCTCTATGCCGACAACACCATCGCGGAAAATGATACTTCTTTCTCCGGCGGGACACTGACCGTGTCTACCGACGACCTGACCCCCGAGGTGGCAACGGCTATCCTCGGCGTGACCTCGCAGGCACTGGACACCATCGATGGCATAACGGATGAAGATGTGAACGAGCTCATCTATGACGACGACCAGACCAGCCCCTATCTGGGATTCGGCATCATCATCAAGAAGAAGCACCTCAACGAGTACAAGTGGCGCGCCATCGTGCTGACCAAGATACAGTTCGCCATCCCCTCCGACGCCGCCGTGACCCAGGGCGAGACCATCGAGTGGCAGGTACCCGAGCTGACCGCCACCATCATGAGGGACGACAGCGCGAAGCATATGTGGAAACGCGAGGCCACATTCACGACTGAGGCCCAGGCGGAGGCCTACATCAAAAACCGCCTGAGCATAACGGCATGAGGACTGCAAAGCTGACCCTGAACGGGGTGGAATACACCCTCTGCTTCTCCGCGCGAGTGATGCGCAGCTGCGCGGAAAGATACGGGGACATGAACGCCATATATGATGCGCTCAACAAGGACAAGCCGGTGGAGGCGCTGGACGAGGCCGTGTGGCTCCTGGCCCAGCTGATAGACGGCGGGGCACGGTATTCGCGGCTGAATGGCGGCGACGCGCCCTCGATATCCCCCGATGACCTCTATGATATCGCGGGGATCGACGACCTCACCAACCTCCGCGGGAAAATCGCGGAGACCATCAGCGCAGGACAGACCACCACAGTGGAGGCGCACTCAAAAAACGCGGAGGCCACTCCGGGCAAATAGGCCCGGAGTGGTTTCTCTGGTATGGGATGCGGATAGGGTTGAGTTACACCGAGGCCCTGGACATCCCCATAGGCGAGCTGCGCGACTACATAGCGATCGAGCAAATCAAGTGCGAGGGCATGGAGTGGGGCCACGCGCTGACGGACGAGGACATAATCCCTCCGAATCTGAGGTGAGACAATGGCAACTGATATCGGCCCGAAAATAGGGATAGACGGGGAAAAGGAATTTCGCGACGCTCTCTACAACATCGACCAGCAGCTCAAGACCCTGGGCTCCGAAATGAAGGCCGTGACCTCAGAATTTGAGGACAACGCCGACAGCCAGGAAGCTCTGGCGAAACAGGCCCAGGTGCTTAATAAGCAGCTGGAAGCGCAGGAAAAGAAGGTATCTGAGCTGCAAAAGGGCCTTGCAGCGGCGACGGCCAAATTCGGCGAGAGCGACACCAAGACGCTCAAGTGGGCCCAGGCCGTGAACAACGCCACCGCCGACCTGAACAAGATGCGCTCTCAACTCTCAAAGGTGGAGAGCGAAATGGACGGGGCCGCGAACGCCACCGACGACATGGGGGACGCGCTGGACGACATCGACGACAGCGCGACGAAGGCCAGCAAGGGCCTGGACACCCTCACGGTGGCGGCGGGGAATCTGGTGGCGCAGGGCATCTCCGCAGTTGTGAGCGGCATTGCTGATATGGTATCCAGCCTGTGGAATCTGGACGAATCCACGGAGGAATACCGTACGGCGATGGGCAAGCTCAACACGGCCTTTGAGGCCGCGGGCTACAGCCCGGAGACCGCGCAGAAAGCGTACACGGAATTCTATAAGATACTCGGCGACACCGACCAGGCTACCGAGGCCTCTCAGCTGTTGGCGACCCTCGCCATGAGCGAGCAGGACATGATCAAGTGGACGGAGATAGCCACCGGCGTATATGGCACGTTCGGTGACTCGCTGCCTATCGAATCGCTGATAGAATCGGCCAACGAAACGGCCAAAGTGGGGACCGTGACGGGCACGCTGGCGGACGCGCTCAACTGGGCAGGCATATCTGAGGAAGAATTCAACGAACAGCTGGCGGCCTGCGGGAGCGAGGCCAAGCGGAATCGGCTGATACTCAATACCCTCGGCACGACCTACGAGGAAGCGGCCCGGATATTCGAGGAAAACAACGGCGTGCTGATGGAGGCGCGCGAAAACCAGAAGCAATTACAGGACTCGCTCGCCGGCCTTGGCACTACGATAGCCGACCTGAAAAACCAGGCGGCAAATCAGCTGCTTCCCGCCGTGCAAAGCATCGTGACGGCGTTCAACGGGATGTTGACGGGCGTGGAGGGCTCAGACCAGGCATTCGCTGACGCCATCACACAGATGATACAGGCGCTGGGGGAAATGCTGCCTGATGTTGTGGCCACGGGCAGCGAGATACTCCTGGCCGTGGCGCAGGGGATAATCGAGGCGATACCTGAGCTGCTGGCCGTGGGCGCGGAGATAATCGGACAACTCGTGATATCCATATCCGAGGCGCTGCCGGAACTTCTCAACTCCGGCATGGAGATGTTACAGCAGCTGGCGACCGGCATAGAGCAGGGACTGCCAGACCTGGTGGCGCGGCTGCCGCAAATCGTTGAGGGCATACTGACATTCTTCACCGAGAATCTGGAGAGCTTCCTGCAGAAGGGCGTGGAGATACTCCAGTCCATCATCAACGGCATTATCAACTCCATCCCCAACCTCATTGAGGCGCTACCGCAGGTGATAACGGCGTTCATGACTTTCATCGCCGAAAATCTGCCAACTATCGTCGAGGCGGGCGTTAATCTGCTGCTAAGCCTGATCGAGGGCATAATCTCCGCCATCCCGCAATTGGTGGAGTCGTTGCCGGCGATAATCGAAGCCATCGTTACGGGAATACTCGACCTGATGAGTAACATCGTGGACGTGGGCAAGAACATCGTCGAGGGAATCTGGGAAGGCATAAGCAGCATGGCCAGCTGGATAGCGGGCAAAGTCAAGGACTTCTTCTCAGGTATTATCGACGGGGCCAAGAGCCTGCTGGGCATCGCGTCGCCGTCCAAAGTTTTCGCCGGGATAGGCGAGAACATGGCGCTCGGCGTGGGCGAGGGCTGGGACTCCGCCTATGGGGCCATCCGCCGGGACATCACGCGGGGCATGACCTTCCCCGTGACCCCCAGCATAGACCGGGGGACGGTGGCTGTGCCGGAGACTACGCAGGAGAACGTTGCCGGGGGCACCTACAGAATAGAAGTCCCCCTCTATATCAACGGGCGCGAACTCTACAGGGCAACGCTCAACGACCTCAAGACCGCCATCAACAATTCGGCCCGTTCTTCCGGCTTGACGCCGACGCTGGGGTGACATTATGCAGGCTAAGGTAGTTATCAACAATGTGGATTTCTCCGGGCTTGTCGCCCGCGAGGGGATAACGCAGACGGAGATACGCCGGCAATCGCGGACGGTGGTGACGCTGGACGGGACGGAGCAGCGGACGTATATACCCAAGAGGCAGTTCAACATTGTGTTTCTGGAAATGCCGGAGACCCGCCTGCAGCAGCTGGCGGCAGCGATAACACAGCCCTCCACGGTGGAGATACTGGACAGGGAGCTGGGGCTGATAACCCGCTCCTTCTGGGTGGAGGGGCTGACCAATGTGAACAAAATCGTCGAAGGCGACACGACCTATATGGACGGCGTGTCGCTCACAATCGTAGAGGTGTGATATGCAGGACACGAGCGCGCTCTACAACCAGATATTCGAGACGGACGGCCACTATGCCGAGGTGAAAATCAACATCGCCGGGGTGGACTACGGGCAAGACAAAATCGTGTCCCTGTCCACCTCCGGGGGGCTGTTCGCGGAGGGGACGCTGGGGGC
>ERZ1090869.1388-NODE-1389-length-10885-cov-6.842936_pt1 | contig 10885 bp, 3 predicted proteins | sample MGYA00478474_ERZ1090869 | MGnify/ENA primary metagenome ERZ1090869 (study PRJEB33644, sample SAMEA5815748) | chicken gut metagenome | biome: Chicken; feature: Gastrointestinal Tract; material: Caecum | place: Ireland | collected 2019-01-01 | study: A study of the... | reverse complement strand
GCGGAGCGTTTGCCGAGGAAGAAGGAGGCGCAGCGGAGCGAGCGAAGCCTGCCGCATGCGGCGGGATGAGGAATGCGGAGCTTGTGCCGACGCGGGCAGGCGGCCCCCTCTTTGGATTCACCCCCAGGGGGTGCATAAACGGGAGAAAGGAGTTTACTCATATGAAATTACCAAGTATGCGCTATGCCGGGAGCCAGGGGCGGAGCTATCAGGTCCGCTTCGGCGGCTATAACCACACCCTGGCGGCAGGGGAGGGGGAGCTGTGGGACATGGGCAACCTGACCGGCGATTTCGCACCCCTCCTTGCCTCCCGGCCCCGGCGGCGGAAGGTCAGGACCCTGGCCAGTCCCGGCGGGATCGGGAGCCTGAACGGCCTCTTTTGGGTGGATAGCACTGGCTTCTATTACGAGGGCACCAAAAAAGGGGACGTCACCGCCGGACGGAAGATCTTCGCAGGGATGGGGAGCCGGATCATCATTTTCCCGGATAAGGCGCTGTACAACACCGCCACGGACAGCTTCGAGGCTCTGGAGGCCAGCTGCACGGCGGCGGCCGGGACGGCCAAGTTTGACAACGGCACCCTCTTCGAGGAGGAGGCGGAGTGCAACACCCTGACCTGCGCCGGGATCGACTTCAACGACTATTTCTCGGCGGGGGACGCCGTGGAGATCTCCGGCTGCACCAAGCACACGGAGAACAACAAAACTCCCGTGATACGGGAGATCAGCGAGGACGGCCACAGCCTCCGCTTCTATGAGTACGTGTTCGTACTGGACGGGACGGACGAGGCCCCGGAGGGATATTTTGAGCCGGGGGCCGTGACCATCGCCCGGAAGGTGCCCGACCTGGACTACATCTGTGTCAACGAGAACCGGCTGTGGGGCTGTAAGGGGGATACCATTTACAGCTCCAAGCTGGGGGACCCCAAGAATTTCAACGTGTTCGACGGGGTGGGGACGGACAGCTGGAGCGTGGACAGCGGCAGCGCCGGAGAGTTTACCGGGTGCTGCGCCTACCTGGGATACCCCTGCTTCTTCAAGGAGGACAAGATCTTCAAGGTCTACGGCTCACTCCCCACAAACTTTGAGCTGATGGGCAGCGCCACCATGGGCGTAGCCGCCGGGTGCGGCGGGAGCCTGGCAGTGGCGGGGGAGGTGCTGTTCTACATCGCCAGGAGCGGTCCCACCGCCTACTCCGGGGGCATCCCCTCCAGCATTGCCGCCCCCTTCGGCGGGGAGAAGTTCTCCGGCGCAGTGGCCGGCAGCGACGGTCTGAAATACTACGTGTCCATGGAGGACCAGGCGGGGCAGCGGCACCTCTTCGTCTACGACACCCGCCAAGGGATGTGGCACCGGGAGGACGGGAGCAACGCCATGGGGTTTGCCTTTGAGGGAGGGCTCCATATGTTGCTCACCAATGGCGAGGTCTGGCGGCTGGACGGACAGGGGGAGGGAACCGAGGAGGGCCCCGTGAGCTGGTACGCCGAGTTCGGGGATTTCACCGAGGGGAGCCCCAACGCCAAGGGCTACGGGAAGCTCCAGATCCGCTTGGAGGTGGAGGAGGGTGCCTCCGCCAAGGCGGAGGTCCGCTACGACAGCCGGGGAGACTGGGAGACCGCGGGGGAGATCGGCCCCGGGGCGAAGCGGACGTGCCTGCTGCCGGTGGTCCCCCGGCGGGCGGACCACTACCGGGTGCGGCTCAGCGGCACCGGCGGGTGTGTGGTCTACAGCATGGCCAGGAGCTACTACAGCGGGTCGGAGCATCGAACGTTTTGATCGGTACGAATTGACAGGAAACGGCGCCTTTGCTACAATAGCAACGGCCCCCGCGTAGGCGGAGGCCGGGCGCTGTTATCACAAATGGGCGGTTAGCTACTCCCTTGTGAAAGGGGGTGGTGCGGATGTGGAAGAGACGGCTGTACCGTGTACTGCGGTTTCTGGTATGTCTGGCGGTCGCGCTGTACATACTGACCACAAAAGCGTACTAGCCGTCCGGCTGGCCCCGAACGGCTAGTATAGGCTTATGCCAACTGGTCACAAAAGGGTTAACCGTCAGATAACAGCGCCCTTTCTACACACATTATAGCAAAATGAGCCGCCTTGTCAAGCGTAACGCGGCCAGTTCCCGGGGAGCTGGCCGCGGCAGAGACAGGGCGGCGATCTTATTGTTGACAGAGAGGAGAGAGACCATGACCTACGAGGAATTGTTGGACCAGATCCAGGGGAAGGGGCAGTCCTGGAGCCAGTGGGATCTTGAGACGGCCCGGAAGAATCCGTCCTTCGGCGCGTCCATGCTGACCTATAAGCAGGACTGGGCGGAGGCTACGGATCAGGCGGGAAGGACCGCCGCCAACCAGGCGGCGGAGGCCCTGCGCCGCCAGTACGGGAGCTATCTGGGCGGCTCCGACGGCAGCAAGTATTACGGCCTGGGCGGGCCAGGAAGCTACCAGAGCGGCTATCAGGACAGGATCAGCCAGATTCTGGACGAAATGGACAATTACCGGGACTTCGACTATGGCCCGGCCCCCACCTACAACAACCGGTACCAGGAGACGCTGGACGAGCTGCTGGGACAGGTGCAGAACTACGGGCCCTTCACCTGGAGCAAGGAGGAGGACCCGGCCTACAGCGCCTACGCCAAGCAGTACCGTCGGGAGGGGCAGCGGGCCACGGCGGACGCCATGGCCCAGGCCGCCGCCCTCACCGGCGGGCAGGTCTCCACCGCGGCGGCCACCGCCGCCAGCCAGGCCGGGGACTACTACGCCGGGCAGCTGGCGGACGTGATCCCCCAGCTCTACGAGAACGCCTACCAGCGGTACCTCAGCGACTACTCCCTGCTGGCGGACCAGCTGGGCCAGGTCCGGCAGGCGGAGCAGCTGGACTACGCCAAGTACCTGGACGAGCTGGGGCAGTACAACGCAGACCGCAACCTCAGCTACGACCAGTGGCTCCAGGGGTACAACATGCTATCCGGCAATCTCTCCGCCTTCCAGGGACAGGACCAGACGGAGTATGGCCGGCTGCTGGACCAGATCGAGTACAACATGCAGCAGGACGCCCTGGAGCGGGAGGCGGCGGCGGACCGGCAGAATCTATATCAGGCACAGGTGGACGCCATTCTCTCGGCGGGCGGTACGCCCTCCGACGCCCTGGTGGGCCCCAGCGGGTACTCCGATGAGTACGTCAACGCCCTGCGGGCCTACTACGCCGCCCAGGCGGCCCCCAGTGGCGGGGGAGGGGGAATCCGATCCGGCGGAAGCAGCAGTGGAAGCGGAAAAAATACGATGTCTCTGACAACGGCCAAGCAGGCCGCAGCGGCAGGGGTTTTTTCAGACGATGTGCTGAAGGTGCTCCGGGAAAACGGGTATTCCGACGAGATGCTGTCGGCTATCTACGGATACCGGACCACGTCGTCCTCGTCCGGGTTATCGCCAGAGGCCAGGGCAATTCTCAACAGCTACCGGCATATCAATCCGGGCACAACCTCCAATGTCCCGGAGATCTTCGCGGGCCGGATTGAAAACGCTCTGAACGAGGGGACTATCACAGAGCAGGACGCGGATTACCTGCTGTCTGTACTGGGGTACTGAAAGGAGAGAAACCATGGCGACGATACAGGAACGTCTCCGAAGACTTCGTACGGGGGAGACGCCGGGAACGGCGGCCTCCCCCAGCGGCGGCCCGGAGAATGAAACAGGAGAGCGGAGAGCAGCGCAGTCCGGGGGACTGACCGTTACAGAGCGTTTGGCCAAGATGCGGCAGGACGGCGAGGAGATATCCCGGCAGCGCGAGGCGAAGGAACAGCAGATCCAGCAGGCCCGGGTGGACCTGTTGGATCAGGCGCTGGAGCGGCAGCGGCGGCAGGATCTCTCCAGCGGGACCATCAGAAATCCGGCGGACTTCGCCGGGGGCAGTGTGACCGTGAAGCGAAGGGAAACGACCCCCAGGAGCGGGAGCTTCGGCGGGAGCGGCCAGGGGCAGCGGTCCGACGCCGGGTTCACCGGGGAGCGGGTCAGCGGCCAGCCTGATTGGGGAGAGATCGCCAAGGGCGTGGTGCTCCAGGGTGCGGACCAGGCGGCCACAGGCATCACCTCCACGCTGTCCATGCTGGAGGGAGCAGTCATGAAGCCCGTAGGGACCCTGCTGGGAAACGACCAGCTCTATGAGAGCGGCCTATTTCACACCCTGGACGACTACATGCAGGAGGCGGCGGCCGGGAATGAGGGGCGATTCTCCCAGGAGTACAAGAAGGCAGGCCGGGTCGGGGAAGTCCTGGGAGATATTGGACCTTCCGTGGTGGCGGCGGTCCCACAGGCGGTTTTGGCCTTTATGACCGCAGGGACCAGCGCGGCGGCCCAGGGAACCACGGCGGGTGTGCAGGCCGCCGGGCAGGCGGCTCAGGGAGCCGGGGTCGCCAGGACATTTCTCAACACACTGCGGAACACGGCACAAAATCCACAGTTTTTGTACTCGGTCCTCTCCACCGCCGGCAACGAGTATGAGCAGGCCAAGGCGGAGGGCGCGGACGACGGCCGGGCCTACGCCTACGCGGCTTTGACCGGGCTGCTCAACTCCGTTGTGGAGGCCAGCGGCGGTATCGACACCCTGACGCCGGACAACAAGCGCGTACTCCGGCAGTGGGTGGACACCATGCTGGACGAGGGCAGGGAGGAGGTCATCCAGGGGGCGGTCTCCCGGCTGGCGCAGAATGCCGTTTATGGGCGGGAGAATCCCCTGTTCAGTTTGGAGGACGAGAATGCCGTGGTGAATCCCTCCACCGCCGCCCAGGAGTTTCTTGGAGGCGCTGTGGTGGGCGGCATCCTCGGCGGGGGACAGCTTGCCGTACAGCAGGGGCTCAACGCGGCGGCGAACCGTCAGGCCGCCAGGAGGGCGCAGGAGGGCGTACAAGCCGCCCAGGGGGACGGGGGACCCGTGACCCAGGGAACGGTCAAGGAGGCCGCCAGAGGGCAGGAAAACGCCGCCTCACCAGGGGAGACGGCTACCTTGGTCGAAAGGGTGCGGCGATCCATTCCTAACCTGGAAGACATGGGGCCTGTCGCAGAAGTGACCGGGAACGAAATGCCGTCTGGCGGAAAGGTCGTTGACCGGCTCGTGAAGTTTGTAAATTCCATAGGAAACAGGGTGAACCGGCCCGGGTTTGGGGATGTCCTGTTTTCCAAGGGAAGAATCAAAAGCAGTATGCTTGGACACGGGTATGGGAATGCAAAGGTCGAGACGTTTGCGGCGGTCCCTTCGGTCATTCGAAACGGCGTTCAAATAGACCACCAGCAAGACTGGAAGGGCCGGGGGTATGATACCTATACGTTCGCCGCACCGGTCAACTATCGTGGTAAGAGGACCTATCTCGGCGTTATCGTCACAAAAAATGTGCAGGATGGAAGGTATTATGTCCATGAGGTGGTTGACGAAAACGGAAGCACGATCTTCCGCGGAAATGAAAATACAGAGCCTGCATCTGACGGGCGGGCCTCCCTTTCGGGCACTGTCGACACCGTAGCAAGCTCTGTATCTTCTGCTCCCATTATAAATCAGGCGGAGCAGGATGTCAACCAGGAGTCGGTCGTACATACGGCCCGGGAGGGCGAAAGCAGAGACGCCCCCGAAACTGTCAAGACCGGACTATCCGCCAGAGGCGGGGACACCGGTAGTTCGGGAGCGTCTCCGATAACCAGTGTAGCACAGGAGGGCGGGACCGTCAACGCCGCTGACGGCAGCGTGGGATTCGTGAACAGGAGCCGCCGGGAGCTGTCGGCGGGCCAGACCCGGGAGCTGGAGCGCCTGGCCCGGGCGGCGGGGACCAGGATCGCCATGGTGGACCGGGAGGGCACCTTTCAGCAGGGGTGGTACCAGGACGGTCAGGTCCTGGTCAGCGCCGAGGCGGAGGACCCCTACCGGGAGGTGGTCAAGCACGAGCTCACCCATCTGATGCAGGAGACGGCCCCGGCGGAATACCAGGCATACCGTGACTTTGTGCAGGAGATCTACCAGGAGCGCGGGACCCTGGAGGAAAATCTGGGACGGCTGCGGGAGCTGTATCTTGCCAATCAGGTGGAGCTGACGGAGGAGCAGGCCATGGACGAGCTGGCGGCGGACTTCGCCGGGGAGTTGACGGAGGACGAGAGGACCATCCGCCGTCTGGCCGGGGAGCGTCCCTCCCTGGCCCGGCGGTTTCTGGAAACTCTGCGTGATCTGATCGGCAGGCTGCGCTCCGCCCTGGGCAGGCGGACCGGGACCGGGGAGGCGGACCGGGAGGTCGCCGCCCTGGAACAGGCGGCCAGGCTGTGGGAGAACGCCCTGGCGGAGACGGGCCGTGTGCGGGCGGGGGAGGAGCGGAGCGGCGGCGGGACCGCCGCGCAGGACGCGTTCTCCCGTGAGATTGAGCGGCAGTGGATGGGCGAGGACCTTGACAGCGGCGGCACCGCCGGGTATGATGGCGGCACAGAGTACATCGGACAGGACGGAGGGACAGGCAGTGGAGCGGGAGAAACTGACCGGGCAGGAGATACAGGAGATCGACCGGCTAGAGCCGAAGGAGAAGGACGAGACGGGCGGCGGTACTCCGTAAAAGGGACCCGGGAGGCCCAGAGGGAGATCGAGCGGCTGCGGCGGCAGAATGAGCGGCTGCGGCAGGAGATGCGGCGGACCGGGATCCCCAAAGCGAATCGCCAAGCGGTGGAGCGGCAGGCTCGGGCGGTGCTGGAGCAGTACGGTTCCCAGTATGATGGGGAACACCTGGCAAACCGACTGGACGCCCTCTATGAGGATATGGCCGCCAGGGGCGGAACGCCCTGGCAACAGCAGAACGCCCCCACCTGGGAGGAGATTCGGGAGCAGTCCCGGGAGATCGCCCGGGATGTGCTCGCAGAGAGCCGAGCGGAGGAGGGCTCCGACTACTACAGGGGCTACGACGACGCACTGCGGGAGCTGCGGAGCCGGGCCGTATCCCTGGATGAGACATACCGGGGCGCGCTGGACAGCTACGGCGGATACCAGTCCTTCCTCCAGCGCAGCTACGGGCGGCTGCGGCTCCAGGACGGCGGAACACCGGTGGACGTGGTCTACGACGAGCTCTCCCAGCGGTGGCCGGAGCTGTTCCCGGAGGACATCGGCGGCCCGGCGGATCAGCTCATCCGCATGGAGGAGGTGGCGGAGAGCCTGGAGACGGTGGAGAACAACCCCTTTGCCGGGAACATGGACCGGGCGGTGGAGTATGCGGCGGGGGACATCCTGGAGCGGTTCTATGAGACGCCACAGGAGAAGCCCACCTTCGCGGACCGGCAGGAGCGGCGGGCCCAGGAGCGGCTCCGGGAACAGCGGCAGAGAGACCGGGAGGCCAAAAGGTCCGCGCTGGACCGGGAGAAGGCCCGGCACCAGGAGACCGTCCGGAAGGTGCGGGAGCGCTACCAGGAGGCCAACAAGCGTCTGCGGGAGCAGCACCGGGAGGCGAACCGCAGACTGCGGGACCGGCAGGCCGTCACCAAGCTGCGGGATACTATTGCCCGCCATGCCTCTACTCTGAGCCGAAAGCTGCTTCGCCCAACTGATACACAGCACATTCCGGAACAGCTGCGGGGCAGCGTACTGGCCCTGCTGGAGACCCTGGACTTGGAGAGCGGCTACAGTCTGAATATGGCGACCGGGGAGCGAATCTACCGCGACATAGATCGGGATCAGCAGGAGGGCCTGCCCACCAAGCGGACCAACGCCGCCAGGGCATTGCAGGCCGCTTATGAAGAACTGCGGAAAAGCGGGGAGCTGAATACGGTGGTGGACCCGGATCTGGCGGACAACCTGGAGGCTGTGGCTCAAATGGGCGGCGTACCGGTCAGCGACATGAGCCGGGAGCAGCTGGAGATTGTGTGGCGAACCATCCGGGCAGTGGAGCACAGCATCACGAAAGCGGACAAAATGTTGGCGGACAGCCGCTTCCAGACCATCAGCGAGGCGGCCAAGGCGCTGCTGGAGGACAACGGCGGAAAGGCCCGGGCCCAGCTGCGGGGAGCCGCCGGCGGCCTTGACGGACTGTTCAATCTGGATATGCTGACGCCGGAGACCTTCCTGCACAAGCTGGGGAGGGCCGGGGACGACCTGTACCGGCAGATGCGGCAGGCCCAGGACAAGCAGATCCAGATCCTGGACGAGGCGGTGGAGACCACACGGAAGGCCCTGGCGGACAGCGGCCTAAAGCCCTATCAGCTGGAGCGTGAGAAGCGGACCTTCACCCTGAAGAGCGGGGAGAAGGTGACACTGACCACGGCACAGATCATGGAGCTCTACAACCTGACCAAACGGCAGCAGGCCCAAAAGCACCTCTACACCGGAGGTATCCGCCCGGAGGCGGTGGCGAGAGGGCTGCGGATGGAGATGCGCGGGGAGGCCGCCTTTGTCACCGAGGCAGATGTGACCGCCATGGTGGAGACCCTGACGCCGGAGCAGAAGGCCCTGGCCGACAAGCTGCGGGCCTATCTCTCCTCGGACCTGTCCGCCCACGGCAACGAGGCCACTATGGCGGCCTACGGCTATGAGAAGTTCAAGGAGCGGGATTACTGGCCCATCAAGGTGGACCGCAACACCACCAGGGACGATCCGGCGGCGGAGGCCAGGAGCAAGACCATCCCCGGCTACGGAATGACCAAGGCGGTCAACCCCAAGGCGTCCAATCCCGTCACGCTCCACAGCGTCTTTGACACCTACACCCAGCACGTGACGGAGATGGCCACCTACGCCGCCTGGCTGGGGGTCAGCGAGGACGCCACGCGGCTGCAAAACTACCGGTACAACAAGGGGACAACGCCCACCGCGAAGGATATGATCCAGCGGGTCCACGGGGAGGGCGGCAACGCTTACCTCCAGAAGCTCCTCGGCGACATTGCCCAGGGGACAAAGGCCAGACGGGATACCGTTTTTTCCGCGGGAGGTCTGACCAGCGCCTTCAAAGCCTCCTCGGTGGGGGGAAACCTGCGGGTGTTCCTCCAGCAGCCCACGTCCATCCTCCGGGCCGCGGAGATGATCGACATGAAGTACCTGGCCGCCGGGATGGCCCGGCGGGGCGGCTGGAAGAAGGCTCTGGAGCACGCGCCCATCGCCAAGTGGAAGGACTGGGGCTACTTCGAGATGGACACAGGCAGGTCCCTGAAGGAGCTGATGCTGGGACAGGACAGCCGCCTGGAAAAAGTCAAAAGCGGCTCCATGGCCCCGGCGGGCTGGGCGGACAGCGTCGCGTGGGGGGCGCTGTGGAACGCCGTGGAGCTGGAGACCCAGGCAAAACGGCCGGATCTGGAGCGGGGCAGCCCCGAATTTTATGAGGCGGCCAACCGGCGCTTTGGGGAGATCGTGGACCGGACCCAGGTGGTGGACACCGTTCTCCACCGCAGTCAGATCATGCGGAGCGAGAACGCGGCAAACAAGATGGCCACCAGCTTTATGTCTGAGCCCACCAAGATCTACAACGAGGTGGCCCGGGGGATCTACGACATGACCGGGGCCAGGACAGGGGAGGAGAGAGCGAGGGCGGGGCGGCGTCTGGCCCGGACGGCCTTCGCCCTGACCCTGTCCTTCGCCGCGAACGCCGTGGCCCAGTCCCTGTCGGACGCCTGGAGGGACGACGACCGGGACAAGGGGTACTTGGAGAAGCTGGGGGAGAAGTGGCAGGAAAACTTCTGGAACAATTTTAATCCCATTGGATACGTCCCCTATCTGCGGGACGTGCAGTCCATCGTCCAGGGGTATGAAGTCACCCGCATGGATACGGAGGTGCTGGCGGACCTGGTGAGCGCCGCGAGCCAGCTTGCCAGGGCCCGGGATGGCGAGGGGAAGAAGACGGAAGCCTACGCCGGGCTGGAGGTGGGGCTACAGATCCTGCGGGCTGGCGGTCTGGGCCTTGCCAACGTGAAGCGGGATCTTCTGGGGCTCGTCAACACGGCGCTGACGGAGCTGGGAGACTATGAAACGGCCTACGAGCTGGACAAGCTGATGTGGAGCCAGGACAACGACGTAGGGCGGTTCGTGGCGGATCTATACCGGGCGATGGAGGGCGACTGGGAGGACTACGAGGCCATCTACCAGGACATGGTAGACAGCGGCGTGGACCCGGAGCGGATCGCCAACGGCATGGAGGATCGGATGAAGGAGGAGCTGGGCGTGAAAAGCGTGGCGAGCCTCCCCGTCCGCTACAGCCCGCCGGGAGAGGACGAGGCGTTCGACAGCTTCATGCGGGAGGCGGCGGACAGCGAAGACGGCTGGACAGCGGCGCTCCCGGAGGGCAGCGCGGAAGCGGCCCGGACAGCGGACGCCCTGGGCGTCTCCCTGGAGGACTACCTGGAGCTGACAGGGGAGGGCATGGAGCTCGAGGCCATCCAGGATACGCTTCAGGCCTTGGACGCCCTGGAGCCGGAGGATGACATGGACCGGGTGAGCAAGCTCCAGCAGTACACCGCAATAGCGGATCTGCCCATGGCCGAAGCCGATAAGGAATCGGCGCTGGCCCTGGTCATGAGCGACAGCGCCTACGAGAAGTATCAAAGCGCCCGCTCGGCGGGGGTGAGCACCGAGGACTATGTGTGGTTCCTCTCCGCCACCGATGGGCTGGAGGCGGACAAGGACAAGAACGGGAAGTCCATCAGCGGCTCCCGGAAGACCAAGGTCCTGCGGGTCATCGACAGGATGGACCTGAGCCGGAGCCAGAAGGACGCCCTGTTCCTGGCGGCGGGATATAGTGAGAGCACGCTGGGGGACGCGCCCTGGCGGTAAAACAGCGGGCCCCTAGGTCACAGATGACCTAGGGGCTCCATTGATAAATTCACTGTGGAGATTCTTCTACACATTCAAATTATCAATCAGAATGAGAAATATGCGGCAGGCGGGGA
>ERZ1090869.1387-NODE-1388-length-10887-cov-6.891802_pt1 | contig 10887 bp, 10 predicted proteins | sample MGYA00478474_ERZ1090869 | MGnify/ENA primary metagenome ERZ1090869 (study PRJEB33644, sample SAMEA5815748) | chicken gut metagenome | biome: Chicken; feature: Gastrointestinal Tract; material: Caecum | place: Ireland | collected 2019-01-01 | study: A study of... | reverse complement strand
CCAGGTGGGGGGGGTCGGTCCGGGGGCACATGCTCCGCCGCAGGTCCGCCGGGGCCTTCAGGGAGGGGGTGAGCCCCACGCTGCCGCCGATGAGGAAGGTGAGCTGGCTCTGGCCCGCCAGGCCGAAGTCCATCAGGCGCTTTGCCAGCTCCGGGCTGGACAGCATCTTCCCTTCCACGCACAGGGCTACCAGGGCGCCGCCTCTGGGCAGCTTCTCCCGGACGGCGGCGGCCTCCCGCTCCAGGGCGGCGGAGACCTCGCCGGGAGTTGGGTCCTCCGGAAGCCGCTGCTCAGGGAGCTCCAGGATCTCCAGGCGGCAGTGGCGGCTCAGGCGCTTGGCGTACTCCGCCGCCGCGTCTATGTAGAACCGCTCCTTCAGCTTTCCCACGCACAGGACGGTCACCTTCTGCATAGCGCGCCCTCCAGCCGGTACTCCTCCCCGGGGCAGGACCGGGGAGCGGCGGCGAGGCGGACATCACAGCCCGTCTCCGCCAGGGCCTGCCCCACCGTTTCCAGAGCCAGGGCGGGCAGGTTGTTCTCCTGGCGCAGGTGGGCCAGAATGACGGCCCGGGTCCCCGCCCGGGCGGAGTCCGCCGCGAAGGCCGCCGCCGTCTCATTGCTCAGGTGCCCCTGGTCCCCAAGCACCCGGCGCTTCAGGTGGTAGGGGTAGGGCCCCGCCAGGAGCATGTTCACGTCGTGGTTGCTCTCCAGCACCAGCAGGTCGCTGCCCAGCAGGCCCTCCGCTGTCTCCTGGGGGATGTACCCGGTGTCGGTGAGGTAGCCCAGGGAGCCGTCGGGGGTGTCGAAACGGAAGGCGGCGCTCTCCGCGCAGTCGTGGCTGGTGGGAAGAAGCCTGACGGACAGCTCTCCCCACCGGGCCTCCTCCTCCATGGGGACGCTCCACAGCAGGGGGGCCACCCCCGCCAGACGGTAGTGGAGCTGCCGGGCGGTGCCGGGGGTAGAGAGGATGGGGGTGCGGTATTTCTTGATGTAGGTGGCCAGGCCGCTGATGTGGTCCGTGTGCTCATGGGTGATGAGCACGGCGGACAGGTCCTCGGGCCGCAGGCCCTGGCCCGCCAGGGCCTGGCAGATCCGCCGGCAGGAGATGCCCATGTCGATGAGCAGATGGACGCCGTTCCAGGACAGAAGGGCGGCGTTGCCGGAGGAGCCGCTGGCAATGGTGCGGAAGCTGAGCATGGAATACCTCCAGAAAATAGCTGGAAAACCTGAGAAAGCCCGACGACATGCCGTCATCGGGCGAAAAGACGAAAACGGGACAAAGATCAGCCGGCGCTGCTGATGACCGGCTCCTCCTCGGGAATTTCCACCGCGCGGATGCGGCCGCCGATGGCGCGGATCTTACCGATCACGTCCTCATAGCCCCGCTCGATGTACTGCACATTGGTGATCTCGCTGATGCCCCGGGCGGCCAGGGCGGCAATGAGCATAGCCGCGCCGGCCCGCAGGTCGCAGGCCTCCAGCTGGGCGCCGGTCAGACGGTCCACGCCCTCAATGATGGCCAGGTTCCCGTCCACCTGGATCTGGGCCCCCATGCGCTTGAACTCATCGGTGTAGCGGAAGCGGCTGGACCACACGCTGTCGGTGATGATGCTGGTTCCCTGGGCCAGGCACAGGGCGGCGGCCATCTGGGGCTGCATGTCGGTGGGGAAGCCGGGGTAGGGCAGGGCCTTGATGTTGGTGCGGATCAGCGGGCCGATGCGGCTGACCAGAAGGCTGTCGTCCACCTCCTGAATGTCCACCCCCATCTCGCACATCTTGGCGGAAATACAGTCCATGTGCTTGGGGATGATGTTGCAGATCTTCACCTCGCCGCCGCAGGCGGCCACAGCGGCCATGTAGGTCCCCGCCTCGATCTGGTCGGGAATGATGGAGTAGGTGCCGCCCCGGAGCTGGGGCACGCCCCGGACCTTGATGACGTCGGTGCCGGCGCCCATGATGTTGGCGCCCATGGAGTTGAGGAAGTTGGCCACGTCCACGATATGGGGCTCCTTGGCCACGTTCTCGATGACCGTCAGCCCTTCCGCCATAGAGGCGGCCAGCATGATGTTGATGGTGGCCCCCACAGAGACCTTGTCCAGGAAGATGCTGGTGCCCTTCAGCCGTCCGCCGACGGCCTCGGCCATGACAAAGCCCCCCTGGGTGTCCACCTGGGCCCCCAGGGCCCGGAAGCCCTTCAGGTGCTGGTCGATGGGACGGGTGCCGCCGAAGTCGCAGCCGCCGGGGAGGGCCACATCCGCCAGGCCGAACCGGCCCAGCAGAGCCCCCAGCATGTAGTAGGACGCCCGGCAGCGGCGGGCGGACTCGTAGGGAACCCGGCCGTTGCGGAGCTTGGTGGAGTCGATCTCCACGGTGTGGGGGTTGACATAACGCACATTCGCGCCCAAATCCTGCAAAATCCCCAGCAGCAGCTTCACGTCGCTGATCTGGGGAATGTTTTCGATCCGGCAGGGGCCGCTCACCATGAGAGCGGCGGGAATGATGGCAACGGCGGCGTTTTTCGCGCCGCTGATATGGACTTCACCAAACAAGGGACGACCGCCCTCGACAATATACTTGGTCAAAAGTTTGCACCTCTTTGTTAATATATCGGCCTGTAGGTACAGTTTACCCAGGTCTGAACACTTCATACCGCAAATTAACGGTATAAAGTAGACATAATCATAGACGATACCTAGTATAACAGATTTTTCCGCAAAATCAATGGGCGTCGAGGGAAAGTCTTCATAAAATTTTAATAATTTGGCCGGGGAATTTCTCTTATTCCGGCAATTGGAAGCGTCAGGCCCGGACCACTGAGCCGGAGGCGCAGTCCACATAGTAGGCGTAGGTGTCCGTGTCGATCCGCCACAGGGGGACCAGGCGCAGGGAGGAGGGGGAGGACTGGAGCTGGTAGACGCAGGAGATGTCCTCCACCCGGCTGCAGACCACGCCGGCGGCCCGGCGGTAGTCCAGGAAGCGGACCAGGGCGGTGACGCAGTTCAACGGCTCGCTCTCCTCCGTGGCGGCGCCCTCCAGGCTGATGTGGGCCCCGGATACCGCGGTCAACATCCCATCCTGGAACGTCAGGGTGAGGCCGCAGCCGGCGATGGGAACGCCGGCTACGTACTGCTGGGCTGTCACGGCGCCATCGCCGCCGGTGAGCTGGATGTCCACGTCCTCATAGCCGTAGTTCTGGCAGAATTCCCGGACGAAGCCGGCGGCGTCCTCCACGTCCCGGGTCAGCTCGCCGCCGTCAAAGCCGCCGCCGGAGCGGAACTGGATCGATCCGGCCTCCCCGGTGTAGGTGACGATGCCGCCGCCCTGGCTGGCGGCGGTCACCGGCCCGCCCAGCAGGCTCTCGGCCATGGCGGCCTCGCCCTCCTGGTGGCGGCTCAGGACCAGGGGGCTGAGGGGGGACTGAGACAGATCCGCCTGGGCGGACAGCTCCAGCTCCTGGGAGGCAAAGAGGACGCTGAGCTGCTCCCGGGTGTCCCGGGCGGCCTCCTCGGCCTGCAGGTACTGGTAGCCCAGCAGCAGGAGCAGGAAGGCATTGAGCAGCAGCAGGATCAATATGGCGATGTTTTTCAGGCGGCGTGTTTCCATGGCGTGGGTCTCCTTTTTGCCATTTCCGGGGAAAAGAGGGGCAGGTCAGTCGGCCAGCCAGCGGGCGGACAGGGTCTCAGCTCCATTGTCCACGTAACTCAGGGAAAGCCCCGTGTCGGGGCGGAGGGAGGCAATGGCGATGGCCATGGCCGGAGGCAGCAGGGTGGACTCCTGCTCCGTGAGGGCGTAGGACCGGCAGCGGTAGGTGAAGGCGGTGATGGCCCCCTCCTGGATGGTCAGCACCAGGGCCCCCTCTCCGTCGGGGAACGCCACCGGCAGGTCTCCCGCCTGGTAGTGAAAGGACACGGTATACCCCTCCGCCGTCTCTTGAATGCCCAGGAGGTAGAGCGGGGAGGCGCTGGTACCCTCGGTAAGGGCGGCGGCAAGCTGCCGGGCGGCGGCAAGGATCTCCAGGCTGGTGGGGGCCTCGCCGGAGGAGGAGATCTGGTAGAGGTCTGAGGCAGTCTCCGGCTCACCGGTGTAGGTCACGGTCCCGTCGGCGCCGATGCGGAGGGTGCCGGGGGACCCCTCCACCACCTCCGCCGCGCCCCCCTGCTCGGTGTAGCGGGAATTGGTGTGGGCATTGAAATCCAGGGCGGTGAGGAGATTGTAGGCGGTGTAGCCGTCGGGCAGGCTGGACTGGACGTCGGGGACGGGGGCGAGAGAGGAGACCAGCACGGTGTAGGGCTTCAGGGGGCTGTAGTTGGACTCAAAGGCAAAGCTGCCGCCGTTGGGAGCAAAGCTGGCGGCGGTCTCCTGAACGGCGGAGGAGGGGAGGGCGGTCTCGTAGCGGAAGATGGAGCCGTCCGCGCCGTACAGGTACAGCATGGCGGTGGCCTCCTCGGTGGTCAGGGCCATGGCGCGGACCTCCTGGCTGTAGGTCATCCGAGCCTCCTCGGTGTCCCCGCCCAGCCAGGCAATCACCACATCCAGCGGCAGCGGTATTGTCAGGTCCAGGTAAAGGCTGGGCGTGTCCAGCGCCTCCTGGAGGGTCTGATCAGCGGTAGCGCCGATCTCGATGGAGGAGCCCATGGCCTCCCGAAGCAGGGGGGAGACCTCCAGGAAGGCGGCGCTGCCCGTGGAGAGGTAGAGATGGCTGTACCGGCCGTATTCGCTGTCTCCGGTGGCCACCAGGTGCACCGATGGGATTAGGTCCGTCAGGTCCTGGGCCTGCTGCTGTGTTCCGGCCACGGGGGCGGCGGTGAGCAGGTTCTGGAGCTGGGAGCCCAGGCTGCCGCTGAGCAGGGGCAGCCGGAAGAGAAGAATCAGGGCGGAGAGAGACAGCAGGAGCAGAACAAAGTTCTGCACATGGTCAATGGTATCCTTTCTGTTACGCATGGCCCTGTTCCTCCGCCTGATGGATGGGCAGCACGATCCGCACGGTGGTGCCTGGGCCGCTGTGGTCCGACAGGGCGATGGTGCCGTGGTGGCGCAGCACGATCTCCCGGGCGATGGACAGCCCAAGGCCCGTGCCGCCGCTCTCCCGGGACCGGGCCTTGTCCACCCGGTAGAACCGGTCGAAGATCCGCTCCCGGTCCGCCGCCGGGATGCCGATGCCGGTGTCGGACACCTCCATCCACACATTTTTTCCCGTGACGCCGGCGTCCACGGTGATGGTGCCGCCGTCGGGGGTGTACTTGATGGCGTTGCTCAGCACATTCATCATCACCTGCTCGATGCGGCTGCGGTCTCCGGTGATCAGGGGAAGAGTCCGGCCGTAGGAGCGGATCAGGGTGTGGCCGTGGCGCTGGGCCTCCAGCTCCACCGCCCGGCACACGGACTCGATGGCCTCCCGGAAGGGGAAGCGGATCATCTTCATGTCCGCCCGGCCGGAGTCCAGGCGGCTGAGGGTCAGCAGGTCCTGGACGATCCGGGTCATCCGGTCCGTCTCGCTGATGATGATGTCCAAAAAGCTGTTCTCCACGGAGCGGGGGATGTCCTCGCTGTCCCGGATGGTCTCCGCGTAGCTGCGGACGTTGGTCAGAGGGGTGCGCAGCTCGTGGGAGACGTTGGCCACGAACTCCTTGCGCATTTCCTCGTTTTTCCGCTGGGCGGTGACGTCGTGCATTACCGCCATCACCCCGCCGTCCTCCCCATCGGAGAAGGGGGCCAGGTAGAGCTCTAAAATCCGCTCCCCCGCCGTCAGCTCCACAGAGAGGAAGTCCGGCCGCTGAAGGGCAAGGATTTTGCGGAAGGGAACCTGCTCCCCGAAGAGGGCGTCGTAGTCGTAGAAGGAGACCTCCCGCCCCAGCATCTGGCTGGCGGCGGGGTTGCTGGTAAGGATGGAGCCGTCGCTGGCGAAGGCCACCACGCCGTCGGTCATGTGGAGGAACAGGGTGTCCAGCTTGTTGCGCTCGTTCTCCACCGCGGCCAGGGTGTCCCGCAGCACGGCGGCCATATCGTTGAAGGTGGTGGTGAGGATGCCGATCTCGTCGGTGGACTCCACCTCGATGGTGCTGCCGAAGTCCCCGGTGGCAACCCGCTCCGCGCCCTCGGTGAGCCGCTCGATGGGGGTGATCATGGTCTTGCTCAGCAGGAAGCTGAGGAGCACGGAGATCAGAAGCCCCACCAGCAGAGCCTGGGCGATGATGAGGAAGAGCTGGCCGTTGAGCTCGCTGACGGTGTCCCGGTTGTCGTAGATGTAGATGATGAAGCTGTAGTCCCCGGCGGTAATGGGGATGGCCACGTCCATGTAGCTGGCGGTGATGTCGCTGGCGTCTCCCACCAGGTCGCTGCCGCTGGCGATGCTGTTGCGGGCGGTGAGGAGGTTGTGGGTGGTCTGCAGCCGCTGAAAGCTCTCCTGGCCGTCGGAGCCGGCCAGGTATTGGCCGGTGGCGCCGTCCAGAATGTAGTAGTTGCGGGTGCGGGAGTCGATGCCCAGGTCGCCCGCCCGGGTCTCCACGATGTCCTGGAGGGTCTCCACCGCCTCGCTCACATCCCCCGCCAGGGCGGGCTGCCGGCGCAGAGAGTCCACAAAGGCGGCGTTGGACGGGTTGCTGTCACCGAAGACGCTCTCCATCTGCTGATAGAAGGCGTCCACATAGAAGTCGGTGATGCTGGTCATCAAAAACGCGCCCACCACGGTCATCAGCGACGTGATCAGCAGAAGCATGATGAGGACCAGCTTCATGTGCAGACTGCGGAACATGGCCTGGCTCCTTTCTCAGGGGATGGGGAGGACTCAGCCCTCGGCCCGGAAGTAGTAGCCCACGCCCCGCCGGGTCAGGATCAGGGCGGGGCTGGCCGGGTCGTCCTCAATTTTCTCCCGGAGGCGGCGGACGGTCACGTCCACCGTCCGAACGTCATCCCCCACGTAGCCGTAGTTCCACACCTGCTCCATCAGGTCGGTGCGGGAGTAGACCTTGCCGGGGTGGCTGGCCAGGAAGGTCAGCAGCTCATACTCCCGCTGGGTCAGGTCGATGGGCCTGTTGTTCTTGCTGACCTGATAGCTCTCGGTGTTGATGGTCAGGCCGCCTCCGGCGGACATGGCCGCTCCGGCGGCGGGCTGGCCCATAGCGGTGCGGCGGATGTTGGCCTTTACCCGGGCCATCAGCTCCCGCATGGAGAAGGGCTTGGTGATGTAATCGTCGGCCCCCAGCTCCAGGCCCTGGACCTTGTCCCCCTCCTCCTCCCGGGCGGTGAGGATGATGATGGGGACGTTGCTGCCCTTCTCCCGGAGGCGGCGGCACACGTCGAAGCCGTTCATTTTCGGCAGCATCAGGTCCAGCAGCACCAGGTCCGGGTTCTTCTCCACGGCCAGCCGCAGCCCCGCCTCGCCGTCGTAGGCGGTCTCCACGGCGTAGTCATCCTTTTCCAGATTGAAGCGGAGGATGTCCACAATGCTCTTCTCATCCTCTACGATCAGTACAGTCTTTTTCCGGTCCATGTTTCCTCCAACTCTGTCTCGCCTTTCAGAGCCTCACAGGCCCAGCAGCAGCTTGGCCTTCAGCACGGCGGCAATGGTCTTGGCGTCCTTGACCTCCCCGGAGAGCACCTGCTCCACCAGGTCGGGGAAGGGGATACGCTCCAGGTTCAAAAACTCGTCCTCGTCTAAATTCATGTCTCCGAAATCCAGATCCCGGGCCAGGTACATATGGATGACCTCCCCGCAGTAGCCCGGGGAGGGGTACAGCTCTCCCAGGGACTGGAAGGACCCCGCCGCGGCGCCGGTCTCCTCCCGCAGCTCCCGCCGGGCCGCCAGGTCCGGGTCCTCGCCCCGCTCCAGCTTCCCCGCGGGCAGCTCCCGCAGGACCTGCCGGTAGGGGTACCGGAACTGGCTGACCAGCAGGGCGTTATTGTCCTGGTCCAGCGCCAGCACGCACACCCCGCCGGGGTGGTCCGCCACCTCCCGGATGGCCTCCCTGCCGTTGGGCAGCAGCACGGTGTCCCGCCGGATGTGCAGGATTTTCCCGTCGTAGATGGTCTCGCTGTGCAGTGTCTTTTCTTGCAGCTCCATAATGTCATGCTCCTTCTTCCATGCGCTCCGGCGTTTCGCCGCCGCTTGTACTCGCCTCCGCCGTCAGGTCCGCCGGAGTGAGCGTGTCTGTATAGATCCCGCTGACGCCCTGGTCCAGCAGCTCCCGGGCCTCCTGGGCGTCGTTGACGGTGTGGACGTACACGGCTACCCCCAGCTCCCGGGCGATGGGGGCGTAGGTCTCCCGCCACCAGTAGTCCCACAGGGTCAGGCCCAGGAAGCCGTTGTCCGCGCAAAAGGAGGCGGCCTCCCGGAAGGCGTCCTCCGTGCCGGCGAAGCCGGTGGCGTAGAGGGTGTAGATATAGTGGGGGAAGTCGTGGAGACCGTCCACCACCTTGAACATCAGCTCGTCGTAGACCTGGATGACGAAGCGGTCAAAGAGGTAGGTGAGCCCCAGCTCCTTTGCGTCGGAGAGCATGGCGGTGAACTGGGCGGTGACCACCTCCGCCTCGGTGAATTTGGTGTCGGTAATGATGCAGACGTCGGGGTACTCCTCCATGAGCAGCAGCAGGTCCTGGAAGGACAGGGGGGTGTACTCCCCCAGAACCGGCGTTTCCAGAAATTCCTCCAGGGTGGGGATGGACGTCTCGCTGACGCCCTCCTGCCAGCCCGCCCGCCAGTCGTGACGGAGGACCACCTCCATGTCGGAGGTCAGCCGCAGGTCTGCCTCAAATACCCGCACCCCCGCCGCGTACTGGGCCTGAAAGCCCTCCAGGCAGTTGAGGACTGTAACCAGCTCCCGGCCGTTCGCGTCCGTCAGGGCGTCCGCTGTCTCATCGCCTGAAGCCCCGCCGTCGGGATCGCCGCTTGCGGCGGCGCTGTTGGCGGCTCCGTCCTCCGGGGCCGCCACGGCTCCCATGCCGTGGGCGATCAGGGAGGCGTCCGCCAAAATGTCCGGGGCGGAGAGGGCGTCCTCCGGCGGCTCCTTTTCCGTCACGGTCTCCTCCGCCGGCTCCAGCCAGGCGGGGATATTTTCCTCCTCCGCCGACAGCGCCGCCTCCTGCGCCTCCTGCGCCGCGGGAGGGGTGGGCTCCGTCTTCCGGCCGTCGTAGGCGGCCAAAAGGGCGGCCAGGGCGACGAACTGGACCAGGACCAGGGCCAGCAGGGCATAGATTGGGGTGTTGGATCGGCTGTTTCGGGACATAGAGGGTGCCTCCTGAGCTGTAACGCTTTGTTTAGTATATCATAGCGGTGGACAGAATTCCACTGGAATTTCACCGCTTGCGGGAGCGGAAATTGCAGGCTTGCCAGCCAGTCTGTACTGCGGTCCCGCAAGGGCATTTCACGCGATCCCCCGGCGGGGCTTGCGCCGGAGCGGGAGGTCTGCTATAATGAACCACACATCACATCATCATCTGTTCAGGGAACGAACAGAGGAAAGGGGAGGCGGCATGTGCCAGGAAAAACAGACAGGGATGGCGCTGGAGGACAGTGAGGCGTACAGCCATGAGTACATGCACGCCCACGGCGTCCCCCATGAGCACAGCCACGGCCATGTCCACAGCCACGAGCACACCCGGGCGGTGGTCAACCGCCTGGCCCGGGCCATCGGACACCTGGAGCGGGTGAAGGCCATGGTGGAGGAAGGGCGGGACTGCTCCGAGGTTCTCATCCAGCTGGCCGCTGTGCGCAGCGCCATCAACAACACCGGCAAGGTCATCCTCAAGGACCACCTGGAGCACTGCATCGTCCAGGCTGTGGAGGACCACGACTACGCCACCATCGAGGAGCTCAACCGGGCCATCGAGCAGTTTGTGAAGTGATTTCGTAATGTGATAAAGCGGGAGGCGGATTTTTCGCCTCCCGCCTTGTTAAAGCCGCTGCGGACACCGCTTTAGGGCCGCCGACCGGGGCCAACGCGCTCCCGGAGGCACCGGAAAAGAGGGACGAGGTGTGATAATGGATAAAAAGGAACTGATCAGGTATTTCTATGAGATCATTGTCTCAAAAAACTTGCTCAACCAGCTTTCGCAATATATATCAGAGGACTGTGTCTACGTTGATGGGGAAAGAAAAATTCCTTTAGGAGCGGAGGGTATGAAAGAGCACCTTACCGCCGTAAGGCAAACATATCCAGACTATACCATGCGGATCCTCCGGCAGTACCAAGACGGAGATTACATTATTTCTGAATTCGTCATGGAAGGAACCCATGAGGGTGAGTGGATCGGAATAAAGCCGACGCACAAAAGGCTGTCTTTTACAGGCATTGATATTGATAAAGTAGTAGCCGGTAAGATCGTTGAACATGGCGGAGCCGTCAATACGTTTGAAACGCTTTATGAACAGCGTATGATAAAACCCGTATAGGGCGGATTACACGGGGGCATATGGAGCGGAAAGTTTGCAAAACCTCCCGCTCTGTGCCATAATAGGTCAAACGAGAGGAAAGGAGGCGGCGAGATGGACCTGCTGGAAAAGCTGGAGGCCTACGCCCGGTCGGGGGCGTGCTCCATGCACATGCCGGGGCACAAGGGGGTTGGACCGGGGACTGAGCTGCCCTGGGCCCTGGACATCACGGAGATCGACGGGTTCGACAACCTCCACGACGCCCACGGCGTTCTCCGGGAGGCCATGGACCGGGCCGCCGGGCTCTGGGGCTCGGACCGGGCCTTCTTCCTGGTGGGCGGCAGCACCTGCGGCATCCTAGCGGGGATCGCCGCCGCCGTGAGCCCCGAGGACACGGTCCTCCTGCCCCGGGGGTGCCACAAATCTGTGTACAACGCCCTGGAGCTGCTGGATCTGGTGGCCGTCTACCTGCCCTGTCTCTTATACACATCTGACGCTGCCGACGATCGCATAAGTGTAGA
>ERZ1090869.1373-NODE-1374-length-11007-cov-9.983747_pt1 | contig 11007 bp, 9 predicted proteins | sample MGYA00478474_ERZ1090869 | MGnify/ENA primary metagenome ERZ1090869 (study PRJEB33644, sample SAMEA5815748) | chicken gut metagenome | biome: Chicken; feature: Gastrointestinal Tract; material: Caecum | place: Ireland | collected 2019-01-01 | study: A study of the... | reverse complement strand
GCACCGAGACCGACAGTTGCGCGGCCGCCATCCTTGATCCGCGAGCTGCGCCCGGCGGGCGCTACCACCAGGCGGTGCTGGATGCGCTGCCATCCGGCATCCCGATTACCACCAAAACAGAAGATATACAAACCTTTCTCCGGGCTTGCAAAAGCCCGGATTTCTTTTTGTCAGACTTTGAAAATGATCCGAACACAAAACAACAATAGGAGGAAACGCTCATGCGCGCCATCTGCTTTATCCAGGAAACCAAAGACTCCGACCTAACCCTGCGCCAGCAGCAACTAATCTGCCACCGTGCCCTGCGCAAGCTGCTCTGGCCCTGCGAGCTTGAGCTGTTCGCCCAGGCCGGTACCGAGGAACAGCCGCTCTCACTGCGCCCCGGCATGGTGGACCTGCTGCGGGCTGCCGCGGCGGGCGAGATGGACGTGCTGGTCGTCACCGACATCCCGCACCTACACTGCGGCCGCGCCGAACTGGACGGCCTGCTCATGTCGCTGCTGCAATACGGCGTCCACACGTTTGGGGCCAACAACGGCCAGTGGATCGAGCCGGGCGGACGGCACTGGATGATATTGCCGGGATATGACTGCGAAGAATGAGGCGGAGGTGCCAAAGTGGATCAGAAAACTTTAGAGAAAACGCTGTATCATCCGCGGGCCTGGGTCTATGCGCGGGCAACCGAATATGGCCCTGCACTGTCAGCATTGTGCGAATCGGCGCACAGTGCTGGGTATGTGCTGGTGGGCCAGAGTCATGATCTGCCACAGCGATTTTACAGACGTCATTCGGGACGAAATGCCCTGCTGCACGCTGTCAGGAAAGAGCTTCTCGATGACGTATTCATCACGCGCCTTTCCCAGCTTTCCAGAAAACGTGATCGGCTGCGCCGCATTTTGTTACTGTTCCAGCGCAAAGGCGTTTGTATCCACACAACCGAGATCGACCTGCGGTATGACCTGTACCGCCACGGGCTGGACAACGTCCTGGTAGGAGGCTTCTAACACTCATGACTAATGGCAATACAGCGTCTGCACTTATACAACACGAAATCCAATACGCCGCCGCGTTGGAAATCTTGCACAGCCTGTTGGCGCAAAACCTGATCGACCACCCTAACGCCCGGCGCGCCGCTGTTGCTCTTGCCGAAATCTTCGGCGTTTTGCGGCGGTCGATTTAGTGGTTCTCGTGAATGGATAAACCGCTGCCCTTGTGGTAGTGTTGTCGTTGCCAAAGGTTGGTCGCCGTTACTGTCGGTGGCAACAAAACCGCAAAGGAGGACCGAGGGATGCCGCAAGTACACGTCATTGAACCGATACATAGCCATGAACCGGCTAAACTGCGGGTTTGCGCCTATGCCCGCGTCAGCAGCGATTCCGCCGACCAGCTCAATTCCTTTGCCGCGCAGGTGCGGTATTACACCAACCTGATCGCTGGCAACGAGGACTGGACGCTGGTGGACATCTATGCCGACCGCGGCATCACCGGCACCAGCACCGCTAAGCGCGCTGAGTTTCAGCGCATGATGGAAGATTGCCGCAAAGGTAAGATCGACCGCATTCTGGTGAAATCGCTCTCTCGTTTTGCCCGCAACACCCAAGACTGCATCGCCGCCCTGCGGGAGTTGCGGCAGCTCGGCGTGACGGTGGTGTTCGAAAAAGAACACATCAACACCGGCACAATGGCCAACGAGATGCTCATCAGCATGATGAGTGCCTTTGCACAGGAGGAATCGGTGTCGATTTCGAAGAATGTCCGAAAAGGCATTGTCATGCGAATGCAAAACGGAGAATTTCACGGGTCCTTTACGCCGTATGGCTACCGGCTGAGTCCCGACGGTTCGCTTTCTGTTCGCCCCGAAGAAGCAGCGGTCGTAAAGAGGATATTTTCGGAATTTCTTGCCGGGAAAAGTTCGCGCGAAATAGCCGATTCACTGATTCAGCAGGGTGTTCCGAAACGAAAAGGCTGCTCTGCTTGGTCAGATCGTGGTATCGTCTATCTACTGACAAATGAAAAATATGTAGGCGATGAGCGCTTGCAGAAATACATATCCACCCGGACCTTGCCATCCAAGTGTGTGATGAACCGGGGACAGCAACCACAGTTCTATTTTCATAACACGCACGAGGCCATTATCACCCGCGAAAGTTTTGACCGGGTGCAAGCGCTGTTGGATGGACGCAGAGAACTGTTTCGGCACAAGCAGAAAAACACCCAGCCGCCATTGTCTGGATGGATGACCTGCGGTCTATGCGGGGCATCTCTTTACAGAAAGAACAGAAACGGGCGAATCTGCTGGGTCTGCAGCCGGCACTTGCAAAAGGCTTCCGCCTGCAGCCTACCGTCAATACAGGAAACAGTTGTTTGGAACAGTATCCGCAGATTGGCGTCCAATTTAACTGACAATACCCATGCTATTCTGGAAAGCTATTGCCAAAACCTCGAAATAATCCGGCAGCGACGTAGCTTTTTGTCGCCGGATGTTTCCTCTTACCATCAGCAAATTTCTGACCTTTTGACGCAGAGTCATACGCTTGTTCGTCTCAGGACAAATGGGTGTATTGACTCTGCCTTTTTTATTGCCCAGAACAATGCGATTCAAAAGAAACTGGCGATCTTGAAAGAGCAGCTTGACCGGCAGCGCCGCGAGGATCAAATCAATGAAAAAATTGAAGCGACGCGCTCGCTTATGAAAGCGCTTTCTCACCTGAGAGAGACAGACACCAATCCAGATTTGATAAAGCGATGCATAACAGGCGCCACGGTATATGCCGATCGAATCGTGTTTGAAATGACAAATGGTTTGCAATTTTCCGAAAGAATCCACAGGTGATCGCATGAGTCTTAATCGCAAGCTACCATTCGGATATTGCTATGACAACGGTGTTATCGCGGTGAATGTTCTGGAAGCGCCTATTGTCAGAGCAATCTATGAATCTTACATACAGGGCAAATCCATCCAGTCCATTGCATCGGAGATAACCCAGGCAGCAGTTCCGTACAGAACCGATGCCACAGTCTGGAACAAGAACATGGTTTTACGCATCCTAGATAACAAGAAATACGGCGGCCAGCCGCCATTCCCTGCGATTCTGCCAAACGACTTGATGCAGGCGTGCCAGGCCAGGCGAATCGGAAGCCGGCAAAAACAACTGGCTAACCCCTGTATTCGAATTGTGCGCAGCCGCCTTAGCTGCGGGCTGTGCGGCGGTCATTTGACAAGGAAAAGAGACAAGCGTAGAAATGCCATTTCATGGTGCTGCGCATCTTGCGGTATGGTCACTGCTCCCATTGCGGATGATGTTATGATTCAAGCAATACAAGGAAAACTTTCTCTGCTTTGCCAGAATCCTTCCATCCTGCGAACAACCAGCGGTATCGCGTCGCCTTCATCGGCTGTACTTCGGATAAATTATGAACTGCACCGTCGCTTAACTGATCCGACCGCGCCCCAGGAAGAATTGTGTAACTTGGCAAAACTTGCCGCAGAAGCATTATATGACTCGATTTCCGACGAGAAGAACGATGCCGAGACAGAATTTGTTGTGCATTTCCTTTCAAATTCTACGATATTGCGTACTGAATTTCCCGTCCAACTGTTTTTGGATATTGTGGCGAAAGTCGTTGTCTCTCCAACAGCCGAGATTTCTCTGCGGTTGTTGAACAACCAAATGATCTGACGAGGTTTTTCCATGAATCAACATACTGTCCCTCAAAAGAAAGTCCGTGAGATCAAAGCCGATCCCATGATTTTCAATAAAACGCACACCCGCCTGCGCGTTGCCGCTTACTGCCGCGTCAGCACCGAGCAGGAAGAACAGGAGAGCAGCTTTGAGGGGCAGGTGACCTACTACACCAACCTGATCGAGAACAACCCCGAGTGGGAGATGGCCGGTATCTTCGCCGACCACGGGATCAGCGGCATCAAGGATACCACGCGACCGGGCTTTATGCAGATGATTGAAGCCTGCAAAAAGCACAAGATCGACATGATCCTGACCAAATCCCTGAGCCGGTTCTCCCGCAACACGCTGGACAGCATCCGATACATCCGGCTGCTGAAAAGCCTGGGCGTGGTCATCGAGTTTGAAAAAGAGGGTTTGAATACTGGTGATCTCGGCAGCGAGATCTACCTGACCTGGTTCTCGGCCTTCGCCCAGGCCGAGAGCGAATCGCTGAGCCAAAACGTCACGATGGGAAAACGCCGTCTGTTCAAGGAGGGAAAATGCCCGTTCCAGTACAAACACTTCATCGGCTACCGGCGCGGCGCGGATGGGCAACCCGAAATCGACCCCGAAGGGGCCAAAACGATCGAACATATCTTCTACGGTTTTCTGGCCGGCAAGACCCCGGCGCAGCTCAAGACCGAGCTGGAAGAAATGCACATTCTTTCGCCCAGCGGCAAGACAACCTGGTCCAAGGCCACAATCCAAAACATCCTGCGCAACGAGAAGTACGCTGGCGATGTGCTGCTGCAAAAAACATTCACCGCGGACTTCCTGACCAAAAAGGTCAAGAAGAACCGCGGTGAAGTGACCCAGTATTATGTGACGGATAACCACCCGGCCATCATCCCACGCGAGATTTTCCAGCAGGTACAGCTGGAGCTGGCCCGCCGGAGCAGCAGGCCCAAGGTCTCGCAACGCAAAACCAAAACCGAGCGCGGCAAGTACACGAGCAAGTTTGCGCTCTCGGAACGGCTGATCTGCGGCGAGTGCGGCTGTATGTACCGCCGCACCCAATGGATCAAGCGCGACGGCACCAAGGAATACGTCTGGCGCTGTGTTAACCGGCTGGAGAACGGCAAGAAATACTGCAAGAATTCCCCCAGCCTGAAGGAGCCAGAGTTGCAGGAGGCCATCATGGCCGCCATACGCGAGCAGTTCACGGGCCGTGAACGGGTGAAAGAGGCGCTGAAGGATGTGGAGGAACGGATCATCCTGCATGGTGACATCCAACAGGACGTGGCGCCGCTCCTCACCCGCATCCAGGAAATCGACCAAGCCATGTCCAACTTGCTGCTGCTCGTCAGCCACAGCGCCGATAGCAGCATCTATGATGAGAAATTCAAGGCGCTGACAAAGGAAAAAGCGGATTTACAGGCGAAGGTGGATGTGGTGGAACAGGTGGCCCGGCAGGATCAGGACAGGCAGCGGAAGCTGCAGGCTGTGTGGGATGCGATTGAACGGCAGCCGGTGGAGTTGGAAAGATATGACGATGAGTTGGTAAGGAGGATCATAAAGCGAATTGAGGTAATGCAGGGCGGAACATTGTCTATTTCCTTCACTGGGGCTGTACGCAAAGATAATGCGACTGATTTATCAGGTTGACATATGCAATTTGATGCTTCCTATATTGTCTAGAAAGCATAAACTTGTAGCTACGAGAAAATGATTAATGGGCCGACTACACAATATGGTCCAGATCAAATCTATTTGCCGATTTTAGGCTATTAGCATCCCTCACGGACCAATATGACCCGTTTTTTGTACTTGCCATGTGATATATTGTTCTAAAGGGAATGCTTTGATTTTACTGTTTGTCCCAATATTGACAATTTTGTCCCGTTCAAGTATACTTATAATTACGGAGGTGGCCTGCATGAAAAAGAGAGATGTTCTCAGCCTAATACGATATCATGCGGAAAAAAACGAAGCTGGTTTCCGTAACGAAGCTTACAAAATCGCTAAGGATTTCGATGAATCTGGCGATTATCAACTTGCTGAGTATATCATGGCGCTGCTTTCCAATGCGAATACGTTCGTGCCACAGATTGATGATATACAATCACCATTTTTTGAAAAAGTTGAAGCCAAATCGGAAATGCTTCTTTTGCCGGATGCTATCACACAGGATATCATTGGTATTGTAAACGCTATAGAACACCATATGGGGATCAACAAATTTCTCTTTCAAGGTGCGCCAGGCACGGGCAAAACAGAGGCTGTTAAACAATTAGCACGTATTTTGAACAGAGAAATCTATATGGTCGACTTTTCTGCACTTATCGATAGCAAGTTGGGGCAAACGCAAAAAAATCTTACCGAGCTTTTTAAAGAAATCAATCAGTTCATGCAACCGGAGAAAGTTCTTGTACTCTTTGATGAAATCGATGCGATCGCTCTGGATCGCACCAACGCAAATGATCTGCGAGAAATGGGGCGGGTAACATCTACCCTTTTGAAGTGCTTTGATCGGTTAAATGAAAATATTGTACTGGTTGCAACAACAAATCTATATAAACATTTCGACAAAGCTATTATTCGCCGCTTTGATTCGGTTATTGACTTTAACCGATATAGCCGTGACGATCTGCTTGCGATTGCAGAAAAGATGCTGGACGTATATTTGCAGAAGTTTAAGTTGGCCAATAGAGATATCCGTCTTTTCCGAAAAATAATAAATCTGTTTGACACAATTCCATACCCGGGAGATCTGAAAAACATCATTAAAACTGCGATTGCCTTTAGTAGCCCAACAGACGGTACAGATTATTTTAGGCGGTTGTATTATGCTGTGTGCGGTGAAAAGCCGGAGGATCTAAAAAAGTTGCAAAATCAAAACTTTACTGTAAGAGAAATTGAAATATTGACCCAGAAGTCCAAAAGTAGCGTTGCACGCGAATTGAAAGGTGTTGAACAAGCATGAATCCAATATTGCAGCTTAAAGGCAGTTTTAACCAACGTGCAAACCCGAGCCGTCCTGGTTCTCCTGCACTCCCCCCTAAGGCTTCTATCAATATACACCATATCAATCGACTGAAAAAGCAACTTCAAGATATTCATGATTATTGGATAAGAAATTCAGAAATACAAGGCGCATTGGTGAGTGTCCACTATAAAAATATCGTTGCCAAAAGTAATCGTCTCTGCATTTTATTATCTTATCCCGGCCACACAACCGCCGACTCTATACGTGGTGCAAAATTTGCGTGGGAAACGAACCAGAAAGGGGAAAATGTTCAAAAGCATATTTTTACTCACTATGTACCACTTGCAGCGATTGAAAAAGCAATAGGGTACTTGGATGCGACCGCCTCTATTGTTCGATCTGGTTATGGTGAATCTATCAATAGTGATGACACCAATAAACTTAACCCATCAATGTTTTCGCATAGAGACGTACTAGCTGTCAGCAGCTTTATAAAGGTTCTCCGCGACTGTTGGTATGTGGAGCGCTTTGATATTGATCGTGTTACAGAAGAATTTCAAGGTGAACAACTGGTCACAATTTACCAAACGGATGTGGACACAAAACAGCTCCTTGCAAAATTTGGCCTCCATATTGTGGACGATCGGATTTTGGACAATAATACACTACGGCTGCGTCCAGAAGAAATCAACCTGCTTGTACAAAAAGCGGGTTATCTGATTTCTATGAGCGTGACGGATTTAAACCAACTGACCCGAGACGATATCTTACAGAATGATATCCCGTTGGAATCGTCAGAACCATCTCTTATACCGACACCAAAAGACGAACCAGTCGTGGGCGTAATTGACACGCTTTTTGACAATAGAGTGTATTTTCATGAGTGGGTAGATTATCATCAGATGATTGATGAGAGCATACCGCTGCAACCTGCTGATTATTATCATGGAACGGCTGTCACATCTATTATTGTCGATGGTCCAAGGGGGAATCCTGAGCTAGAAGATCACTGCGGACGTTTCCGAGTTCGACATTTTGGCGTTGCTACGCAAGGCCCTTCCAGTTCATTCACTTTGCTACGAAAGATTCGGAGTATTGTTGCCAATAATCGGGATATCAAGGTGTGGAATCTTTCTCTCGGCTCGCCATTGGAAATCAAAGAAAGCTCCATTTCTCCAGAAGGCGCAGAGTTAGATAGAATCCAAAATGAGTTTGATGTCATTTTCATCGTCGCTGGCACAAATAAGCCACGCCCCACAAGTCAAAGGATGAAAATTGGATCTCCTGCGGATTCACTGAACGCCTTGGTTGTCAACTCCGTTACCTTTGATGAACGCCCTGCATCCTATACACGGGTTGGGCCTGTTCTTTCCTTTTTTTATAAGCCAGATGTGAGCTACTATGGTGGCGATGGCAGCTTACCGGAGCAAAAGATCGTCGTGTGCCGAGATGCATTGGGCGCTTCTTATGTGTCTGGCACCTCCTTTGCAGCCCCTTGGATTACAAGGAAGGTAGCGTTCCTGATCTATATTATGGGTCTGAGCAAAGAAGTGGCGAAAGCTCTCATCATTGATGCAGCAGCAGGATGGAACAGCAAAGATGATTTGAGCCACTCTATCGGATATGGAGTCGTGCCACGGGACATCAATAATATCATTCATACACCTGATGATGAAATTCGTTTTATCCTTACCGGTACAACGGATTCTTATGAGACCTATACTTATAATCTTCCTGTCCCGGTAGTAAATAATAATCATCCATTCTATGCACGGGCAACCCTGGCATACTTCCCGCGGTGTAATCGTAATCAAGGGGTAGATTATACTAATACCGAGATGGACATTCATTTTGGCCGCTTGGAGATAAAAGACGGGAAGGCCAACATTCATCCTCTTGATAACAACAAGCAGGGAGAAGAAGGGCGGCATGTTATCTATGAAGCCACTGCCCGTAATGAGTATCGGAAATGGGATAACATCAAACATTTATGTGAAAAAGTAAGCCCTCGTGGCCGGCCACGCAAGGCATACGGGCGCGGCTTATGGGGGCTGAGCATTAAAACAAAGGAACGGCTCACAAACCACACAAGAGATAGGTTGCCTTTTGGCGTGGTTATCACACTAAAAGAGATGAATGGGGTGAATCGGATCGATGAATTCATGAAACTGTGCATGGCCCGCGGATGGCTGGTCAATAGCCTTGATGTGCAGAATCAGTTGGATATTTATGTAAGAGCCGAAGAAGATTTAAGCTTAGAATAAAATAGATTGGGAGTCAAGTCTTGGATGTTCCAGTAAAACTGGGAAGACTTGGTTCCCATTACTATTTTCTGGGACGGGCTAAACCAACCTTTGTGCGGGCTTAGCTGAAATAGACTTATAAACGTCATAATGTCCGGCAGAAGCCGTCATTCGGAGTCAAAAAGAAAAAGTCATTATTGCTGTTTATAAAAGCTTTGAGAAACAGCAGGATTAGATATCTCTGCACTGCAGTATCGAAATTTTGAAATCATCTCCATTGGGCGGCTCAGTTTGTCCAGTGATATAACCTTGTTATACTCAGGGAGTGAATATTTTCCCAAAAAAACCAAGCTGTTTCCCAAACAATTAAGATATCCAATTTATTAATTGTCCTTGATTTTAGAGATGAGTTGCAAAATTTCTTCTCCACTCAATCCGCTCTCAATCAACTGATTTAGTGACATATTAGCCGTGTCTGGAACACTGGATAGTAAAAGATTTTTATGATGTGCCTCCAAAATTTGATCCGCTAATGAATAGTGCCTTGAAACGGGATTTTCATCGATAATGCCTCCTCCTTGGGTAAGCCCCTGCAAGATTTGATGGTGCGTTTCGATTAGCTCTTCTTTTTCAGAATTTGATAAATTTGCCCAAGGTATTAATATATACGATTCACTAATAGAAGCTATCGCATTCGTCACCGTCTCAATAATTGGATTTCCAGATAGCTTCGCGAGCGCTTTGTGAAATTCAGCATCTACTGTGGCAATATCCTCAGTTGTATGCATAGCATTAACGAGATTATCCAGATAAGCAATATCTGTACTTGATATTTTTCCCCGAGCCAAAATAAAGGATTTCAACTCAAGAGCCTCGCGAATTTCACTTATAGACTTATATGTATATCCTATTGAAGCCAAAAAAATTTGCATTGTACTTGAAAGAGCGTTGGACATATCATCTGCCACTCTATACCCAGACCCTTGCGAGCTACTTAGGACTCCCATAAACTGCAAAATTTTTAATGACTCACGAACAGTATTACGATTAACATGAAATTGCTCTGACAGTTGCTTTTCGGTTGGAATTTTTGAGTTGACACCATATTCGCCATTTTTTATGTTAGCGGCAAGATAATACACGATTTGTTGTTGTTCTTTTAGTAAAGCCATGAATTGTATCATCCTTTGAAATTGTTTGGTTTGGAATTGCCTATAGAATAAATATAGCACAGCATTTCGAATTCGTCAACAACTTTGGGCAAATTTGACAAACATTAGGCCCAAATATTGGTGCACAAATTGATTGACAAATCCAGAGGCGTGTGCTATAGTCTATTCATAGAAACAATTCCAATTGCGGGACTTTTTATATGACTTTGGATTCGAGAGGGTGGATACACGATGAAAGCGCATCTTCATATCTTGAGTGTTCTTTAATTGGAATAATCCATTTATGTAGCATATATTATTTAACTTATCTAACTTTCATGGGACACACAATGCTGGAGGGCAAAATGAAAGATTCAATTAACTGGGGATTTATAGGCTGTGGACGCGTTGTGCAAACCAAAAGTGGGAATGCTTTTCGTAGCATACAAGATAGCAGTATTCATACTATAATGCGTCGCGATATCCAAAAAGCACGGGAATCAGCAAAGTTATTTGATGCAAAATTCTATTGTGACAATTTACATGATTTTTTTTCCTCTGAGATAAATGCAGTGTACATTGCTACTCCACCAGGACTACATTTACAGCAAGCTTCTGCTTGCTGTAAAATGGGACTGCCTGTTTACATAGAAAAACCGCTTGCGAGAAATTATGTTGAAGCAAAGGCGATAATAGAAATGTTTGAAAAGCAAAATGTCGCACTATATGTGGGGCACTACAAACGAGCTTTGCCTAGATTCAAATATTTAAAAAGTATTATTTCTTCTTCTGTGATAGGAAAAGTTACATCGGTCCATCACGAACTCAATCGCGTTTTTTCTTATGAAGAAGCAACTGGCACTTGGTTATATAACCCCATTTTGTCGGGCGGTGGAAAATTTTACGACATAGCCCCCCATTCATTTGATATTATTTCATATTTATTTGGGGATATTGTAGAT
>ERZ1090869.1370-NODE-1371-length-11029-cov-8.449061_pt1 | contig 11029 bp, 9 predicted proteins | sample MGYA00478474_ERZ1090869 | MGnify/ENA primary metagenome ERZ1090869 (study PRJEB33644, sample SAMEA5815748) | chicken gut metagenome | biome: Chicken; feature: Gastrointestinal Tract; material: Caecum | place: Ireland | collected 2019-01-01 | study: A study of the... | reverse complement strand
CCCCTTGAGCTTTTTCGCTGAGGGAGACACCTTCCCGACAAAAGGCAATAGCAAAAAAATAAATAAAAAAGATGAGTTCGCACACGCGGAACACAGTTCTGCCATCGAATGGTAAAATACGGTCAAAAAACGGGAAATGTGTGACGGTGAAAGCGGAAGATCGCCCAAGCGGTTCAGCGGGCGACTCCGCTTCCGTCAGCACTCCGCTTTTCCGTATTTCAGTCGAGTTAAGTTTACGTGGCGTGTGCTTGTCGCGGCGGAGCGAAGCGCCGCGCTTGTATCAAGACAAGCACACGCCACGGTTGCAAATTGATTTTTCAGAGGTAGTTTATCGGGATGACTTTATGGGCGAGTAGAACTGTTTTATCTGTCATGTTATGAAATGAATTGCATTTAGAAGTAACTTTTCATTTGAGCATATATTCGTTGCCTTGATTTTTCGTAGCATTGGTGCTATAATACAAATGATATAGAATAAATTTTTTATACGTATTGATGAAATAAGGTAGGTATTGTAGGCAATGACCTTTAGGGACATCCCATTGAATATCTCGTATATAAGTGATGGAGAGGAATCTTTTTCTCAGATTCTTAACCCGCTTTTGGCATGTACCAAAGTTTATAAGCGTAGTGTAGGTTTTTTCAGTTCATCTGCCTTGAATTTTATTGGTGATGGTTTGTTGGAGATGGCTAGAAACGGAGGGAAAATATTTCTTGCCACATCTCCTCGTTTATCGGAGCAAGATATTCAAGCTATACAGGCTGGCTATGTAGATAGGGATAAGATTGAATCGGCTTTTGTAGGTGAAGTTAGGGATGCGTTATCAGGAATTTCTGACGATAATGCCCGAATGCTGTATATGTTTGTTAAGGAAGAAATCGTTGATGTAAAAATAGTTATTCGCTCGAATGGTATGTATCATGATAAATTAGCCTTGCTTGAGGATTTCGATGGAAATTTAATTGCTTGTGTTGGCTCTAATAATGAAACAAGTTCGGGATACAACAACAATTATGAGAAAACTCGTGTATACAAGAGCTGGAATGATATTGAAGGTCGGATTGCAGATGAAACTGCCGAGTTCGAAAGTATTTGGAGTAATCAGAATTCACAATTAAAGGTCTTTGATTTTATGTCGGCTTTTGAGAGTGAGTTGTTAGATCGTGTTGAATATCGTGGTGCTTATAAGAAAGACACAACTAAATATACAATGCGTTCTTATCAGATAGAAGCTAAAGAGAAGTGGAATGAAAACGGGCAAAAAGGTTTTTTTGTAATGGCTACAGGCACAGGTAAAACCATAACTTCTTTATATTCCATTAAGGATTTTGTTTCTGATAATAAGATTTTCACTGTAATTGCAGTTCCTTATAAACATTTAGTTTCGCAGTGGGCAGAAGATGTTAAAGAATTCTTTCCAAATGCTGCTGTACATATAGTACATGGCGAAATTAAAAATGCGGAAACGCAAATAATGGCAAGCTATATTTGCGCCCAAAAAGACTATAAGCCCATCATTGTAATAACAACGATAAAAAGCTTTTTTCTTGATAGGTACGCTAATTTATATGATCGGATTGCATTTGACAAATTGCTTATTGTTGATGAGGCTCATAATTTTGCGAATCGCATTTCCGTTGATTTGGATAATAAATATCCATACAAATTAGGATTGTCAGCTACACCGGTGTTTGGAACAGATGAGGAAAAAACTCAAAATTTGCTTTCTTGGTTTGGCGGACAAGTTGTAGATTTGCCTATTGAGAAGGCTCTCGGCAAATATCTTGTTAATTATGAGTATCATCCCGTATTTGTGCAAGCAACCGATGAGGATGAAAAAAAATTTGCTAAGGCTACAGCATTAATGCTTTCAGCGATAGATCCTGTTAGGAAAATTATTATAGACGAAGAGAAGTTTACTTTGGGATATCGCGGTCGCTTAAGAGCGATTTCAATGGCAGAAGAAAAGCACGAAAGAATCTCTGAAATCTTTTCTCATATTCAGGATAAGGATCACACAATAATTTACTGTAGCGATGGGAAATCGTGTTTTGAAGGTACTCCTCGTGTAAATGCCACAGAAGAAATCCGGCATTTGGAATATATTCTGCACCTTATTAATACTTCTTGTTTGTCATCAGTCGGTTCGGGAAAGGCTTCAAAATTTACCGCGACAGAGGATATTCAAGAACGAATGCAACTGATAGATTCGTTTAATAAAGGGTATATTGAGTATTTAGTTGCAATACGGTGTTTGGATGAGGGCATTAATATTCCATCAATTAAGAGTGCGCTAATTCTATCTAGCAATGACAACTATAGAGAATTTGTCCAACGTCGAGGCAGAATTTTGCGTTTGTATCCGGGCAAAGAAAAAGCTCATATCTATGACGTGATAGTGTTGCCATCTATTTTGAATAAGGCTTTTGCTCAAATTGAATTTAGAAGGTATTTTGAGTATAGTCGGTTGGCCTTAAACAAGGATATTCTGGTAGACAAATTAGAGCGGCTTATGTCTGATTACGATTTGAGTTATGACGATATTAAGTTTAATAATGATTATGTTTACGGAGGAGATTTGGATGATTGATAAAAAAAGAATAGAGGGAAATCTGACGCCAGAAACATATAAGGATTTTGTCCTTAATTTAGAAAGGGATAATCTTAATAATTTGGTCAAAGAAGATAAAAAAAGTATGGTGGCAAAGATTATAAGAGTGTACGAGGAGGAAAAGAAGAATGCTAATTCATAATGTCAAAATAACGAATTTTCGTTGCTATTATGGAACGAGTTCTTTGACATTCAATTCTGATGGAAAGATTACTCTTATATATGGTGATTCCGGGTACGGCAAATCTTCTTTTCTTCAGTTCTTCAGGTGGATGTTTTATGGAGATTACTATTTTGGCTCAACCGATGATAAGCCTCTATTTAACATTGCTGCTTATAATGAATGTAAAACCGGCGAAAGCGTTGAGGTGAGTGGCCAAATTGACTTTGAACATTTGGGGGTATCTTATCGTCTTAATAAAACGCAATTATTCAGTATTGCTATTCGAATGAATAATTCGACGTTGCAAAAATCTGATTGGAAATTGCAAATTCTTGGAGAGGATGGGGGATACCATCCATTCGCGGGAGATTTGGCTAATAAAATTAATTCTATTTTGCCCAAAGAATTGTCAAAGTATTTCTTGTTGGATGGAGAACGGTCAAGGGATATTGTTCTTAATTCGGGTGAATTAAAGAAAGCCATATACTCTCTTTTTGGTATAGATGCTTATAATGAAGCTATTACCCATATTGGCTCAAGAAATGCAAAGTTTTCTGTTTTAGGGCATTATGCGGGCTTATTGGCGGCAAATACTACTCAAATGGTTGGGAATATGTCTATAACAGATATGCAGGAAGCTACGCAAGAACTCTATGAAACCATAGAGGATATGAAGGCTAAACGTAAAGAAGTTATGGCTACAATAGAGCAGAAAAATGCTCGAAGAGATGAAATATTTAAGATTTTAGGAGCAGTGTCTTCTAAGGGGAATATAGAGTCTTTAATTAAAGCCAATCAGCGAACCATAAAAGATAATGAGGCTAAAATAATAACATACCAACACAATATCGGTAACTTATTTTATCGTTCATACCCGTATCTATTCTTGGCTGAAATCGCAAGCAAGTCAAGCACGGTGTTGCGTAAAAAGAATTTGGAATATGCTTCAAACTATCGCAATGTCTTCGAAAATCTTAAAAAAGATCTATTGAAAGAGATAATTGAGAAAAACATGTGTGTATGTGGGCGAGAATTAGATGATGAATCTAGAAATCGTATCAATGGCATCATTGATATTATGCCGCCCGGATCTTATGTGTATGAATTTGGACAATTTGTATCAAAGGCAAAAAATCGCATAAAGAAAGCTCAGACAGATACAATGGGCTATGAAAGTCTTACAAGTTCTATAGCAAAGCTTGAAGAGGAAAATAGACATTTGGATGATGAGATACATGAAAAACTTGAAGAGTTAAAAAGATTAAATGATTCCAAAGACCTTGTTGAGGAACTTGAGCAGATAAAGCTGGACATTGAGAAACTGAATAGAGAAAAAGCTGGTTATGAAGGTAAGATAGCGCAAAAAAAGCAAATATACGAAATGTCTAATAAACAACTTAATGCTGCGTTGAAGAATTCTAAGGTTTCTGGTCAGTTTGCAGAAAAAATAGAATTCTTTGAGCAAGTTGCTGATTTGCTCAAAAACGAAAGAGATGCCCGTGAAATACAGGTTAGAGCAACGTTGAATCTTTGTGTACGAGAAATCTTTAAGAAGCTTACGACTCAAACAGAGTTGGACGCCGATAAAATTCAGTTTGTTAACAATGATTTTTCACTCAGAACGACGTATTTAACGGGCGGACAGCTTGCCGTTGACGTATATTCATATGTCATAGGTATTATTAAAGCACTCCAAGAGTGCAAAATGGATAATAACGAAAACCCTATTATAGTTGATGCGCCATTTGCATTTACGGGTAATATTCAGTCCGAGCATATATTTAAGACCTTGCCAACTGTGTCAAAGCAAACAATTTTGCTGACGCTTGATCTAAATAAAATTAAGAAACTTTTAGGTGAAACGGATTTATATGAGTTCTATATAATTAAGAACGATTCGCAAGAAAAGGCAACAATTGAGAGAGGTGATATAAATGCAATTAAGCTCTGATTTGGAAATGTATCATCCTTTATGGGAGAAAGCAGATAATGAACTTTGTTCAACTAAAGAATTAGGCATTTTTAATAGGCTTGTTGATGTATATGTCTTAGCTTGCGCTATCGGCATAAAGGAAGACAAGGTTATCAACAATGAAGATATTGAAGATGCGTTAAGTACCCCTAAAACCATAGGCAGAAATACGCATAGAGAAAACTTAGATATACGCGACCTGTTAGATTTTATGCTCCAAAATGCTCTCATTAATACATCCACATTAAATTTGGATGATGATGAGCGTTTGAAACTTGCGTTTAATCCAGATTATACCAATAAGAAAATTAATCCGGCTAGTTTTCTGACGGGATTTGCAAATTATGGCATTACGCGCATTTTTGAAAATATAAAATCCAATTCTTCTCTCGTGGTTGAAAGTGAACTCTATCGTTATTTCGAGTCATTAGCCAATGCCCAGTACGAGCAGCTTCTTCAAAATATAACATTAGAAGAATTAAAGAGTTATTAATTGCTATATATTTGTCAATGGTACAGCTTGATCCTTGACAGTGTTATCAAAAGATGGTATACTTACGTATATACGCAGGTATACTATTTTTTTGTGGAGGCAGACATTGAATTTTCATTATAACTTCCCAGCAGTCCGTGGGGTACAGGCAAAAAGAGAATACTATATTACTATGATTCCGTTATCGTTGCTTTCTAAAATGTTTGGCAATGAAGATGAATATTTGCTGCCTGAGTATAGAGCACAACGCAACATAAATGAAAGCCGTATTCCAGAAATTAGAGATTATATTCTGAATAATTTAACATCTTATTGTTTTTCAGCGCTTTCAGCATCTATTGATGGGGAATTCTGCTTTGAGCAATCGGAATTAGATGAAAATATAGGTGTTCTTAAAATTGATATGAGTGCCGTTCTTTTAATTAATGATGGGCAACACAGAAAGGCGGCAATCGAGGCTGCACTAAAGGAAGATTCTACGTTGTCTAGCGAAACGATATCTATTGTTTTGTTTAAGGACGAAGGATTAAAGCGTAGTCAACAAATGTTTGCCGATCTTAATAAGCATGCAGTTAAGCCTTCAAAATCATTAAGTACATTGTATGATGGTCGAGATGATTTGTCGAATGCGGTTAAAGAGGTTGTTTCATCTATTTCTTTCCTTAATAAGTATGTTGATAAGGAGCGTGATACACTAGGGAAGTATTCTTCTAAATTGTTTACATTATCTAATTTCTTGAGAGCCAATCAGCGAATTATAAAAGGTAATGTGATTGCTGAGGGCGACAGGAAATTTTTGATTGAGTATTGGACTGCGGTAATTTCGAATATCCCAGAGCTTACTATGCTTGAGTCTAAACAGCTCTATAAATATTCTCTAAAAGAAGAATATGTCTTAACCCTTTCCGTTCTTATAAATGCTTTGGGGCGATTAGGCTATGCTTTTTATTATGAAAAACTTGATTTGAATCTATTGAGGAAACTATCAGAGATTGATTGGATGAGGAATAATCCTGAGTGGGTAGGTAGAGTTTTTAACGAGCACGGAAAGATAATTGGAAAAGAAGATAGTATTATTAAAATATCTAATTTAATAAAGACTAAGTTAGGTATCAAATTGAATAAAGAAGAATTGGTGAAAGAAAATGAGCTTAGACAATAGATTTCAGGTTTTTGAAGATATAATTGAAGAAATGAGTTATGTGTATAAGCACGATAACCGTCCTTGGCTAATTGGGTATAGTGGAGGAAAGGATTCGTCGCTATTAGTTTCATTAGTTGTAGAAACCGTTTTAAGATTACCGGAGCATGAACGCACAAAGAAGATTTTTATTGTAACTTCTGATACAGGCGTGGAAAATCCTGTGGTGAAGAGGTATATGCATACCTCTTCGCAAAAAATCAATGAATTTTCTTCAAGGTTTTCTGCGAATATAAGAGCAGATATTATTTATCCAGATGTTGCACAGTCGTATTGGAGTTTGGTTATTGGTTTGGGGTATCCAACACCAGAACCTCCCGGATTTAGATGGTGTACTGAAAGGCTTAAAATTTTGCCGATGAATAGATATACGAATTCTATTATCGAGAAGCATGGGGAAGTCGTTTTGCTTTTAGGTGTGCGAAAAGCAGAAAGTCTTACAAGGAGAAGAAGTATTGTTTCAAGAGAAATTGAAGGCAAACTTCTTACACCTCATTCAGACATAGCGAAAGCATATGTGTATAATCCCTTAACAGAAATAGCGAATGAGCTAGTGTGGGAATATCTCTTAAAAGATAATGGTGTGTCCCCTTGGGGCGTTGATATGAAGTATTTGTTTAGTTTATATCAAGGCGAAGATATGGGGGAAGAACAAAGTGTTATCGGACAGATAGATAAAGATAAAATTCCTGTAACAGGAAATTCTAGATTCGGATGCTGGTGCTGTACGATTGTAAAGGTAGATAAGTCACTTCAAAAATTTATTGATAATGGCTCAAAGGAGTTGGAGCCATTACGTCTATTTCGCGATTGGCTTGTTAGTATTAGGCAGGATCCTGAGTTTAGAGATAATAAGCGCAGGAATGGTAAGGTTTATCAAAAAGCAAATGGCGAATATGGCTTTGGACCATTTAAGATGTCTGCACGTCAAGAAATATTAAGGCGTCTTTTATTGTTGCAAAAGCAGACAGGCTTTGAACTCATAACGCTCGATGAGTTGAAAATGATAGACACGTTATGGGATTTGGAAGGTGATCTCTCAAGGAGGGCTCTTGTTGAAATTTACTATAGTATTTTTCACGAGAGACTGCCGTGGGATGAATATAAAGAGCCTCTTTATGACATTGAGATAATTGATGAAATTAAAAAGGCTGCAAGAGATTCTGAAATCCCTTTTGAGCTGATAACTAAGTTGATAGTAATGATCAATTCCAATAAATATATTGCGAAGTCATCAAAATTAAAGAAAGAATTTGATAGACTAATGAATCAAGAGTGGATACATTTTGAAACTATTAAGGAAGGCTTGAACGATGAAAATTAAGAGGATAACATTATATAATATTGGTCCATATCTTGACGTCAATTCTTTTGATTTTACAGTATCTAAAGATAGAAACATTGTTCTTATTGGCGGGAAGAATGGTGCAGGGAAAACTACGTTTTTTAAGGCTATAAAAACGTGTCTGTATGGTTGTAAAGTTTGGGGGTTCGATGCTCCCGGCAAGGAGTATTATTCGATTATAAATGGGCTTGTAAATTCAAAATCTTTGTATGATAGTTCAGCCTGTGCATATGTAGAAATCGAGTTGCTGTTTGATGATGGAAAGCAAATTAATAATTACGTTCTTCACAGAGAGTGGAGAAAAGTTAAAATGAATCTTTCTGAGTATTTTAATATACGGAAAAATGATGAGTTAATTATAGGTGGCGATGAAGATGATTTTATCAATTATCTGCTATCTATAATTCCCCCAGATATGTTTAACTTTTACTTTTTTGATGGGGAATCCATTGCAGAGTTTTTCTTGGGGGCAGATGGTAATAAAAACTTCAGAAATGCTTTTTTGAAATTGTATGGCTTGGATACTCTTTCAATTATGATAGAGAATTTTAACCGCAATGTTAAAAGGGTGGATGCGAAAAAAACATCATATGATTCTTATGTGGCAGCTAAAGAGTTGGTTGAAAGACAATCAAATCTTATTGATGCTATCAAATCCGAGTTGAAAGCCGACGATGAGAGGATTGATTACTTGCAGATTAAATTAAGGTCTCTGCAGAGTGAATATACTAAAGAGGGCGGTGTAGGATTAGCGGAGTGGAAAGAAATCAACTCCTCCATGTTAAAAGAAGAAAATGTTAGAGACAATATCAATCGCTGGTTCAAGGAGGTTGCAAATCACTACCTTCCTTTTGTGATATTAGAGAATAATTTACGTAAGTTATTAGAAGAACTGACTTTGGCGCAAGATGCTCAAAAGAATGATTTATTGTTTCAAACGCTTTCCGGCGAAGAGTTTAGATCGTCGCTAAAACATTTTTTTGTGCAGCAAAACGTCGATAAAATTAATCTTGATGAATTGATTCTTTATATAAAAGAGTCTATGAAAACGCAAAAGCAATTTATAGACTTTGATTTTTCTGTAAATCAGATTAGTCGAATCATGGCTCAGATTTACGAAAAATTGAGTTTCGATAAAGACCAAATTAGAAAAGCAACGTCACAACTCAATACGTCTTTGCGTAAGAGTAAAAAGTTGAGAGATCAATTAACCGCAAGCTCTATTGATGGATACGAAGCGTTTGTTGGTGAGAAGGAACATATAGAAAAAGAAATCTCCGCTTTGGTATTGCAAATGGAAAAAAAGAAGTCGGAATTGGAAAAACAACTTGCCTTGTTAGATAGTTTGCAAAAAGATTTTAGTAAGGCTAAAGAGTCTTATGAGGCTGCGTTGAAGAACAGGTCTATAACAGATATTTCGGAACGTGCCGCTGCTACATATGCCTTATTAGAGGAAAAGTTAGTACGTCGGCAGGCTATGTTGTTGCAGAAAGAGTTTGTAAATTGTTTTAATGCAATAATCAATAAGAATAATTTTATTGATGGAATTGTCGTTGATAAAAATATTAATGTCATCCCATATAAATATATTTCGGTAAACAAGGCGCAGCTTGATAATTATAAGAAGATAAATCGTGATTTCTTAACGTTTTTTGATAGCGTAAAAATCATAATGGACATGAATAAACTAGAGTTTGGTGAAGTTGATTCAATTCTTTTGCCATCTCCGATTCAGGTACCGTTCTCGCAGGGTGAACGGCAGGTATATATAATGTCAATATACTTAGCCTTGCTCAAAACAAGCCATAAAGATATTCCTTTCTTTATTGACACTCCATTTGCGAGAATTGATTCTAATCATAGGGCTAGTATTGTAAGTGAGTTCTTTACTAAAGTGAAAAATCAAATGTTTATCCTTTCGACGGATGAAGAGATTGTAGGAGAATATAAAAATATGATGCGCTCAAAAATATCCGATACGTTTATTTTGCAGATTAGCAATTATGGCAGAACGAAAATTATTGCCAATGACTATTTTGGAGAGTAGCTATGATATTTAAGTTGAAAACATCTAGTGAGACAATGAAGATATTTGGTGAATTGGGAGCAAATATCCATTTGCAACCCTTTGCCTTATGTAAAATAGCTATTGCTCTTTCTCTTAGAAATATGGAAAAGTTAGATGATGATGCTTTTAAGACTAATAATGAAGGTTTAGAACTCAATAGGCAAACAATAACGGGTGAATATGATGATTTGTTCAAAGCTTTAGTAATTAGCCATTCGGAACATTCACTGTCCGACGAAGAGTATTTTCCTAAATACTTAAAGGCTCACATTGATAGGGGGGCTAAATACCTCTATTCTGAATTTAAGTATTCTAATGGGAATTTTTATAAACATCTAATCGAATTAGATAAGGGGATATAACAATGGAAGATAGATTTGAATCAAGGGATAAGTTAAATGCACTTGAAGAAATGGCGACACAAGCACTTTTAATTGAGTTGTATAATGCAAAAAAGGCGGAAGTGTTTGAAAATGTTGTTTTTGAAGGCAAGCGTCGTTATTATATAGAGGATTTAACTCAAAGGGATTATTCTTTAGAGAACACAACTCCTTATCAATTAGAAATACATGGTCATGTAATTGATGAGCACGCGTGGGGCGCGATGTTTTGTAAGGTTTCAGATTTATTGCTGAATCTTTATCCTGAATACAAAGATCGAATATTTGATTTTCGTTGTGCTTGGTCAAAACAGACTATGTACAGTGCGGAACAGAAAACAAATTATAAGGTCGTAAAGGACGGCCTATATATTAATGTTAATCATACTGCATTGCATTCTTGCTGGTTTCTACAAGATTTGCTTGCTTTCTTTGACGTCGATCTTGCCAATGTTCACTTTTTGATACATAGACCATCAAGTGCCGAGCCTAAACGAGTTAAAGATTATATTGAAAAACGGTTTAAGCGTAATTTTATTGAGTATATTAGTAGTAAATATGGGAAACCAAAAGCATATGGAGAAAAGGTTGTATTAGTCTTTGAAAAATATTTTAATCCTATGCTCAAATCGGTGTCTAAGAGCTACACCAATTTCTTTCTGTTTGATGACAATGCAACATTGTCCAATTATATAAAAAAAGTGAGAGAAAAGATTTTCGTTAGCCTGAAATTTGATATGAAGGTAAAAGAAACGCTTAATAAGTATTTAGATTATTTAGTGAAATACTATAAAG
>ERZ1090869.1365-NODE-1366-length-11065-cov-8.796730_pt1 | contig 11065 bp, 7 predicted proteins | sample MGYA00478474_ERZ1090869 | MGnify/ENA primary metagenome ERZ1090869 (study PRJEB33644, sample SAMEA5815748) | chicken gut metagenome | biome: Chicken; feature: Gastrointestinal Tract; material: Caecum | place: Ireland | collected 2019-01-01 | study: A study of the... | reverse complement strand
CCCCGTCAGCCGGCGGTTTGCGGCCGAAGGGCCGCTAAGCCGGCCAGCAGCGCGGGGAAAGGGGAGATCGGCCGCAGGGCGCTGGAATGGGGGTTCAAAGGGGCGAAGCCCTTTTGCGAATCTTTGTCTACTTTCTTTTCGGAAGAAAGTAGAGGCCCGTCGCGGCCTGAGCGACAAATGAAAAGAAGTTTGAGAGGAAGAAGTTAGGCAGGAAAAGGCAAAAGATAAAAGATAAGAGAAAAACGCGCGTGCAACCAACACGGAACAGGCAAACAGACAGCCAAAACAAGACGGAACTGCGCGCACAAAGCGCATGGCGGGCAGCGGCAGCGCAGGCCAGACAAACAGGCGCAAAAGTCTGCGTAAAGGCGGCAGAAAAGCGGCGCGCAGGCCGGGAACAAGGCAGCGGCGCACCGGCAGAAATATCTGGCACACAAGCCGCCGCAACAGCGGCTGGCCGCGCAAGAACGGCCAGCCTGCCATATGGCGCGGCACGCCGGACAAAAAGAACCCCTCCGAACAGGCAAAATTCGCGTTCGCTCTTTTGCCTGCCCGGAGGGGCCATGTGAACCGGGGCCGCCAAAAAATCGCTTCGCTGTTTTTGGCTGGCACGGTTTTTGGCTGCGCATTGCGCACAATGCCGCGCGCAGCGCAGAACAAAGGGGGCGCCGCCCCCTTTTATCCCCCGCAGCCTTTTGGAAAAGGCTGGCGAAAACTTTAATTTGAGCCGGATGCGATTACTCGACCTGGCCGGAGGCCTTCGCCTCCTCAATGACCTTCTGCGCCACCATCGCCGGGGCTTCCTCATAGCGGACAAAGTCAAACCGGAAGCTGCCGCGGCCCTGCGTCGCCTGACGCATAAACGTCGAAAAGTCCGACATCTCCGCCACCGGCACCTCGGCCTCGATCGTCTGGTAGCCTTCCTTGCCCGCCGGGTTCATGCCCAGCACACGGCCGCGGCGCTTGTTCACTTCGCCCATGATGTCGCCCATGTTGCCGTCCGGCACAGTGGCGGAAAGCGCGCCGATGGGTTCAAGCAGAACAGGGTTCGCCTGCGGCATGCCCGCCTTGTATGCCAGCGAGGCCGCCGTCTTGAACGCCATTTCGGAGGAATCCACCGGGTGATACGAGCCGTCATACAGCGTTGCGCGCAGGCCAACCACCGGATACCCCGCCAGCGGGCCCTTCGCAATGCACTCGCGCAGTCCCTTTTCCACCGCCGGGAAGAAGTTCTTCGGCACGGAACCGCCCACCACGCGCTCGCCGAACTCCAGGCCCTCGCTGTCGCAGGGCTCGAACTCGATCCATACGTCGCCGAACTGGCCGTGGCCGCCCGTCTGCTTCTTGTGGCGGCCCTGCACCTGCACCTTCTTGCGGATCGTCTCGCGGTACGGCACACGCGGCTTCTGCAGCACAACGTCCACGCCGAACTTGCTCTTGAGCTTCGACACCACCACGTCGAGGTGCTGCTCGCCCAGGCCGGACACGATCATCTGGTGCGTCTCCGCGTTGTTCGAGAAGCGGATCGTCGGGTCTTCCTCCACCAGGCGGAAAATACCCTGCGCCACCTTGTCCTCCTCGCCCTTGTTCTTCGGCAGAATCGCCATGGAGAGCGTCGGGTTCGGGTATTCCACGCCGTCAAGCGTCACCTTGCGCGTCGGCGCGCACAGTGTGTCGCCCGTGTTCGCGCCGGAAAGCTTCAGCACCGCGCCGATGTCGCCGGCGCAGATGGCGCCCAAGTCCTCCTGCTTCTTGCCGCGCATGAGCACAACCTTGCCGATGCGGTCCGTGTTGCCGGTGCGCATGTTCACAAGCTGCGAATCCTGCGCCACCTTGCCGGAAATCACCTTCAGATATGAAACCTTGCCCACAAACGGGTCCGCGATCGTCTTGAACACGATGGCCGCCGTCGCACCGTCCGGGTTGACGGAGATCTCCACCGGCTCGCCGTCTACGTCCGCGCCCACTTCGCCGGCCTTCTCCGCCGCGGAGGGCGCCAGCCACGTGAGGCCGTCCATGAACTGCTCCATGCCGCGCATGAGCAGCGCGTCCCCGCAGAACACCGGCGTGATGGCGCCGCTCTTGACGCCCTTGCTCACGCCCACGATGACCTCCTCCGGCGTGAAGGGCTCGCCGGAAAAGTATTTTTCAAACATCTCGTCGCTCGTCTCGGCCACAGCCTCGTAAATGGCCGTGCGCAGGCCCTCGAGGCGGTCGCCCATGTCGGGCATCTTGACCTCCACGGGCTTGCCGCCCGAGTAATCGTATGCTTTGTATTCCAGAATGTTGATGTAAATGTCGGCCTTGCCGTCCACAATGTAGGGAACCACCACAGGGCAGGTCGAGGGGCCGAAGGAGCGCTTCAGATCCTCAAACACGCGGTAGAAACGGGCGTCCTCGTCCGCCAGGCCGTTCACGAAGAAGATCTTCGAAAGACCGCGCGCGGAAGCCGCTTCATATGCCCTTTCCGTGCCCACGGAGACGCCGTCCTTGCCGGAAACCGCGATGAGCACGGAATCCGCGGCGCGCACCGCTTCGCACAGGCCGCCTTCAAAATCGAAGAGGCCGGGGGCGTCGATGAGATTGATCTTGTGGTTCTTCCACTCCAGCGGCGCAACGGCTGCCGAAACGGAAGCCTTGCGGCGGATTTCCTCGGGGTCATAGTCGCACACGGTGTTGCCGTCGCTCACCTTACCGCGGCGATCGGTCGCTCCGGAAAGATAGAGCATCGCTTCCGCGATGGATGTCTTGCCGGAGCCGCTATGGCCTGCCAGCGCAATGTTGATGATATTCTTGGCCGGGTACTGTTTCATGTGGTTGATCCCCTTTCTATCTGGTGCGCGCCGGAATCCGGCGCTTCGGGAAATTCGTACAATCTGAACAATAGTTGTAGGAATTCAAAATTTATTATAGCGCACCTTGTGAGGAAAGGCAAGCGGCTTCAAACAATTTTTCACAATCCACCGCCAATAGATTCCGCAAAAATTTGTGCTATTTTCCCAATTAGCCTTTCGTTTCCCGTCCGTTTGACGCCTTTGCCTGTCAGATCCGCCGGAAACAGGCCGGTTTCCGGCGGCCGGGCGGGCCTGTTTTCCTTGCGGACGCCCCGAAAGGGATCTATAATAATGGAAACCGGCGCACGGGCCGTTTCCGGCATGGGACGGCCCCTTTTTGCGGCCGGAAGTCTGAAACGAGTGAGGAAAAACAGATGGAACAGGAAAAGAAAACCGCGCCGCTGCGGCTCACGGCGGCCGCGCTGTTGGCGGGCCTCGCGGCGGGCGGCGTCGCGGCGCTGTACCGCCTTGCGCTGGAGGGCGCCGCCAGTCTGATGGACCGCGCAGCCGCCTTCGCGCGCGCAAACGCGGCCGGGGCCGTGCTCTGGTTCGCCGCGCTCGCGGCCATGGCCGCCGTGGTCGCCTTCCTGCTGAAAAAGCAGCCGCTCACCGGCGGCAGCGGCATCCCGCAGGTGGAAAAGGAGCTGCGCGGCGAGGTGCACAGCAACTGGCTGCCGGTGCTGGCGGCAAAGTTTGCGGGCGGCTTCCTCAGCCTGCTGGGCGGGCTCTCGCTCGGCCGCGAGGGGCCCAGCATCCAGCTCGGCGCCATGGCGGGCAAAGGCGTATCCCGCCTGCTGCGCCGCGAGGGCGAGGAAAGCCGCCTGCTGCTGAGCTGCGGTGCGGGCGCGGGCCTCGCTGCGGCCTTCCATGCGCCGGCCGCCGGCGTGCTCTTCTGCCTGGAAGAGCTCTTCGGCAGCTTTTCGCCGAAGCTGCTGCTGCCGCTGCTGGCCTCCGTGCTTTCCGCCGACCTTGTCTCCTCCTGTGTGTTCGGTGTGCAGCCCGTCTTTCAGTTCGCGCCCTCCGCGGAGCTGACCCCGGCGCTCTATGCGCTCGTCCTCCCGCTGGGTATTCTGCTCGGCGTGCTGGGCGCGTTCTATAACGCCGCCACGGTGCGCGGCGTCTCGCTCCTGCAGAAAAAGAGCGGCCTGCCCGTGTTCGTGCGCGTGCTGCTGCCCTTCCTCGCCGCCGGCGTGCTCGCGCTCGTCTGCCCGGTGCTGCTCGGCTCCGGCCACGAGATCGTGGAATCGGCCGCCGCCGGCGCCTGGGCCGCCTGGGCGCTCGCGCTCCTGCTGCTCGGCAAGTTTCTCTTTTCGCTTCTGAGCTTCACCTCCGGCGCGCCGGGCGGCATCTTCTTCCCGCTGCTCGTACTGGGCGCGCTCATCGGCTGCCTTTACGGCCTTGGCGCCGTGCACCTCTTCAGCCTCGACCCCGGCCTCGTGCCCGTGTTTCTGCTGCTCGGCATGGCAGGAAACTTCGCGGCCATCGTGCGCGCGCCCTTCACCGGCGCCGTGCTTCTGTTTGAGATGACGGGCTCCATGCCCTGCCTGCTGCCGCTGCTGGCCGTTTCGTGGGCCGCATGCCTCACGGCCAACGCCCTGCGCAGCACTCCGATCTACGACAGCCTGTGAACCCGTGCGGCGTTGCTTTCGCCGCCCTTCCCGCTGTGCCTTGTCAATTTTTGTGAAAAGACGCCGAATTTTCTCCCCATTTACCGGTATGAGCACGTCCGTTTTCTTGTTCGTTAACAATTTGTTCATATTATTATCACGTAACAATCACGTTGCCCTGATAAACTGGTGATTGCATTTATGGGGAAAGTTCGCTAAAATAGATCCCGTGCGTTCGGAGCGAAATTTTGAATTTTGACAAATCCCCGCGATTTGATGCCCTGCCTTCCCGGCTCCGCCGCATTTTCCCCGCAGAAGGCCGGGCGCTCATTAGGAGGAATAGAGATGATAGAGGTGAAAGGCCTCACGAAACGGTATGGCTCCAACGTGGCGATTGACCACGTGAGCTTTTCCGTGGACGAGGGGACGATTGTGGGCTTCCTGGGGCCGAACGGCGCAGGCAAATCCACTACGATGAACATCATCACGGGCTATCTTTCGGCAACCGAAGGTTCCGTGACGGTGTCCGGCCACAGCATCCTCGACGAGCCGAGCGAGGTCAAGAAACTCATCGGCTACCTGCCGGAGATGCCGCCGCTTTACATGGACATGACGGTGAAGGAATACCTGAACTTCATGTATGATCTGAAAAAGGTGACGATCCCGCGCGAAAAGCACATTCAGGAGATCTGCAGCCTGGTAAAGATCAAGGATGTTTACAACCGCCTGATTGCGAACCTTTCCAAGGGCTACAAACAGCGCGTGGGCATTGCGCAGGCGCTGCTCGGCAACCCGCCGGTGCTCATTCTGGACGAGCCCACCGTGGGCCTGGATCCCAAGCAGATCATCGAGATCCGCAACCTCATCAAGAACCTGGGCCGCAACCACACGGTTGTGCTCAGCTCCCACATCCTGGCCGAGGTGCAGGCCGTGTGCGAGCGCATCCTGATCATCAACAAGGGTGTGATTGTGGCGGACGGCACGCCGGACAAGCTCAGCCATGACCTCACAAGCGATCACCGCCTGGTGGCGCGCATCGAGGGCGAGGAGCGCGAGGTGCTGCACAACCTGCGCACGATCAAGAACATGGTGGAGGTGCAGTCCTTCGGCGAAAAGGAGCCGGGCGTCTATGAATACTCCATCGAGGGCGCGCCGGAAAAGGACCTGCGCCGCGATCTGTTCGCCTGCTGCACGCGCTTCGGCACGCCGATCCTGGCGCTGCGCAACAGCGACCTCTCGCTCGAGGACGTGTTCCTGCGCCTGACGAGCGACACCTATGTACCCAAGGCGCTCCAGCAGCCCGCCGTCACGGCTGCGCCGGAAGCTGCCGATTCTGAAACGAAAGGAGGGGACCAGGCATGACAGCCATTTGGAGACGCGAGCTCAAATCCTATTATTATTCCCCGATCGCCTATGTGTTCATGGGCGTGATTCTGTTCCTGTTCGGTGTGTATTTCTGGCAGGTTGTCATGTCCGGATCTTCCTATTATATGACGCAGGTGTATTCCATCATGTTCACGTGGTGCATGCTGTTCCTGCCGGCACTCACCATGAAGACGTTCAGTGAAGAGCGCAAGAACAAAACGGACCAAGCGCTGCTCACCGCGCCTGTGAGTGTGACGAGCATCGTGTGGGGCAAGTTTCTTTCCGCTTTCTGCGTCTATCTGTTCACCATGCTGATCACGCTTGTCCCGGTATTCATCATCGGCGCGTTTTCCGATCCGAGCTGGCAGCTGATCTTCGGCAACATTGTGGCCACGCTGCTCTACGGCGCCGCCATCATCGCCATCGGTGTGTTCATCTCTTCCCTCACGGAAAGCCAGATCGTCGCCCTTGTGGCCACGGTGGGCGTGAGCATCCTGCTCATGCTGGTCGATTCCTTCTCCGGCCTGGTCGACAACGTCGTGTTCCAGACGATTGTGAACTGGATTTCCTTCCAGAGCCGCTATACCCCGTTTACGAACGGCATTTTCAATGTTTCCAGCGTCGTGTTTTTCCTGAGCGTGGTTGTGGTGTTCAATTTCCTGACCGCCCGCAAGCTCGAAAGCAGAAGATGGAGCTAAAGGGAGGGTGCAATGATGAACGAGAACGAGAAGAAAAACGCCGCGCAGGCGGAGGAGACCCCCGAGACGAAGGAGGCCCCCGAGGCTGCCGCGCAGCAGGAAGAGCCTGCTGTGCAGGAGCCTGAGGCCGCCCAGGCTGAGCCGGCCGGCGCGGACGCAAAGAAAGACAAGAAAAAGGACAAGAAGAACGCAAGGCCGCACAAGAGCCTGCGTGAGGAGCTGAGAAGCGAAAAATTCAAGCACGGCACCATGAGCACCGCGCTTACGGCCATCTTTATTGTGGCCATCATCCTGGTGAACGTCATTGTAGGCGTGCTCGGCGAGCGCTTCCCCTCCATCAACCTTGACATGACATCCGACAGCGACAACAGCCTCTCCGAGGAAGCGATCGAGGTCGTGGACACCGTGGATGAGCCCACGGAGATCCTGGTCATGTTCGCCCGCGAGGACGCCGAGGCCGATTCAAACTACCAGAAGGTTGTTTCCATCTCCACGAGAATGGCGGAGCGCAACTCCAATATTACGGTGCAGTTCCTTGACCCGGATACCGAGCCCGCCCTGCTGAGCGAATACAGCGGGGACGGCCTCACCTCCGGCGCCGTGCTCGTGCGCACCGACAAGCGCTACCGCGTGGTGACATCGAGCGATCTGTTCCCGGTGGGCATGAACCAGAGCACATATGAATATGTGCAGTACACAGACGTCAACGGCGCGCTCGCCTCTGCCCTGAGCGCCGTGAACGCCGACGTGATGCCGGTTGTGGCGTTCGACACGGGCCACAGCGAAATGCTCGACATCTCCTCCTACAAGGAGCTGCTGCAGAACAACAACTTTGACACCGTCGATGTGAACATCATGACGGACGAGATCCCCGAGGACACGCAGATCCTCGTCTTCCCCGTGCCCTCCACCGATCTCTCCGAGGAGGAGATCACGAAGATCAACGATTACCTGAACGACACCTCCGTGACGCGCAATCGCTCCGTGATGTTCCTCTATCACCCCACGCAGTCCGAAATGCCGGTGCTCAACAGTTATCTGGGCGAGTGGGGCATGAGCGTGACGCCCTCCATCGTGTATGAGGAGGAATCCACAAACTACATGCAGTCGCCCAGCACGCTGCTGGCCACTGTTTCGGAGGACGTGGATCTCGAGGGCGAGAGCGCCTATTCCTACATCGTCTCCCCCACGACGAACCCGATCAGCATTCTTTGGGATGCGCGCAACAGTGTGAGCGTGTACCCGCTGCTCACCTCCTCCGAGACGAGCTATGTATACAACGTGACCGAGGGCAGCACACTCACGGAGGAAGGCGACCCCGAGCGTGACCCGGACGCCACCGGCGTGCAGAACCTGGCCGCCATCGGCGTTAAGTCCGTGCGCGGTGACGACGGCGATTACTTCAACGCCAGCGTCCTCGCCATCGGCAGCCCGTTCCTTTTCGACGGCTACTTCACAGGCGCCTCCACCTTCGGCAACGGCTCCTATGTGACCGATCTGGCCAAGTATGTGACGGGCACCACCGGCTCCTCGACGGCCGTGTACAGCACGCCCAAGCAGCTGGTCACGAACGACATTGCCATGTCCGGCTCGCAGATCATGGTGCTCGGCCTGCTGGTGTTCACCATCCTCATTCCGCTGGCGTTCGTGATTTCCGGTATTGTCGTGTTTATCCGGAGGAGGCACCTGTAAATGAAGAAAAACACCAAATATCTCATCGCCTCGCTGGCCTGTGTGGCGGTGCTGGGCGCCGCGGCGCTGGCGCTCGTGCTGACCGGCGGCAGCGAGGGGGAGGACACCGCCTCCTCCGCCTCCGATGAGACCATCACCCTGCTGGATAAGACGCAGCAGGATCTGGAGAGCGTGACCGTCACGAACGAGGAGGGCACCATCACCGTGCTGGCGCACGAGGAAACGGTGGAGAGCTCCTCCGACGCGGCAAGCAGCGATGCATCGGACGCCTCCGGCACGGAGAGCGAAAGCGAACCGGAGACGGAGATCGTCTATGAGGTGGAGGAGCTGGAGGGCCTGCCCTTCAACACCTCCGACGTGGACGCCATCGCCCGCGCGGGCTACCTGGTGGCTGCGAACCGCTCCATCGGCACGGTGGACGACCCCGAGGAATTCGGCCTGACCGACCCCACCCTCACGGTGGAAGCCACCTTCCGCGACGGCTCAACCTTCTCCTACATTGTGGGCGTGGAGAACAACGGCGCGTACTACATCCAGCCGGAGGGCTCGGAGGAGGTCTACATGGGCTCCGTCTCGAGCGCACTCTTCAAATCCGCCTATGACCTGGCGGACACCTCGCTCTACCAGCTTGAGACGGAGACGGACGACAGCGCAGCCGGCAGCACCGCCCAGGCGACGGGCACGGCCACGGACTCCGCCATCTTCGACACGATCCATCTTTCCGGCACGGCATTTGACCAGGAAGTCGACATCGAATACGATTCGGAGATCGGCTACCTGATGCACGAGCCGCGCGAGACGGAAGCCGACACAACGCGTATAGGCGAGATCACCTCGGCGCTCACGAGCCTCTCGGCCGACGCGCTCATCCTGCCCCACCCGGAGGAGGACGAGCTCGCGCAGTATGGCCTCGACAACCCGGCCGTGGTGTGTGACTTCACCTCCGGCGGGCAGGCATACACGCTGACGCTCTCCGACACGGATGCGGACGGCAACCGCTATCTGATCTACAGCGGCATCGACGCCGTGTTCCAGATTGCAAACAGCAATGTGACCGCCTGGGCGGACGCCGATCCCTTCCTGCTGCAGAGCACGCTCACGCTCCTGCCGAACATTGTGGATGTGCACACGATGGAGCTCACCATGAACGGCGAAACGTACAGCTTCACGATCGACCGCACGGTGAACGAGGAGGACAGCACCGAGGACGACACGGTGTATGACTACACGGTGACGAGCGGCGACGGCACGGCGCTTGACTACGAGGAAAACTTCAAGCACTTCTACCTCGCGCTCATCTCCATCACCGTCTCCGAGGACACGCAGGACATGCCCGAGGGCGAGCCGGCGCTCACCTGCACCTACACCTATCAGGATAAGCCGGGCTCCGACACCATCGAATACTACCGCGTGAGCGACCGCCGCTACGCGATTGTGGAGAACGGCCAGCTCATGGGCCTGGCGCTTTCGGACGACGTGGATCTCGCCATGCAGGATCTCGAGCTGCTCTACAGCGGCCAGGATGTGCCGGAAGTCTATTGATCCGGCGCCCCCGCCCCGCAGCTTTTGACAAAAAACGGAAAGCCTCCGGATCCGAAGATCCGGAGGCTTTCCGTTTTCTTATGCCGCCTGCGCAGCGCCCGGCTTATGCCCCGGCGATGCGGATGACCGATTTCACAATGTTCGCCTTGTCCTTCACGCTCTGATCCATGGCGTTCTGGATGTCGTCAAACTCGAAGAAATTCGTGACGATGCCCTTGAGGTTGACGGCGCCGCCGGCCACAGCCTCGATCGCCATGGGATAAATGTTGCGGTAGCGGAAGACGGTGCGGAAGGTGAGCTCCTTATCGAGCGCCATGCTCATGGGCAGTGTGACCTCGCCCGTTTTGCTGTAGCCGACGAACACGATCACGGCGCCCTTCTTCGCCATCTCCACCGCCTGGCGGGCGGCTTGCGGCGCGCCTGACGTCTCGATGATCACGTCCGCGCCGCGGCCCTCCGTGAGGCGCATCACGGCCTGCACGGCGTCCTCTTCCGCGCTGTTCACCGTGGCGGCGGCGCCGAGCTCCTCCGCCTTCTGCAGGCGCTTGTCCATCACGTCCGTGACGAACACCTTCGGCACGCCGCGGGCGCGCAGCGCCATCATGGACACGAGGCCGATGCAGCCGGAACCGAGCACCACGGCGCGCTGCCCCGGACCTGCCTCCGCCTGGTTGGCGGCGTGGAAGCCCACGGCCAGCGGCTCGATGAGCGCGCCCTCGAGCGTGCTCACGTTCTCCGGCAGCGGGAAGCACAGGCCCGCCTCATGCGCCACATATTCCTGGAACACGCCGTCCACCGGAGGCGTAGCAAAGAACACGACGTCCGGGCAGAGGTTATAGCGGCCGGATTTGCAGAACTCGCAGTGGCCGCACGTCTTGCCGGGCTCGAGCGCCACGCGGTCGCCCACCTTGAGGTGGGTCACGTTTTTGCCCACCTCCACCACCGTGCCGCCGGACTCATGGCCGAGCACGAACGGCGGCTTCACGATAAAATCGCCGATGGCGCCGGATTCATAGTAATGCAGATCGCTGCCGCACACGCCGACATACTCGATCTTCACAAGCACCTCGTCGTCCTTCGGCTGCGGGATGGGCCGCTGCTGGATCTCAATCCTGCCGATCTCCGTCATGACGGCCGTTTTCATCATGCCTTCCATTTCAAAAACTCCTTTCCCCTGTCCCGGGCCTTCCGCCCCGGCGGACAGTATGCCGCGGCGCCGGGCAGCCAGTGCCCGGCCTCACCGCCGTGAAGGGATTTTACCATTAAGTTTCATAAAAAAGTCAAGAAACAGCCGCAGGCAAGCGGGAAAATGCGCAAAAAGCGGGGG
>ERZ1090869.1363-NODE-1364-length-11073-cov-5.548375_pt1 | contig 11073 bp, 9 predicted proteins | sample MGYA00478474_ERZ1090869 | MGnify/ENA primary metagenome ERZ1090869 (study PRJEB33644, sample SAMEA5815748) | chicken gut metagenome | biome: Chicken; feature: Gastrointestinal Tract; material: Caecum | place: Ireland | collected 2019-01-01 | study: A study of the... | reverse complement strand
CCTTCGGGGCTCTCCGACGTGCCAACGCCCACAAACCAGTAGTTTATGTCGTAATCTTTGAACGCGCCGTTGTTCTTCTGCTCGATTATCTCGTCGGCGTCGGCAGACGACGCGCCCGAGAAGCAGCCTATGTAAGAGATATAGTCAATGCAATGTTTCCAAACAGAAGCAAAACTCGTCATGCCGCCCATAGAAAGGCCCGCATAGCCCTGGTGGTCGCGGTTTGCAATCAGCTCCGCCTCCACCTCTTCGTCGGTCATGTCGTCTGTTATCTCGGCATAGGTGTTATAGTGCGTTGCCACATAGGGCATGAGTTCGTTTTTAAGCTCCTGCCAGAAGGTCTGGGTTATAACCATGTTGCTTCTGTCGACGGCGAACTGCTCGCCGTAGACATCCTCGGCGGGGGAATAGAATGTGGGGGTCACGATTATCGTCTTTGCCGCCCTGCCGTCCTCCATCAGATGGTCCAAAACGTTCTCGGTGCCGTAACCGGAGGTGTAGGCATTGTTATCAGGCGTGTATTCGCCGTAGCCGTCGCCCTTTTCGCCCTGTGCGAACCAATAATTTTCGTTCAGACCGTTGCCGTGAAGCAGATATAAAACGTTATACTTGGTCTCCGTGTCGTCTGGGTCGTAGCCGTAGGGAAGGTATATGTTGGCCTTTTTGGTTATCCACAGTTCCTGCCCCTCCTCCAAGAGGTCAGCGTGCACTTCCTCGGCATAGTATGAGCGAGTCTCATAGGTGAAGCTTGTCACCGTACCCTGCTGCGATGCGGGCGTGGTGAGTATTTCGGTGCCGCCGAGCTTGTCCTGCGTGAATATCGTGGTTTCGTCGCACATCGTGCACTTGCCGTCCACAAAGTTGTGCCAGTGGTACGTGCCCGGCTGGCCGGTAACTTCCAGCGTTACGGGGTCGTGCGTCATCGAAGGAGTTACGGGACCATCGTCCTTTTTGTCGTCGCCGCAGGCCGTCATGGCAAAGCAGCTTCCCGCAAGCGTCATCAGCGCGACGGCCGATATAAGTATGCGTTTAAAGCGGTTTGCCGCAGATGTATTTGAATTTTTCATATTTCTTCCTCTCATTTATTTCTGGAAAAACACGAGCATGCTGTTATAGAGGTCGGTTATCCATGTCGCGTAGTTGTGCGCGGTGTTGTTTGTAACGCAGAACTCGCAGTTGTCGCCGTTTTTTATGTCGCTGCCCGGGACAAGGCCATTTACCTGTGTAAGAAATTTGTGGTAGAAGCCGAAAAAGACTTCCGGCTGTTCCGACGTACCCGCGCCGACAAACCAGTAATTGATGTTATAGTCGGCAAATTTGCCGTTCTTCTGCGCGATGGCCATATCGAATATCTCGGGAGCTGCGCTGCCGCCGCCCGAAAATGTGCCAATATACGAGATATAGTCCACGCACTCCATCCACACGGAGGCGTAACTGGTCGTCCCGCCCATAGATAGGCCCGCATAGGCCTGATGATCGCGGTTTGCAATGAACTCCGCGTCCATCTCATCCGCCGTCATGCCGTCGGTTATTTCGGCATAGATGTTATAATTTTTTGCGATCGCGGGCAGGAGATCGTATTTGAACTCCTTCCACCACGAAGTGGTTATGGCCGGATCGCTTCTGTCTACGGCAAACTGTTCGCCGTATTCGCTCTCCGCAGGAGAATAGAGCGTGGGCGTGACCACGATAGTCTTTACGGCACGTCCGTCCATCATAAGGTGATCCAGAACGTTAGTTGTGCCGTAGCCGCCCGTATAGCAGGTGTTGTCGGGCGTATATTCGCCGTAGCCGTCGCCCTTTTCGCCCTGAGCGAACCAATAATTTTCGTTCAGGCCGTTGCCGTGCATTAAAAACAGCACGTCATATCTGGTCTCTTTGTCGTTCGGGTCGTACCCTGCGGGCAGATATACGTTAGCCCGCTTTGTGACCCACAGCTCCTGCCCCTCCTTAAGGAGGTCGGCATGAACTTCCTCGGTATAGTAAGAGCGGGCCCGGTATTCAAAACTTTCAACAGTGCCGCGATATTCTTCAGGTACAGGCGTGGTTAAAATATCCTCGCCCTTCAGCTGTTCCTGCCTGAATATCGTGGTTTCGTCGCAGTACTCGCACTTGCCGTCCACAAAGTTGTGCCAGTGGTACGTGCCCGGCCGGCCGTCAACTTCCAATGTTACGGGGTCGTGCGTCATTGCGGGAGTTTCTGGTTCGTCTACCGTCGCTCCGCCGATACAGGCGGCAAGGCAGAGAACTGCCGTTGCCGTCGCTGCAGCACAGGAGAGCACAAGTATGAGCCTGATTAGTGATCTCATTAATGTCCCCCTTCAACAAATTAATTGCCAAATCGCTTATTTGAATTTCTATTTGCTGCAGATATTTTCCTTACCGTCCGCCCCTGCATCCGTACCCGCAGCGGCGGCACAGGCCGCCGCGCATACGGAACCATGAGATTAGGAGGAAAACATTCAATTTGTAATCTGAAGTCAGCGAATTACATCGTTTGGCATACCGTCAGGCCTTGAAGAACACCTGCATGCAGTTGTACAGGCCGGTTATCCATGTCGTGTAGTTGTGCGCGGTGTTATTGCACAGCATATACTGGCAGTTATCCCCCGCGGCAATGTCGGAGCCCGGCTGAAGGCCGCTGAAATTTTCAAGCAGGGCGCGGTATGTTCCGAAAGGGTCGCCATAGTAGGTTGAGCTCGTTTCAGAGGTGCCGAGGCAGGCATACCAATAGCCTATCTTGCAGTCTTCAAAATCGGATACGGCGCTTAAAAGAGCGGGGAGCTCTTCGGCGGTGACGCCGCCCGAATAGGAGCCGATGCAGGAAAAGTATTCGAGGCGGCCCGACCATATAGTGTCGTAGGATATTACCGAACCCATCGAAAGGCCCGCATAGCCCTGATGCGCGCGCGCCGCTTTAAGCGCCGCGTCCGCCTCCTCCGCAGTCATATCGTCTGTGACCTCGGCATAGGTGTTGTAGTTTCTGGCTATATAGGGCATAAGATCGTTTAAAAGCTCGTCCTTAAAGCCCGCTCTGCCCGCCGCCATGTTGGCGTCGCCCTCTTCGCTGTTGCTGTTGGCCGTCTTGCCGTCCTCGCCGGGCAGGTACGCCGTGGGGGTGACCACTATCGTCTTTTCCGCCCTGCCGTCCTTCATCATGGTGTCGAGCACATTGGCCGTGCCGTTGCCGCCCGAAAGATAGGCGCCTTGTTGAGAGGGATCGGCATAGCTGCCCTTTGCGAACCAATAGCCCTCGTTCAGGCCCTTGCCGTGCATGAGTATGAGCACGTTGTATTTTACGGAAGTATCCGAAGGGTCGTAGCCGTACGGGGTATATACCCACGCCGTCTTGGTGACGAGGCCGTTCTCGTCGGCATACTGCCAGTCGGGATAGGCGTCGGTGGTGTACTTTATCTCGGTCACTTCGCCCTGCTGATCGCACTCCTTGGTGACGATATCGTCCTGGGCGACGGAATCCTGCGTGAAGATAGTAGTTTCGTCGCACATCGTGCATTTGCCGTCTACGAAGTTGTGCGGCTCGTATGTGCCGGGCCGTCCGTCAACTTCCAACGTTACAGGGTCGTGCGTCGTGACAGGCGATTCCGGCTCGCCGGTTATTTCCCCTCCGCTGCAGGCGGCAAGGCAAAAAACAGCCGTTGCCGTCGCTGCAGCACAGGAGAGCACAAGTATGCGCTTAGTCAGTGGTCTCATTAATTTCCCCCTCGGCAAACCGCAGGCAGCAGCCGCCGGTTATGCCTTGTAAAAGACCTGCATAAAGTTATACAAATCGGTTATCCAGGTTGCGTAGTTGTGCGCAGTCCCCTGAATGGTCATAAATTCGCAGTTATCGCCCGAAGCAATGTCGCTGCCGTGCTGCAGACCGTTTATCTGCTGAACGAACGGGATATACGTACTTAAAAACTTGCTTTCGGGGTTTTCTCTGGTGCCGCTGCTGACGTACCAATACTTTATGTCGCAGTCGGCATATTCGCCGTTCTTTGCCGCTATTATGTCGGCAGTGAAGTCGTCGCCTTCGGGGCTGTTTGCGCCCGCGGAGAGCGAACCTATGTAGGCAAAGTATTCAAGGCAATAGCTCCATATCGAGGTGAAGCTCGTCACCGAACCCATTGAAAGACCGGCATAGCCCTGATGATCGCGCGCGGCCTTGAGCGACTCCGCGCTGCCGTCCGCGGCGTATGTATTGAAGTTTTCGGCAACATACGGCATGAGGTCATTTATCAGCTCCTGCCCGAAATACTTAGTCGTGCGCCAGTTATCCTTATCTATCGGATACTCCTCCGTGGTGGAATAGAAAGTAGGCGTGACCACTATGGTCCTTTCTGCCAGCCCCTCCTCCATCAGATAGTCGAGTATGTTCTCCGTCCCGTAGCCCTTTGTATAGGCGTTGCTGTCGGGCGTAAACTGCCCCTCGCCGGGGGTGCTGCGCGCGAACCAGTATTCCTCGTTCTGTCCGTTGCCGTGAAGCAGATATAAAACGTTGTATTTTGTCTGATCGTCTTCGGCATCGTAGCCGTAGGGAAGATATACCCATGCGCTCTTTTCCATGGGGATCTGCGCGCCGTTCAGTTCTTCGGCATACAGCGCCTCGCCGATATACGAGCGCGTGCTGTATGTGATCTTCTGCAGAGTGCCGGGGTATTCCGACTTCCTGTCTATGAGGTCGCCGCCCCCCACGGGCTGTTCTTCGAATATGGTCGTTTCATCGCACATCGTGCACTTGCCGTCCGCGAAGTTATGCCAGTGGTATTCATCTGTCGTGCCGTCGACGAGGTATGTGTCGGCGCTGTGCGTTACAGGCGCGTTGCCGCCTCCGTTTCCGCCGTTGCCGCTGTTTTCACCCGCATCGCCGCTCGTGCAGGCGGTCAGTCCTGCCGCGGCGGCACATGCCGCCGCACAGGCCAGCGCTATAAATTTATGGAGTAAAACCTTCATGCTTTCAGCCCTCTGCCCTTATGCTTCAGGCCTTGAAGAAGACTTGCATGCAGTTATAAAGCGAAGTTATCCACGAGGGATAGTTGTGTCCCGTTTTGTTGCAGACCATATACTGGCAGTTATCGCCCGCGGAAAGATCGGAGCCCGACTGAAGGCCTTCGACAGCACCGAGCATGGCGCGGTAATCGCCGAACGGGTCGCCGGGGTAGACCATATTAGTTTCGGAAGTGCCCAGGCTCACGTACCAGTAATTTATGTCGTAATCGGCAAACTCGGTGTTCTTGGTCTCTGCGAGGGCTTCGGCCTGTTCAACGCTGACGCCGCCCGAGAACGAGCCGATGTATGAGAATACGTCTATGCATTCCGCCCAGATCGAGGTGAAGGAGATCATGGAGCCGAGCGAAAGGCCCGCATAGGCCTGATGGTCGCGCGCCGCAACGAGCGCTGCCGTCATCTCCTCGTCGGTCATCTCTTCGTTCACTTCGGCGTATGTGTTATAGTTGAGCGCCATGTAAGGCAGGAGATCGCCCTTGAGCTCTTCGGCAAAGTTTGAAGTATCGGCTGCGTTGCCCGTATTCGCGGTGGTACCGTCCTCGCCGGGCATATAGAACGTGGGGGTGACCACTATGGTTTTTTCCGCCGTGCCGTCCTTCATCATGGTGTCCAAAAGGTTGGCTGTGCCGTTGCCGCCCGAGAGGTATATGCTCTGCTGCGATTCGTCGGCATAGCTGCCCTTTGCGAACCAGTAACCCTCGTTCAGGCCCTTGCCGTGCATAAGGATGAGCACGTTGTATTTTGTGGAAGTATCGGCCGCGTCATAACCATAGGGAAGATATACCCACGCCGTCTTGGTGACGATGCCGTTTTCGTCGGCATACTGCCAGTCGGGATAGGCGTCGGTGGCGTACTTTATCTCCGTCACCGTGCCCTGCTCGTCGCACGCCTTTGTGACAATGTCATCCCTGGCTATGGAATCCTGCGTAAATATCGTCGTTTCGTCGCACATCGTGCACTTGCCGTCCACAAAGTTGTGCGGCTCGTACGTGCCGGGTTGGCCGGTAACTTCAAGCGTTACGGGGTCATGCGTCTTTTTTGCTGCGGGAGGGTCCTCCTCATTGTTGCCGCAGGCGGCAAAAGTTGCCGCGAGCACGCACGCACAGCCCAAAATTGTAAAAGTCTTGAGTAATTGTTTAAATTTCATGTTTCCCCTGCCGGTCGCATCACGCTTTCCGCCGCTTAGCAGCGGCATTCAAATCCGCTTTGCGCATCAGAACACTTGCGGATATCTATAACACAAGGCAGTATACCATATATTTTTTGTTGATCCTGAAAACAGAATAAACTGTCAAAATTTAGCATAAATTGCAATCGCATATCATTTTTATTGCGTTTTATTTACAAAAACATTGCAGTTTTGCAACTTAAAAGGCGCCCGCAAAATCGCGTGCGCCTTTACATTCCCAAAAAATTATATTAAAAAACTTCAGGAGCGCTCTCCCTGTCCGGCCTTGCCGGCGCCGTTTGGCCCCTCCGGCATTATGAGAAGCACGGAGAGTTCGAATATATCCCCCTTTACGTCTATGTCTATCCTGCCCCCGTACTTTTCGGCTATGAGCTTTATGGAGCGCATGCCGAAGCCGTGAGATTCCATGTTCGCCGTCTTTGTGGTGGCGGGCAGGCCGTCGGCCATATGCAGCTTTCCCACAAAGTAATTCATGGAGCTTACCGTAACGCAGTTGCCCTGCGACTCCATGGTAACGGAAATTATACGTTTGGCTCTGTCGTCTATCTTGCTTACGGCCTCTATGGCGTTATCGAGAATGTTGCCGAAGAGTGAATACAGGTCGTATTGGCCCACAAACGAAAGGCGCGCACCGTCACCCATAAAGGTGAGCGAAATACCTTCTGCGCGGCAGGCCTCCGCCTTTTCGTTTATGATTATGTCGAGCGTATCGTTGCCGGTGCGGATCTCGCTGTCATATTCGTTGAGCACGCGCTTATACTGCGCTATGACGTCGTCGTTGCTGCCGCTTTCAAGCAACGATAAAACGTGCTTCAGGTCATGGTATTTTACGTTGAGCTGTTCGCGGTTCTTCTTGCTTGCCTCGAATTGCCGCCGCTCTTCATACCCTATCCGCTCGAGCGTTTCGTTCTGCGTGCGCGTGATGCTTAAAACGTGCAGATTATAACTTATAAACAATGAAAGCATACAGCACGATATGGCATACAATGAATTGCTTATGATCACATACTGATTGCCCAGGCTCGACCCGATGCGCGCAAAACGGCTGATTATGAGGCACACGAACAGCGCAAACACCGACACGGCTATCAGGCGCACATCGTAATTTTTATAAAATTCATACTTCTTTGCGATCCGGCCGAACGTAAGCCACACCAGAAAATACGTCACGGGGAATACGATACATTCGAGTATATGTTCGCGCCAGATATCTTCTATTTCCAAACCGTCGAGCAGATGTGTGAGCGCAACGAGCTGCATGACCTGATACGACAGATGCTGGACGGCATATCCTGAGGTACATGAGGATATAAGGGGCACCAGCTTTATTTTGAAGCAAAACCCCTGGCAGACTACCGTTATGGCAAAGAGAACTATAAATTTAAAAAAGGAATACAGCTGATTGCTGTAGTCATACGGTATCGACGGATAGAATCCCGATAGAAAAATTATTATTGCAATGCCCGGAATGATACGCAAAAGGAACAATCTGCGCTTTGGAACAGAATACAGAAACAACAGTTCGGCAACGAAGATCTGCAAAGTAAAAATGCAGTTGCCCCATTCATAAGTCATTGTGCGCTCCCTCCCCGCATATAATCCTGCAGCGCCTGTATGAACTTCTTTTTCTGCGGACGGCTTATGAGCAGCTCTTCGCCCGCCAGCACGCACGCCCCGTCGCGCACCGATTCCACGTAGCGCAGGTTTACGAGGTAGTTGCGGCTGCACTTTACGAACTGGGAGGCCGGCAGCCTCTTTTCCTCTGCCGAAAGTGTGGAATATACCGAATAGTCGCCGTAGTAGGTGTGGTATATAACATAGTGCCACTCAACTTCAAGATACTTTATGTGCGAAACCTGCAAACACTGCATGCCGTCGTTGGTCTTGAGTATTATGTTGGCGTCCTTGCGGCGCGCCACCCGCGCGAGCGCGCGCCGCATCTTGAGCACAAAGGCGTACTTGTCTATGGGTTTGACGATATAGTCGAGCGCGTCCACCTCATAGCCCTGCACGGCATAGCGCGCGGTATTGGTTACGAAGATTATCGTCACCGTCTTGTCGAGTTCACGCAGCCTGCGCGCGGCCGTCATGCCGTCCATCTCGGGCATCTCTATATCGAGAAAGACGATGTTATACTGGTTGTCGAAGCGCATGAAAAAGTGGGCGGCGCTCTCAAATTCGTCCGCGCGGAACCGCTCGTCAACCTTTGTTTCGAGATATGATATGCATTCGCGCAGTCTTGCGCGAGCCTCTTTTTCATCGTCCACTATAGCAATACTGAGCACAGTAATGAATTTCCCCCGCCATAAATACACAGCTGCATGCGGCATTGCCGCATGCCTTCGATACGCTCCGACTTTTAAAAAAACTTTTAAGAATGTTCTTTATGCAGGCGCTTTGTAAGCGCCTGCATTTTTTGCGTAGTAAAAAATGTTGAAATAATTCTATCACCGTTGAGCAAATTTGTCAATACAGCAAAAGAAACGGCTTACTGTAAAAATTTGGTCTGCTCTTTATATTACTGCGGAGGACTGTAAATAAAAACCCGCCGCGCGGCAATTTTGCCGCGCGGCGGAAAAACTTAATCATTTTTTGAAAGCACGACGAGAGCTTCAACATTCGGCCCTGATTTCAAAAACAATTCCCTGACCTCTTTCCCCTCTTTGCTGACAGGAAAGTTAAATTTGATTGATTTTAGGGGGCATTTACTTTCCCCTTCGGGATATATTTGGATTTCCTTTATCAAATGCGATATGAGCTGCTTTCTTTCCTCGTCTGTAATCCTATCGTATAAATCGCCAAAGTTTTGCAAAATTTTGTAAATGCTCTCCATCGTCAATATTTCCGACTCGACGGATCTCTTCCGCAATTTAGCATCTTCTATCTTATCTTCTACTTCGACTATTATATCATATAATGAATCCAAACGCAATGTCATATCATGTATTTTCCGTTCTCGGTGAGGAGCATCTATTGGTAAAGTATCTATTTCTCTTTCCAACCGCGATTTGTTCAACTCAACTTCTTTCAGTTTATTTTCATAGTTCCGAATTTCCTCATCAAGTTTGGATACGTCAATCTGTATGCCGATACGCCTTTTTATTTCCAAAGCAAAGCCTTCATCTTGAACAAGCTCCTTGATTACTTCGACCACCAAAGGCTCTATATCGGTTTTTTTCAGATTAGCACTATAGTCACAATAATGCCCTCGCTGCATTTTATTCCGTCCGCAGGCATAATAATATACCTCTTTATATGTACCGTCTTTCTTCGTCCAACAAACCTTATTTGCGTACATACCACAACCGCATTTAGGACATTTTATAATACCTGTGAGCAAATGCGCTCTTTCCTTTCCAACAATGGATTGTGGTTTGACCCCCGTTGCCAACCTCTTCTCGTGGGCAGCCTGCCAAATCTCTGTACTGACGATCGCATCATGCAACCCCTCTTGCAACATAAATTCCTGCTTGTTTACCGTCCTATATTCATCTTTCTTCCCTTTTACTCGTTCCCTAACTCTTCGCCCATAAGCGATCTTCCCACAATAGACAGGATTGTCCAAGACGACCTTTATAAAATGACCGCTAAACTGTTCTGCATCTGTCTTTTTTCTTTTCTTCTTTTTAACCCCTTGTAGGTTGAGATATTTTGCAATCCCGACGTATCCCAAATTGGAATTGACGAACTTATCAAATATCAATCGGACAATGCCAGCCTCATCTTCCTCAATGTGCAAAATTTCATTTTTGAGCGAATACCCGAAAGGAGGCGGGCCGCCGTTCCATTTGCCTTGTCTGGCTTTTTCCCGTCGTCCGTTCATCGTCTGTTCGAGAATGTTTTCGCGCTCTATTTCCGCAACAGCGGATAAAACGGAAATCAAAAGTTTACCGCTTGCCTGCGAAGAATCTATACCTTCTTCGATGCACAATAAATTTACCCCATAGGACTGCACTAATTCCAATGAGTTAAGTATATCAGCTGCATTTCTGCCAAAGCGCGATAATTTATATACAAGAATATAATCGACTTCAAGCCCTGCCTGTATATCGGAAAGCATCCGCTTAAACGCAGGTCGTCCTTCTATCGATTTCCCCGACTTACCCGCATCCTCATATATCCCGATGACCTGCATTTCCTCACGTTCAGCAAATCTTTTCAGACTGTTTTTTTGTCCTTCAAGGCTATATCCATCTATTTGCATTTCCGTACTGACTCGAGGATATAAAATACATTTCTTTCCTTCTCTATACATTTCTACTAATCCTTCTTTTCTAAAAAGTCTATCCCGTATTTGCGTATTACGCCGACAAGGGAATTGATGAATAAATCATATTCTTTCCCCTCCTCTGCGGTACATTTATTTTTCTTGCCGTCTGCGTCTATCATTTTTCCTCCATGCTATTTATAGATAAGGAAAGACAAAGCGCGGCGGCATAAGTCCGTTACGCTCCATCTTCCCGATGTCCGTTTTCTTCCTTATGCCGTTCGGCATGATTATTCAGTTGTCTTTTGAGAAAATTCAGAGCGCAAGGGCCGTAGTCCTTGCGCTCTCAAACTTATTGCTTATCCTGTTGTTTGTTCGGGCCGTAGTGATCGAGCAGGGCTTGATACCCTGCGACGATCAGCTCCACCTTGGTTATCCTGTTCTTTTTGAGAAAGGCACAGATCTCGTTGTGCAGTTCCCTCGGCAGCCGCGTATTATATTGCTTTGTCGCCTGCTCCCGCTCCTCTTTATTCCGCGCCTCATAATTTCGGCGCGCTCGGCGGATCGGCGTATCTTCTTTCTTTGCCATAGTGCCCTCTCATTCCGTGATCGCACAGATCATTGCTCCGATGCAGTTCATGATAAACGCCCCGACAGCGACAACGCCTAT
>ERZ1090869.1362-NODE-1363-length-11074-cov-4.922134_pt1 | contig 11074 bp, 20 predicted proteins | sample MGYA00478474_ERZ1090869 | MGnify/ENA primary metagenome ERZ1090869 (study PRJEB33644, sample SAMEA5815748) | chicken gut metagenome | biome: Chicken; feature: Gastrointestinal Tract; material: Caecum | place: Ireland | collected 2019-01-01 | study: A study of... | reverse complement strand
AAACTTCCAGACGAGCCTTTATTGCTTCAGGTTTATCGTCATCACGCTGAAACAAAGGAGTTTGACATTTTCTGCATTTGCCTGTGTAGCCTTCATATGTTGTATTGTCAATTTCTCCACATTTTGGGCAATTTCTTCTTGTAACAAGTCTTTTTTCAAGTTCTTCAAAAGGAAGTTCAACGCTTACAACAGCATCGACATCTGTCACTTTTGCAAGCAGTTTGGCTTGATCCAAAGTTCTTGGGAAACCATCCAAGATATAGCCTTTTTTGCAGTCATCTTGAAACAATCTTTCTTTGAGCACTTCAAAGGTTGTTTGGTCAGGCACAAGTGCACCACTTGACATATACTTTTGAACAAGAAGTCCAAGTTCACTGCCACTTTTTGCGATATCTCTAAAAATATCGCCCATTGAAAGTTGAGGAATGCCAAAATCTCTTGTAATCTTCTTTGCAAGAGTTCCTTTTCCGCTTCCTGCTGCTCCCAAAAGAACAAGTTTCATAAATTATCCTCCATTATAAGGCTATTGCCCGATTTTCCACATTTGTGGATTTGCGAAAAATTTTCGCTATGTCTTTCCAAGGGAAGAGATTACCTCTCCCCATGTTAAAACCTAGTTTAGTCCAAGAAACCTTTATAGTTTCTCATAAGCATTTGCGCTTCAAGTTGCTTGTCAAGTTCAAGAGCAACTGAAACGACAATCATAAGTCCTGTCGCACTGAATGCGTTGATAAGCGTTGCCGCTTGTGCATAATCTCCAATTGCTTTGAAAGCAAGTGAAGGGATAAGTGCGATGACTGCAAGGAAGATTGCACCAAAGAGAGTGATTCTTCCGCTGATCTTGCGCAAATGGTCGGCAGTTGGCTTGCCTGCTCTTATACCAGGAATAAAGCCACCCTGCTGTTGAATTCGTTTGCTTATATCGTTTGGGTCGAAAGTAATTTTTGAATAGAAGAATGCAAACAGCAAAATGAAAATTGCAGTAAGCACAATATAAATCCAAGAACCACTTCCAAGCCATTGTGTATACCAAGCATAAGCGCTTGAATTTGGCCAGAATGATAAAATGAGTTGAGGGAATGTAAGAAGTGCAGATGCAAAGATAATTGGCATAACGCCTGATCCGTTCACTCTTATAGGAATGTATGTGCTTTGACCACCATACATTTTTCTTCCCTTAATTTGTTTTGCATATTGAATAGGCACTCTTCTCTCTCCGCCATCAACAAATACGATGAGTGCGAAGATTGCAATAACTGCAACAATGAAAAGAGCAATAACCCAAAGATATGTGATATCTTGAACTGCTTGACCAATCGCTTCTTTGAGTGCGCTTGCAGCAGAAGAAAGAATACCAACAAAGATAAGAAGGCTCATGCCGTTTCCAATTCCAAGGTCTGTGATTCTTTCACCGATCCAAACAGTGAACATTGCACCAGCAACAAGAATAATCACAACGCCTGCTCCGAGCAACCATGTTGGAGCGCCAGACCAAAGTGCATTTGCAGTGTCCAAACTTGATGAATAAGCAACCACAATACCGATTGCCTGAGCAAGTGCAAGGACAAGTGCTGCAATTCTTGTGTAAAAATTGATCTTTCGTCTTCCGTCTTCGCCTTGTTTTGAAAGTCTTTCAAGTGCTGGAACAGCGACTGTCAACAGTTGAATAACGATGGACGCCGTGATATAAGGCGCAACACCGAGGGCGAGCACTGAACAGTTTTGAAGTGCTCCACCACTTACCATATCCATCAAATCAAAGAACCCGAAAGTCCCTTCATTTGCAAAGATAGCACTGGTATCAAAACCAACTGCTGGCAACCAGCAACCAAGGCGATAAATAAGCAAAAGAAGAAGTGTGATTAAAATCTTCTTGCGAATATCCTTGATCTTAAATGCATTTGCTATTGTCTTAAACATTACAACTCCTCAATCTTTCCGCCAACTTTTTCAATTTTTTCTCTTGCTTGTTTTGTAACTTTGTTTGCCTTAATAATAAGAGGTTTTGTCAAAGTTCCATCTCCAAGAACTTTGAGACCATAAGGTGCTCTTTTGCCAACAAATCTTGTTTCATAGAGAAGCTCCTCTGTGATAACAGTGTTTGGTTCAAAGCATTCAAGTTCGCCTACATTGATGCAAGCGTAACCTTTCTTAAAGTTTTTGTTGTTAAATCCACGAATAGGGAGTTTGCGAATAAGAGGAATATTTCCGCCTTCAAATCCAGGTCTAACTCCACCACCGCTTCTAGCGTTTTGACCTTTGTGGCCTTTTCCGCTGGTTTTGCCTATACCGCTTCCGATGCCTCTGCCCACTCTAACTTTCTTTGTGGTTGCACCTACAGCAGGTTTAAGATTTTCGATTTGCATACTCTTCCTCCTATTTTACCTCTTCCACTTTGACAAGGTGACGCACATGGAAAAGACTTCCACGAACAGAGTCGTTGTCAGGAAGAAGTTTTGTTTGGTTGAGTTTTCTAAGTCCAAGCGCTTCAAGTATGAGGCCTTGTTTTTTGTTGTAACCAATGACTGAACGAACATAAGTTACTTTAAGCATTTTTTGTTTTTTCTCTGCCATACTTTTCACCCCTTTCCTTAAATTTCGTCAACCGATTTGCCTCGACGAGCAGCGATTTCTTCTTTTGTTCTCATTGACATGAGGCCATTCATAGTTGCTTTAACGCAGTTGATTTTGTTTGAAGAGCCATGTCTTTTTGTAACGATATCTTTGATGCCAGCAAGTTCAAGCACAGCACGAGTTGAACCACCAGCAATAACTCCTGTTCCGGCAGGTGCTGGGAACATCAAAATTCTTGTTGAAGAGAATTTTCCAATTGTTTCATGAGGAATAGAGCCATCAACCATTGGCACTTTCACCATGCTCTTCTTTGCCATAGTTGTTGCCTTTTCAATAGCAAGAGAAACTTCTTTTGCCTTTCCAAGAGCAATGCCAACTTTACCTTTGCCATCGCCAACAACAACGAGTGCTGAGAAACGAAGAGTTCTTCCGCCCTTCACAACCTTTTGAACACGGCGAACAGAAACAACTCTCTTGTCAAATTCGCTATCTTCTCTTCTCACAGGTTTACGATCGCCTTTTTTGTCTTTGAAAGAAGGCTTTTTGGATGCTTGGGCATCAGGAGCAACTGTTTCTTTTTTAACTTCATTAACTTCTGCCATGGTTTCCTCCTAAAATTTCAGTCCAGCTTCTCTGGCACCATCTGCCAAAGCCTGAACACGTCCAATGTAAATATAACCGCCTCTGTCAAAAACAACTTCTTTGATCTTCTTTGCAAGTGCTCTTTTGCCAACATATTGTCCAACAATTTTTGCTTGCTCAGTTTTGCTTTTTCCTGCGATTTCTTTTTTGATTTCTGGATCAAGAGTTGAAGCAGAAACAAGAGTTACACCCTTTGTGTCGTCAACAATTTGAGCATAGATTTGGCTCAAACTGCGGAACACGCAAAGACGAGGTCTTTTGCTTGTGCCAGAAAGATTTTTTCTAACACGTTTATGACGAACAAGTCTGTTTTCATTTTTATCAATTTTGCCGATCATCTTGTCTCCTCCTACTTCTTGCCCTTACCAGCAGTTTTTCCGACTTTTCTGATGACTACTTGGTCTGAATATCTCACACCATAGCCGTGATATGGTTCAACTGGTCTCAAATCTTTGATATTTGAAGCAAATTGTCCCACTTTTTGTCTGTCAATTCCATTGATTTGAATTTCTGTCGCAGATGGACAAACAACTTGAATATCACTTGGAATTGCAACCTCAACTGGATGAGAAAATCCGAGGTTGAGCACAAGTTTGTTTCCACTTACGCTTGCCTTGTAACCAACGCCTGCGATAAGAAGAGTTTTCTTGAAGCCTTCGCTTACACCAACAACCATGTTGTGAGCAAGTGCTCTGTAAAGTCCGTGCTTTGCATTTGAATCTTGCGTCTCTTTGATAACCTCAAAAGACATTTCTTGTCCGTTGATATTTGTTTTGATGTTTTTGTCGATAGCCTGTGAAAGTGTGCCTTTTGGTCCAGCAACAGTGAGCACTCCATTTTCAAGTTTTGCACTCACGCCAGCAGGCATAACGATAACTTTTTTTCCTATTCTTGACATCTCATGCCTCCTTACCATACATAAGCGAGAACTTCGCCCCCAACATTGAGAGATCTTGCAACTTTATCTGTCACGATACCCTTGTTTGTTGAGATGATTGCGATACCAAGCCCGCTGATGACTTTTGGAAGTTTTTCACTTTGAGCGTAAACACGAAGACCAGGCTTTGAAATTCTTTTAAGTCCTTGTATAACGCTTTCGCCAGCCTCGTCATATTTCAAGGTGATAAGAATGTTTCTCTTGTTTCCGTCTTTTACTTCTTCAAAAGATGTGATATAGCCTTCGTCCAAGAGAATTTTTGAAATTGCCATTTTTTCTTTTGAAGCAGGCACGCTTACATTTTCATGCTTTGCACCAATGGCATTGCGGATTTTTGTGAGCATATCTGCGATTGGGTCTGTAACTAACATATTTCTCCTCCTCTTACCAACTTGCCTTTTTTACGCCAGGGATTTCACCTTTGTTTGCAAGTTCACGGAAGCAAACTCTGCAAATGCCATACTTTTTCAAAACTGCGTGAGGACGGCCACAAAGACTGCAACGAGTATATTCGCGAGTTTTGTATTTTTGAGTTCTTTTTTGTTTTTCAACTAATGCTTTTCTTGCCATCTTTCTCTCCTATTTTGCGAAAGGCAATCCAAGTGCTTTCAAAAGCGCTTTTGCCTCTGCATCAGTTTTTGCAGTTGTGACGAAAGTGATGTCAAAACCTCTGATTTTTTCGACTTTTTCATAAACGATTTCTGGGAAAATAAGTTGTTCTTTTATTCCCATAGAGTAGTTACCCTTTCCGTCAAAAGACTTTTCAGGGATACCACGGAAGTCACGCACTCTTGGGAGAGCAATGGCTGTGAGTCTGTCAAAGAACTCATACATTTTGTCTCCGCGAAGTGTAACTTTTGCACCAATCTTTTGACCTTCTCTAAGACCAAAGTTTGAGATTGATTTTTTTGCAGTTGTCACAACAGGCTTTTGTCCTGCGATAACTGCAAGTTCATCAACAGCGATATTGAAACTTTTTGAGTTACCTTTAACTTCTCCAAGTCCCATATTGAGCACAATTTTCACAAGTTTTGGCACTTCCATTGGATTTTTATAGCCAAACTCTTTTGTGAGCGCTGGAACAACTTCCTCTTTATATTTTGTCAAAATTCTGTTTTGTTCTTTTGCCATAATATTTTTCACTCCTACTTGCTAGCCTTTTTTGTGCTGGCTGTCGACTTTTTGGTTGAAGCGCTTCCTTCTTTGCTTGTTGTGCTTTTCTTTGCTGGTGTTTTTGAAGTTGATTTTGTTGAGGCTTTCTTCTCAACCTTTTCTTCTTTAACTTCATCTGCTTGCTTCAAAGTTGCACTTTTAAGTTCGCTTGCGCTCTTGATTTTCTTTGCTTCTTTTTTGCTTGCTTTCACGAATTCTTTGTCAAGTGATGCGTTGCATTTTTTGCAAGTTCTCACTTTCTTTCCACCGACTTCGCTGTGGCTAACTCTTGTAGCCTTTCCGCAAACTGGGCATACAACCATAACATTTGAAGCGTCGAATGGTGCGCTTTTCTTTACGATTCCGCCCTTATCTTGTTGGCTTCTTGGCTTTCTGTGTTTTGTGACAATGTTGATGTTGTCAACAAGAACTTTGTTTTCTTTTGGATAAACAGCACTTACTTTGCCAGTCTTGCCTTTTTCTTTTCCGCTGATAACGAGAACGTTATCGCCAGTTTTAATGTTCATGCTCATAACGCCCTCCTCTTATATAACGTCCGGAGCGAGAGAGATAATTTTCATATATCCTCTGTCACGGAGTTCTCTTGCGATAGGCCCAAACACACGTGTGCCTCTTGGTTGTTTTTGGTTGTCGATAATTACGGCAGCATTTTCATCAAATCTGATGTGTGAGCCGTCTTGTCTGCGAAGACCTTTTGAAGAGCGAACGATAACCGCTTTGACAACATCACCCTTCTTAACTGTTCCACCAGGAATAGCCTTTTTTACAGAAGCAACAATAATGTCACCAATATTTCCACTTCTTCTGAAAGATCCACCAAGAACTCTGATGCACATGATTTCTTTTGCGCCAGTGTTGTCAGCAACTTTCAATCTTGTTTGAGGTATAATCATAACGCTCCTCCTACTTAGCCTTTTCGATGATTTCTACAACGCGGAAATATTTGTCCTTGCTGAGAGGACGAGTTTCCATAATGCGAACTGTGTCACCAATTCCGCAGATGTTTTGTTCATCATGGGCTTTGAACTTTTTAGTTCTCTTTACGACTTTTTTGTAAATAGGGCTCTTTACTCTGGAAACAACTTTAACGACAACAGTTTTGTCCATTTTTCCAGCGCTTACAACAACGCCCTCTCTTGTCATTCTCAAATTTCTATTTTCCATTGTTTCCTCCGTTTGCGGCAGCCGCAATTTCCTTTTCTCTGATAACGGTCTTAACCCTTGCAATATCCTTTTTCACAGTGTTGATCTGCATTGGATTTGTAAGGCTTCTTGTGGCATGAGAAAAACGAAGATTGAAAAGTTCACTGTTAAGTTCTTTAAGTTTTGCGTTCAATTCTGCCACGCTAAGACCTTGGATTTCACTCATTTTCATTTTTCACACCACCTTTGTCTTCTTCTTTTTTCACGAATTTTACTTTGCAAGGAAGTTTGTGACCTGCAAGTCTAAGTGCTTCCTTTGCTGTTGCTTCTGCAACGCCTTCGATTTCAAAGAGAACTCTGCCAGGTTTTACAACTGCAACCCAGAACTCTGGTGAACCTTTACCTGAACCCATTCTGGTTTCAGCAGGTTTCTTTGTCACAGGTTTGTCCGGGAAAATCTTGATCCAAACTTTTCCGCCACGTTTGATGTATCTTGTCATTGCGATACGAGCGGCTTCGATTTGGTTAGATTTGATCCAGCATGGCTCAGTTGCCACGATTCCATAAGAGCCGTAAGCAAGAGTATTGCCACGAGTTGCTTTTCCTGTCATTCTGCCTCTGAAAACTTTTCTTCTTTTAACTCTCTTTGGCATTAACATTATTCTTGTCCTCCTTTCTTGTCAGACGACTTCTTTGCGTTTAAGATTTCACCTTTGTAAATCCAGCATTTTACACCAATCTTTCCAAGCATAGTGTAAGCAGCAGCAACGCCATAGTCAACATCAGCACGCAAAGTTTGAAGAGGAAGAGAACCTTCCATATATTTTTCTGTCATTGCTTGTGCGTCTTTTGCAAGCACGCCAGCGATTTGAACTTTGCAACCTTTTGCGCCCGCTCTCATAACTCTTTGCAAAGCTTGTTTGAGTGCTCTTTTACCTGCAACACGTTTTTCAAGTTGAGATGCAATGCTCTCAGCAACGAGTTGAGCGTCAAGGTCAGGTTTTTTGATTTCTTTAACGTTCATTACAAGTGTTTTAACTGGTCTGATAATCTTTGAAATTTCTTTCTTGATTGCCTCAATTCCAGCGCCTTTTGATCCAATGATCATACCAGGCTTGCCTGTAAAGATGTTGACAACAAGTTTGCCTTCTGTTCTTTCAATAGTGATTTTTGAAATAGCGCAGGCAGGATACTTTTTCTTCAAAAAGTTTTTGATTTCTTGGTCTTCTTTGAGATTGCCAGCAAAAGTCTTTTTGTCAGCATACCAAGTTGAATTCCAATCCTTGTTGATACCTACTCTAAGTCCGATTGGACTAACTTTTTGTCCCATACTCTTAGCCTCCTACCACTTCATCAAGCACAATTGTAATGTGTGAAGTCTTTTTAAGAATTCTGTCCGCTCTTCCTCTTGCTCTGTAAGCAATTCTTTTGAGGAGTGGGCCGTTTCCTGCATAGCACTCAGCAACAACGAGGTTGTCTGCGTTGAGTCCTTTGTTGTTTTCAGCGTTTGCAATAGCGCTTTTAAGCACTTTAAGACATTCAAATGCTGCTGAATCTGGCATATTTTCCAAAATAGCCACAGCCATTTCTGCCTTTTGTCCACGGATTTTGTCAAGCACGATTGCAACTTTTGATGGACTCATTTTGATGTATTTTGCTTTTGCGTAAGGGCGCTTATCTTTGTTTTGAGCGCGCTTTTCCGCTTTTTGTCTGATTCTTGTAGCCATCATTCACCTCTTATTTCTTGCCCTTAGCGGCAGCCGACTTTTTGATATGTCCCTTGAAGGTTCTTGTTGGAGAGAACTCTCCGAGTTTATGACCAACCATTTCTGCTGTGCAGTAAACAGGAACATGTTTTTTGCCATTGTGAACAGCAAATGTGAATCCAACGAAATCTGGATAGATTGTTGAAGAACGTGACCAAGTCTTGATAGGTTTTTTAACCCCAGACTCTTGCATTGCAGCAACTTTCTTCACCAAACTTGGATGAACATAAGGTTTTTTCTTTGATGATTTGCTCATAGTTTTCTCTCCTAATTTACTCTCTTAACCATCAAGCGGTTAGAGCGGTTTTTCTTCTTTCTTGTCTTGTATCCAAGAGCAGGTTTACCCCATGGAGTTACAGGAGAAGGCATACCAACAGGGCTCTTACCTTCACCACCACCGTGTTTGTGGTCGTTAGGGTTCATAGCCACACCACGAACGGTAGGTCTTACGCCCATATGTCTTTTTCTTCCTGCTTTGCCAAGAGAAACAAGTTCGTGATCGACATTGCCGACTGTTCCGATTGTTGCTCTGCAAGTAAGAAGAACCTTTCTCATTTCTCCACTTGGAAGACGAAGAGTTGCATATTTGCCTTCCTTCGCCATAAGTTGAACCTCAGCCCCTGCTGAGCGAGCGAGTTGTCCACCCTTCTTTGGTTCAAGTTCGATGTTGTGGATAAGTGAACCAAGAGGAATTGATGCAAGTGGAAGATTGTTTCCGACTTTTATTTCCACATTTTCACCGCTCATAACAGTGTCTCCATCTTTAAGTCCGCCAGGAGCAATGATATATCTCTTTTCGCCATCAGCGTAAGAGAGAAGAGCGATGTAAGCAGTTCTGTTTGGATCGTATTCAATTCCGACAACTTTTGCAGGAACATTATCTTTGTTTCTCTTGAAGTCGATGATACGATATTTTTGTCTGTTTCCGCCACCTTGATGACGAACAGTTACTCTGCCTTGATTGTTTCTTCCAGCACGTTTTTCTTTCTTTGCAAGAAGAGATTTTTCAGGCGTCTTTTTTGTGATTTCTTCATAGGAAGGAGTTGTATAAAATCTTCTTCCAGCCGAAGTTGGATTGTGCGTTTTAATAGCCATTATCTTTCCCTCCTAAATTAAGACAAACTGTCGAAGAACGCGATAGTTTTTGAGTTAGGCTTCAAAATGACTGTTGCTTTTTTATAGTCACTTGTTCTTCCTTCCGTTCTTCCAGATTTTGTGTTTTGATATTTTTTGTGACCCTTAACGATGCAAGTGTTCACTTTTTCAACCTCCACACCAAAAAGTTGTTCAACTGCTTTTTTGATTTCAACCTTTCCAGCCTTTTTGTTCACAACAAATGTGTAAACTTTGTTTTGGATGCCAGCATAACTTTTTTCAGTGAGAAGTGGTTTTATAATAATCTCATGTGCTTCCATTATTCTGCGTATGCCTCCTTGATAGATTTGATTGCCGATTCAGTCAAAACAACATTTTTGTTTGCAACAACTTGATAAATGTTGAGGTCATCAGCCCTTGCAACTTCCAATGAAGGAATGTTTGCAGTTGCTCTCAAAATTGTTTGGTCGTTTGCGTCATTTACAACAACAACTGAGCCATTAAATTTGAAAGCGTCGATGAATGCTTGCGCCTCTTTTGTTTTTGCATCGTTAAATGCAAACTTGTCAAGAACAACAACTTCTTTTTGCTTAATCTTTTGACTAAGCGCACTGAGAAGTGCAAGACGCTTTGCTTGTTTGTTCATCTTCTTTGAGAAATCTCTTGGTTTTGGAGCGAAAACAACTCCACCGCCAGTAAATTGAGGTCCTTTTGTTGAACCTTGTCTTGCATGCCCTGTTCCCTTTTGTCTATAAGGCTTCTTCGCATGTCCTCTTACTTCACTTCTTGTCAAAGCGCTTTTTGTGCCTTGTCTTTGGTTTGCGTTGTATGCAACGATAGCCTCGTGAATGAGTGGCTCATTGTATTCCACTGCGAAAAGGTCTTCTGGGAGAGTGATTGAACCAACTTCTTGGGCTTGCATATTGTATACTTTAACTTTTGCCATTTTTCAATCTCCTTCTTTTAGGCCTTCTTTGCTTGGCGAATGGTAACCACTGAGCCTTTTGGCCCTGGGATACAACCTTTGACAAGCAAGAGGTTTCTTTCAGCATCGACTTTAACGATTTCAAGGTTTTGAATTGTCACCCTCTCCACACCATAGTGTCCAGGCATGTGTTTGTTTTTGAACACTCTTGATGGAGTTGAGTTTGCACCCATTGAGCCGACTTCTCTGTGCACAGGTCCTGTTCCGTGAGACATTTTAAGACGGTGCTGATTCCATCTTTGGATAACGCCAGTAAATCCACGACCTCTTGTTGTGCCAGTTACATCAACCTTGTCGCCCTCAGCAAAGATATCGCATTTGATTTCTTGTCCAAGGCTATATTCTTGTGCATTTTCAAATTTAAGTTCTTTCACAAGTCTGAAAGTTTCCACGCCAGCCTTTTTGAAAACTCCTGCACTTGGCTTGTTTACTCTTGATGCTTTTTGTTTGTCGAAAGCAACAACGACTGCATTGTATCCGTCCTTTTCTTGATTCTTAACTTGAACAACTGGGCAAGGACCTGCCTCAACAACTGTCACCGGAACAACCAAACCTTCTGGAGTGAAGACTTGTGTCATACCCAGTTTCTTGCCAATAATTGCTTTTTTCATTTATGCCTTCCTCCTTATAATTTGATCTTGATATCCACGCCGGCAGGCAGTTCAATTTTCATAAGGGCATCAACAGCCTTAGCGTTTGGTGAATAGATATCAATAAGTCTTTTGTGAGTTCTTGACTCGAATTGTTCACGACTGTCTT
>ERZ1090869.1361-NODE-1362-length-11076-cov-7.410308_pt1 | contig 11076 bp, 10 predicted proteins | sample MGYA00478474_ERZ1090869 | MGnify/ENA primary metagenome ERZ1090869 (study PRJEB33644, sample SAMEA5815748) | chicken gut metagenome | biome: Chicken; feature: Gastrointestinal Tract; material: Caecum | place: Ireland | collected 2019-01-01 | study: A study of... | reverse complement strand
TCCTCTTCCCGTGCGCTGCGCATTTCGGTTCGCGGCTCGTGCCGGTTCTTCGCCGCCCGGCCTTCTTCCGACCACGGACGATGGCCGGACTTCGTTCGTTCCGCACCTCGGCAGGGGGGGCGGGCGGCGGGCGGCACTGCTTCCTCTCTTTACGCTTCGGCGGCAGGGGTCCTTGCTGGAGGTTTTCTCGTTCCGGCAGGCTTCGGACGAAAGTGCGGATCGCATTCGACAGGTCGAAAACGCGCTGCATGTTGCGGCCCTTTCGGGCCGGGCCGCTGCCTTCGGCGGGACCCGCGGCCGAAGAGGACGGACCGTCTCTCTCGATACGGGAGAGATAATGTCGGACGAGCGAGAGGGAGCGGATGCCGGAAAACGTGCCGGGGCGCGGTCCGGACCTTGCCCGCAAGCCGTTGCGGCCGATGAATCGCCGGGGGTGGGAAATAGTGCGATGGGCGGAAAAGTAAAACGCCGGAGGCGAAAACCTCCGGCGTTTCGAAAAAAAGTGACACCAATAGGACTCAAACCTATAACCTTCTGATCCGTAGTCAGATGCTCTATTCAATTAAGCTATGGTGCCGAATTGCGAATGCAAATGTACGGCAAATTTCCGGATTCCGCAAATAATTTCGCAAAAAAATTATTTTTCCTGATGGAAATATCCTTTCCCCCGCGCCGTTGCGGTTGTTCGTAGCCCGAGACGGCAGCTCCGCGGACCTCGCCGAATTGCACTCCGCCCCGTCCGCCGCCGGATCGCACGCTGCCGCGCGGAGTGCGCCGAAGGGCCGGAGCCTGCTCCGCGACTTCGCCGTGCGGGCAGCGGCTCGGACCGGAGCGGGTGTGCGGCCGCTCCGGGCGGGACGACGGCCGTACGCACTACCCCGCGGGGGGGCTCCGGCCGCATGTGTCCCGCCGTGGGCCGCGCTATCGCAGCAGTTCGCCGAGTTTGTCTTTCAGCTCCTTGCCGTGGAGATTCTTCGCAGCGATCCGTCCGTCGGGGCCGATGAGGAAGTTGGCCGGAATCGACCGGACGTCGTAGCTCTCCGCAGCGGGACAGCGGCCGTGCTCCACGGCGAGTACGTTGGGCCACGGCAAACCGTGTCGGGCCACGTAATTTTTCCATGCTTCGGCATCGTTGTCGAGCGATACGCCGTAGATGGTCAATCCGCGTCCGGCGTATTGCCCGTGCAACTCCTGCAAGAGCGGAAGCTCCTCGCGGCAGGGGCCGCACCACGTGGCCCAGAAGTCGACGAGCACCCACCGGCCGCCGCCCACGAAGTCCGACAGTGCGATGCGCCTGCCGTTCGTGTCCGCGAGGTCGAGTTGCGTGTAGGGCTGTCCGATTTCGGTCCGCTCCGCCGCTTCGAGCGAAGCGCGGATCTTTCGGAGGAGCGTCGTCCGCTGCAATTTCTCGGGAAACCGCTCCAGCCGGCGTCTCGCCTCGCCGGAGGCGAGGGTGCCGTACTCGGTCTGGGAGAAGAGATAGACGCCCAGCATGTTGTCGAGGTTGGCGCTCACGGCATCCGAGACCGTGCGGCGGAACTCGCTGCGCAGCGAGTCGCGCTCTTCGGCGGTCGCATCGGGAGGCATGGACAGATAGCGGTCGCGGATCGTTGCGAGCTGCTCGTTCAGCGCTCCGTACCGGTCGTTGAGGGGTGTACCTTCTGCGGCGAACCCGTGCAGGTCGTCGTATGCGATCCGGATCTCGCCCTTTTCGGGAAAGAGCAGGGCCAGCGTGCGGCTGCCGTCCGTGAGCGACGCGATGTCGGTTCCGTCGGTTCTGCCTTCGAGGACGAACGTGCCGTCCGCGGCCACCGCTGCCGAGGCGATCGGCGTCCGGTCGAGGGTGAACAGGTAGACCGAATCGGCCGCATGGCCTTCCAAGGTGCCTGTTACCGTGTAGTTTTCGTCTGCGCAGCTCCACAGGCCGGCGGCTGCTGCGAGCATCCAGAGGAGTTTTCTCGTTTTCATTTTATTCGGGTGATTCTGCGTTGTCTTTCGGTTCCGAAGAGCGGCATACGGTTGCCGGGATTTTCGGTTGCCGGGAGCTTCCGGGCACCGGGAGGCGATGGCCGCGGTTCGGGGGCTGGCGCGTGCCGCGTCCGTTCCCGGTCGTCCGCTGCGGGGCGCATGCCGTTCGTCGTGTGTCGGCCGGTTCGGAGGGTGTTTCCCGCTTGCGGGCCGCCTCCGTCGTCCGCTGCAGGTCGCGGGCCGCCCCTTTTCCGTGCGTTGCCGCCGGCAGGCACTTTTCGTCTGCACGAAATGACGTGCGTCGCAGACGGGAGGAGCGACGGTACAGGTGCGAACGGTTGACTTCCCCGTCCTCGTCGTCCGGAACTTCGGCTCTTTTCGACGTCCGGCCTCTCTTCTCTCCGCGGGAGGGGATGGAACGGCCGGAGTGCCGTCGCAGTTCCGGGCAGGCTGCCGAGTGCTCCGTGCGGTTAGATATATTATCTAAGGTATCCGGAACGGCCGCCGCCCGGTGCGCGTGCGTGCTATTTGATTTCGCGGTCGGGATGTTCGCGCAGGAATTTTTCCCACGTCGAGCTGCCCTTTTTCGATGCGGCTTTCGCTCCTCCGCCCAACCCTTTGACGCGGTCGCCGCCCAGCGCTGCGGCCAGCGGACTCGCCGTCGTGAAGTAGTGGCACACGGCCACGGCCATGCCGTCCGTCGCGTCGAGCCGGCGGGGCGGACGGTCGATGCGCAGCATGCGCTCGAGTACTGCGGCGACCTGCTCTTTGGCAGCCGAGCCGCTGCCTGCGATACTCTGTTTGATGCGCGAGGGGGCGTATTCGTGGACCGGAAGTCCGCGGCTGAGGGCGGCGGCCATCGCCACGCCCTGCGCGCGTCCGAGCTTGAGCATCGACTGCACGTTCTCGCCGAAAAAGGGCGATTCGAGCGCCACCTCGCGCGGGGCGTATTCGTCTACGAGAGCGCCGACCCGTTCGAAGATGTAGCGCAGTTTGGCATACGGATCGTCCATCTTGTGCAGGTCGATGTCGCCCAAGACGACCGGGCGTACCTCGCGCCCGTCGACCTCCAGAACGCCGTAGCCCATGTAGTTCGTGCCCGGGTCGATGCCCATGATGCGGTATTTTTCGAGTGCGGTCATCGCGGTGTGCGGAACCGGAACGGCCCGTGCCGGCCGGCACGGGCCGTTCTGCGGCTCCTGTTTCGGGGAGCTATCGGTTCAGAAGTTCCGCCACCTTCTCTTCCAGCGCTTCGCCGCGGAGGTTGGCGGCGACGATCGTGCCTGTCGCGCAGTCGATGAGGAAATTGGACGGGATGCCCTGCACGGCGTAGTCGCGGGCCGCGGCGTTGTCGAAGCGGTTCAGGTCGCTGACCTGAATCCAGTTCATCTTCTTGTTGGCGACGGCCGCGAGCCAGTTGTCGCGGCTGCTGTCGAACGACACGCCGTAGATTTCGAAGCCTTTGTCGTGGTATTTCCCGTAAGTCTCCACCAGATAGGGCACTTCGCCCATGCAGGGGCCGCACCACGAAGCCCAGAAGTCGACGAGCACGTATTTGTTGCCCTCGGTCTCGACGACCGACCGGAGCGACACCTCCTTGCCGTCGGCATCCTTCTGCACGATGTCGATGTAGGGCTGTCCCGCTTCGGTGCGCATCTTGGCTTCGGCGTTCTCGCGGGTTCGGGTCATCAGGGCGGTCTGTTGCAGGGCTGCGGGGAACTCGTCGATGGCGTCGAGGATCTCCTGTCCGCTCATTCCGTAGGCGAGCTGCTGGGCGAAGAGCATGGCGCCGAAGTAGTTGTCTTTGTTGTTTTCGACCGCCTTGCGGGTCATCTCCTCCGACTGCTCTTCGATGGCTTCGCGCTCTTCGTCGGTCGTCTCGGGGTTGCGGTAACGCTCGATCAGCCGGCGGAATTCGGTCTGATAGGCGTTGTTGGCATCGTTGGCCGGCGTACCCGTTGCGGCGATCTCCTGCGGCTTCGATGCCGAACCCTTCACGCTGATCTTGCCCGGTTCGATGAACACCGCCGTGTAGAAGGGGGCGGCGTTTTCGTCGCCGTTGCCGATGAATACCACGCCCGGGGCCGCCGTGCCCTTGAAGCGGAACTTGCCGTTCTGCACTGCGGCCGAATCGGTCGGAATGCCGTTCTCCATGCCCGCTTCGTCCGTCATGAAGACGGTGCCCGTGAGCCCTTCGATGTCGCCGTCGATGACGTAACGGTCCGACGAACAACTGCACATGCACGCGGCGGCCGCGGCGAAAAGGATCGTTTTTTTCATAACTTATTCGTTTTTTAAGGTTTTGATTTCGTTTTCCAGCGCATCCACCCGCTTCGACAGCTCGGGCAGATACTTGTATACGGCCGATGCGCGGTGGAACCTCAGGCCCGGCAGCGCGGGATAGCCCATGCGGGTCTCCCCGTCGGGGATGTTCTTGTCCACGCCGGCTTTCGAACCGATGACGACGCGGTTGCCGACGTTCACGTGGTCGGCGATGCCCACCTGCCCCGCGATGAAGCAGTTGCTTCCGACCTTCGAGGTGCCGGCGATGCCCGTCTGGGCCGACGAGACGGTGTTCTCGCCCACCTGCACGTTGTGCCCGATCTGGATCAGGTTGTCGAGCTTCACCCCGCGGCGGATGATCGTCGAGTCGGTCTTCGCGCGGTCGATGCAGGTATTGGCGCCGATCTCCACGTCGTCCTCGATCACCACGTTGCCCAGCTGCGGGATCTTGTCGAAGCCGCCTGCGGCGTTGGGGGCGAAGCCGAAGCCGTCGGCGCCGATCACGGCGCCGGCGTGGACGATGCAGTTGCGGCCGATGCGGCAGCCTTCGTAGATCTTCACGCCCGCATAGAGGATCGTGCCCTCGCCCACCGAGACACCGCGGCCGAGGTAGACCTGCGGGTAGATCTGGCAGCCGTCGCCGATCTCGACGCCCTCCTCGACCACGGTGAAGTCGCCGATGTAGCAGTCGCGGCCCACCCGGGCCTGTTCGGCGACGGAGGCGAGCCGGCTGAGGCCCGTGCGGCGGGGCTTGGCCGCATTGTACATCTCCAGCAGCCGGAGCACGCAGGCTGCCGCATCGTCCACGCGGATGAGGGTCGCCGCCACGGGCTGCGAAGGGGTGAACGTGCGGTCGACGAGCACGATCGAGGCGCCCGTGGTGTAGAGACAGGGTTCGTATTTGAGATTCGTCAGGTAGGCCAGCGACCCTTCGCGCCCCTCCTCGATCGAAGAGACGGTATGTACTTTGGTCTCTTTGCGGCCCACGATTTCGCCCCCGAGCAGGCCGGCGATCATTTCGGCGGTAAATTCCATCTTATTCTGGGTTTAGGGTTACAAATAGTTCTCAATTATTATGCCTCGCGGCATGAACTCCGCCACCGAGCGGCCGAACGAGAGGATCTCGCGCACGGTGGACGACGAAATGTCGGCCACGGGCGAGGGGGTGAAGAGCATCACGGTGGTGATCCCGCGGTAGAGGCGGTGGTTGGTGGCTTCCATCGTGCGTTCGTATTCGAAGTCGGTGGTGTTCCTCACGCCGCGGATGATGGCGCAGGCCCCTTCGGCGGTGGCGAAGTCGCCCGTCAGACCCGAGTAGATGCGTGCCTCGACGCGGTCATTGCCGGCATAGAGGTCCTCGATCAGGCGGTGCCGGTTCTCGACGGTCAGCAGTCCCGATTTAGCGCTGTTGTTGCCGATGCCGATCACCACCCTGTCGAAGAGGTTGAGCGCTTCGGCGACGAGCGCTTCGTGTCCCCGCGTGAAGGGGTCGAACGACCCGGGGAATATCGCAGTTCTTTCCATGTCGGACAAAGATACGCAACAATATGGAAAAGGCAATTTTTTTCTTGGGCATTCTTCGGTCGCCCCGTGCGTTTGCCGGAGTTTCGCCACCGGCATGCCGTGCGGAGGCGGGATGCGTCCGCCGCGGCGCGAGGTCGCGTTGCGGGCGGCCGCGGGGCTGGAAGGCGCCGTCGGAGGCGTTCACCGTTCGAGCCGGATGTATTCCGTCCAGACGATCCGCGTGTGGGGGTTCGACGACGAGATCTCCTGCCGGATCGCCTTGGTGCCCCAGCGGAAGAAGAGGAAGCGGCGCGGGACGCGGTGCACGATCTGGCGGAGGGTGTCGACGCTCTGCACGCGGCAGCGCACCGAGTCGCCCGTTACGACCCCTTCGACCGTAACCCATGCGTCGCTCCAGCGGAAAGTCCGGGGTGCGGCGCCGGAGACGGCGCACGGGGCGTGTGCGGTGTCGGTGCGCCGGGAGCGGCTGAGCGGCGGTGTGCCGCCGGAAAGGGTTTGCCGGATGCGGCGGGGAAGCGAGCCGTCGGGCATGAGGGGCGTCGTGCGGTGCGGCAGCGGCCGCAGCGGAACGGAAGGGGCGGCGTGCGGCTCGGTTTGCGGCGCTGCGGACGGAGCTGCGGCGGGACGGGCGGCCGAAGGGGGTGCTGCGTGCGGGGTCGGATCGCTTTGAGGGCCGGCGTGCGGTTCGGGGGCTCTGTCGTGCGGGGCGGCGAAGGCGGCGAGCGGCGCCCGAAATCCGACTTCGGTAGCCGCTACCGCCGTCGCTGTGGCTTCGAGCCTTCGGAGCCGGATGCCGAGACGGCGGATGCGTTCGGCGTCGGCCGCCCGCAGCTCTTCGTATTCGGCGCATCGCAGGCGCAATGCCTGAGCCGAGGCGGCCGCTTCGCCGAGGCGGTTGCGGTAGCGTTCGACCTCGGCGGCGAGGGCCGTCTGGTTTTGGCCGAGGCGGCTGACCTCGGCGCGGTGGCGGCGATAGCCGTAAACGAGCAGTGCCGTCGCGCAGACGGCATAGAGGAACAGGTAACGTTTCATTGGGAAAAAGGATTTTCCCGCGAAGATAAGCGCGAAGGGGGCTGTCCGGTTTCTACATTCCGAGAATTTTCAGCGACAGACGTTTCGCCGCGCGTGCGACCCGCTCCGCCGCGAGCGATATGTAGGGATTTCCGTCGCATTTCGCAAGGGAGGTTACGCCGCGGTGGTCGAATGCGAAAAGCTCGTCGAACTGCGGAAGCTCGTCGCGCGAAAAAGGCTCCTCGGTCAGTTGCAGTCCGGCCGCTTCGATGCAGGCGGCGGCGGCCGAACGCTCGACGCTCCCGGCCGCCGGACAGGTCAGGACCGTTCGCCCCGCGACGGCGAACAGAGGGGCGTCGTCCGCCGTGCGGACTGCGCCGTCGGTGCCGCAGCGGACGACGCAGCGGGCCCCGCCGCGTGCGGCCTGAACACGGGCCAGCGCACCGAGCGCTTCGCCCGCCGAGTTGGGGTATTCGCCGAACGGGAGGTCGTAGACGAAGGTCAGCGCTTCGGGCCGGAGGCTGCGGAGTTCGTAGCCGCGATAGAGCGAGAGTCCGGTGTAGCGGAGCGTCAGCGTCCCTTCCGGCGAGAGCTCCATGCGGACGAAGGCCGAGAGGTCGTCCGGCGCCTTTTCGGCCTTTGCGAGCGCTCCGATGCGTGCTGCGAGCTGCCGCGGGTCGGTGCGGAACGGCCGCCCGAAGAGCGCCCGCGATGCGGCGTCGAGCGCGGCGGCGTGCGCTTCGGGGAAGAGGGGCGTGCCGCCGAGCGTGTGGACGGTCTGGTAGACGTAGACTTCGCTCATAGCAGGAAGATCTTGAGCAGCAGTTCGCGCAGCAGTTCGCCGTCGGACATGCCGCCGGCATTGAGGCCCTTGCTCTTGGCGTCGTATTCGCGCAGCAGGCCGAGGATGGCGAAGACCTTTCTGTTGGGCCACTCTCCCGCGGCCTGCTTCAGTTCGCCGAGGGCATAGGGGTTGTTGAGCCGCAGGATGCGCATCAGCTCGCCGTCCGGCGGAAAGGGTAGCCCCTTGTGGCGCGACTGCCACCGGAGGTAGTTGAGCAGGAAGAGCTGCCGGAACTGCCCGAAGAGGGCCATCACGGTCAGCAGCAGCGGGTTGTCCTTGGGGTTGCGGGCGAAGTGGGCGGCGATCCGGAGCGAGCGTTCCATGTCGCGTGCGAGGACCGCCTTGCACAGTTCGAAGTTGTTGAAATCCTTGGAGATGCCGATGTTGGCCTCGATGTCGGCGTCGGTGATCCGTTTCGTACCCTCGGGCAGCGAGACGAGGAGCTTGCGGAGCTCGTTGGCGATCTTCGAGAGGTCGGTGCCGAGGTGGTCGGTGAGCATCGAGAGGGCTTTGCCGTCGGCGGCGAGCCCCTGACGGCGGAGGTGCTCTGCGAGCCATCCCGCGATCTCGTAGTCGCGCGGCCGCACCGATTCGAGTACGGCGCCGTGGGCCGCCGCGCCCTTGTAGAAGGCCGAGCGCTTGTCGGCGCTCTTCTCCTTGTGGCAGAGGACGAGGACGGTCGTGGGCGAAGGCTGCTGCGTGTAGAGCGAGAGTTTGTCGAGACCGCGCATCTGCTGCGCCTCCTTGACGATGACCACCTGCCGGTCGCCCGACATCGGCATCTGGCGGCAGAGGTTGATGACCTGTCCCGCCTCCGTGTCGCGTCCGTAGACGGTGATCTGCCCGAAGGCGCGCTGCGATTCGTCGAGAATCGTCGCCGCCAGCCGGTCGCACAGTGCGTCGATGAAGTAGCTCTCCTCGCCCATGAGCAGATAGACGGGCGCGAAGCGCCGCGCCGCGACATCCGCCGCGAGACGTTCGTAGGCGGCCGCCGAGTCCTTGAATTTGATGCCTCCCTTGGCCATGCGTCAGATGATTTCCTTGGTGATTCGCAGGACGTTCTCCGTCTCGGACGTGAGGCGGTAGCGGTCGTCGATCCTGCGGCCCACGAGCCACACGATCTCCTCGCCCGACAGGAGCACGAACTGCCGCTGCTTCTCCGGCAGCGGGATTTTGCGGTCGGTCAGATAGTCGCTCACCTTCTTGCGGCCCGTCATGCCGTAGGGGACGAACCAGTCTCCCTCGCGCCAGCGGCGGAGCGTGAGCGGCCAGCGGAGCTTGTCGGCGTCGACCTGCGCGATGTGTTCGGGCACGCCGAAGTCCCGGATCGTGTCGATGTCGCGCCGTTCGAAGTAGAGGACCGAATTGCCGCAGTAGGTGCGCAGGGCCCCTTCGGGCACTGCGGTCTGGCAGAGGTCGTCCGCAGAGGTGCGGGCGACGAGGATCGTGCCGCGGTCGACCGTGGCGGTGTATTCGCGCGAATAGAAGCGGCGTCCCGCGGACTCCTTCGCGAGCGCGCGGCAGAGCGCGTCGATGACGTCGCCCTTGAAGCCGTAGGCCGTGCTGAGCAGTTCGTAGATCACGAATCCGAGCGGAAAGTCGGCTCCGATGCGGTCGATGCGGATCGTGTCGATGCCGTCGCGGGTCGTAACCGCATCCTGCCGGATGCGCTCGATGCCGCGGTCGATGAAGCGCTGGGCATCCGCGAGGCGGCTCAGGTTGCGGCGCATGAGCTCGGTGAACTTGGGGTTGATCTCGCGGATGCGAGGAATCAGCCCGAGACGGATCTTGTTGCGCAGGTATTTGGTCGAGCGGTTCGACGAATCTTCGCGGAACGGGATGCGGTGCGCCACGGCGTATTCGAGAATCTCCTTGCGCGAGGCGAACATCAGCGGCCGGACCACCCCTTCGCGCTGGGCCGAGATGCCCGTCAGTCCGCGCAGTCCCGTGCCGCGCAGCAGGTTGATGAAGAAGGTCTCGATCGAATCGTCGGCGTGGTGGGCGACGGCGACCGTCGTGTAGCCGTGCTCGCGGCTCAGCGAGTCGAACCATGCGTAGCGGAGCCGGCGGGCCGTCATCTCCATAGATTCGCCCGTGCGCTCCATCTCGGCGGCGGTGTCGAAGCGGCGGTTGTAGAACGGCACGCCGTACTTCGCGGCTTCGCGTTCGACGAGTACCTCGTCCTCCTCGCTTTCGGCGCCCCGCAGCTGGAAGTTGCAGTGGGCGACCCCCACGTCGTAGCCCGCAGCGGTGAAGAGCGAGAGCATCACCATCGAGTCGACGCCGCCCGAGACGGTCAGCAGGATGCGGTCGTCGTGCGTGAAAAGTCCGTTCTCGGCCACATAGCGCCGGAAGCCTTCTGTCAGTGTCGTCATGCTTTTACAATATATTGACTTCGGGGTCGATCGCAACCCCGAATCGGTCCCGCACGGCGGCCTGCACCCGGCGGGCGAGGGCGAGCACCTCGCTGCCGGCGGCGCCGCCCAAGTTGACCAGTACGAGCGCCTGCCGGTCGTGGACGCCCACGCGCCCTTCGCGGTAGCCTCTGAAGCCGGCCCGGTCGATGAGCCACCCGGCCGCGAGCTTCGCTTCGGCGGGGTCGGCGGCGGGGTAGAGCGGCATGTCGGGATAGCGCTCCCGCAGCTTTTCGGCCTCGGCGCGGCCGACCGTGGGATTCTTGAAGAAGCTGCCCGCGTTGCCCTGTACGGCCGGATCGGGCAGTTTCGAGCGGCGGATGGCGCACACCGCCTCGCGGATGTTGCGCAGCGTGGCGCCGCCGCGCGCCTCGACCTCGCGGGCCAGATCGCCGTAGCCCAGTGCCGGGCGGGGCGTGCGGCTCAGGCGGAGCGTCAGGCCCGTGATGATCGCCTTGCCCCGCAATGCGTGCTTGAAAACGCTGTCGCGGTAGCCGAAGCCGCAGTGCCCGGCCGAGAGGGTGAGGACGTTGCGCGTTTCGGGGCAGAACATCCGCACCGATTCGATCGTCTCCCGGACCTCGCAGCCGTAGGCGCCGATGTTCTGCACGGGGGCGGCGCCCGCCTTGCCCGGAATGAGCGAGAGATTTTCGAGGCCCCACAGCCCCCTTTCGACGCTCCATTCCACCAGATCGTCCCACTCGACGCCGGCGTCGACCGCTATTCGCACGCCGTCGCTCTGCTCGCCCAACGGGCGGATGCCCCGGGACGCCGGCGTGAGCAGTGTGCCGTCGTAGTCGCGCGTGAAGAGGATGTTGTTGCCGCCCGAGAGCACGGTCCATCGTCCCGGCCCGCCGTTTGCAAAGAGTTCCCCGAGGTCGTCTTCGGTCTCGAATTCGACGAGCCGCGCCGCCCGTTGATCGACCCCGAAGCTGTTGCGGCCGAGGAGCGACACGTTGTTAAATTCCCGTATCATATTGCAAAGTTACTACAAAAAAGTGAAATGCGGAAAGATATAGTGATAGAATTGAG
>ERZ1090869.1360-NODE-1361-length-11087-cov-4.494652_pt1 | contig 11087 bp, 5 predicted proteins | sample MGYA00478474_ERZ1090869 | MGnify/ENA primary metagenome ERZ1090869 (study PRJEB33644, sample SAMEA5815748) | chicken gut metagenome | biome: Chicken; feature: Gastrointestinal Tract; material: Caecum | place: Ireland | collected 2019-01-01 | study: A study of the... | reverse complement strand
TACATATATTTGGAAATACAACGTTGGAGTTTCCGCTAACGATCGAGTATGCGAAGCGCTATAGAAAGGAGCATCCACAGGCAATCTTTAAGATAGCGGAGAATCGGGAACAAATTTTTCAAGAGGTCTGCGAGGATATAGGACCGCCGGCTAGAATGATGAGATGGTGCTGCTCAATGTTTAAAACAGGACCTATTACCAGAGTTATTAATTCACTGTACAGAAATCAAAGAATCTTGACTTTCTATGGAATTAGAAAGTCAGAGTCCGTAAGCAGGAGTAAATACAATAGAGTAGAAGATGATGCAGAGTCTGTAAAGATCCAACAACAGACTGTTGCTTCTCCAATTTTTTTCTGGAAAGATATGGATATTTGGCTGTATATTCTGGCTGAGAAGATTGATTTTAATGATGCTTATCGTTTAGGATATGATAGAGTAGGCTGCTGGTGCTGTCCCAATAATAATCAGAGAGCGCAGTTCTTATCGAGAATATACATGCCAGAACAGTCCAAGACCTGGAGGTCATTTCTTGTGGAGTTTGCAAAGAAGATAGGCAAGCCGGATGCAGAGGAATATGTGGACTCTGGTGCATGGAAAGCCAGACAGGGAGGGAATGGTCTTGCGGCAGCAGGAGATGTAAAAATTCGTTTTACTAACTGTACTACGGAGAATCATGCTAAAATCTATCGTTTGGTACGTCCGATGGATGATGAGTTTTTGAATATGCTCACACCATTTGGAAGAGTGGCTCCTGAACTTGGACAGAGGCTGTTGCATGAAGTGTTGGTATTAGATAATAGGACAAATGTTCCGATTTTGTCAGTTCAACCATTTGAACAGGGGGGATATGAGTTCGCTGTAAAAGTCAGAACTATGAATGTGAAAGATCATGACAACTTGCAGCACATGGTCGGATACCAGGTCAGAAAATTTAATGCTTGTAGAAAATGTTTGAAATGTGAATCTCTTTGTAAAGCTGGGGCAATTTCCATTTCAGCAGACAGATATTATATTGATCCGAGTAAATGCGTCCATTGTAAAATGTGTGTAACTGCCAAATACCTAAGAGGTGGCTGTATGATGGACAAGTACTTACGGACAAAAGATTAGGAGGAAAATAGGGATGGCTACGAAGTTTCGGGCCCATGAAACATTCTTTATAAGAAAGGGATGGCTCAGTAAAGGAATGCGCTACGTATCGCAAAAGCCAAATGTTTTTACTGACAAAAATGAGAATCCAATGGATGTTCTTGGAATCGGTGCCAATATGGTCAAATCCCTTAGATATTGGCTTCAGGCAGTGGGTCTGACGAAAGAACCGAAGACAGGAAGAAAGGATCAGTCTTTGACACAGTTTGGAGAACTGGTACATGAGTATGATCCATATACCGAGGAGTTGGGTACACTATATCTTCTTCCCTATAAGCTTGTGACAGATGATGAGATGGCTCCATCTTGGTATTACTTCTTCAATAAATTTACCATGAAAGAATTTAGCAAAGATGATTTCGTGGCGCAGATACAAAACGAATTGAAGATGGAAGGGACAGCAGTTGCTATCAGATCCCTGACCGATGATTTTGCATGTATTGTGAATACATACTTGCCAAGGTATAAGTCTGATCCGAATAAGGTTTCTCCAGAGAATAACATTAGCTGTCCTTTTGGAGAGCTTGGATTCATTGATATTCTTAGCAAAGAACGTGGCAACTATATATACAAAAAATCTATACCTATGGTCAGAAGCTTTAATCCTTGGGTTGTTATGGCTGTTATTGTAGACCAGGCAGGAGATAGAGAAGAGATTGGATTAAACGAACTTCTTTCTGCAGAAAAGAATATTGGAAAGGTGTTTAATCTTGATTCAATCTGTATGCTTTCTGTGCTTCATGAAGTAGAGAAGCTGGGAGAGATTAAGATAATTCGTACAGCAGGACTAGATGTTGTACGAATACTCCATAAGCGCAGCTTTATAAACTGCGTAGAAAAATATTATGCCGATATAGAGGAAACAAATTCATGAGCAAAATGATTTCTGTTGCGTCAGGTTTTCAATATTCAGTAAATATAGGATACGACCTGAACAATGATGACAAATTAAAGAATTTCATACCGACCAAATCGGCATTGACGTTGCTGAAGGACATACTTTGCAGTACAGCTCCTGATGCGACGGAAAGAGCGCGAGTCCTTGTAGGAGCATATGGAAAAGGTAAGTCTCATATCATACTTACAATATTGTCTATGCTTATGCAGAGAGATCGTTCTCTTTTTACACATTTGATGCCGAAAATTGAAGAGGATCCAGAACTAAGTCAGCTGGTTGATAATTATTACTCAAATGACAAGAATAGGATCCTGCCGGTTATTATAAGTGGAACTAGCAGCAGCATACAACAGGCTTTCCTTCTTGCCCTGCAGAGGACGCTTGCAGAGAATGATCTGGACATTATGCCGGAGACCAATTATAGAGCTGCGATTAATGCCATAAAAAAGTGGAAGGCTGACTACCCGAAAACATATGATAAGTTTAAGAAAGAAATTAGCCTTCCGGTAGATGTTTTTATTTCTGAATTAAATGATTACAATGCTGCAATCTATAACGAGTTTGAAGAGGTTTATCCTAAGCTTACATCAGGAAGTATCTTCAATCCGTTTGTAGGATTTGATGTTGTGGAGTTATATGAGAGCGTTGTAAAAAGCTTAAAGGAACGTGGATATCTAGGAATATATGTTGTTTACGATGAGTTCAGTAAGTTCCTGGAATCTAATATAACTGCAGCTTCTGTAAGCGATACTACGATGCTGCAGGATTTTGCTGAAAAATGCAATCGTAGCGGAGAAAATGAGTTGCATCTTTTGCTGATTTCTCATAAAGAGATATCTAATTACATTGATCAGTTACCAAAGGCAAAGGTTGATGGTTGGCGCGGTGTTTCAGAGAGATTCCGTCATATTCACTTAAATAATAATTTTGCACAGACCTATGAGATTATATCAACAGTTATTATCAAGGATAGAGACAAGTGGGAAGATTTCCGAAATGATAACAAGGCTAAGTTTGATCAGTTGATGACAAGGTATGCTAATCATCCAATATTCAACGATACAGATCAGAAAGAATTAGAGACAACTATATATGAATGCTATCCATTGCATCCCGTTTCTACATTCATTCTTCCAAGACTATCTGAACGAGTGGCACAGAATGAGCGTACCTTGTTTACTTTCCTGTCTGCTGATGGAACATCGACTCTACCAGCGTTCCTGAGAGGATTAAAGGACAAGACCTTTAGAGTCATTACTCCGGATCTTATTTTCGATTACTTTGATCCGGTACTGCAGAAGGAGCCTTTTGCTGGAGAAATTCATAAGAATTATGTTCTGACAAAGACTATCCTTGATCAGATTGAGGAGCAACTCCTTGAGAGCAAAATCGTAAAGACTATTTCTTTGATTTATTTGCTGGGGCAGTTTGATAAGTTGAAACCAATTAAAGAAGAAATTGTTGGACTCTACAGCATGGAATACAAACCTGTTGAGATTGAAGCAGCTATCGACCATCTTATCAAGGACGAGTACGTAATATACTTGAAACGTAGCAATGATTATCTGAAGCTGAAGCAGGCATCTGGTGTTGATGTAGAACAGAAGATATCAGACACCATTGCAGCTTTAGCACCAGCATTTTCTTTGAAAAGCGCATTAAATGCTTCCAATATTGATAATTATCTCTATCCATCCAAATATAATGATGAAAAAGAGATGATTCGTTACTTTGAGTTTGAGTTCATTGAAGAACAGGAGCTTGAAGGTGATATCGACTGGGTAAAAAAAGCTGAGGATATTCGTGCAGACGGTATAGTATATGCTATTGTCTGTGAAGATGCTGAAGCTATTAAAGACATAAAGAAGAAAGTATTGGAGACAAGTAAGGGTTGTGATAGATTTATTTTCATACTGCCAAAGAAGGCTACTGAAATTAGAAAAGTCTTGCAGGAGTTTGAAGCTGTAAGTGCACTCAGAGATAAAGCAAAAGAGGACACAGTTCTTTTTGAGGAGTATGAAGTAATATATGAGGATTTGCGAGATGTAATTAGCGAGTTTATCAGTGGGTATACTCATCCTGAAGACTATAAGTCTACGTATATTTACAATGGGGAAGAAAGAAGCATAGGGCGTAAGGCAGCTTTGACAGGACTTGCCTCAGATATTTGCTTTAGTATTTTCTTCCAAACACCGGTTATTAATAATGAGGCCATCAATAAGGATGAGATAACTTCAATCGCTAATAACAGCAGAAGTAAGATACTGTCAGGTCTCCTTAGAAATGTTCTGGAACCAAATCTAGGACTTACAGGAACTGGTCAGGAAGTATCTATTATGAGAAGCACCCTTCTGAGGAAGGGGGTTTTACTCGATGATGAAGAAGGCACTAGAATTAATCTTTCTCCGCCCGATGAGCGAATGAAGGGCGTACTAGATATAATTGTCTCCTTCATTATGGATGCCAAAAAGAAAGGAACTGCGTCCTTTGATCATTTGTATCATGAGTTGAAGGCTCCTGAGTATCATATTGGTATCAGGAGTGGAATGATTCCCATTTATATTGCTGCAGTTTTTCATGAGTATAGCGAGGATATTATTCTGCAGAATGAACAGGGGCAGCTACCGTTATCGGCAGACACTTTGCAGATGATTAATGCAAGCCCAAAAGATTATACACTGGTATATCTTGAATGGAATCCAGAAAAGCAGGAATTCATTACTAAGCTTTCGGAGATTTTTAGCAGATATGTTATTGAGGCTGAGAAGAATCTTAGTGCTTATGATTTTGCAGCTTCAGCAATGAAGCGCTGGTATCTGTCATTGCCAAGGTATGCTAAGGAGTCCAAAGGAATAGGAGACAAAGAGTCAAGTAAAAGATACCGCAAGATGGTCAAGTTGCTAAAGCAGAACCTCAATGGACATGAGTTATTGTTTGAGAAGCTTCCTGAGGCTTTTGGATATAGAGATTTTAATGAGGGGCTTGCAGAAAACATAGAGCAGGCAAAGCTTTATTATGACTCAGAGATATCAATACTTAAAGCGGAATTGATAAAACGGACAAAGCAGATATTTTCAATTGCGACAAATAGATCTAAGCTAAAAAGAGTTTCATTATCATCGGTAATTAAAGATTGGTGTGAAACACTGGATCCACATGTGTTTGAGCAGCTCTTTGAGAATGGAACTGACAAATGCCTGGGACTTTTCAAAGAAGTTACAAATGATGAAGAGACCTTTATTGCCAGACTAGCAAAGGCTACAACAGATCTAAGAGTTGAAGACTGGGATGATGATACCATAGAGCGTTTCGCAGAGAATCTTGTAATGTATAAGAAAACGGCTGAGGAGTTTCAAAGTGGTGAGTCTGAAAGTGATGACAGTGCCGCAAGTACTTATGAAATCAGATTCCGTACAGACGACGGTTCATCAGAGATAAAGAGGTTTGACAGAGTTGAAACAAGTAAAAGAGGAAAGCTTCTGTATAACTCGATTTTATCTGAGATAGATTCAATGGGATACTCTATTTCAGAGCAGGAGAAGAGACAGATCCTCATGGATATATTAAAGAAGATGTGCTGAGGGGAGGCATGACAAGTGGCATATTTTGATAATGCTGCAACTACATACCCAAAGCCGGATTGCGTTTATGACTTTATGGACAGCTTTTATCGTACCAACGGTGTAAATGTTGGACGTGGAAACTACAAGCTTGCACAGAGCGCAGGTGCCATAATAGGAGATACTAGGAAGAAGATTCAGGCGCTCCTGCACTGCCAGGCAAAGCAGGTTGTCTTTGAACCAACGGCAACAATAGCTTTGAATATTATTATTCAGGGCATTATTGAGAAAGGTGCTGTTAATATTTATATCAGCCCATTTGAGCACAATGCGGTTACCAGGACTCTTCATCATTTTGAGGAGAAGGGGAAGATCAAGGTAAACCAGCTGACAGTATCAAAGGAAATGGTATATGACTTGGAACGAATTCGGTATCAATTTGATACAGTAAAACCGGATTTTGTGATAGTCAGTCATGCGAGCAATGCGTTTGGTTTGATTGCTCCGGTAGAGGATATTTTTGCACTGGCAAAGAAGTATGATGCCATAACTTTGGTGGATATGGCACAGACTGCAGGGTTGGTGGATCTGAATGTAGGTCTTTCTACTATAGATTTTGCAGTATTTGCCGGGCATAAGACGATGTATGGACCAACAGGTATTTCTGGCTTTGTAATGAATTCGGCGGTGAAGTTCCCGGCAGTGATATTTGGAGGTACCGGATATGAATCTGCAGATCAAAACATGCCAGAAGATTTGCCTCAAAAATATGAGATGGGAACTCTGAATATAGCAGGTATAGCTGGATTAAATGCAGCCCTTGAGTGGTCAGCACAGATTACTGTCAATGTCATCAGAGAGAAAGAAGCTGAAAATCGAAAGAGGCTGATAGACCTTTTAGGTAGGTATTCTTACATAAAGATAATTGGAAACTATGACTCTTGTAGTTATGTGGGAATTGTTTCTTGTATTATAGAGGGAATAAGCAGCGACAGTGCCGGACCTGTATTTGATAGATGTGGAATTGCCGTCAGGACAGGACTGCAATGTGCGCCGTTGGCACATAAGTTTATGGGAACATTCCCGGCAGGTACTATCAGATTCAGTGTGAACTATTTTACTACAGATGATGATTTTGCTGAGCTGGAAGAGGCTTTGGATTACATAGATTCAGAGCTATAGGGGGATTGTTATGAGCTTAAAGGACAAGAAAATAAAAAGCGAATACCGGTCCTTGATCGACAATGTGGTGCAGGATTTTTATATACCATTGCTTCATGAGTCAACATCTTATAAGCGTGCTGTGGGTTTTTTTTCATCATCGGCCCTTGTTGAAATATCAAAGGGAATAGCGGATATGGCAAAAGATGGAGGAAAGATAGAGATAGTTGTCTCTCCGTATCTGTCAGATGAAGATATCCAGGCTATCAAGGAAGGGTATGAAAATAGACAAAAAATTATAGAGGGTGCACTTGTGCGTCAGTTGTCTGATGAGCATGAGGATTACTACTCTATGGAGCGTCTGAACCTTTTGGCACATCTTATATCAGAAGGAATCTTGGACATTCGTATTGCTTATACCGACCAGGGTAATGAGATTGGAATGTATCATGAGAAAATGGGTATTTTGGAAGATAGAGACGGTAATCATGTAGCCTTTTCGGGATCCATGAATGAGTCTATGACAGCGATGTCCATTAATTATGAAACCATAGATGTATTTTGTGACTGGAATGAGGCAGAGGCAGATAGAGTTAAGCTGAAGGAAAACGCCTTTTACTCTATGTGGAATAACATTGAGCCGAGCCTTAAGGTCTTGGAATTTCCGAAGATTTCTGATGTACTTATTGAGAAATATCGGAAAAAAGCACCTAATTTTGATATTGACCGTGAGCAGTTCCAAAAGAGAATGCTTGCATATAGTAGTATGTTGCATGAGAGCGAAGCCCTTTGTGGAGATGCGGTAGGGGCAAGAATTCCAAATGATGTGAGGCTACATGAATATCAGAAGGAAGCTATTTCTGTTTGGGTAGGTGAAAATTATAGGGGAATCTTTGATATGGCAACTGGGACAGGTAAAACTTATACTGGTCTTGGCGCTATTTCAAAGCTTTCGGAAGACCTTGATGACGATCTCGCTGTTATTATCGTAGCGCCTTATAAGCATCTGGTAGAGCAGTGGGTTGAGGATATTGTTAAGTTTAACATGAAGCCTATTGTTGCCTATGGAGATTTAGTCCACAAGGATTGGAGAAAGAAATTCTCTAAGGCGATAATAGACCAGAAAATCAGAAGAGATAAAAGATTTTTCTGTGTGGTGACAACTAATGTAACCTTTGCCAGTCCTGATTTTCAAGAGAGAATAGATAAGATTAAAAGTCCAATTTTACTGGTTGTTGATGAGGCCCACAATTTTGGAGCTAGAAGTTATGCAAAGCGGTTGGATGACAGATTTACATATAGGCTGGCATTATCAGCAACACTCGAAAGACATAGAGATGAAGAGGGGACAGCTCTTTTGTATAGTTTCTTTGGAAAGAAGTGTATTGAATATTCACTGGAAAGGGCAATTGATGAAGATAAGCTGACTCCTTATAAGTACTATCCGGTTCTTGTATATCTTAGTGAACTAGAGCTGGAATCATATGAACAACTTTCTTATGAAATGTCCAAATGTATGATAAAAGACAAGCACGGAAAGTATAAATTGAATAAGCGTGGGGAAATCCTTGCGCTCAAGAGAGCCAGAGTGATTGCAGGAGCAATGCAAAAGCTCGAAGCTCTGAAAAGAGAAATCACTCCATACAAAGATGATAATAATATTTTGGTGTATTGTGGAGCTACAAGGGTTTTAGATGATAGTGATACATCATCAGATGATGAAAACGATATTAGACAGATAGAGGCTGTAACCAAGATCCTTGGCAATGAGCTTGATATGAGTGTGGCACGCTTTACTTCAGAGGAAAATATGGAGGAGCGAGCTATGATCAAGGAACATTTCCAGGATGGTGGTAAGTTACAGGCTATTGTAGCAATAAAGTGTCTGGATGAGGGTGTTAATATTCCTGGCATACGAACTGCTTTTATACTTGCAAGTACTACAAATCCTAAGGAGTACATACAGCGTAGAGGTAGAGTTCTTCGTAAATCAGATAATAAACCTTTTGCAGAAATATATGATTTTGTTACTCTTCCCAGACCTCTTGATTCAGTATCAGGTCTAACGATTGAACAGGCGAACAGGGATAAGACATTGGTTAAAAATGAGCTTGCCCGGATTAAGGAATTTGGTAGATTAGCATTAAATTCGATGCTGGCAAATAATCTGATCTGGGACATTGAGGAAGCGTATCATCTTAACGATTTAGAGCTTGAGAAGGAGGGTGAAAACTTTGAGTGTTAGCGATGAGATCCAGGTTGACAGTAAAGTCATAGAACGCCTGAAGCGAGCAATCATCATTAAGGAAAACATGAATCTGAAGACGAGAACAATGAATGATTCTCAGATGGTTTCATGGATTAAGAAAAAGATTGAGGAGGAAGTGCAATGTTACTTAAATCAATAAAACTTGAGAACTTCCGCCAATTTCGTGATGAATCCATTGATTTTGCCCAAGGAGAAGGTGGCAAAAACGTAACCATAATTATTGGCGAGAATGGAACAGGTAAAACTACTTTTGCCCAGGCATTTTTTTGGTGCTTGTATGGAGAAACAGAGTTCTCTGACAAGATTATTCTGAATAAGGTGGTAGCCAGAGAAATGACACCTGGTTCAGAGGAGAAGGTTCGTGTAATATTATCTCTTCGACATGGTGAGGTGGATTATACTCTCATAAGGGAGCAGGCCTATCATAAGGATTATTCAAACAATGTAAAGGGCGATAATACTGTATTTGATATTGCAGTAAAAGATGCAAGCGGTAATACATCCTACGTTAAAAAGTCCCAGTGCGAGGCAGAGGTGAAGAGTATTCTGCCGAAGGAACTGTCCAGATACTTCTTCTTTGATGGTGAACGTATCGAGAAGATGAGTAAGGATATTTCTACAGGTAAAAAGGCAACGGACTTTGCTGAGGCTGTAAAAGGACTTCTTGGTCTCAATGCCATGATTAGCGCCATTGGCCATTTCAATCCGAGAAGCAGCCTTGGTGTTATTGGTAGCTATGAAAAGAGCTTTGACTCAAAAAGTAACAAGAAGATTCAGGAATATACATCCATAATAGATAAGTGCAATGCTAGACTGGCAGAAGTTGATATTGCTCTGGAAGAGCTAGATGCACAGAAGGCAGCTGCAGAGACCAGAAAATCTGAGAAGATCATAGAGCTGAAGCAGTATTCTGAAGGAGAAAAGCTGCAGAAGGAAAAGGAAGATTTACAGAAGCAGATTAATAATACTATTCGTATGCGTGCCACAGTTTATAAGAATATGTGTAAGGATTTTAATGCTTCTATGAGTTCATTCTTCTCGCTTTCTCTGACTAAGAGAGCTTTGGAGGTGCTGTCAAGACACGATTTTTCAGGTAAGGATATTCCTTTTATACGTGACAAAACTATTGAGTATTTGCTCAGGCAGAAGATATGTATTTGTGGTACTCACTTGGATGAGGGATCTGTACCTTATAATAACGTGAAGGCGTTACTGGATGTTATTCCGCCTAAGTCGCTCAGTACATATGTAGCGGACTTTAAGAAGGAATCAAAGCGTAGGGCTGGAATGCTTCAGAATTTGGTTGAACAGCTGCGGGACAACCTTGCTACAGCTAGTGTACAGAGCGATGACATTATGGACAAGACTGATGATCTTCATAAAATTGAGGCTAAGCTTAGTGGTGGAGATGTCAGAGAGAAAGTTCGCATTATAAATAACGAAATTCAAATTTGCGTTAATACAATCAATAAGTGCGATAAGGATAGAGATGAGCTGAATATAGAGCGTGGTGGTCTGGAAAAAGATCGTGACCGTGCAGATACCGAGAGACGGAATCTTACCCTACTTGATGAAAAGAATAGAAAGACACAGATGTATCTAACCTATGCTAAAAAGATTTATGAAGAGTTAGAGAATGTATATCGTACAAGTGAGGAGGAAATTCGTAATCGACTGCAGGATACAATCAACGATATCTTTAAGCAAATTTATGAAGGTGGTCTGTCATTAACAATAGATCCCAAATATCATATTACAGTCCAGGCTAATGACTATGAGGGTGACGTAGAAACTTCTACAGCTCAGAGTATTTCGGTTATTTTTGCATTTATTACTGGCATCATCAAAATGGCGAGGGAAAATCGTAATGCTGATGATGACGATGCCAAGTTACTTTCATCTGAACCATATCCTTTGGTAATGGATGCGCCGTTGTCTGCATTTGATAAAAGAAGAATTAAAACTGTATGTGAGGCTCTGCCAGAAACAGCTGAACAGGTTATTATTTTTATCAAGGATACAGATGGTGAGCTAGCTGAGGATTATAT
>ERZ1090869.1354-NODE-1355-length-11126-cov-10.535092_pt1 | contig 11126 bp, 10 predicted proteins | sample MGYA00478474_ERZ1090869 | MGnify/ENA primary metagenome ERZ1090869 (study PRJEB33644, sample SAMEA5815748) | chicken gut metagenome | biome: Chicken; feature: Gastrointestinal Tract; material: Caecum | place: Ireland | collected 2019-01-01 | study: A study of... | reverse complement strand
GCTTATCTACTTAATGGATAGTTACAGTAGTTAGTCTTGATTGTATTATGGGATATATTTAATAAATTATGGGAGGCGAGTTGATTGTATAGCTACTCTCCTATTAAAAGTATTGCAATAAAGAATTTTAGAAACTTAGGAGATGTGACTCTAGACTTTACTGACTCACCTATCATCTCTCTTATCGGAGAGAACGAGTCTGGTAAGACTTCTGTTGTTAAGGCTTTTGGAGTATGTGCAGCTCATCAGTCTCCGAAGTATCAAAAGTACTACATTAGAACCGGCACTCCTGGATTTGGTGTAGCCATTGAACTTGAAGATGGCACTTTAGTTACTCGCATCAAAACTGACACAGCTAATAGGTACACTGTTAGTAAAGGGGATACAGTTATTTGGCAAGCCCAAAAACTCGAAAGCACCGTACCTAAAGCCGTACAAGATGTGATGGGTTTACTTGAGGAGCGGGAGACTAAGGAGCTACTTCAAATCCGTACTTATGAGGACCAGTTATTGTTCGTTATTACCTCTGCTTCTACTAATTATAAAGTTATGTACGAGGCTTTGAAAGTAAAGAACATATCAAATGCGGTTAAAGCTGGTTCTGTTGAGGCTAATGAGCTCAAGGGTAAGATCACTGCAGCTGAGCGCTCTTGTGAGACTCTCCAGGAGAGCCTAAAGAAAATTAAGCTATTTGATATTGGGCCTATGCTTAATGTCAGGGATAGGCTACAGATTGACCTCGATGTGCTTGACAGGCTTGATAGGGCAGCTCAGCTATGTGATATTATTCAAACTCAGAAAGCTCAGTTGGGTGTGCTTAATGAAATTGCCACTAGTGGCATTTCTGAGATTGATGAGACACTAGTTCAGTCTCTTGATTCCGCCGGAAGGCTCATTGAAAGTATTGCAAGACTAAGGAACGAGGAAAACACCTACAAGAAAATAGAAGATTTATCCGACATTGATACAACCACACTGGACAGGCTAAATGATGCCATCTCTCGTAAAGAGGAAACTGTTGGATTGAGGGAAAAATCTAAGGCTTACATTGAGCTAGTTAAGGCTGAACCAATCAACGAGGGAACTTTGGCTCTCTTTGGAAATGCTGAGTCTACTTTGGCTTCTCTTGAGTCTCAGAGAAAGATGGTAAGTACATTAGACACTTCCGGGGCATCTCCAATAACAGATGCAGAGCTTAGACTTTTGTCAATGTGTGACAGTGTTATTGCTGGAAAGAAACAGATAGCTGAGCAAAAGGACTACGAGGTCCAGCTAGTTGACTATGTCAATAAGGTGATTGCCTGGATGAAATCAATTGGCGTAGCAACAGTTGACTGTCCTAATTGTGGAGAGGCTGTCATCATCGACCTTGATTTGTTGGATAAGACACCTCAGGAGGTGTAACTTTGGGAGATTTAGCTAGAATTTTAGTTTATGGGGACTTGCATTTAAGCAGCAAGAACTATGGTTCCCATAACAATTATCCTAAGGAATCTTTAGACATACTTAGGTTAATTACTGATAAGGCATCTGAGATTCAGGCAACGCATATTGTTGGTCTTGGAGACTTTGCATTTGGTAGATTCCATACTCTTGAATACCGTACTGCTGTTGAGGCTGAACTTGAAAAGCAGTACCAAATTTGTTCTGGTAGTCGTTATGAACTTAAGGGAAACCATGACTCGGCTGGGTATGGCATGACAGAGTATGAGTATTACATTGGTAAAGGGCTGTTGAAGCCAAGCACTAATCTAGCCTTTGGAGATGTTAGAATCACAATGGCTGATTATGGTGCTCTTCATAAAATTCAGCCTAACTTTGAACCGAATTGTACAAACTTTCTATTTGCTCACGACTTCTTATCATTCAAGGGATTGCCCATCCCAAACTACGGAAAGTGCGTAGAGATGGACAATATGACAGGTTTATTTGGGCTTGATATTGCAGTGTGTGGGCATATCCATACTAGTGGGCAATATAGAGGGGTGATGATTGGGAAGTCGCCAGATGGTACTAACATCTCTCGCGATGTAATGCTCGATTATCTTGGTGCAATGACTCGTCCGGCTTATTTAGGGGATGCCACAGATAAAGTTGGGCATATGCTAGTTATTAAAATTAAGGACGATGGGTATGTAGACTATGACAGGTTAGATATTAACTTGCCACCTATTGAAGAAATCTTTAATCTAGCTGAGATTGCAGCAAAGCACGCTAAAGCTGAGGCTAGAGAAGAGGATAAGCGTGATAGACTAGATGTATCTGACATTGTGCATAGTCTTGATGAGCATGAGAGAGCCATTATGAACCCAGAGGACTTTATCTTATCTCTCCCTGGTGTAGATGAGCGAGTAAAAACAAAAGCTATAGAGCTTCTTAAAATGAGTGGAGCTTAATGTAAAGGAGTATTGACATGCTTAGTAATGTAAACATCGAACAGGTCAAGGAGTACAACAAATCCTTGAAGGAGTACCGTGACAAGGCGGCTAAGGTACAAGCCGGTATCGAGTATAGCGAAAAGGAACTAGCCCGCATTTGTGCCGAACTTACTTCTGCTCTTGGTGTGACTGTTACTCCTGAAAACATTGAGCAGGTTCGTGATGAGTACATCACCCGTATCAATTCTGTGCTTGCCACTGGTACTGACATTATTAACCGTATTCGTAGCGAGGAAGCTATGATTAAAGAGGTAACTAACAATCCTGTTACTTCTGCCACACCCGTAAACTCTGTTGGAGCAGGGGTTGTGACTCCTCAGGCTCCTGTTGGAGCACCCCAGGCACCTCAGGCACCTGTTGGAGCACCCCAGGCACCCCAGGCACCTCAGGCACCCGTTGGAGCACCCCAGGCACCTCAGACACCTCAGGGAGACACATTTGCAAATCTTGGAGAAATTCCACCTATCTTTGGTAAGATTTAATTAGCAGGGAGGAACAAAACAATGTTTATCAAGGCAAGTGACCTTAATGGGGCTATTGACTACATTTCTAGTGTAGCTAGTCTGGACAAAAATAACCCTGGTATCTTGTTTGACATTAAGGATGGAGAGGTTACTCTCTTTTATAGCTCTGGCGAGAGAGCTATTCAGCATACTATTCCTGCTGGTGTCGATGCTGACGAGTATCATGGTAAGGCTATTTTTGAGTACCAGCGTCTTGTTGATACTCTTGCCACTAGCCGTACCTCTGGCTCAATCAAAGTTGATGACATCGAGTTTAAGCTGAGCACAAATCCTGATGGTTCTGGTAAGGCTGTTATCACCATCGTAAAGATGGTGGAGCTTGCTGGAGAGAGTGGAGATTCTGAGCCTCGGATTGTATCCGTTAACACTCACGATTTGGGTTGGTGGAACCCTGAGAATGTTACGATGAGGGCTAAGGTACTATTGAATCCTATTTGTGAGGACCTTTTTGACGAGAACAATGCTGAGGTATGGGATGCTAGCGAGTTCTTGACTATGCTATCTGATGTGAACTACGGAGATAGTAAGATTGCTTATGTAAACGCTGCTATTCATGGCGCTTTTGAGAGTAATACTGCTTCTCTTGTTCATGTGAAGTCTCAGACCGAGCATCAGCAGAACCTTTCTCTTAATACAAACATTATTCCTGCTCTGTCCACTATTTTCAAGCAGACTGAGACTGGAAATATTGTGGTTAATATCCTTTACGATGATAACAATAAGCCCTTTGCGTATATCATGTTTACTGAGGACCACAAGACTTCAGTTTATATGAAAGCTGGAGCTATTGTTAAGCTTCATGGTAGTAGGATGTCAACTTATAAGCAGATGAAGTACATTGACTATCAGGCATCTATTCTGACCGAGGTCATTAAAGATGGTCTAAAGTCTGCTGTAAGTATTAACGCTTCAGCCAAGGGTGTAATTAAATTCGTGCGGACAGAGGACGGTACTGTTGATATGGTGGTCTCCGCAGAAAACAGTGGTGCTTCTATCAATAATACTTACAATCTTCGTTGTACATCTTTCAATTCCACTCGTGAGGATGATGAGAACTCCGATAGTATTTTTGAGTTCTCTGTTACTTTGAAGAACCTCTATGACGAGATTAACCATAATCGTTTTGGATATACTGCTCTTGACTTTGAGGTTGGGCCTGATGGACGCAAGTATTTGCGTATTGGATTCTTTGACCTTGAGGATGCTCATGAATATAAAACAAAGTTCATGGAGACCAAGGCTAAGGAAGCCCAGGAGAGTGGCTCTGATGAGCCTGCTGTGTATACTAAGGACGATAAGATGGAAGCTCGTAACTTCTATATGAGGACTTTCGTATATATCATGACTGAGTAACATCAGACATTCTAATAACTGGCTGGAGTCTCTGTAATATGGAACTCCAGCCAGTTTTTATACATTCATGTTAGAGATTAACAAATTTAATTTAAATTTTCGAGGTGTTGGTTATGAAGCTCATGAGATATAAACTGTTAACTTTAACTTTAGTTGCGTGCTTGTCCATATCAACACTGTCTGGGTGTAACTCTCCTACGGAAGATGGAGAGACAGACACTAATGAATCTGGTATTGTACTTCAGGAAGGAGAGGTATTAACAACCCTGCCTGATGGGTACACTTACGGAGAAGATGGACAAATATATGATGCTAATGGAAACCTTGTAGAGGACCCTAGTACAATTCTTGGTGGCACTGCCTCTGGTGTTGATAACCTTAACACTACTACTTGGACCACACTTTATGGTGATACCGTTGAATCTGTTGAGGGAGTGGCCACCTTTAAGCCTGCTGAAGGTTCTCCAGCTACAGAGTACGGATACCCGATTTTTGAAACCGAGGGAATAAAGATTTATTTGAATAACTTCATTAGGGCTGGTGGAGATTTAGAGCTAGCAACGAATAAAGCTAATAGCGGCGTGGTTGTATTAGCTATAGAAAATAACACTGGAGAGCAGTTAACACTGGCTACAACCTCTTTCTCTTTTAATGATATCATTAGTCCATTTGAGTCGACTGCCTACACTTCTGAGGCACTTGGATATGTTACTTTTCCTTGGGTGGCTGACACAGTTGCAGCTGATGTAATACAATTTACTAAGATATTGCTTGATTTAAGCATTACAGTTGGGGAGAGTGCTGAGCCTATCCAAACTGGCAGTATGGACATCACAGAATATGTTAATAACTTAACTCGTTTAATTGTTACGGATAGTAACAATGTTATGTCTCAGGATAATATTACCGATACTTCTGATGATGACCAGAACATAGATATTAACGGTAACGACACTGACAACAATACTCAAGATAATACAAACGAGACACAGGAAGAAGTAAATGATACTCAAGCCAATGATAGTACAGGCAGCACTAATACCGATACTAGCTCAGGTGAAAGTGAGGAAAGCACTATAGAAGAATAACATCTTATGCAGAGAGCCATAATATATTAGGTGTTAGATGTAAAAGTTAATTATAGCGTTACACTGGAGGTTTTGGTATGAGAATTTTTGTAACTAGACCCAACAGGAAAACTCTTGAGTTTGCCGACTATTCCAGCCTTGTTAACTGGTTAGCCTTGTTCAATTACTTAAACTTCTTTAATAAGCGTGGGCTTGGCAATAGCATCCTTGAGGATGTTCAGGTGTCTGGTTATGATGTTCGTAATGACCATGTAACGCTTCGGCAGACGATTATGGTTTACGAGGACGGAACTCAGGTATATTGCAATCAGCTCTGGAAAGACCTTTCTGCTATTGGTCTTAAGGCTGTTACAGGGTTGGACCTTTTCACATTGAACGGTCTTCGTAATCATGTAAAACCTTCTGGTTCTTCTCACAAGAAAGTGTATGCCCAGGAAAGCCCTGGGTTCCGCAGAGAGCCTGTGAACTATGTGCATAAGCATAGGAGGTTCTCCAAGTGTTGGCGTAATGCTCGTATTATGAACGAGATTAGGCAGGTACAGGACGAAGAAGCCAAACCGTTTGTGAGAAAGCGTCGTTACAACGAACTCCGTGTGTGCGACCCTTGCCGTGGCTTTGAGCGCAGCTGGAAATCTCAGGGACACTACCGTAAACAGTGGGAAAGAAGGGCGTCTTCCAAAAGAGAGTATGTAGCTTGTTATCTTCTGACCAAACGGAATATTGACCCTGAGCTTATCAATCCGATTTATGACGATGAGCTAATGGAACTTGACATTGAGATGACAGGATAAAGTCCTGAAATATCAGTTGGGGCAGCTAGGAGTGACATCCTTGCTGCCCCATTTTCAATATTTTATATGCTCATTACTCTAATTGAGCTACTGCTATCACATTAGAAGCAATAATTTATTATTTGGAGGTTAGCAGTATGCTTAGTTTGAATTGCATAGGTAAATTTAGAGATAAGCATGGCAGGATAGTTGGCTATAGGTTAGTTGACCAGTCTGGTAGAGTCCGGGATGTATCTTCTAGAAATCTAAAAGATAGCATCCATGATGGAGAGGTTTATGTGTTTAATCTTGGACTAACTAGTGATGGAAAGTTGATAAGCACAGCTAAAAACATATCTACTCTTGGTGAGATTGTTCCACATGAGCAATCTGTACCCTCTAAACCATCCTATGAGCCAGGGTCTAAAGTTATAGACTTTGGAAAAGCAAAGACTGCCATATCTAGCAGAGACCTTATAGAGGAGTTTAAGAGAGCCTATATTCGTTCTGGCAGTAATGCCTACATACAAGTATTAAAGTATAAACATGTTATAGATGACTATTATGAACTGATAGTAGGCTTAAGAAAGGCCCGTTCTACTCATAAAGACGGAACAATACAGTCAATTATCAATAAGGTATCTGGTGCTACTTATGGAAATCCTGTTAATTCCAATTTGATACTATTCAAATTTGGAGTATATACAAATAAGCCAGAAGGAACCCTTGGAAAGTACATAATACTTGACCCTTATCGTGGGGACTTTGACTCAGACCTTATTGAAGGTATTGGCGATACTCTAGTTACAACCCTTGCAGGCTGTACCCAAACTTCTAATATTCCTGAATTAAGAACTAGAGCTGTTCCAGATGTCACATTAGACAATTACAGATATTGGTTGAAACTTCATAAAGAATTTAATAGTCCTGAGTTCAGAGATAATACGCTAATCATAGGAAATAACATAGTGTTTATGGGGCCGTATACACAGGGTCTAAAGACCATTACTATACCATCCCCTGCAACTACTGTGTGCTATAATGCTTTTGATAATTGTCAAAACATCGAGGAAGTGTGGGTTTACTCTAAGGCTATGGCTAATTTAGTTAGTTCAATACGCAGAAATTGCAATTTAAACTTTAGTATACACCTTAAATAATACCACTATAGCATTATTGGAGGAATACCCATGTATGATATACTGGATGAGGACATAGTTCTTAGGAGCAGAATCCTTAGATATAAGGAAGAAGCTGAGGTTAACGCTGGTGTAGTCTTAATGCGTTTGAACAAAGCTATCAAACAACTTACGGCTAGTACTATTGATGGGAGTGCTAGAGCCTACGGGTATCTAATCAATATAACAGACTTCCTTGGTCAATCAATGAACTGCGTAGTGTTCGACCTTAGGTCTAAAAACCAGGTTTATGTAGGCTATCCCGAAGATAATAGCAACGGGATTATTCAGCTTGTAAATGCTAGGTTTGATGATATTACAGCACCGCCAAAATTTATAAGTGACCCTGCAGCAGAGAAGCTATTCAATGATTGTCTGAACTTTAACATTAAAACAAAGATAACGAACTACAGATTAGGAACTTTAGTTCCTACCCAATGTGGGGCAATATTTGAGTTTAACTTCGAGCAGCTATCCGATTACTTGATAATACCCAGTTTAACTAGCCAAATATCAGTTATCTTTCAATGTACTACAAAAATTCGTAAAACATACAAGGGAGTAAAATGGGGAAACCCAAATAGGATAAAATCAATTCTTGAAAATACCTTTAGTAACATTGGTATAGAGGTAGTTGAACTTCCAGAGGGATTGGAGTTTATAGAGAGTAATGGGTTCTTTGGAAATAAAATCAGAGAGGTATATTTTCCATCTTCTATACAAATTCTTGAACAATGGTGCTTTAATTATAATCCTCTTGAAAAAGTGGTGTTCAAACCACTTTCTGAAAGAGACACAGTATTAAATATAGGTAGGTTTAGCCAGAGCGGTTGTGATACTTTACAGGAATTGATTTTACCACCTACTGGAGCATATCGCCTTGGGGAGTTAAACTTAGGGGTTAAACCCCAATTAAAATTATTAGACCTTGGTCGTGATTGTACAAGCATATCACAAAAAGCTTTTGCAACAAAAGCTGGCACAACATTGTTGTCTGGTACTACGATCAAATGTCCTGATAGGCTTAGGGAAGAACTAACCAAGGCATTAAATATGTGTCATACTCAAGATATAACTATCATATATACCTGATGACTCAGGAGGTGTGCATAATGCCTTTTAGTCTATCATCAAATATAGAGACAATCTTATCTTCAAATGAAAGTTACTCAATTAAGTCCAATAAGCTATCTAAATTATTGGAGTACTATAGTAATACAGCTAATACAAATGTAGTATACATAGTAAAACTGGTAAAGATACACTCTTGGTCAGATGACGGGACACTGGGTGTAACTATAGAAAATCCTCTTGGTGATGAAGTACTTATATATCCAAGAGCATCTAATCATTCCTATAAGGATTGGCCTATTTATGAGTTGAAAGGTACATCCGAGTTAGGCTTTGGTATGCGTAGAAATAATAATCTATGCTATATAGCATTTTATAATTCTCCGATTAAATGGTACGGGGCTAATAGCTGGTCAGACCCAGCCGAACAGGTGGAGAACCCAGAGTTAAAGGCGAAGTTTAACAGGTGCTTTTCCTATAATCTTAAATCCAAAATGTTTGGATACAGTGAAGGCTGCCTATTCCCACTGATTGGGAAGATTGGGTTCTATAATAAATTATCTGAAGAATCCTACTATAACCGTAAAAAGCTATTTACAACTGTTAGGGTGCCAGATTATGTTGATTATATGGTTCCAGCATTAACTGGAGGTAATATAGTCAATATTGATTTTAGAACCACTTTATTAGAAAGTATAGGCTGCACCACCCTAAAATACTCAAAGATTAAGAGCCTAAAACTTCCAGATGGCATAGTATCCATAGAAAGTAAAAGCCTTCATGGATGTTATGAGCTTAAGGACATAACAATTCCTAAGTCAGTTCGATTTTTACCTGCTGAGTCCATATCCGCTCCAGAGTTAAGAACCATAATCTTTGAAGGAGCACCAGAAATAATAGGAGATTACGCTTTTATTGGCTGTGTAAACTTGAGAAAGATAAAGTTTACAAAGGGCGTAAGATTTATTGGGGATGCTATATTCAGATATTGCAGACACTTAACAGACATAGTAATTCCGAGTGGAGTATACTTCCAGAGCGGAGATTTATTTGGAGATACAGATACAGGGGATAGGCGTCTTGTGACAGTTCATACATCCCCTTCTATGAAAGACAACATACTATTTGTAGAGGGAGCCTGTGGAGCAGACAGAGTTAGGATAGTGTATGACCAACCAGACTAGAATATTACATTATCAAATTAGGGGTGCATTGTATAATGGAGGATAGAACTTATTCTAAGGGACGAATCCTTGTAAAGTTTATAGGAACAGAGGAAGATATAATTAAAGGCCAAGTATTTACATTTCTTGACTCTCTTGGTAACGAATATAAAGTATCTTATTATGATTTCTATACAAGTGATATAAAGTCAGATAACGAGTTGGTAAATTATGTAGCACTCGATATGGAGTTTTATCCAAAGTCATCATATATTTTAGACAAGGAATTCCCGGTAGTATGCCAGATAATAAATGGGGCATTCAAAATATCCAGTATAAAGGCATATATAAATGGGGATACTAACAACACATTTACTACAGAAGTTAGCATTGATCCTACTTATCTATCTCGTTTTAACTACTGCGAGCAATACAATATTAAAGCCAAACTTCTAGGGCAAGGATTTGGTCAATTAGTGCCTACTACAGATGGAATTTTATATCTTACTCAATTAGCCAGTGAGACTTATATGTACAATACAAATACATCATGCCCTATGATTGTACCAGAAGGTGTGACTGAGATATTCTCATTAGCAGATGCCAAAAGGGCAACATCTTTAATTATCAAAAGCAATACAGTGGATGTTATTCCAGTGCGATATTTTGTAGATAGCAAACTATCCTCTATTGACTTAGGTACAGGGGTAAAAAGGATAGAACGATTCGCATTTTCGAGGTGCAAAGGTTTAACTGACATAACTATCCCATCATCTGTTGAGAGCATAGAAGCTGGAGCATTCAATAAATGTGAGAACTTACAACATGTAAGATTTAACGGAAAGAAAATAAAATTTAATCAGTTGGTGTTCTATGGATGCTCAAGCCTTCAAGAGTTAGAACTCCCTGAAGAAACTACTGAGGTACATTTTGACATCATAAAGGATTGTTATAAGCTATGCCGTTTTAGACTTCCAAAATATTGTAATCATTTTTCTTTTGGGTATAACGACTTTTATGGGTATAATGGAATCCTTGAGAAATATCCAAGACTCGTTATAGAGTGTTACCCATTACTTGCGGATATTGTATTTGAGAAGTATGGAATTAGATTGAGAGAGCATCCAAAATTTTTAGTTCTTGATTAAATGCTGGGGGTGGACATTAGCTATGGCTACAAAAGAAAAATTCAACGACATAATAAGTCATGAGTTAAGCCAATCAACAGCTTTAGCTAATAGAGTTAGTGGTTTAGAGCGTGAGCTACAGCTATATACAGATATAATTGAAGGAAACAGAGTTTACATAGCAAAGCTAATAACTTGTCATTTGGAGCATAACAAGTATACACTTGAGATAGAAACAGCACTGGGAAGTGTATTTAAGGTATCGAGTGATGAAGTATTGGTCTATAGAGATAAGCCAGATATACTCCATTTTTATGGCTGCTACGCTAAAGGGCCCTACGATACTAGGACTGTCACTAATATCATGTTTTATAATGCTAAGTTGAACATATTTAATACAGATGGAACTTATAT
>ERZ1090869.1353-NODE-1354-length-11126-cov-58.224822_pt1 | contig 11126 bp, 12 predicted proteins | sample MGYA00478474_ERZ1090869 | MGnify/ENA primary metagenome ERZ1090869 (study PRJEB33644, sample SAMEA5815748) | chicken gut metagenome | biome: Chicken; feature: Gastrointestinal Tract; material: Caecum | place: Ireland | collected 2019-01-01 | study: A study of... | reverse complement strand
GATAAAAGAGTTACATAAATTAAGCATGTATAAATAGTGCGTAATCCTGTTTTATGAGTATTTACTGATGATAAATAACAAAAGTTTAAAAAATCTAAAATCGAACTCCGAAAGAACTCCGAAACAAAGAGCGGAACTTGCAAGAAAAGCAGGGATTAAATCAGGAGTAGCAAGAAAAGAAAAGGCAAATTTCAATAAGGTTTTAACTCAAATACTACAAAGTAAACCAAGCGATGATTTAATAGTCATTTTAAAGGAACAAGGTATAAAAAACACTACAAAATTAAATTATCTTGAAAGCATTATTTTATTCACTACATACAAAGCCTATGCAGAAAAAACAACTCTTAGTGAATTAGTAAGGTATTTAACATTTATACGTGATACTTTAGGGCAAATTCCATTTCAACAGGTCTGTGAATTATCACCAATCAACAAGCAGGAAACCAAAAGAATTATAAATAATATATTAAAACAAATATAGCTACCATTTTTTTGTATCTATAAAAATATAAATTTAAGCTATTTTTGTGCTAAATTTATTTAAGCAAGGAGTTACAAATGGGATTTAGATATAGAAAAAGTATTAATATTGGAGGTGGTTTCAGAATAAATCTTAGTAAATCTGGAATAGGCTATAGTTGGGGTGTAAAAGGTTATAGAATTACGAAAACTGCAAAAGGGACAATTAGAAAAACAGCTTCTATTCCAGGTACTGGATTATCATATGTTGAAGAAACTAGCAATAATAAAGAAAACGAAAAAGAATATACACACATACAAAATAACAATAATTGTTATGATGAAAAAGAATTCATAAATGAGATGTCAAATTTGAGCAATAGTGAAAGTTGCGACGAAATATTATCATTAGCTAGGAAAAGTTTAAAAATTAACCAAATAGCCACTATTGGTATGATAATATCTTTTATATTGATGTTATTTAATCATTTTTTTCTTATCCCTTTATTCCTTTTTATATGTCTATTTGGATACGTTAGAATTTTTGGAACAATAGATTTAGAATATAACATAGATGATGATTTGCGGGCTGTTATTGAAAATAAAATGCAACCAATGGTAAAAGTAGCCCAAAGTGCAAAAACTTGGCGTATTTTAAGTTCAAATAGGGTTATAGATACCAAATATTCAGCAGGGGCAACTAGCACAATAAAGAGGATTAATTGTACTACAAGTAGAAAATCTGTGTTTCCTTTTAAATTTGAAACAAGTGCCGTATCTTTTATCACCCCACAAGAAACTATAATATTTTTACCTGATAAATTATTTGTTATTCAAGATTGTAAAATCATAGCAATTGATTACTGTGATATTCAAACAAACGCCTCTACCACACAATTTGTAGAAGAAGAGACCATACCAAGTGATGCTAATGTTATAGGAAAAACTTGGCGTTATATAAATAAATCTGGCGGTCCTGATAGAAGGTTTAAAAATAATAGAGAAATACCAATATGTTTATATGGGACTCTCACATTAACTTCAAATACTGGACTTAACACTGTAATAATGTTTTCTAATACAAATCTATAAAAACAATTTAGAAAGATATTTATACTTGCATGTATAATTTATTATGTTATAATATACATAGATGTGTAATTTAACATGGGGAATTAAACATGGAAGCAGCAGAAAAAAAGGGATTATTAAGAGTTGCAGAGCAATTAGACAACCAGTCTAAAACAGATGAAAGGCAAGTTTTTACAATTAAAGATTTAGAAGAAGTCTCATATCGTCAATTAAATGATTGGGATAAAAGAGGATTTTTAAAAAGCTGCAAAAGGGATAATACAAATGGATGGCGAAAATTCTCTGTTTTTGACATTACTTGTCTTAAAATCATTCGAGATATGAAGAAAAACTTATATTCTGATGAAGTTATTAATTTCATTTTGCAACAGGTTACTAATATAAAACCAGCTTTGCTTACAGGCATATTTCATAGCGATGAACAAGATTACTATTATTTGGCTGTAAGTCAAAGGGGCGGTTATGGAATAGGCAAGGGGAACAATTCACTTGTTAATTTTCATAGAGAGGTATCATCTGATTTTAAACAAGAAAATCTTCTAAGTGAAAGTCTTTTAATAATACCTATCGGACAGTATTACAAAGAAGGAATGCTTAAATATTTTAAAAAGGAATTAGAATTAGATAAAAATAATAAAGTCAATCCATTTTGCGACATACCAGCAGCTTTAAGACGTGTTCTTATTCTTGATACCATTGAAAACGAAAATTATATTGAGATTTTAATTAGAAAGAAAAAAGCTGATTACATCATAAAACCCAAATGCAAAGACAATAAGCTAACAAGGGAAGAACTTGTTGAATTAGTAAAAAATTCAGAATATGAAAATATAGAAGTAAAATTCACAAATGGCAATTCTGTATTTTTAACAAAAGAAGAAACTATCAAAATTAAGTAAGTGGCTATGGAAGCATAGAGCTTATTTAAAGTTATAACTAAATATTTGAAGTGGCAATGAGGCAAGTTGAGCTTCAATACAAAGCAATAAGGATTGAAAAATGCTTAGTATCGAAGCTTGCCGAAAAATTTTAGGGAAAACAAAGGAAGAAATGACAGACCAAGAAATCAAAGAAATTCAAGAGTTGCTGTATCAAATGGCTAAGGTTTTAGTCAAAAATTACAAGGGGGTAATATTATGCAAAAAGCTGTAATATACTGTCGAGTATCAACGGAAGAACAAGCTAAACATGGTTATAGTTTAGGTCAACAAGAACAGGAATGTATGGAATTTGCCGTAAAGAACGGTTATGAAGTTGTTAAGATTTTTAGAGAAAAAGGCGAAAGTGCTAAAGACTTAATCCGTACAGAATTAAAAAGAATGTTTGAGTTTTGTGCCGAACATAAAAAAGATATTAATGTTTTGATATTTTGGAAATGGGACAGACTATCAAGAGGTGAGCAATCAGACTATCATGTCTTAGGACAGTTTTTTGAACGAACCAATATTAAGCCCTTATCTGTAACAGAAAATAATGAAGATACACCCGAAGCAGAGTTTTTAAGATGGATAACACAAGGAACAAGCCGTTATGAATGGCGAAAAATATGTGAAAGAACTAAACTAGGAATGAGAGGGGCTGTTAATAAAGGCAGATGGGTAAATTTAGCCCCTGTCGGATATAAAAATGATAAAGAAAAATCTTTAATCCCTTGTCCTGAAAATGCAAAGTATATCAAAATGGCGTTTGAATTATTTGCTACTGGTTTATATTCTCAAATAGAAGTTATGGAAAAGTTAAGACAAGCAGGCATGAAAGACCTCAATAAAAACAAAGTAGGCAGGATTTTAAGAAATAAAGTTTATATCGGAATGCTTACTTATAGCTGGCTTGATGAACCAGTCAGGGGAATTTTCGAACCGCTTATCGATGAAGATACTTTTTATAAAGTTCAGGCAATATTAGACGGTAAAAAGCCATTAATTACCGGCTACAAACGAAATAGAGAAGAATTCCCTTTAAGACAGTATATTAAGTGTCCTTATTGCAACAAACCTTTAACAGCAAGTTACAGTAAAGGCAGAAATCAGAAATATGCATATTATCACTGTCACAATAAAGACTGTATGCTAAAGTTCAGGATTAGAAAGGATAGATTAGAAGAGGAGTTTAAAAAACATCTTGAAGTGATTAAACCTAAAAAAGAGCTTTTAACCTTGTTTAGAAGCATACTGGAAGATGTTTACAATGAAGAAATAAAAGAGCAGACCAACCTGAAAAAGCAACTTGAAAATGAACTCAAAGAACTTAATGAAAGCAAATTAAGGCTGACTAAAAAGTACATAGATGATAAACTGTCCGAAAGAGATTATAAGCTTGTTAATGATGATATAGAGCAGGCTATTTTGGATAAAAAGACGATATTAGCAGGCATGGAAATCCCTGAAAGTAGTATTAATCAATTCTTAGACAGTTGTTGCTTTGCTCTGAATAATATTAAAAGCCTATGGGAAAGTGGTGGGCTTGAATTTAGACAGCGTTTACAAAAACTGATTTATCCAGAGGGAGCAAGTTTTGATTTGAGTAATTTTCGAACACATAAAAAATCAGTCATATTCGAGTTCTTAGACCGATTGACTGATAATAAGTTTAATATGGGGCGGATGATGGGATTCGAACCCACGAATATCGGAACCACAATCCGAGGCCTTAACCGCTTGGCGACACCCGCCATATTATATTGATAATCATACAATAAAAAATTTTTTTTACAACATACTTTCTAAGGAACTTATATAGCAAATTCCGAAGATATTATTAAAAGTCCGTTATTCTGAGGGCTTTAGCCCGAAGAATCCTTTTTGTTCAGATACTCGGTATGACGTTGCTTTGGAAATTTTGGGCGGAATTGACTATATAAATCAACTTTCTCAAAAATGTGAGCTGCTTGCTTTTTAAAATTTACGACGATATAATTCCTGAGAAAGAGAGGGCTGTATGATTTATTTGTATTTGCTTGCAGCAATTATCGCTGAGGTTGCGGCGACTACCGTGTTGAAGGCTTCTCACGGATTTACGGTGCTTGTGCCTACGATTATATCGCTTTGTTTATATGGCGTATCTTTTTATTTTTTGAGTGTTTGTATGGCACAGATACCGACGGGTGTTGTTTATGCAATCTGGTCAGGTGTCGGGATTATTCTGATTTCTGCTGCCGCATATTTTGTCTACAAACAATCTCTTGATTTGCCTGCTGTTCTCGGTATCGGGTTGATTATTGCCGGTGTCGTTGTTATCCAGCTTTTTTCAAAGACGGTAACTCATTAGTCGAGCAGTTTTTCGATGGCAATTTCAAGTGCTTCGGTTTCTGTTATGTTGTGTTTTTGTGCATAATCTTTGAGAATTTCGAGTTTTGATTCATCGATGCGGCGGTTGAAAGGAATTTTATTTCCGCAGCTTTTTCGTCCGGCGTTCATTCTTCGTCCGCCCCATGGAATTTCTCTGTTCACTTCTTCTTTAATTTTTTGAATATGAAGAAAATGCCTTTGCCCTTCTTCTGTTTTCGTAAGCCAGTTTTCGTAATCTTCGTCATTTTCAAATTCAGGGATGGAAGTGCTTCTCAAATATTCTTCGTATTTTTGTTCAAATAGTTCGCGTCTTCTACCGTGTCCTCTTCCATAGCTTCCATGATTGTTGTGGCAGTTGTGATTGCCATGTCCATGACAACAGTTTTTCATAACAAATTCTCCTTTTGTGTTTATACTTTAAGTATAAATTATGGACTTGAATTTGTCAATACAAAATCAAATTATTTATGCAAACACTGATAAATTATCCCTTTTGCAAAGCAGTTTTTCATAGCAATAAAGTTGCGTTCTTTATTTGAGGAAAACAGATATTGCACTGATTTTGCAAGAATTAAAATGATGTGGTAGATAACAATTTTCAGCCGCTTGAATAATGATACACCGTTGAAATATATTCTGATGAAGGTCATTCCCTGCTGGAAGTGTTTCATCTTCAAAAAGTCGATGGAGCAGCGATTTTTTATTACTATATGATGGACAGTGCTTTGAGGGGTATAAATAGCAATTTTGCCGTTTTCAAGAGCATCTTTCGTGAATTTTGTTTCTTCACCCCCGAGCATAAGATTTTCGCTTCGTCCAAGGTCTGTATCAAATCCGTTTACTTCTTTGATGTAGTCCATTTTCACTGCCATGTTGCCGGCAATGGGATAGTCGATTTTTCCTTTTTCAATAAGTTCTTTGCTCAGAACTATCTCCTCATCACCATATTCATAATTTGCAAACCAGTTGTCTATATAGCTGTCTGCAATTTTGGCAAATTCAGGGTCCTCGTATTTGACAATTACTTTTCCTGCGAGGATGACCGCTTCAGGATGTTTTTTGATTGAGTCATAAAAATTCTGAAGCCAGTCTTTGAATGCTATTTCATCATCATCAAAATAGACTATATAGTTACCGGAAGCCTCTTTGTAGCATCTGTTTCTTGCATAAGACACACCTTGATTTATTTCTTTGAAGTATTTTATATTAAGTTCCGGATGATTGTTAATAAATTCTTTGACTACAGCTTCAGTGTTGTCTGTTGAGTTGTTATCTACGACGATTATTTCGAACAAATCTTTTGAGATAGTCTGCTCTGCAAGTGACTGCAGGGCATTGTGAATTTCTTTTTCTTTGTTGTAGACACATACACCGACTGATAAAAACAGATTGCTCATATTATCCTCATTTTTTGACTATTTCTTTTATGGTGTTTCTTATGTTAAACAGGTTGAATTTTTCGAGCAGAATAAAATACAACAGCGTAAACACTGCAAAGCATACAAACATCAAAATGATTGAATGGAATTTTATTTCGATTATTTTTGATATAAGAGTAACAAGCAGTATTAAAAATAGTATTTTTCCGAGTTTTAGGGAGTAACTGATGTTATAAACTTTTTCTTTTAAAATAACGTCAAATGCTATGTTGAATATCACGGCACCGATAAGAAGTCCTGCTGTGTTTGCCCATGCGGCACCCTCAAGACCGATTTTGGGAATAAGTACGATATTCAAAATAAAATTGACAACAGCAACTATGCACATTGTAAAAGATACAAACAATGGTTTGTTCATTGCTGTGATAAGTGTTGATGGCAGTGTTGAGAATACATTAATCAAAATTCCCAGAACAAGAATGCATAAAACAAGTGTTCCTTTTGAAAATTCTTCTCCGAATATACCGAGGATTGTTGTTGAAAATCCGCAGACAAGTGCGCAGGCAAGCCCCATAAACACAAGTACCTTAATCTGTGTTTCCCGGTAGATTATGATAAGTTCTTCAAATTTTTCTCCATAAAAAAGACGTGATAAAGACGGATAGAGCATTCTTGAGAAAATGGAGTCCATTGTTGCGAGTTTTGAGAATATTTGATACACGACATAATAAATGCCGAGAGCTGAAATCGGAAGATATAAAGGAATGACAGCTCTGTCAGTGTATTCTGTAATCAGATAATTTGTATTTTTCGGAAGGAGTTTTAAACCGAAAATCAGCGCTTCTTTGAAGTCTTCATAAGCTGTTTTGAAAATGTCCTTGTTCCAGCGGATATTCAGGTTTATTACTTTGCCTATGAATACGAGCATAAAAACACATGACGATATGTCAATTAATACCTGCAAACCGACAAAGGATGTTATACTCTTGGTGAAACAAAAATATACGCAGACAAATGCCGATATTTTGGCGATAAAAATAGCTATCTCAGCAATCAGAGGATATTTTATCTGTTGATACGCCGCATATATACTGTTGAGTATTGCAGCCGTATTTGTAAACAGAAGATAGCTCACAAGCAGGATTGCAAAATAAGGGAATATATCCTTGTGATAGATGTCTACTATAATATATTTTCCGAGCAGCAGTGCAGGCATGGCGAGGATTGCCGTAATCAGAAAAGTCATAACGAAAAATACAATACATAACGCACTCGCATTTGGTGAATCTTGCGGGTATTTGTTCAGTACTCTGATAAATCCCCCCTGCTCGGCAAAGTTTGTTAGTATGCCAAAGATTCCGATGAACATCATCAGAAATGCGAAAATACCGATTATTTCACTTCCGAAAAATCTTGCGGTAAATATATAAAATACAAGCCCCGAAACTATATTTACTCCGTACTTCAGAAAAGATGTAAATATTGCGGAGGATATGATTTTGTTTTCTTTATGTACTATTTTCTCGTCAGACATACTTCCTTCTATACAGAATTGTAGACTCTGACGATAATTATAGTTGATAACTTAAGAAAAATAAAGAATTAAGCAATTTTCTAATATTTATGTATAATCATATTATTATGAATAAACTGAAATTTTTACTTCCTCATCATTTTTTAAGATTGTTGTATATAAACTTCCGCTATAACGGGATGTTAGACCGCCGTCGACTTATATTAATGGATGGAGATGTTGAGTTGAAACTCGGCAAGAATTCAAAAATCTCAATTCCCAAAGGCGGACGTCTTGATTTCGGGAATATAGTTCATGAGTTTTCTCATCGCAGCAATACAAAGCTGATACTTGAAGAAAATGCTACGTTTTCTCTAGAGGAAGATTGGACTATTGTTGATAAGGGATGTGTTGTTTATGTCGGGAAGGGCAAAAATCTTTCAGTAGGCTCTCAGACTTATATCTCTTCAAATGTGAAAATACTCGCTCATGATAATATTTCAATAGGAAAAAATTGTATGATAGCGAGCGGTGTTCAGATTTTTGCAGGTGACGGGCATCCTATTTATCAGAATGGAGCTTGCATAAATCCTGATGCACCTGTTGTGCTTGAAGATAATGTTTGGTTAGGCTCAAGAGCTTTGATATTGAAAGGGGTAACCGTTGGGAAAGGCTCTATAGTTGCTGCGGGTGCTGTTGTAACCAAAGATGTTCCTCCTCATTCAATTGCAGCAGGTAATCCGGCAAAAATTATAAAACAAGATATCTCCTGGAAAGAAAGTGCTTAATTAAAAGTAAAATATTCATCTATCTCCTGCATAATCATGATAAAATTTTATCCGTAGTGTACAGGTTAAGGGCTTGTTATGGAAATAGTTTTATTTTTGGCTGGTTTATTAGTTGGAGCCGGTCTTGTATTTTTTATTATGAGAAAATCGTCAGTTTCTTTTTCTGATTTGGAAAAAAAACAACGGGAGATAGTTGAACTCAACAGACAGGTTGCAGAGTTGAATGCTTTAAACTCAAAAAAAGAAGAATTTTCTCAAAAAGAAGAAGAGATGCAAAAAAAGCTTTCTATGGAATTTGAAAATCTTGCTTCAAAAATTCTTAAAGAGAATACAAATGAATTTAACACAATGAGCAAGAAAGAACTTGATTCTCTTCTTGAACCCTTCCGCATCAAAATAAACGAATTTCAAAAGAAAGTAGAAGAGAATATTCAGTCAAATGAAAAAAACAATATTACTTTTGACACACAGATAAGAAATCTTATGGAAAATAACAGACAAATCGAAAAAGAAGCCCGCAACCTTGCATCGGCACTGAAAGGAAGTAACAAAATTCAGGGAAACTGGGGAGAAATGCAGCTGAAACGCATTTTTGAACTTTCAGGATTGCAGGAAGGTGTTGAATACAGTTTGCAGACTACCATAAAATCAGAAACAGACTCAACACAGCGTCCGGATGCGGTTGTTTATCTTCCTGATAACAGACAGATTATAGTTGACTCAAAGGTATCGTTGAACTCTTATGTTGAATATTTTAACTCTGAGAATGAAGTTCAAAAATCAGAGGCTTTCAAGAAATTTCTTGAGTCGCTCAAACAGCATATAAAAGGACTTGCGCAGAAAGAATATTATGCATCAGGAGATTTGAACTCGCCTGATTTTGTTCTTTTGTTTGTTCCCTCAGAAGCATGTTTTTCTCTCGTTTTGCAGATGAGCGAAACAATTTTCTCTGAAGCTTGGAATCAGAAGATTATACTTGTGAGTCCGACAACTCTTCTTGCTACGCTCAAGAGTATCAATCTTTTCTGGGTTCAAGCAAAACAGAACCAGAATGCAATCAATATCGCCGATGAAAGCGGTAAACTATATGACAGTTTTGTTGCATTGATTGGTGATTTGGCTTCGATTGAAAAATCCTTCAAATCAGTATCAGATGGATTTACTTCCGTTATGAACAGACTGTCTGAAGGAAGGGGCAATATTACAAAACGAATAGAAAATCTCAAAAAACTCGGAGCAAAAGCAAAAAAACAAATTCCACAGGAGCTTCTTTCAAAAGAAGAAGATGAAGACATGTTGATGATAGAAGAAAAGACGGGTGTATAGATTATGAAACGAGCTGTTGTTGTAGTAATAGATTCAATGGGTATAGGTGCCATGCCTGATGCATGTGAGTATGGAGATGTCAAAGAGTGCAATACTCTTGTCAACGTTGCAAAAGCAAATGGAGGTCTTTGTCTGCCAAATCTTGAGAAAATGGGCTTGGGAAATCTTGCGGATATTGAAGGAGTAAAAAAAGTTGATAATCCATCAGCTTCCGTCGGTATATTGAAAGAGATTTCAAAGGGCAAAGATACAACAACAGGTCACTGGGAGATAGCCGGGCTTGTCCTTGAAAAACCGTTTTTGACTTACCCTGAAGGATTTCCCAAAGAACTCATTGATGATTTTGTGAAAGAAACAGGCTGCGGCGGCGTGCTTGGAAACTACCCCGCCTCAGGTACAAAAATTATTGAAGAGCTTGCATCAGAGCATGAAAAGACAAAATTTCCTATAGTTTATACAAGTGCAGACAGTGTTTTTCAAATAGCATGCGATGTTGATGTTATTCCTCTTGAAACGCTTTATAGATGGTGTGAAATTGCAAGAAAACTTCTTGATGGAAAATACAATGTCAGCCGTGTTATTGCAAGACCTTATCATAAAGTTGACGGGAAATACCAGAGAATATCAAAAGACAGAAGAGACTATTCCGTTCCTCCGACAGGCAAAACAGTTCTTGATGCGGTGAAAGAACAGAACGGAAGAGTTCTTGGCATAGGAAAAATTGAGGATATATTTGTAAAAACAGGTATAACCCATGCGATTCATACAGGTTCAAATAAAGAGGGGCTTGAAATTTTGCTTTCTGCTCTTGATGACAGATTTGATTATGATAAATACCTGACTGATAAAAATTTTTCAGACTTTGATAAAGAGTTTATATTTGTCAATCTTGTTGATACAGATATGCTCTTCGGGCATAGAAATGATGCTGTAGGCTATGGAAGGGCTATCGAAGAGATAGACACATATGTTGATAAATTTTTGAATTTGTTAACTGATGATGATTTGTTGATTATAACAGCTGACCATGGCTGCGACCCGACTGTAGCTGGCACCGATCATACAAGAGAGATGATTCCCGTTGTGTTATATTCAAAATCGTTGAAACCACAAAATTTGGGAACAACTGATGGGTTTGGACGTATTGCTGCGAGCGTTGCAAAATGGCTCGGGGCGGACTTTGGATGTAATTCTGATGCGTTGTTTTAAAAATTAGCCGTATGTTTTTTAATATTAAATTGAAAATTTTTATAAAATTTGGTATATTAAACAGAGTTTC
>ERZ1090869.1348-NODE-1349-length-11164-cov-5.692322_pt1 | contig 11164 bp, 10 predicted proteins | sample MGYA00478474_ERZ1090869 | MGnify/ENA primary metagenome ERZ1090869 (study PRJEB33644, sample SAMEA5815748) | chicken gut metagenome | biome: Chicken; feature: Gastrointestinal Tract; material: Caecum | place: Ireland | collected 2019-01-01 | study: A study of... | reverse complement strand
CCTTAGAATATAGCAGTCAGAGTATTTACAATATCAGTTAGCACTCTTTGTTCCTGAGTGCTAAGACTATTGTAGCGATTCCCCCCGCAAAAATCAAGGGTTTTTTGAAGATATTTTTTGATTTCATAATTTATTTACAAATCGCCCTGCGGCTGCAGAAAGGGAAGCGCGCGCGGCAGGACGGTAAAGGAAACACGGTCTGTTTTCACGCACTCCCCGTCGAACGTGGCGATCAGCTCCTGCCCGGCGGAAATTTCCATCCTTTTGCCGCGGCGGAAGGTGAGATAAGGCCGGAACGCGGGGTGATCCAGGTGTTCCCCGCGCTTGTAGGCGCCGAGCATGCGCAGCATCCGCGCCCGGCCGGGGGTGCGGATGAGCACGAAGTCCAGCAGCCCATCGTCCGGCACGGCGCGCGGCGCACCGCGGAACCCACCGCCGTAATACTGGCCGTTGCCGGCCAGCGCAAAGATAAACCGGCCGGAAAACGCTTCCTCCCCGTCGATCACGGCATGCATCTCCACCCCCATGGGGCTGAAAAAGCATTTGACAAGCGCGAGCTTGTAGGCCATGGGGCCACTGACGAGCGGCAGCCGCTTGAACTGCACCATGTGGTAGGCCACCGCGGCGTCCAGGCCGATGGCACACATGCCGGCCGCAAGGCCGAATTCCGTGCCGATGAGATCCAGCTGCCGCGGCACGGCGCGGAACTGACACGCCGGCGAGAGAAACAGCTCCCGCCCGCCCAGGCTGCGCACAAGGTCATCCCCGGAGCCGCAGGGGATGAGGCCGAGGGAGACAACGCTCTGCCCCGCGGCCCCGGCGGCCGCTTCGCAGAAGGTGCCGTCTCCCCCGGCGGCAAACACGCGCGCCGGTTCCCCTTCCCGGACCACGCGGCGCACCAGTTCCTCCGCATGGCCGGGGTGTTCCGTGGCCACAATCTCAAACGGTTCCCCCTGCGCCTGCCAATAGGATACAAAAGCAGGCAGGACTGCTTCACGCGGGTCCTGCCTGCCGGCTGCGGGGTTGACAATACACACGGTTTTCACGTGTCTTCCCTCCTCGCACCGCGCGGCCCTCACCCGCGCGGTGTTTTAAAATACTGGTAAACCTGGCATTTCATCATGCCGTTGTAAAGCTTGCGCCGCTTGTCCGCACGGCGGCCAAAGCACGATTCAAACGTTTCGTCCGGGCTGATGACGGTGTAGTTCCAGCCGGGACGCGCCGGAAACACGCGCCCCATTTCACGGTAGATCTCCTCCGCGGCGCGCAGGTCGAGCAATCGCTCGCCGTAGGGCGGATTGCAGACAACACAGCCCCGTTCGGTGCGGGGCGCAAACGATGCGACAGGCTTCACCTCCGCCCTGACGCGCGCGCCGACGCCGGCCTTTTTCGCGTTCTCCAGCGTGAGCTCCACGGCGGCGGGGTCAATGTCGGTGCCGAAGGCTTCAAAGGAAGCGGCGCGGTCCACCTGGTCCAGCGCGCGCTCCCGCTCCCGCTGCCAGCACTGGGCATCCACCGCGCCCCACTTTTCCGCGGAAAACCGGCGGCGCAGGCCGGGCGCAATGCGCAGCGCATACAGCGCGCCCTCCACGAGAATGGTGCCGGAGCCGCAGAACGGATCGTAGAGCGCGCCGTCGCTGCGAAGGCGCGCCATGTGCACCATGGAAGCAGCCAGCGTTTCCCGGATGGGCGCTTCCACGGCGTTGCCGCGGTACCCGCGCTTGTGCAGGCCGGGTCCGCTTGTGTCGAGCAGGATGGTCACCTGATCCTTCATCAGCAGGAACTGCACCTGGTGAACGGGGCCCGTCTCCTCGAGCCAGGAGAGGTGATACCGGCTGCCGAGCCGCTCAACAATCGCCTTTTTCACGATCGACTGGCAGGCCGGCACGCTGGAAAGCCTGGAGCTCAGGCTTCTGCCCTTCACGGGGAACGCGTCCGCCCTGCCGATCCATTCCTCCCACGGAAGGGCGCGCACACCCTGAAAGAGCTCCTCAAACGTGAGGGCACGGAAGCTGCCGAGCTGAATCTGCACGCGCTCGCCGTAGCGGCACCAGAGATTTGCGCGCGCGAGCAGATCGTCCCCGCCGCGGAACAGCACACGGCCGTTCTGCGGCTGGACGTCGCGCGCCTCCATGGCGCGGAGCTCGTCTCCCACAAACCCCTCCACGCCGAGCAGGCAAGGGATGGACATCTGGTATTCTTTCATGAGATACTCCTTTCCGTCCCTCACAGCGTCCTGGTGGGGTCCGGCATAATTTCACGCTCGCGCAGCAACCGGCCGATCACGAGCAGATAGACGGTGAACGACACAGCCGCGCAGAGCACGTCCGAGACAGGTTCCGCATAAAATGCGCCGGCCGCACCGGCCCAGAGCGGAATCAAAATGGTGAGCACCAAATAGAGCAGCTTGCGCCCCAGGGAGAGCGTGACAGCCAGCTTCGGCACGCCGAGCGCCGTGAAGCCGTCCACCACCTCATATTGGAGGGCGAGCGGAATCACGCCGAGTGTGAACACGCGGATGCCCCACACGGAGAGCGAAACCTGCTCCGGATTCTGGGTGAAGATGTTCACAAACACGCCGCCTGCAAACTGGCTGACAAGGAACATCGCCGTGGTGAACACAAGCCCCACGCCGAACACCCACACATAGGCGCGCTTGATGCGGTCAATCTGCTTGGCGCCGTAATTGAAGCTGAGGATGGGCTGCGTGCCGCCTGTGAGACCGACAAGCGGCATCGTGATGATCTGCATGCAGCTCTGCACAATCGTGGCGCAGGTGACATAGATGTCGCCCATTTCCGCCCCGCCGTACCGCTGCAGCACGGTATTGAGCACGATGAGAAGGATGCTGTCCGTGGCGGTGATGACAAACGGGGAAAGGCCGTAGAGCAGCACGCGGCGCATGACGCGCCAATCGTAACCGCCAAAGGAGAGGCGCACATGGATTTTCTTTCCCAACAGCACACAGACGACAAACACGAACCCGGCCGCCTGTGAGAGAACGGTTGCGATGGCCGCCCCCTTTACGCCCATGTTGAGGACAAAAATAAAGACGGGATCCAGCACAATGTTGAGCACTGCGCCAATAAGCACCGTGGCCATCCCCATGCCGGAAAAGCCCTGACAAATGATGAACTGATTCAGGCCGACCGATAGAACGGCAAACAGGGACCCGCACACATAGACGGTGAGGTATTCATCCGCATAGGGAAAGGTGGCCTCGCTGGCGCCGAAGGCCATGAGCATGGGTTCCCGGAACGCCAGCATGATCCCTGTAAGCACCAGAGAAAGGACCGCGAGCATCATGGCGCAGTTGGCAAGGATTTTCTTCGCGTGCGCCATGTCCCCGGCTCCCATGCTGATCGCCATGAGCGGACCGCCGCCCACGCCCACAAGCATGGCAAAGGAGGAAATCAGTGTGACAATGGGGCCGCACACACCCGCTCCGGCCAGCGCGGTATCGCCGATGACGGGGATGTTGCCGATGTACATGCGATCCACAATGCTGTAGAGCACGTTGACAAGCTGTGCCAGCATGGAGGGAATCGCCAAGCGCAGAACAAGACGGCCGATCGGGTCATGTCCCAAATCGTTTGCTCTAGCCAATATTCTTCATCCTTTTTCAGAGTTTTCAAAGAGGCGGCAGCGTTACCGCTTTGCCTGTTCCGCAAGAGCGGAGAGAACGGCGTCGTAATCCGGCGCTGCGCGGCGCAGCGATACGGGACGCCCGGATTCATTCAAAAAGCAATGCGAGCTCTGCCCGGTGCAGCGCAGTGCGCCTGTCCCGGCATCCTCCACGCGATAGGCGAGCGAGAGCTTCGCCCCCGTGTAGGAAAGCACGGAAACAGTGATGCGTACCGTCTCTCCGAAGCGCGTCATGCCTTTGTATTCACAGGCAACGGAGAGCACCGGGCTGCTCAGGCCGCGGGCCTCCACCGTCTCAAACGGCATGCCAATCTGCTCCAGAAAATCGACGCGCGCTTCCTCAAACCACCGGATGTAATTGGAATGGTGAATGATGCCCATTCGATCCGTTTCGTAATACTGCGCCTTGTGCTCATATGGCCGCATAAAAAATTCCTCCTGACAGAAAAAAGGGGAAGGCGCTCTGCCTTCCCCTGCCGTGCCCCATTTATCCCAATCCGGCCGCCTCATTCGGAAAACCGTCTTCAATCATCTCCGGTGCTTTGGCACGGATCGCTTCCAACGCGTCACGCTCCGCCACAACCGTCACATTGGGATGCAACTGCAGGATAGAAGCGGGAATCTGCGGCGTGATGGGGCCGAAGAACGAGCGGTAAAGAATCTCCGCCTTATCCTCCCCGCTGGCCACCAGTAAAATCCGCTTTGCCGCCATGATGGAGCCGAGCCCCATGGTGATGGCATAGCGCGGCACATCCCCCTCGGATGCGAAAAAACGCGCGTTTGCCTCGATGGTGAGCGGATTGAGCGCCACACGATGCGTGGGGGCAATGAAATAGGTATTCGGTTCATTGAACCCGATGTGGCCCGTGTGGCCAATGCCGAGGAGCTGAATATCCACACCGCCGAGCGAACGAATCAACTCATCATAGCGGCGGCCTTCTTCCCCCGGATCGGCGGCCATCCCGTTCGGGATATGCGTATGGTCCGGCCTGATATTGATGTGGCGAAACAGGTTTTCCCGCATGTAATACGCGTAACTCTGGTTGTGCTCCGGCGAAAGGCCGCAGTACTCATCGAGATTCACTGAGAATGCACCGGAAAAGTCGATCAACCCCTGCCGGTACCATTCCGTCAGGCAGCGGTAGACGCCGAGCGGAGTAGATCCTGTGGCAAGGCCCAGCACGCTGCCCCTCTTCAAAATGACTTGCGAAGCAAGCAGGGAGGCCGCCTTCCAGCTCATCTGCCCATAATCGGTCACGCCTATGATCCTCATCACGATCCACTCCCTTTTACGTCCAGCCCGCGGACCGGCTCAGCAGAGAAACAGGCGGCATGCTGCCGCCATCCCGCTTTTCCCCTGCACCAAACAAAAGCAGTCACCCGCGAAGGGCAACTGCCGTGTTTCACGCTTTCAATCAGCTTTTTCTTCCGGCGGGGTCTGACTGTCATCCGCCTCAGGTGCGGGAACCTCATCCTCCGGATCGTCAAGCTTGTGGCCGCACTTGCTGCAAAAGTTTGCACTCTGCGGGTTTTCGGCGCCGCAGTTCTTGCAGATGGTGCGGTTGCGCATGGCAGAAATCTGCTCGTTGACGGCATCGAGCTGTTCATACAGATCATCGATGGCAATCACACACTCATTGACCAGATCGGAAGCATCATTCCCGGTTTTCTGCGCATCGTACACCGTGCGGCCCAGGGATTCATACCTCTTCGAAATTTCCGAATTCAGATCCATCGCACTGAAGCGCAGCTTGGAAAGATCTACGATTTTTCCGGCCTTTTTTCCCACAACGTTCACAGCCGATTTCGCATTGACAACAACATCCTCAAACAGTCCCAATTGTCTCACGCTCCTTCAAGGATTTGAAACGGGCTTATGCCGCCCGGGGGGCGGAGCCTCATTTATTTCATTATATCATCCGGGTGCGGGAATTACAAGGGAAACGCGGCAGAATTCCGCCCCGCGCCAAGCCCCTGCTCACCCCAGGAATTCATGCAGAATGGAATCAGGCGGCACCAGAGAAACAGGCAGCGGCGCAAAGCGCTCTGCGGCAACGAAAATCCGCCTGGCTTCCCCGTAATACGGGCTCTCAGGCGGCACCTCCGAGAGCAGCCGGCACACCTCCGGCCCCAACACACATCCCTCATAGGCGAGGAAAGTGTTGATGGTGATCTCCGCGAGCGGGCGGAAAGGTTTGATGTACCGGTATTCGCCGCGCATCACGGAAGGCCACATGGCAAGCGTGCGCTCCGCCGGGCAGGCACGGAAGCGTGCATCACGCACCAGACGGCGGATGAGGCGCATGTCATTCGGCGAGAGCAGCGGGCCGTTCTCTCCATCCACGCCCTGCTTTACACTCAAATAGGCGTGCAGCAGTCTGCCGCGCGGCATGCCCTCCGAGAGGACGGGATTCAGGGCATGCAGTCCTTCCATAAGGACAAGCGAGCGGGGCGGAAGCTCCACGTGCAGCTTATCCTCGGCAGGGCGATGGCGCTCGAAGTCAAAGATCGGCATCTCACAACGCCGCTTCGTGATGAGGGAGAGCAGGCATTCCCGGATGGCTGCGATGTCCAGCGCCTCAACCGATTCAAAATCCGGCGTGCCATCCTCCTGGCGCGGCGTCTCGTCTTCGCTTCGGTAAAAATTATCGAGGGAGAAGACGAACGAGGACATGCCGAACGTCTCCAAGGCCTTGGAGAGCAGGGAAGCCGTCGTCGTCTTGCCGCTGGCGGAAGGCCCGGCGAGCAGCACCACACGGCAATCCGCCCTGTCGTGCGCCGCCCTGCGGGCAATGCGCGTGAGCGCACTGCGGTACGCCTGCTCGGATTCCGCGGCAAAGGAGACGGGATCGGAGGCAGCCCTCTCGTTGATCTCCCACAGGGAATTATGATAGTGGACATACCGTTCCGTTCGATCGCTCATAGAACTCCCTCACCCTGTCCTTGCGTTCCAGAACCTCCTGGAAGCGGCTGATGTATTCATACGGAAATTTAAAATTGAACACGCGCTCAATATGGTTTTCGCCCGGCCTGCACAGCTTTGTGGCAGCTCCCGCGCCGCAAGCCAGGATCGTCTGCGATTCATCCATGATGAAGACATTATACGGGCTCTCAAACCCGGGCTTGCACCAGCCCACATTTTCCAGGTTGCCAACCATGCGGCTCTGGCGATAGAGGTAATAGGGCTGGAACCCCCTTTCCGTGAGGCGGGAAGAGGCGTAGGCGAGCATTTCGGCCGCCGCCTCCCCCTCCGGCTCCCCCACGCCGTCCTGGAAAATCTGCGCGGACCGCTTGAGCGAGAGCGTGTGCACCGTGACGCTCTCCGGCTGAAGCGCCAGCACGCCGTCTAGCGAGGCGGCAAACCCGGAAACCGTGTCACCCGGCAGGCCGGCGATGAGATCCATGTTGATATTCCCCATGCCGCAGTCGCGCGCGAGGCGGAAGGCGTCCAGCGTCTGGCGCGTGGTGTGGCGCCGCCCGATGCGGCGCAGCACGTCGTCCGAGAGCGTCTGCGGGTTGATGCTGATGCGGGTGACGCCGCCCTCCCGCAATACGTCCAGTTTCTCGCGCGTCACGGTGTCCGGCCGTCCGGCTTCCACCGTGAATTCCATGCAGTGCGAGAGATCAAAATGCGCGTGCACAGACGCAATCAACGCGGCGAGCTGTTCGGCGGAGATGGCCGTGGGCGTGCCGCCGCCAAAATAGACGGAGTCCACGCGCAGGCCGCAGTCACGCACAGCCTGGCCTGCCTTTTCAATTTCCCGGCACAAAAGCTCCACATACTGCGGAATCAGCTTCGCCGTCTTTTCCACAGCGGACGAGACAAACGAGCAATACGCACAGCGTGTGGGACAAAACGGAATGGAAACGTAGATGCTGCAGGAATCGGGACGGGACCGGGCCAGCAGCGCCCCCTCGTTCCGCATCGTAACGAGGCTGAGGCGCAGCTTTTCCTCCGAGACAAGATAGTCCTCGCGGAAAATACGGGCGGCCTCCTGCTCCCCGAAGCGCCCCGTGAGCGAACGAAGCAGCTTCACGGGCCGCACACCGGTGAGAATGCCCCAGCGCGGGCGGATGCCGCACGCCTCCGAGAGCTGGCGGAACAGCAGGACGCCAAGGCGGCGCTCCGCTTCCTGCAGCGGATCGTCCGCCGTCGTGTGATCCCTTCCTTCACCGCGGTAAGCGCCCACGCGCGTGCGCACGAGCAGGTCAAGGCCGCCGGCGCCGTCCGGCGCAGCAAGCGTCAGCGCGCCGTCTTCCTCCGGCGCCATATCGCGGCAGTTTTCCAGCACTTCAATCTTCTGACGGTGGAAAAACAGGCGGCAGAGATTTTCCATTTCATAGTGAAACTCGTGGCCGTACAGATACAGCTTCAAAACGCTCCGCCTTTCTCACTGAAGATAGGGATTGATGAGGCGCTCGCGCTTCATCGTGGTTTCCGGCCCGTGGCCGGGGTAGACGCGCCAGTCGCCGGGCAGGGCGGCGAGGCGGCGCACCGACTGCATAATCATGGCCGTGTTCCCCGTGGGGTGATCCGTGCGGCCGACACTGCCGAAAAAGAGCGTGTCGCCGGACAGCATCAGATCCTCGATGAGGTAGCAATGGCTGCCGATGGTGTGGCCGGGCGTGTGCAGCACGCGGAAGGAAAGGCTGCCGATCTGCAGCGGTTTCTCCTCTGCCACAGGATATTCAGCCTCAAAGGAACGGATACCGCCCGGAATCATGTAAGCCAGGCTGAGGGCCGGGTCCGTGAGGAACTCTTTTTCCTGCGGCGGCGCCCACAACGGCGCGCCCGTGAGCTCCTTAAGCTGCGCCGCGCCGGCAATGTGGTCGACATGGCAGTGCGTCAGCAAAATGCCCTTCACATGTCCCGCGCCGGCTGCGCGCACTTTTCCCTCCAGCGACGGATCGTACCAGGCAGGATCGACAATCACGAGGTCGCCCGTCTCCGTATCGCGCACAAAATAGCAGTTTGTCTCGAGTGGGCCGAGCACAAGATGCGTGAGTTCAATCATGAGAATGGCCTCCTTTTCGGGTCAGGGGCGGCGCACAGAGAGGATCCCTTCCACGCGGGAGAGCCTGTCGATGATGCTCTGAAGATGGTCGCGCCCGTTAATGGTGATGGAAAGATTGATGGCGGCATTGCCGTCCTTTGTTTCGCGGGAGTTGAGCGAGTGGATCGGCACATGCATGTTGAAAATCTGCTGTGTCACGTCGGCCAGCAGGCCGGTACGGTCGGCGGCAATGATCTCGAGGGTGATCTTGAATTCCTCCCTGACCTCGCCCACCCAGTGCGCCTGAATCCAGCGCTCCGGTTCCGCTGCCTTGGAAAGATCCTTCGGCACGTTCGTACAGCTCCGCTTGTGGATGGACACGCCGAAGCCGCGCGTGATGAAGCCAATGATCTCGTCGCCGGGCAGCGGGCTGCAGCAGCGGGAGAATTTGATGAGGCAGTTGTCCATGCCGTCCACCACAACGCCGCCCGCCGGAGCCTTGCCTTTGATCTGCTGCGGCACCTGCGGGACCGGCTCATGCTGCGCTGCCTGGCGATGCGCCTTGAGGTAATCCTCCTTCACGCGCGGCATGATTTTCCAGAGCTGGATGCCGCCGTATCCGATGGCGGAATAAACATCATCCGCGTTCTGGCAGTTTTGCTTGCGGCCTATCGTTTCGAGGAAATTCTTCAGTTCCTCGTCCGTAAACTCGATGTTGGCGCGCTTGAGCTCGCGATCCAGCTCGGCCCGGCCCTCCACAATGTTTTCCTCGCGCTTTTCGCGCTTAAACCACTGGCGGATCTTGCTGCGCGCCTCGCTCGTCTTGGCAATCTTAAGCCAATCCCGGCTCGGCCCCTTCCCTGCCTCCTTCGTGGTGAGGATCTCCACGATCTCACCCGTTTTAACCTTGTAATCAAGGGGCACGATGCGCTTGTCCACCTTGGCGCCTACCATGCGGTTGCCCACCGCGCTGTGGATCGCATAGGCGAAATCGATCACCGTGGAACCGGAGGGCAGGCTGATCACATCGCCCCGCGGCGTAAACACAAACACTTCCTCCGGCGCGAGATCCGTCTTGATGGTGCGGATGAGGTCGGTGGCGTCCTCGCTGTCCTTCTGGTTTTCAAGCATCTGGCGAATCCATGCGAGGCGCTTTTCCAGTGAATCGCCCCCGCCTCCGCCGGAGATGCCGAGCTTGTATTTCCAGTGCGCGGCGATGCCGTATTCAGCGGTGTGGTGCATTTCCCAGGTGCGGATCTGCACCTCGAAGGGGATACCCTCCTTGCCGATGACGGTGGTGTGCAGCGACTGGTACATGTTCGGCTTCGGGGTGGAAATATAATCCTTGAAGCGGTTCGGCAGCGGGCGGAACATGTCGTGCACAATGCCGAGGACGTTGTAACAGTCCTCCACCGTGTCCACAATCACGCGCACTGCGTAAATATCATAAATCTCATCCATACTCTTGCCCTGGACGAACATTTTGCGGTAAATGCTGTTGATGCTCTTGACGCGTCCACTCAGGTAAACGTTCGGGATACTGGGCGCGACGCGCTCCCGGATGCGCTGCATTGTGAGATCGATGAACGACTTCCGCTCCTCGCTGCGCAGGGCAAGCGCCTGCTCAATCTCCTCATAGGCAACGGGATCAAGGATGCGCAGGGAGCGGTCCTCCAGCTCCTCCTTGATGGCCCGGATGCCGAGACGATGCGCGATGGGGGCATACACCTCCATGCTTTCCAAAGCTTTGTCGCGCCGCTTCTGCGGTTTCCACGAATCGGCCGTGCGCATGTTGTGCAAGCGATCCGCCAGCTTGATGATGATGACGCGGATGTCTTCGCTCATGGCGATGAGCATCTTGCGGATGTTTTCCGCCTGCTGCTCCTCCCGCGAGGAATACGGGATGCGGGCCAACTTTGTGACGCCGTCGATGAGGCCGGCAATCTCCGCGCCGAACAATTTGCGCACCTGATCGAGCGTGACAGGCGTATCCTCCACCACGTCGTGCAGCAGGCCGGCCGCCACGGATTCCGAATCCATGCCAAGCTCTACGAGGATGCACGCAACGGCCAGCGGATGCGAAATATACGGCGAACCGGAAAGGCGCATCTGATCCTTGTGCTGCTCCGCCGCCAACTGGTAAGCCCGTTCAATCAGGGGGATATCATATCCGTGTTCGGAGGTGCGGATCGCCTCCATCAGATCGTCAAATGTCTTCAACGCCTCCTTCGCAGGACGCGGATCGAATAACTCCTTGACATGCGTGCTGTTCATCGTATCATCCCCCTCACACAGTCCCATTCAGCCCGCCGAGCAGCGGGGAGGAAAAGAGATCCGCCTTCCCCTCTGCCGGCAGCAGCCGAACCCGCAAAAAATCTCCCTCAAGCAGGCACTCCGCAAGGCCGCGCTCCGCCAGCACATCCACGCAGAGCAGCAGCCGGCCAAGCGGAAGGGCGCTGCCCATCCGCAGCCACAGGACGGCCGGATCGCCGGAATAGCCCCCCTGCGCGCGCAGCAGGCGATAA
>ERZ1090869.1347-NODE-1348-length-11168-cov-30.372447_pt1 | contig 11168 bp, 20 predicted proteins | sample MGYA00478474_ERZ1090869 | MGnify/ENA primary metagenome ERZ1090869 (study PRJEB33644, sample SAMEA5815748) | chicken gut metagenome | biome: Chicken; feature: Gastrointestinal Tract; material: Caecum | place: Ireland | collected 2019-01-01 | study: A study of... | reverse complement strand
CCCAGCAATGCAGCGCATTCATTCACGCTCATGCACAGGTCATCTGATGTGATGCTGTCCGGATCGATGCCCAGGGCTTCGCACAGCTGCTGCTCCCGCTGGTACTTCGGCGGTACGCCTTCCAGATATGCCTTGATGTCTCCACCAGGCACCCCGGCCAGCTTGGAAGCTGCGCGCACGCTCATGCCCTGCTCTTCCAGCGCATCCTTCAACGCGTCTTTGAATAGCATTCTCTTCACCTCGCTTCGTGTCTTTTAGGACACTAATCATCAAAAAAAATTGCCATCACTTCATCATTCGACATGCCCAGATATGAAATCAGCATCTTTATTTCTCCTCTTGAAAACTCGGTTGTGCCCCTCAATTTTCGCTGTAGAGCACTAAGGCTGATGCCTAACTCTCTGGCAACGTCCTTGTTATGCACGTTACGTCTGAGCATCTTCTCTCTTAAAGCGATTGAATCCATTACCAGCTTCACCTCTCTTTCGTGTCTTAAAAGACACATTTAATATACCATTGTCAGATCACAGTGTAAAGCACTTTAAGACACTTTTGTGTCTTTTTGTATATTTGTGTTGCAAAAAAGACACTTTGCCTTTATCATAGAAACTGAAAGCAAGGTGAAATAAATGAGCATAGGTGACATCATCAAAAAGAGGCGCCAAGAATTACACCTAACCTTAGAAGATCTAGGGGATTTGTGTGGCGTAGGAAAAAGCACAGTCCGAAAATGGGAAAATGGAATGATTGAAAATATGGGCCGTGATAAAATATCTGCTTTGTCAAAAGCCCTTAAAATCAGCCCTTTAACCCTTCTGAATATGGATGAAGATGAAGAAATATACAAAAGCGCAAACATCGACTACATCCGTATCCCGCTATATCTGCCAATATGCTGCGGGAACGGTGCTTTTGTGGACGATGATATCATTGAATATGTGCCGGTCCCTTCTAAAGGGCTGTCTGCTCCGGAAAACTACTTCTGCCAGATCGCCAGAGGTGACAGCATGAAGAACGCCGGCATCGATGATGGTGATCTGCTGGTCTTTGAGAAAAGCAGCAGCATCTCATCCGGATCTATCGGATGCTTCTGCATTGATGAAAATGAGGCCGTATGCAAAAAATACAGCGTCCAGGACAACATGATCATCCTGCTGCCGATGAACAGCGAATACAATCCCATGATCATAGATCCCATGAATGAATGTTTTAAGTGCCTGGGCATCCTCAAGAGATCTATCAAGAATTTCAACGAAGAATAAAAAAGCGCCCACCGGCTGCCACCAGTGAGCGAGGTTAGAAAAAGTTATCCGCCAAGATAATGCTTTTTCTATACCCAATTCTATCACAGAAAGGGGTATGAAGACAATGAAAACATCACAACGCCAGCGCCGACCGAAGGGCCTGGGCACTATCCGCATGCTGGGCCAGAATCGCGCACGACCCTACCAGGCCATCATAGAGGGCACAGGAAGCGCGATAGACGGCTCCCGGCATCGTTATACCCTGGGCACCTTTGCGACCCGTGAGCAGGCCGGAAAGTGCCTTGACATCCACTTCCTGAAGGCTCTGGACGTTATGCCCGCCATCGTCAGGGACAAACCGGCATATGAAGAGCAGTATCTGCAATTCATCCGTGAGATGGCCCAGAAGGGCATTGTGGCCAGCGATCCGCGCGACATTGACAACGCCGACATCATAAACCAGATCTTCCTGGCACGCCTGGCCAAAGAAGGCATAGAGCTGCGGGACGTGAAGCCGATCAGCACCGCACCCACCCTGGCCGAGATCTGGGAACGAGTGAAGGACACAGGGCTGCGAAAGATGCAGGGCACGCCCACGCTGCGCAATTATGATACTGCCTTCAAGCATCTGCATCCGATTCACTCCATGCCAATCGACACCCTAAACCTGAAGGACATACAGCCGATCTTTGACCAGCAGATGCGCGATCATGCCAGCTATGCGAAGATGAACCTAATGAAAGTAGTGCTGAATCATTGCTTCAGGCATGCGATCAAGTACGATCTGGCCAGCACCAATTATGCCCAGTATGTGGATTTCTACGAATCGCGCGAAGAGGTAGAGACGCGCCAGCCGTTCGATGATGATACGATCAGGCAGCTATGGGCCCTGCGTGATGATCCAGACGCCCAGGCGGTGCTGGTGATGATCTACACAGGCATGCGCCCTGGTGAGTTCACCACGATCAGGAAGGATCATGTGCACCTGGAAGAGCACTACATGATCGGCGGGATCAAGACGGCAGCGGGAAAAGATCGCATCATCCCCATCCACGAGGCCATAGCGCCGTTTATCGCGCAGATGCTGCAGCGCTCCCGGAATGCCTGGCTGTTTGGTGATGGCCGTTATAAGGTCTATCTGACAAACTCCTTTCACCCTATCCGGGACAAACTGCACTTTCTTTACACGCCCCACAGCTGCCGGCATACGTTCGCCACGCTGGCGAAGCTTGCCAGAATGGATGAATATGCCCGGAAGAAGATCATGGGCCACGCCTGTAAAGATCTGACAGATGACGTGTACACCCATGCCCCTATTGCGTATCTGGTGAAACAGGTAAATCTAATCAAAACGCCTTAAATCTGTAACCCTATTGTAACCCAATGAGCAAAACAAGCATTTTTTATAAACTTTTTAAATTATGCAGAAATAATATAACAAATATGAATATAGCCCGATTTAATCAAACAATCGGGCATTTTTTTAATTTATAATTTCCATTTTGTTGAAAAGGCACATCGATAATATCATATTTTGGTTAAAAGTGATGAATAAAAGCTTTTTTCATACTGCTGTAACCCTATTGTAACCCTATAACCACATTGAATGCAGTTTTATCTGCTTTTCTGGATATAATAAACGCCCTCACAGATACTTCTCCAGCACTCCCATGGTGCGCTCATCCGGCGCCGGATCGGACAGCCTAAGCTGGTACCTGTCCTGAGCCGGCATGCTGTCCAGCAGCTCCTTCATCCGCTCATTGTGCGCGATCAGCACCCTGATCCATTCTTCCTGCAGCTCTATGGCCTCTTCCAGGCGCTGCTTCTTCGTCAGGTAGCCGATCATGTGATCCTTGCCTGAGGCGTTCTCCAGGCGCACTGCAGATGGATCCACAGCGCGCACGCTAGCCACGTTGTCCTTAATCTCATCCAGCTGGCCCTGCAGCTCCCTGATGGCCTCTTTTGCCCTGTGTATGGCCTCGCTCTGGCTGCTGATGCCCTTCAGGCTGCGGAACAGGCTCATGATGCGCGCCTGGCGGTCCGCCTCGCTCCTCTTGCCCTTCCGGTTGCACATGTACATCAGCAGATCGGTGAAGCTGACACCGTTGCCAAAGTGATCTATCAGCATCTGGAACAGCTGGCGCTCTCCATACGGCGCAACGTCCGGGCTGTCCTGGTACATGTGCAGCAGCTGCATAAATGCCTGTATGCCCTTCTTTTCGTCCTCTGTGGCCTGTTTCTTCTCGTACTGGATGACCTCTATAAGCTCCAGCGTCAGCTCCTCGCTCAGCCTCTGCTCGATGCGCAGCCGGCACTCCGCTGTGTTCCTTCTGCGCTTGTACTCTTTCCGATTCATCCCGATCCGCTCCCTTCTGGCAAAGAAAAGGGCACCCGCGTCCATGTCCGGAACAGGTGCCCTTTTCGTGAGGGAAGAGAATGAGCATTTCATGAGTGCTGCCAATAATGCCTTATGCTCGTATCTATCAGACAACACCATCATAGCACACTTTTCTTCCCCTGTTGTCTACTCCTGCGCCTTGTATACCTCTTTCATGGCCTTATGCACCCGTCTGTATAGCCCAGATCGGGAATACGCGTGATCATATGCCACCTTCTCCACTGGCTGGCGCTGCAGATACAGCTCATGCACCATAGCGCGATCGCCCGGATCAGGGACCAGCTGCAGCAGCTCCTCGCATGCTGCGCGCTCCTTCGGTTCCCCACTCCTGCAGCGCCTGCGGAAAGCACTGAACCACGCTGTGAAGCCCACAGCAGGCCCCTGCTGGCCGTTCAGCCCTTCGGGCACACAAGAGGGCGCAGTGGCCGTTTTCGGCTCTGTACGCGCGCGCATGACGATGTCAACCTTCTCACGCTCTGACGCTGATCAATTCCAGATCATCGCCCAGGCGCTCCTGCACAAAGGAAATGAAGCCTTCCAGCGTCAGGAAAAGCACCGTTTCCTCATAGGTGCGCCCGCTGCCGTGGATCAGCTGGAACACGCCCTGATCACTGATCTGCGTGTCCACATTGTGCTTCAGACGCTGCAACAGCTCTCTGTTCTTGCCTCTGGTGTCTTCCGGAAGCTCCAGCGCGATCTCCTGATATGCTGGGATGGTGCTGGTGATCAGCAGCTGCCGGATGGCTGCTATGGCGTTATGATCGCCCTCATACACCGTCACAGCGTTGCGGATGTCCGTCTTATCCTTGATGGCCCCTGTCTGCAGGATGTGCAGGAAGTTGGTCAGCCCGGCCTGATATCCGGCATTCTGAATGTTCTTCAGCACTTCCGACTTCCACTTGCTTTCAAGGCCCTGCAGCCCTGCATCGATCGCATCCATGGCCTGCTGGCGCTGTGTCTGGATCTGTCCGGTGTACTGCTCTGTGATGCGGTTCAGCTCCTGTTTCTGTCCTTCTGGTGTGTATGCGTTGCCGTTGATGATCTCCCGGCTGCTGGCAAAGCCACGGGATGCCGTGGCTTTGACCGATTCAAAGATCGCGATCAGATCAGACTTTCTGCTCATGCCGTGGTCACTCCTTCCTGTGCTTCCTGGGCGCTGATGAAGCTGTCCAGATCGGCCATCATGGAAGCCAGCGCGCCATCTTCCTGCAGTGCCTTGTCCGTTTCTGCCGGCTCTTCCTGCTGGTAATACTTATTCATCCCATTGCCGATGCTGGCCAGGCTGTGCGCATAGTCCGGCGCCTGAACGGATGCCAGGCGTCCCATGCTGTGTGCCAGCTGCAGGACAGCTGTATATGCCGGCCAGTTGGCAGCGTATTTGTCCAGGTACATGCCCAGCTCTTCGTCGCTGATCGCGCCTTCCTTCACTCTGATCACGCCCAGATCATCCAGCAGCCCCTGCGGTGTGTCCTGCATGTAGATGGCGCTCAGGGCGTCTTTCCCGGCGCTCAGCAGGCGCTGGCACTTGGCCAGGCTGTTCTGCCTGTCCTCTTCCTTGCGCGCCTTGTAGTCCTCTCTGAGGGCCTTCAGCTGCTCTTCCAGCGGTTCCTGTGCTCCTGATCGCACGGCCGTGCCCGTCAGATCAGCGCGGTGCGCGTCCCATTCGGCCTGCGCGCTGTCTTGCTTGAAGCGCTCTTTCAGCTTCGCTTCTGCCTGCTGCTGGGTGTCCTTCCAGTACGCTGCCAGCTGCTGCCACTCCTTCATTTCTTCCAAGATATCTAAAAACATTGCTTTCACTCTCCTCTCACTTCAATGTTGATCGCTGCCATGCCCTTCAGGTCATTCTTCGGTTCATAGCTTACCAGCTGCCCGCGCTGCAGCTCCTCAGCGTTCTTTACCTCGCTGATATGGGCAAAATAGGTCTGTCCATCGTCACCTTCGATGAAGCCATAGCCGTGCCGGTCATTGTATCTTTTCACGATGCCTGTCATGCTCTCACCTCTCTTTCCGCGTCTGATAAACAAAAAAAGACGCGGAAACCAGCTTTCACTGATTTTCCCGCGCCGAGCGATATCTCGCAGCTTCCAATGTCCTTAAATTGTCATTAGGGTACTCATGCCGTATTTTTGTTTATCTGCATCTATTGTACCACAGAAAGGCCATCAGCTGCCCTCTTTCTTCGTTTTGTTCAGCGCTGCACACCTGCACACAAAATGCACGCACACAAAGGAAAAGAGGGCGCTCACTTGCCCTCTTTCATCACCGTGTATGCCTTGCGGAACCGGCTGCCATCCGGCGCGCTGGATTCCTTCCACGGCTTCACATGGCCATGCAGCAGCTTCTTGATCCGCTGCAGCTCTTCCGGCCTCTCATATGACACTCTGATCTTGATCATGCTTTCTTACGGCGCGCCCTTTCTGCTCTCTTCCCGCACACATAGCCCCACAGGAAGCCTTTCAGGATGCAGTCATACGCAGACACCTTCCGGCCGTTCATGGCCCCTCTCTGGATCGCGTTCTTGATGTCCGTGATCCCCTGGCACGCTGCATCATTGCCTGCGATATCTTCAATAGGCATCTCCCCGATGATCTTCATGGTATCGTTCATCTTTCCTCACTCTCCTCTTCCTCGTAGTAGAAAAACGGGTTTTCATGGTTGACCAGGCAGCTGATCAGATAGAATGCACTGACCAGCAGCCCCACAACAACCATCACCACATCAAGCGCGCTCATGGTCTTCTCCCGGCGCTGGCTGATGATCTGGCACCATCAGCATGCTGCGCAGCATATAGCAGGCCATCTCATAACCGGCATAAAAGCCGGCCTGCAGATAATTCAGCGATACGATCGCATACCCTTCATCAATGTAAGCAGCGCATTCCTTGCCGTACTTCTTGCCGATCGCGTCCCTGTGCGCTGTTGCTGAATCGTCTGCCACGGTCACCCGCTTGGCTCCATTAGGGAATTGTGCACTTGAAAAGTCAAATGTATCAGCCCACTCATCATATCTTTCCTTCAGAAATTTCTCGTTCATTTTCGTTTACCTCTTTCCTTTCCTGTTCATGTTGTGGTAAACTGCCCCTTGGTAGCGGGGGCAATTCACCTTGCTGGGCATCCGGAAATTGCCGTTTCCGATGCCCCTTTTTTTATCTGGTGGATATCTTTTCTAACCTGATTTAAAATTCTGGCAGATCATACCAATCTTCTGGCTCGTCCTTCTTCCGGATCTCCCTCAATTCATCGGCCACTGCATTCACTTCATCGGCGATCTTCAGCAGCGCATAGATCTGAAGCAGCTGCATGGTCTCTTTGCGATCATTAAGGTTCTTCGCCTCATCGTGCAGCATGATGTGCAGATGCTCAAGCATGCGATCCGCTTCATCATAGCTGAAATTCATCTTCTTTCTGTCCATCGTCTCACCCCCTTTCTGTGCCTTTCTTAACTTTTCTTACTGGGCCAAATTATGGCCATTTCCTATAAACACGGAAATTTTGGCGGTGTACGGCTAAAAGCCTTTATTTATCGCGTTTTTCTTACTCCGCCAGCTTGGCCGAGTATCATTTTAAAACTGGCTTACTCCGCCAGCTTGGCGAAGTAAGAAAAATCCTTTATTTATCATATTATTTGCTTTACTCCGCCAATTTTTACATGTCTCTAGGAAGAGACTTCTTTTTTGGCATCTTCCTGAACCAGATACACATAGTGCTTTTTGCTCTCTCCTTGGCCAGTGTTTCGATACCCTATAAGCCCCTGCTTCTTCAGGTCTGCTTTTGCGCGTTGCAGGGTCCTGGCGCTGATGGACAATGCGGATGCGTAGCTGTCAAGATCTGATGCCTCTTTCTCCCCGTCCTTCAGGTAGTCAAGCACCATCTCCTCTGCCTCTTCCTTGGCGCCCTTGCCAGCGCGTTCATAGCTTTTACGGTTCACAAAGTCGCGGTCTTTCTTGGTGGTCATGCCCTTAAACTTGGGCACCCCGTCCTCTATGGTAAAAAGCACTGTGTTCTGCTCTGGCGCGTTGTTCATCTTCTCATGCGACATATACCGGATACCGCCCTCGCCCGTCTTGCCTACCGTAAAGAAGCAGCGCGCGATGTCCCAGATATCCGAGCTGTCAGAAACACGGTTGCGCCCTGAAGCGTTCTCCCGCTTGTTTGTGTGCATCATGATGAGGAATGAGACGCCGTATTTCTCACCGTAGCCCACCAGCGGGTTCATCATCTCCCGCATGGCGTTGCGGTATCCCATATTCACATTTGAGGGGATGAAGCTCTGCAGCGGGTCGAAGATCATCAGTGTGGGCCTATGGTCCTTGATCAGCTCTTCCAGGAATGGATCATTGAATTTCACTCTGGCAAAGCGTTCATCACTGATCGGTATGGTGGCGATGTTGTCCATGTTCGCCCCGCACAGGCGCAGGCGCTTCTTCAGTGAATAGCGCGGATCATCCTCTGATGAGAAAAACATCACCTTCTGGGGCTTCCGTTCAAACCCGGTATATTGTGAATCGTCCTCTTCAAAGAAGCACGGCTTCCCGGCGCTGATACTGGCAGCGATGCTGCACCAGATGGCCGTCTTGCCTACACCGCCATCACCAGCAATGCACGAGATATCACCTTTAGGGATGAAGCCCGGCACCAGCCATTCCTGTTCTTCCTCTTGTACCTGGGTCATGGTGATAAGTGTCGTAGGCGGGAGCTGTGAGCCGTTTCCTTTTTTGCCAGGCAAGGGCTTAACATTCATGATAGAGTGCTCCGGATCGCCTGGCTTCAGCCTTTCGATTGCTGGAAGCACTTCCTTCTGCAGCTCCTTCTCGCTCAGCGGTGGCTGGCAGTGTGTTGCATTCATCAATCGCACCGAGCCTGCTATCACGTTTTCCGGCGTGCTGCATTTGCGCAGCGTGCCAATAAAAGAAACAAGTGTATCCGTTCGCTGTCCGGATGGGATCACCTGATCATACTGCACGCCGTTGCTGACGTATTCAGGATCCTGTGCCCGCTGGTCGAACGCGATCAGCTGCATCACCAGCTGATCAGCCTGCGCGATACCATCAAGCAGCTCCCTGATGCTGTGGTCTTCGCACCATCGATACCGCTGACCGTTGGCGTGAACGCTGGGCGGTGCCACGATGTAACCGCCATCCCCGCGGACATCAACGCCCGGCAGAACGCCTGCGCGGTTGCGTACACGCTGCATGCTGTAGTAAAGCAGGTGATTCCCGCCTCTGCCTGTGATGCTGCACAGCGTGGCCGGAAGGGCTCCATGCTGCGCTTCCCAGGCGCGCAGGCTCTCTCTTCCATCGATGCCCTTCTCTGGATCAACGTCCAGATCGATCACAACCAGCCCGCGCGATGCGTTGCCTGTGGCGATGCCAATGTTTGCGTTTGGCCACTGTGCCCACCATGCACGGACCTGCGCCGGGTCATCTGATGCGCTGTTGACTCCGCCCTTGATGTATGGTGCTTTGTTTTGCTTGACCGGGAACACACGGAAGCCGGCCAGAACGTACTCCATCGCTGCATCCAGCATCATGCGTCATACTCCTGATGTTCCTGGTATTCCGCTTCAAAATCCACCAGCGCCTGCAGATCATTAGGAAGCAGATCCAGCAGGGCAATGATCCTGCACTTGAAGCTCTCGTGAGGATTGCTTGCCGGGTATGTCTTTGCCGGTGTGCAGAGGCACCCGGACTCTGTGACCTTCTGAAAGCGCATGAACGGGCGATCATTCAGATCAATGAGCACCAGCTTGCAGCCGATCGGCATCATGTCCACTAACTCGCTGACCGTCATGCCTTTGCTCCCTCGCTTTCCGGATCGCCCACCAGCAGCATCATGAAGTCAGTATCAACCGTGAGGATCTTCAGCACCTCACGCTCCATGGCCTCTGCCTTGCCGTTGTAGAACGTCCCAGCGCCCGGCATGGGCTTCTGAGCCTCTGCCAGCACTTCATCATTGCGATCGACCGCCACGAGGTGGCAGCCTCTTGGCATCGCATTCACCAGTTCTTTTACTTTCATGCCTTCTCTCCTTCCTCACTTTCAAGCACCCACTTCAGCGCGCACGCAGCTGCAGCCGTGCCTCTGCGCTCCAGATAGGCATCCCAGTCCTGCGGGTCCTTCCTGATCCGCTCCTGCGCTTCCTGGCAGCGCTTTTCATAGTGCTTGATGTAACTCTTGATCTGTTCCACCGTCTTCATGCTCATCACCTCTTCTTTGATGTGATCCCGAAGGCCGTGGCAGCCGTTTCCCTGCACACCTCAACGATGAGATCATGCGGGATCTTGATGTTGCTGCTCCCGATCAACCCGAGATATTCGGCGATCCGCAGCCGTGGGATATGGAAATCCCTGTGCCCTGTGCTGGTCTTCGTGTACGATCCAGGCAGCGTGCCCTGTTCGATCGCGTTCTTTACCCAGCCGGCACTCTTGCCCAGCAATGCAGCGCATTCATTCACGCTCATGCACAGGTCATCTGATGTGATGCCGTCCGGATCGATGCCCAGGGCTTCACACAGCTGCTGCTCCCGCTGGTATTTCGGCGGTACGCCTTCCAGATATGCCTTGATGTCTCCATCAGGCACCCCGGCCAGCCTGGAAGCTGCGCGCACGCTCATGCCCTGCTCTTCCAGCGCATCCTTCAGCGCGTCCTTAAATAGCATTCTCTTCACCTCACTTTAAGCTGCCTTATGATAGGCCTTCGGTTTTCTCACGCCCAGGGCCTCAGCATCCTCTTGGGCGTCCATGTATTGCTTCACGTTCTCAGCTTTTCTCCTTCCTGGGGTATATTTACCCATTCATCATGCAGGTTGATTTTTTTTCAATACTCGTGCTGTATTTCCCGACTATTTCCCGCCATTCTGATGCAACCTTGCCCGCTTCAAATTCTCAGCGCGCTGCTTTTTCTCCTCATCTGTAAGGATCATCTTCCTAAACTGCGCTCTGATACTGATTAGGCCTTTAGGGAAAAGATAGGTCTTTGAAACGATCTTTCCCTCGCTTCGCTCCTGGCCAATCACCTTGAAGGTTTCCGGGTGTTCCTGGGCCAGCTTGTCCATCTTCCGGATCCATACAGGGCTGCCAGCATATAATTCCCCATCAGCACTCTCTGCATTGAAATTGATCTGCACTTCCTGTTCATACCTTGATAACGGCATAAACTTCTCCTTTCCTGCCTGTGGTAGTCAGGCATTGCTTCCCTGTTGGTAGCAGGGGCACTTTGTCTACCTCTCTAAGAGAGTGCTCAGCTTCACACCCAGGGCTGCTGCAATCTTCTTCCCTACGTCATCGGAACATGATTTACCGCCCTTGATGTAACACACCGTTGCTTTTGAAACACCAGCTTTTTCAGCAAGCTCTTTCTGGGTCAAGTCCTGTCTGGTCATTTCGGCAACAAGTTTGATCCTGTCGATTCGCACTTTCATCACCTCTTTCCGAAGTTAAGTAAACACTTAACCGCCCTAATAATAAATCAAGTATTTACTTAAGTCAACACTTAATGTTTAGTTTTTACTTTATTTTAAAGCGAAGTG
>ERZ1090869.1346-NODE-1347-length-11184-cov-5.313415_pt1 | contig 11184 bp, 7 predicted proteins | sample MGYA00478474_ERZ1090869 | MGnify/ENA primary metagenome ERZ1090869 (study PRJEB33644, sample SAMEA5815748) | chicken gut metagenome | biome: Chicken; feature: Gastrointestinal Tract; material: Caecum | place: Ireland | collected 2019-01-01 | study: A study of the... | reverse complement strand
TGTCATGTGCTTCGGTCTGACCGCCTGCGGCGAGTTTGACGGCAACTTCAAAACGGTTGCTTCGGCGGATGAAATTAACACTACTTTTGCCAAGGTGAAAACCGAGGAATCGGATACCGAAACGGGTTATCAACTCAAAGCCACCTTTAAAGGCGCGTTTGAAAACGAGCTGGGCAAGGGCGACATCGATATGGCATTGAACGGCAAGGTTTCCATAAAGGACGGAGTCAAATCCGCAATAGAAAGCACGATGACTTTTTCCGGCTCTAACGCTTTGGGAGCATACGAATCGTCTGTGGACGCCAATGTGTACACAGGGGACGGAGCCATGTATTCGCATACCGTTACTTTCTTAAACGGCGCGGAAACGGCAAATACAAAGATTAAGGTCGATTTCGGCGACGATTTGCAGTCGGTTATCGACAATTTTGCAGGCATGGCAAGCGAGGGCGCGGAGGGTATAGATTTCTTCGCCATGACCGCAGCCGAGCTTGAAACGCAAAACGTCAAGGTTTACATAGACAGCAGCGACAAGGGCACGAAAATCAAGTTCGAGTTTGACGACACCGACAAGGGGGAAAATTCCGTTTTCGGAAAGGGTTCCGCAATCTTCTCTTTCGGAGCCAACAATCTTTTGAGAGGCTATCAGATGAACTACGAATTGCAGGGACTCAAAGTTTTTGTCGAGCTTAAACCCTTCAACGGAAAAGTAACTCTGCCTAACGACCTCGATACCTACACCGGTTTGTCTATCGGCGCATAAATAACTGAATGAAAGCTCCCGCTTGCGGGAGCTTTTTTCATTCTGTTTGGGGCAAACGTATGGTTTAAGGAAAGAAGCTTTGCTTCGTCGCGGCGGGTGTTTTTGCGCGTACGCTTTTCCTTGACCTGAAAGCCCCGCCCGTGATAAAATAACGCCGACGCAATATGAGACTGAGAAGAAAAAAGAATCTGGACAGCCTGCTGTCAGAAGCAGGCGACGCTGTGATCGACAAGGAAATAAGAGAAAAAAATTCTTCCGTACCCGTCCGCGATTATATTGATTTCAATGCCTTATTCGGCAGGAGCGCTCCCGTATGGCTGGACGTAGGCTGCGGCAAGGGCGTTTTTTCCGTCGAGCTTGCAAAAAGACATAAGGAGGCGGTTCTTGTCGCCGTTGAGCGGATCGGAAACGTCATGGTGGAAGGAGCTTTGCGTGCCGTGCGCGAGAATATTTCCAATCTGCGCTTTTTGTGCGCGGGCGCGGAATATCTGCCGCGTTTTTTTCCGCCGTGCAGCGTTGAAAGGATTTTTCTCAATTTCAGCACGCCTTTCCCCAAGCCGTCCAACGAAAACAGGCGGCTTACTTATCCGCCGTTTTGCAAAATTTATTTAAGCATTTTGAAGGAGGGCGGCACGGTCGAGCTGACAACGGACGACGCGGATTTTTTCGAGTATTCGGCGAATTCGCTGCTGTCCGTCGGCTTTTGCGTGACGGAACGCAGCACGGATTTTTGTTCGGAGGACAATATCGAGACCGAACACGAAAAGATGTACAGAAGCGAGGGGAAAAAGATTTTGCGGCTTGTAGCCGTCAAAAAAGGAGCCGATTATGACGCTGCTTGACAGACTCAAAGAAAACAGCGATGAAAAATTGAAGATTTTTAATGCGAGGCTTACTCCCTCCGTTGCGTCGGAAAGGATTTTGGGAGTGCGCAGTCCCGTGGTAAAGGCGTTGGCAAAGGAATTTTACGGAAGCATGGAGGCAAGTCTTTTTCTTTCGCAGACGCCGCATTTTTATTTGGAGGAAAACAATCTGCACGGCTGCCTTTTGTGCAACATAAAGGATTTGGACGCAGCGATTGCAATGACGGAGGAATTTTTGCCTTTTATTGACAATTGGGCGACAAACGATATTACCGCCACGGGCATGAAAATTTTTTCGCGGAACACGTCGGCGGTGAGAGGTTTTGTCGAAAGGTGGCTCAAAAGCGACAAAGCTTATACCGTGCGTTTCGGCATTGTGTGTCTGTTGTCCTATTTTCTCGGCGAGGCGTTTGAAGAAAGCGACCTGAATTTGCTTGCGTCGCTTAACGTAAAAAACGAGTATTATGTCGATATGGCGGCGGCTTGGTATATCAGCGTCGCATTGGTAAAAAAGTACGACGTTGCTGTCAAGACGCTCGAAAATGGAATTTTCGACGTGTGGGTGCACAACAAGGCAATTTCAAAAGCATTGGAGAGCTTCAGAATAGACCTTGACAAAAAGAACTATTTGCGGACTTTGAAAAGGTAAAGGCGGCGATAAATTTGCCGCAGCGCCACAAAAGAGTTAAATGGAGCAAGAGAGAGAAAGAAAGACAAGCAAAAGGCGAAAAGAAAACCGAAGCCGAAAAAAGGCTTCGGTTTTGTTGAGACAAAGGCGCAGCCAAAGTGGAGCGAATGATGGGAATCGCAAGGAGCGAAGCGACGGAATAGCAAGGCAAAGGAAATTTGCCGCAGCGTCACAAAAGAGTTTAAATGAGCAAGAGAGAGAAAGAGAGACAAGCAAAAGGGCGAAAAGAAAACCGAAGCCGAAAAAAGGCTTCGGTTTTGTTGAGACAAAGGCGCAGTCTCTCTGGAGCGAATGATGGGAATCGAACCCACAACTAAAGCTTGGGAAGCTTTCGTTTTGCCACTAAACTACATTCGCAACTTTTCGATTTATTATACAACAAATAATTTTTTTTGGCAACCGATAGGACGGATTTTGTTTGAAACAAAAAATCCGTTTTGTTTTTGTTTTTGCGGAAATGAAACCTTATAAAATATCGGACATAAAATATTAGTGGGAGTTTTTGCGAATATTATTTCGTTCCGCTCCGAAAATATTTTTAAAGAGGTTGTGTTATATGAGTTTTTGTGAATTTTTGGGAGGCTGCTGCGGCGGAAATAACAACAACTGCTGTCCTCCTCCCGCGCCCCCTCAACCCGTTTGCGTAGGCGTTGCGGGTCCAAGAGGACAGCGCGGCCCCGAAGGTCCCGTCGGTCCCCGCGGTCCTATCGGACTTACCGGCGCTCCGGGCCCTCAAGGTCCCCAAGGACCGCAGGGTCCCATCGGTCCTCAGGGGCTTCCCGGAGCGACAGGAGCAACCGGAGCGCAGGGACCTCAGGGTATACAAGGAGCGACCGGAGCGACGGGAGCCACCGGCGCGACCGGTCCGACAGGTGCAACAGGCCCCGCAGGCTCGGGAGCTACGGGCGCAACAGGTCCTACCGGTCCCACTGGAGCCACAGGAGCAACTGGCGCGACAGGTCCCGCGGGAACAGGGGCTACGGGCGCCACGGGCGCAACAGGCGCAACAGGCGCAACAGGTCCTATAGGTCCGACGGGACCTCAGGGAGTGCAGGGGCTTCAAGGTATTCAGGGCTTTGCGGGAGTCACGGGACCTACGGGAGCTACGGGCGCAACAGGCCCCGCAGGCACGGGTGCGACAGGCGCAACGGGTCCGACCGGTCCTACCGGTCCCACAGGCCCGACTGGTCCTACCGGAGCAACAGGCGCGACAGGCTCTACCGGCCCGCAGGGCGTTCAGGGCTTGCAGGGTGTGCAGGGACCTACGGGCGCAACGGGCGCAACGGGTCCCGCAGGCACAGGCGGAGGACCGACAGGTCCCACAGGTCCCACAGGAGCAACGGGCGCCACAGGAGCTACGGGACCTACCGGTGCAACAGGTCCCACGGGAGCAACGGGACCGACAGGTCCGACAGGTCCGACAGGCCCTACAGGCGACGCCGGCGCAATAGGACTTACCGGTGACACAGGAGCAACGGGACCTACCGGCGCAACGGGTGCAACCGGTGCAACAGGAGCGACAGGAGCTACCGGCCCGACAGGCGATGCCGGAGCTGTGGGGTTGACAGGCGACACGGGTCCGACGGGACCTACAGGCGCGACAGGTCCTACGGGTCCTACCGGAGCAACGGGGGAAACCGGACCTACCGGGCCTACGGGCGACACGGGAGCTACCGGTCCCACGGGACCGACAGGTCCGACGGGACCAACGGGACCTACGGGAACAAACCCAATCACTCTTGCTTACAACTCGGGAGCTACCGCTGCCGACTTGACTCCCGGCGAAGCGGGCGCGGAGCCAGAGTATCTCATCGTTTCGTCCGGTTTTACCAAGACTGTGACGGGCGCGCCGGGCGCGACCATTACACTCGACGCCGCCAATTCAAATACTCCGATTGACGTGACTACGACGGGCACAATCGAGACCATAGCCTCGCACGCGACGGTGACGGCGCAGGCGGCGCTCAATACGGCTGACGTGACTTTGAAGCTAAGACTTTATATTGCTACGAGCGGTTCGAATACCTTCAATTATACGGGTACCGAATACGACTACACGCCAAACCTTACCGGAACGGTCAATGCCAACACTTTGCTTACGCTCAATCAGACAAACGTCGGTCAGGCTGTGACCGAGGGCGACAGGCTGCTGTTCGTGCTTGTTGCCGACGACAGTCAATCGCCCGCGACTTCGACTCCAATCAGCCTTGCTGTTTCCGCTTCGGTGGGAATAGAATAAACGGCTGTCGTGAGACTCCTTGCGCGATTTAAAGCGACAAAAAAGCCCCCGAAAATCGGGGGCTTTTGAAATTTATCAGTCGTTTTGTCCGAGATGCTGATATTTTTTAACGCGCTCTTTGGCTTCTTCTTCCGCTCTTTCAAACAGTTTTTCCGCAATTTCGGGTTTTGTTTTGAGCAGGCTTGTGTAACGCGTTTCTTTGCGCAAAAATTCCTGATAGCTGCCGGTAGGCTCTTTGCTGTCCATAATGAAAGGATTTTTGCCTTCCTCGGCGAGCGCGGGATTGTAGCGATAAAGCTGCCAATATCCGCAGTCTACGGCTTCCTTGATGATTTGCTGAGGGTTGGACATATCGATGCCGTGATTTATGCAGGGAGCGTAAGCTATAATCAGGGACGGACCGTGATATGCTTCCGCTTCGGACACCGCTTTGACCAGCTGGTTCATGTTTGCGCCCATGCCCACCTGAGCCACGTAAACGTAGCCGTAGGACATTGCCATCATGCCCAAATCCTTTTTCTTGATGCGTTTTCCCGCCGCGGCAAACTTGGCGACCGCGCCGGTAGGGGACGCTTTGCTTGCCTGACCGCCCGTATTGGAATAAACCTCGGTGTCGAGAACGAGCACGTTTACGTCTTCGCCGCTTGCGAGCACGTGGTCGAGTCCGCCGTAGCCGATGTCGTAAGCCCAACCGTCGCCGCCGAAAATCCATACGGATTTTTTGACGAGGCAGTCCTCCATCTTGGCAAGCTCGTTTGCTATCGGTCTGACTTTTCCTCTGGCGTTTTCTATAATTTCGGTTTTTACCGCCTGCGCGGCTTTTTTGCTGCCTTCCGCGTCGAATTTGTTGTCAAGCCACAGCTTTGCGGCAACTTTCATTTTTGCCGTGCCGATTTCAAGCACCTGATTGAGCAGGTCTGTGACCTTATTTCTGCGTTGCAGATAGGCGAGGTTGATGCCGAATCCGAATTCCGCGTTGTCCTCGAACAGGCTGTTCGCCCATGCGGGACCGTGACCGTCCTTGTTGGTGGTGTAGGGGCACGTGGGCGCGCTGCCGCCGTAAATGGAGGAGCAGCCCGTAGCGTTTGCGATGACCATTCTGTCGCCGAACAGCTGTGTTATCAGCTTGACGTAAGGCGTTTCGCCGCAGCCGGCGCACGCTCCTGAAAATTCAAACAGAGGCTGCTCGAACTGGCTGCCTTTGACGGAGAATTTGTTGAGTCCGCTTTCCACCTGACGAACCTTTTCGGCAAATTCCCAATTTTCCGTTTCGTTGACTTTGTCCGCGGGAGTCATGACCAAAGCCTTCTGCTTTGCGGGGCAGACGTTGGCGCAGCTTCCGCAGCCCGTGCAATCGAGGGGAGAAACCTGTATTCTGTATTTGGCTCCCTTGACTCCCGTCGCGGGCTTGGTTACAAATCCGTCGGGCGTCTTTTCGTTTTCGTCTATGAGCACGGGACGTATGCAGGCGTGAGGGCAGACAAGGCTGCACTGGTTGCACTGAATGCAGTTTTCGCTCTGCCATACGGGAACTTCGACGGCTATTCCGCGTTTTTCAAACTTTGTGGTGCCTGTGGGCACTACGCCGCTGACGTTGAAGGCGCTCACGGGCAAAGTGTTGCCTTTTTGAGCTATTATCGGTCTGATAAAGGATTCGTAATATTGATTGTCGGTGACTTCGGGAAGCGCCGCGCCCTTGTCGGTGGTTGCCCACTCTGCGGGCACTTTGACCTCGTGCAGTCCTTTTATCGCGTTTTCGATTGCCGCGTTGTTGGCGTTGACAACCTTTTCGCCTTTTTTGCCGTATGTTTTGAGAACAGCCGCCTTCATGTATTTTTCGGCTTCCTCATAGGGGATTATGTTGGCAAGCTTGAAAAACGCCGCCTGCATAACCATGTTGGTGGATTTGGCGCTGCCCGACTCTTTGGCGATTTTCAGTCCGTCGATTGTGTAGAATTTAAGATGCTTTTGAGCAATCTGGTTTTTGACGAAAGCGGGCAGTTCTTTTTCCAACTCGCTGTCGCTCCACGAGCAGTTGAGCAGGAAGGTGCCTCCCTCTTTGGCTTCGCCGAGCATATCGTAGCGTGTAACATAAGAGGAGTTGTGGCAGGCGATGAACTCCGCCTGGTCTATGAGATAGCTTGACTTGATGGGGCTTTTGCCGAATCTCAGGTGGGAAATAGTGATGCCGCCTGATTTTTTGGAGTCGTACTCAAAGTAGCCCTGAGCGTAAAGGTCGGTGTGGTCGCCGATAATCTTTATGCTGTTTTTGTTGGCGCCGACTGTGCCGTCGCTGCCGAGACCGTAGAACTTGCAGCGCGTCGTGCCCTCGGGAGCCACGTCTATCATTTCGTCTATGGCAAGAGAGGTGCGCGTAACGTCGTCGTTTATGCCCACCGTGAAGTGGTTCATGGGTTTTTCGCTGTCGAGGTTCTTGTAAACGGCGTTTATCATGGAAGGAGTGAACTCCTTGCTTCCGAGACCGTAGCGTCCGCCCACGACAACCTTGCCGCGCAGCTTGCCCGTTTCGCTGAGCGCCGTAACGACGTCGAGGTAGAGGGGCTCGCCCAAGCTGCCCGCTTCCTTCGTTCTGTCAAGCACGGCAATTTTCTTGACCGTTTTGGGCAAGGCTCTGACAAATCTTTCCGCGCTGAAAGGACGGTAAAGTCTGACTTTGAGCACGCCCACCTTTTCTCCTCTGCGCGTGAGGTAATTGACCGTTTCTTCCGCCGCGTCCGCGCCGCTGCCCATGAGTATGATGACCTTGTCCGCGTCGGGCGCTCCGACATAGTCGAAAAGGTGGTACTCTCTGCCCGTGAGCTTGGACACCTGCTTCATATATTTTTCCACTATTGCGGGAGTTGCCATATAGTATTTGTTTGCGGCCTCCCTGTTCTGGAAATAAATATCGGGGTTCTGCGCCGTGCCCTGCAACTGAGGATGCTCGGGATTGAGCGCGCGTCTTCTGAATTCGTCGACGTATTCCGTTTTGAGCAGCTTAGCCATGTCGGCATAGTCTATGGCGTCGATTTTGCTTACCTCGTGGCTTGTTCTGAAACCGTCGAAGAAGTGCAGGAAGGGCACCTTTGCTTCAAGAGTGGACAGGTGCGCGACAAGCGCGAGGTCCATGGCTTCCTGAACGCTGTTGGAGGCGAGCAACGCAAAGCCCGTCTGACGGCACGCCATAACGTCCTGATGGTCTCCGAATATGGACAGCGCGTGCGCGGCGAGTGCGCGTGCCGAAACGTGGAAAACGCAGGGCAGCATTTCGCCGGCGATTTTGTACATATTGGGAATCATGAGCAGAAGTCCCTGACTTGCCGTGAAGGTCGTTGTCAGAGCGCCTCCGACGAGAGAGCCGTGCACCGCTCCCGCGGCGCCTGCCTCAGACTGCATTTCGACGACCTTGATTTGCTGTCCGAACAGGTTTTTTCTGCCAGCCGCGCCCCATTAGTCGGCGATTTCGGCCATGGGGGAAGAGGGGGGGATAGGGTAGATTGCGGCAACGTCGGAAAAGGCGTATGCCACGTGGCTGGCGGCGGTATTGCCGTCTATTGTGATTTTGGTCATTATATGTCCTCCGTAAAAATTTTTACATGAAAAACGGTTGCCCGCAAGGCACCGTTAAAATTATATAGTTTCGGGCGGGTTTAGTCAATCGTTTTGCGGGAAACGCGGCGACAATTTTGCTTTTTGGCGAAAGTAAAGACGTCGGAGAGGGAACCGACCGCGGGGTCGGAATAACGGCGCCCGAAAACGCGCGGCTTTTAAAGCGCAAGGCTTCTTTTTTTGTCGGGTTTTGTTGACTAACCGAGAGGAAAAATGATATACTGAAAAACAGCGTAAAAAATGCTGCGGAAATATTAAAATGACGGAAGAAAGAAAGGTTATCATCAGGCTGGAAAACGTGACCTACAAATATAAGGTCTATCAGGACGACGGCGCGCCCCCCACAGAGGAAAAGGGCGTGCAGAATGTCAGTCTGGAAATATTTGAAGGAGAGTTTCTTGCTCTGGTCGGGCACAACGGCAGCGGCAAAAGCACTCTTGCAAAGCTGCTCAACGGGCTTTTGCTTGCGCAGTCGGGAGAGGTTTGCGTCGACGGGTTGAATCCCAAGGTGAAAAAAGAGCTTTACAAAATACGCGAGCAGGTCGGAATGGTGTTTCAGAATCCCGACAATCAGATGATAGCGTCCATTGTGGAGGACGATATCGCTTTCGGACCGGAAAACCTCGGAGTGCCGCGCGAGGAAATCGTAGAGAGGGTGGAGGGCGCGTTGGAGTCCGTAGGCATGAGCGAATATCACGACAAGACGCCCACAAAGCTTTCGGGCGGGCAGAAGCAGCGCATCGCAATAGCGGGCGTGCTTGCCATACGTCCGCGCGTTCTTGTGCTGGACGAGGCGACGTCAATGCTCGACCCGCAGGGGAGAAAAGACGTTATGGACACGGTAAAACGCTTGAACCGCGAGGGCATAACGGTGGTGGCGATTACGCACTTCATGGACGAGGTTACGGAAGCCGACCGCGTGGCGGTGTTAAGCGAGGGAGAACTGGTTATGCAGGGCGCTCCGCGGGAAATTTTTAAGGAAAAGGACAAGCTTCACGGCTACGGTCTTGACGTGCCGAGAAGCGTGGCGCTTTCACACGAGCTTTTTTGCGCGGGGCTTGAAATCGAGCCTGCGATTTTCGACGTTGACGAATTGGGAGACGAGATATGCCGATTGCTGTCAGACAACTGAATTTTGTTTACAATCCCAAAACGCCGTATGAAAAGCACGCCCTGATTGACGTGAATTTAGAGGTGAACGACGGCGAATTTTTGTGCATAGTGGGGCACACGGGCAGCGGAAAGAGCACCTTTGTGCAGCATCTAAACGCGCTTGTGCCCGTTCAAAGCGGCTTTGTGGAGGTCAACGGTTTAGACCTCACGCTAAAAAAGAAAAAACTGCGGAGAGAAATGCTGAAACAGCTGCGCGGGCAGGTGGGTATGGTATTCCAATATCCGGAGTATCAGCTGTTTGCCTCCACAGTCGAAGCGGACGTGGCTTTCGGTCCGCAGAATATGAAGCTTTCAAAGGAAGAAATTGACGAAAGGACGAGAGAAGCGATAGCGTCGGTAGGTCTGGATTTCGACGAGGTTTCGGGCAAATCCCCCTTCGAGCTGTCCGGAGGCGAAAAGCGCCGCGTTGCGCTTGCCGGAGTGCTGGCGATGCGTCCTTCGGTGCTGGTGCTGGACGAACCTACCGCAGGTCTCGACCCGCGCGGAAAAAAGGAAATTCTTGATTTGGCGGTGGAGCTGAGAAACAATCACGGAAAGACAATCGTCATGATTTCCCACGACATGAACGAGGTATACGAATATGCCTCTCGGGTCGCCGTATTCGTAGACGGCACGGTGAAATACCTTATGTCTCCGGAGGAGCTTTTCAGAAAATCCGACGAGCTTGAAGGCATTGGGCTTGAAATGCCGCAGATGGCGGCGCTGTCCAACCGTCTGGAAGCGGAGGGGATAAATCTGGGCTGTCGCCCCCGCAACGTCTCGGCAATGGCAGAGGCTGTTCTGGATTACGCGAGGGCGCACGGCAAATTGCCGCAGACAAAGGAGGAAGGCTGATGTTCAGAGACGTGGCATTCGGGCAGTATTATCCCGCCAAATCCTTTGTGCACCGCATGGACCCGCGCGTGAAAATCCTGCTCAACCTGCTTTATATGATAACGATTTTTCTCGTGCAGTCCTATTTCGGATACGCGCTTATGCTTGCGTATCTGCTTATCAGCATTTTTGCGTCCCGAATCCCCTTGAAAAGCGTGCTGAAAAGCGTTAAGGGCATAATTTTTCTCGCGCTGTTTACCGCGATTATAAATTTGTTTTTTGTTAAAAGCGGCAACCTGCTGGTCGATTGGTGGATATTCAGAATAACCGACGACGGAGTGAATTTTGCCGTCAAAATGGTGGTCAGGCTTGTGTTTCTCGTAACAAGCGCCTCGCTGCTGACGCTCACTACCACGCCCGTCGATTTGACTCACGGCATAGAAAGCCTGTTGAAGCCGCTTACCTGGATAAAGGTGCCCGTGGACGAATTTGCGCTCATCATGAGCATAACGCTCAGGTTCATTCCCACGCTTATGGACGAAACGGACAGGATAATTCGGGCGCAGAAGGCGCGCGGAGCAAGCTTCGATACGGGGGGACTGATTGCGCGCGCAAAGGCGTTTGTGCCTATTCTTATTCCGCTTTTGGTAAACGCTTTCAGACGCGCGGAGGAGCTTGCGCTGGCTATGAACGCGCGCTGCTACGAGGGGGCGCGCAAACGCACCAAAATGAAAAAATTGAAATTTTCTTGGAGAGACCTCGCGGGAACCGTTTTTACCGTGCTGTTTATCGGCGGAGTCATTACGTTGAGGTATCTCCCCGCCGAATTGTTGGAGTCGGTAAAATGGATGACCTTTTGACGCGCCGCGTGAAAATAGGCGTTCAGTATATAGGAACGAAATATTGCGGCTGGCAGTCCCAAAAAAACGCGGTTTCCGTTCAGGAGCTTGTGGAAAAAGCGCTTGGCGGGGTTTTGGGACACGAGGTCAGACTTACCGCGAGCGGCAGGACGGACGAGGGAGTGCACGCAAGACGG
>ERZ1090869.1342-NODE-1343-length-11205-cov-5.703139_pt1 | contig 11205 bp, 8 predicted proteins | sample MGYA00478474_ERZ1090869 | MGnify/ENA primary metagenome ERZ1090869 (study PRJEB33644, sample SAMEA5815748) | chicken gut metagenome | biome: Chicken; feature: Gastrointestinal Tract; material: Caecum | place: Ireland | collected 2019-01-01 | study: A study of the... | reverse complement strand
GTCTCTTCTTGAGCCTTTCGGAAAAGGCAATACGAAACCGCTTTTCGCCCAGAAAGGACTCAGAGTTTTAAATTTCAGAATTCTTGGCAAGAATCATAATGTGGCGAAAATGACCCTTATGGATCCGGAAGGAACCACTGTGGAAGCCGTATATTTCGGACAGGCGGAAGAGTTTGCCGGCTATGTCTCCGGACATGAGACAGTTTCGGTTGCCTACTATCCGGAGATCAACGTATACCAGGGAAGGGAAACTCTTCAGATTGTGATCCGGAATTACTGCTGATTGTGATCCGGAATTACTGCTGACCGTGAAAAAGGGCGGTTTTTAGCATACCATGACGGGTTTTGCATTGATTCCGGGGCTGAAAAGTGCTATACTTATTAAGATTTCATGTATATTGGAGCCCGTGTCAGCGGGCCTTGGATTATATCAATGCGGAGGTACGGAACAATGAAGAAGTTAGAAGAATATGTGAGGAGTATTCCGGATTTTCCGGAACCGGGAGTGATTTTCCGCGACGTTACCAGCATCCTGCAGGACGCCGACGGGCTGAATCTTGCCATAGATTCCATGCAGTCGTATCTGAAAGATATGGATCTGGACGTCATCGTAGGGCTGGAATCCAGAGGATTTATGTTTGGAGTTCCCCTTGCCTATAATCTTCACAAGGCTTTCGTGCCTGTGCGCAAGAAAGGAAAGCTTCCCTGTGAGACGATCTCCCAGACATACGATCTGGAGTATGGAAGCGAGGAGATCGAGATCCATAAGGACGCGATCAGACCGGGACAGAAAGTTGCGATTGTGGACGACCTGATCGCTACAGGCGGCACAGTCGAGGCGGCAGTGAAGCTGATCGAGAGACTGGGCGGAGAGGTTGTAAAGATCGTTTTCCTTATGGAACTTGAGGGACTGAACGGACGTGAGAAACTCGAGGGATATAATGTGGATTCCGTGATCCGTTATGAGGGAAAATAACTGTGACCAGATGATGTGATATCAGGCAGGTGGGAGATAATGGAAGAGACGAGGAAAGATGTACAAGTGGAAAGCAGCCCCGTACAGGAAGAGCAGGAAAAGCTGAAATCTGTACAGCGGGCGGACGCAGCGGTGAAATCCATGAGCGATTTTACCAGTCCGGAAGATCTGTATCAGGAACTGATCTCCAGTGTGAGAAAATATCATCCATCCGCAGACATTTCCATGATACAGAAAGCCTATGAGGTGGCCAGGGAAGCGCATAAGGATCAGAAGAGAAAATCGGGAGAGCCCTATATCATTCATCCCCTTTGCGTCGCTATCATCCTGGCGGATCTGGAACTTGACAAAGAGACCATTGTTGCAGGGCTTCTCCATGACGCTGTGGAGGATACCTGGATGACCTATGAGGAAGTGGAGAAGGAATTCGGTTCCGAGGTGGCCCTTCTTGTGGACGGGGTAACCAAGCTGGGACAGCTGAACTATTCCAAGGACAAGGTGGAGCTGCAGGCGGAGAATCTGCGGAAGATGTTTCTCGCCATGGCGAAGGACATCCGCGTGATCCTGATCAAGCTGGCGGACCGGCTGCACAACATGAGAACGCTCCAGTATATGAAGCCGGAAAAACAGCTGGAGAAAGCAAGGGAGACCATGGATATCTATGCCCCGATCGCCATGCGTCTCGGTATTTCAAAGATCAAGGTGGAGCTGGACGATCTGTCCCTGAAATATCTGAAACCGGAGGTTTACTATGATCTGGTTGACAAGATCGCCCTCCGCAAAAGCGAAAGAGAAGAATTCGTCAACAGTATCGTCCGCCAGGTAAAACAGCACATGGACGACGCCGGGATCAAATCCCAGGTAGACGGAAGGATCAAGCATTTTTTCAGCATATACAAAAAGATGGTCAATCAGGACAAGACCATCGATCAGATCTACGACCTTTTTGCTGTGCGTATCCTTGTGGATACGGTGAAAGACTGCTATGGCGCCCTGGGCGTTATCCACGAGATGTACAAGCCCATTCCGGGCAGGTTCAAAGATTATATCGCCATGCCGAAGCCCAATATGTATCAGTCTCTTCATACGACGCTGATCGGGCCCAACGGACAGCCTTTTGAGATCCAGATCCGTACTTACGAGATGCACAAGACGGCGGAATACGGTATCGCCGCCCACTGGAAATATAAGGAGTCTTCCGACGGCAAGGTGCCGGTGGGAAAACAGGAGGAAGAGAAGCTTAACTGGCTGCGCCAGATCCTGGAGTGGCAGAGAGACATGTCTGACAACAGGGAGTTTATGAGCCTTCTGAAGAATGACCTGAATCTGTTTGCGGACAATGTATACTGTTTTACGCCTCAAGGCGATGTGAAAACTCTTCCCACAGGTTCCACCCCCATAGATTTCGCCTATTCGGTACACAGCGCGGTGGGAAACAGAATGGTGGGCGCCCGTGTGAACGGGAAACTTGTGCCTATTGAGTACGAGATCCAGAACGGAGACCGTATCGAGATCATTACGTCCCAGAATTCCCAGGGACCCAGCCGCGACTGGCTGAAGCTGGTGAAGAGTACCCAGGCGAAAAACAAGATCAATCAGTGGTTCAAAAAAGAACTGAAAGAAGACAATATTCTCAAAGGCAAGGAAATGCTTGCCCAGTATGCAAAGACCAAAGGGTACAAGATCGGAAATTATATGAAGAATCAGTACCTGGACGTGGTAATGCATAAATACGGTTTCCGCGACTGGGATTCCGTTCTGGCAGCCATCGGACACGGCGGACTTAAAGAGGGCCAGGTGTTCAATAAACTGCTGGAGGCCTATGAGAAAGAAAACAAAAAGAAGATCACGGACGAGGAAGTACTGGAGGCTGCGGCGGAGGCTCAGGAGAAGCTCCATATCGCCAAATCCAAGGGCGGTATTATCGTCAGAGGCATCCATGATGTGGCGGTGCGTTTTTCCAAGTGCTGCAGTCCGATCCCGGGCGACGAGATCGTGGGTTTTGTGACCAGAGGACGGGGGATCACCATCCACCGTACCGACTGCGTCAACGTCCTGAATATGTCCGAAGCGGACAGGACCAGGCTGATCGAGGCGGAATGGCAGGAGACTGACAGCCGCGCCGCGGAGAAATATACGGCAGAACTTCAGATCTACGCGAATAACCGTACAGGACTTCTTGTTGATCTTGCGAAAATATTCACGGAACGGAAGATCGATCTTAAGAATATCAACAGCCGTATCAGCAAGCAGGATAAGGCGACGATCTCCGTAAGCTTTGAGGTGGGCAGCAAAGAGGAACTTGCTTCCCTTGTAGAGAAGATCCGCCAGGTGGAAAGCGTTCAGGATGTAGAGCGTACTACCGGCTGATCCGGTACAGAAAGGAACGGATATGAATAATCTGGAATTACAGAAATGCACCCTCGGTCCGGTGATGACCAACTGCTATTTCCTGAAGAACAGGGAGACAGGCGAGATGCTGATCGTGGATCCCGGAGACAGTCCCGAAACCGTCATCGCCAAAGTGCGGGAGATGCAGGGGAAACCTGTGGGCATTCTTCTGACCCACGGACATTTTGACCATATACTTGCCGTAGAAGAAGTGAAGAAAGAATTTGGCATTTCTGTCTATGCGTGGGAAAAAGAAGCTTCCACCCTGGAAAAACCCATGGCGAACCTTTCCGCATATCAGGGCAGAGCCTGTTCCCTGAAGGCTGATGTGGAACTTTCGGATCTCCAGGAGTTCGAAGCGGCCGGATTCACTGTCAAGATGATCGGAACGCCGGGACATACGGAGGGGAGCTGCTGCTATTATCTGAAGGATGAGGGCGTGCTTTTCAGCGGAGATACACTGTTTTACGGCTCGGTGGGACGGACGGATTTTCCGGGAGGAAGCACCGCGGAGATCGTGCGGAGCCTTCACAGGCTTCTGGATATGCTTCCCGAGGAGACAGAGGTTTATCCGGGGCATGACAGTTCCACTACCATCGGATATGAAAAGAGGTACAATCCCTTTGTTTAAAATCAGTATTTTATTTCTGGACAGAGAATTTGAACATGATATTTATGAACTGATCCGTGCTTTTTATCCGGAAAGCGAGATCAACGTCTCTTATGAGAGCGAAGAACAGGATGCTGCCGGCGCAGATCTCCGCTTCCGGGTAGAAAAACAGGATCAGAACTGTCTGATCCATTACGACAGTGAAGAGCGCAGAGGTGTGATCAGCGCGGAATTCATACAGGGGCAGTCTTCGGATGCCCTTCTTTGCTGTAAGGATCCCCATGAGATACGAAAAGAAAATAAAGACACGATAAAGTATGCCCTCTATCAGCTTCTGGTGAAACTCACAGGAAGAACGCTTCCCTGGGGAAACCTTACCGGGATCCGGCCGGCCAAGCTGGCGATGGGCATGATCGAATCGGGAATGAAGAATACCGAAGCGGCGAAAGAAATGCGGGAACGCTATCTGGTCAGCCCGCAGAAGACAGCCCTTGCCATTACCATAGCCAACAGGGAGAGGGAGATCCTGAAAGATATCGATTATGAAAACGGGTACAGCCTTTATGTGGGGATTCCCTTCTGTCCCAGCATCTGCCTGTACTGTTCTTTCAGCTCTTATCCGCTGAAGCAGTGGCAAGACCGTGTGGATCTGTATCTGGACGCCCTTGTAAAGGAAATTCAGGCGGTTTCCCGGATGATGAAAGCAAAGGGCCGCGTTCTTGATACCATCTATATCGGCGGCGGAACTCCAACCACACTGGAGCCGGAGCAGCTGAAACGCCTTTTTGACGCGCTGGAGGACTCCTTTGGTTTTGACGGACTTGCGGAGTTTACAGTGGAGGCGGGGCGTCCGGACAGCATTACGGCGGAAAAACTTGCGATGATCCGGAATTATCCCGTGACCAGGATCTCTGTGAATCCCCAGACCATGAACCAGGAGACTCTGGATATCATCGGCAGACGGCATACTGTCCAGGAGACCAGACAGGCCTTCCTTCTGGCGAGAGAGCAGGGATTCGATAATATCAATATGGACCTGATCGTCGGCCTTCCGGGAGAAGATATCTCCATGGTGGAAAACACTCTGAGAGAGATCCGGGAGCTCGCGCCGGACAGCATGACCGTTCATTCCCTTGCGGTGAAACGCGCCGCCAGGCTGAATATTTTCAAAGACCAATATCAGGAGATGACTTTTGAAAATAACCAGCAGATCATGGATCTTACCATGAAGACTGCATACGAAATGGGAATGGGACCCTATTATCTGTACCGCCAGAAAAACATGAAGGGAAATTTTGAAAATGTAGGCTATGCAAAGGTTGACAAAGCCGGCATTTACAATATACTAATTATGGAGGAAAAACAGCCCATCATCGCGGTGGGCGCCGGCGGTTCCTCCAAGCTGGTCCATGACCGGGGAAAACGGATAGAGCGTGTGGAAAACGTAAAAGACGTATGGAACTACATTACCCGTATTGACGAGATGATCGAACGAAAGAGAGCAGGTATAGAAGCCTGGCTGTAAGAGATGGGGAGGTGTACACCTTGGGAGCGGCACGCATAGATGCGGTAAGAGCGACGGAGAGGATCCTGGAATTCGACCTTTCTGTTGAACTGAATCACGGAATTGTTGTGAGCAACCTGGCGTATGCAGTGGCTTCAGAGATGGGACTGGAAGAAAGTGTCTGTTATGAGCTGGCAATCGCCGGAATGCTTCATGATATCGGGAAGCTGAAGCTTACCGGATATATCGACGGGAGAGAGCAGGATCCTCTTCTGATCGAGGAACTGAAATATGTGCGCATGCATTCCACTCTGGGATACGAGGAACTGAAAGGACAGGGGTATTCTGATTTTGTCCTGGAAAGTATCCTTTATCACCATGAGAATTATGACGGAAGCGGTTATCCCTCGAATCTTGCCGGAGAGGAGATTCCTCTGGGTGCGAGGATACTGAGGGTGTGCGATGTGTTTGCGGCGCTCAGCTCCGACCGGCCTTACAGGAGCGCTTTTGACATACATACGGTCATGGAGCTGATGATCGACGAGATCAAGAATTTTGATATGGAAATTTTCCTCGCTTTTCAGCGGGTGATACATAATACAAGAATAGCAGGAGGTCCAAATGGCGTTAAAGAAAAAACCGGTAACCGGTATGAAGGACATTTTACCAAAGGAGATGGAAATCCGTAATTATGTGATGAACATGATCCGTGAGACATACGGGAAATTCGGCTTTTCCTCAATCGAAACACCCTGTGTGGAACATATTGAGAATCTTTCCAGCAAGCAGGGCGGAGAAAATGAGAAACTGATCTTCAAGATCCTGAAAAGAGGAGAGAAACTGAAACTTGATACCGCGAAAGAGGAGGGAGACCTGGTGGACTCCGGCCTGCGTTACGACCTGACAGTGCCTCTTTCCCGATATTATTCCAACAATGCCAACGAGCTTCCGGCTCCTTTCAAGGCATTGCAGATGGGTAACGTGTGGAGAGCGGACCGTCCCCAGAGAGGACGTTTCCGTCAGTTTATGCAGTGCGATATCGATATCCTGGGCGAGCCGACTTACCTTGCGGAGATCGAACTGGTGCTGGCTACTACGACGCTCCTTGGAAAACTGGATTTTCATAATTTCACGATCCGCATCAACGACAGGAAGATCCTGAAGGCCATGGCCCAGTACAGCGGTTTTCCAGAAGAAAGTTTCGATACTGTATTTATCATTCTGGACAAAATGGACAAGATTGGCCTAGAAGGAGTTGCGGCGGAACTTGAAAAAGAAGGATTTTCAAAGGAAAGCATCGACACCTATCTCGGACTTTTCCGCGAAGTTACCGGTGACATCCAGGGCGTACGCTATCTGAAAGAAAAACTGAAAGACGTTCTTGCTCCGGAGGTGGCGGAGGACCTGGAAACTATCATCACTTCCGTGGACGCTGTGAAGACGGCTGATTTCCGGATTGCCTTTGATCCCACTCTTGTGAGGGGAATGTCCTATTACACAGGACCGATTTTTGAGATCGCGATGGACGAGTTCGGCGGTTCTGTGGGAGGCGGCGGACGGTACGATGAGATGATCGGCAAATTTACCGGCCAGAACACCTCTGCCTGCGGTTTTTCCATTGGTTTTGAAAGAATCGTCATGCTTCTTCTGGAAAGAGGATACGAGGTTCCGGGAACAGCAGAGAAGAAAGCCTTCCTCATAGAGAAAAACATGCCGGCGGACAAACTTCTCACGATCCTGAAACAGGCTGAAGAGGAGAGAAGCCGCGGCGTACAGGTGAACCTTTCCATTATGAAGAAGAATAAGAAATTCCAGAAAGAACAGATGGCCGCGGAAGGCTATACGGAATTTGTAGAATTTTTCCGCGACAGAGTATAACAGGTATATAACGAAAAAGGAGACACAAGCAATGGCTGAAAGTATGAAGGGACTGCACAGAACCTGCCGCTGTGCGGAAGTGACAAAGGAAATGACCGGCAGCAGTATCACGCTGATGGGATGGGTGCAGAAAGCCCGCAACAAAGGCGGTATCGTATTTGTTGACCTGAGAGACCGCTCCGGGATCATGCAGCTGATCTTCGAGAACGGCAGCATCGATGAAGCCGGATTTGAAAAAGCAGGAAAGCTGAGAAGTGAATTTGTGATCGCCGTTACCGGCGTGGTAGAGAAACGAGGCGGAGCGGTGAACGAACATCTTGCCACAGGCGAGCTGGAGCTGCGCGTAAATTCTCTGCGTGTGCTTTCTGAATCAGAAGTGCCGCCCTTCCCCATTGAGGAGAACAGTAAGACAAAAGACGAGATCCGTCTGAAATACCGTTATCTGGATCTGAGAAGGCCGGATCTTCAGAGAAATATCATGCTGAAGAGCAAAGTGGCAATGCTTACCAGAAAATTCTTCGCGGACGAAGGATTCCTGGAGATCGAAACTCCCATGCTGGGCAAGAGCACTCCGGAGGGAGCGCGGGATTATCTGGTGCCCTCCAGAATCCATCCCGGATGTTTCTACGGACTGCCCCAGTCTCCTCAGCTGTACAAGCAGCTTCTGATGTGTTCCGGTTATGACCGCTATATCCAGATCGCCCGTTGTTTCCGGGATGAAGACCTCCGCGCGGACCGTCAGCCGGAATTCACCCAGATCGACATGGAGCTTTCTTTCGTGGATGTGGACGATGTTATTGATGTGAATGAAAGATTTCTGGCATATCTTTTCAAAGAAGTGCTGGATGTGGACGTGAAGCTTCCGATCCAGAGGATCACATGGCAGGAAGCCATGGACCGTTTCGGGTCTGACAAACCGGATATGCGTTTCGGTATGGAGCTTCATGATGTAAGCGAAGTTGTGAAGGACTGCGGATTCGCGGTATTTAAAGGCGCCCTTGAGGCAGGCGGAAGCGTCCGCGGCATCAACGCCGAGGGACAGGGTTCCATGCCCCGCAAGAAGATCGACAAGCTGGTGGAGTTCGCAAAAGGATACGGCGCGAAAGGCCTCGCTTATATCGCCATTGCGGAAGACGGGACCAGGAAGTCCTCTTTCGCGAAATTCATGACCGATGAAGAAATGGACGGACTTGTAAGCGCCATGGACGGAAAGCCGGGAGACCTGCTTCTCTTTGCCGCCGACCGCAACAAAGTTGTTTATGATGTGCTCGGCGCGCTCCGTGTGGAACTGGCAAAACAGATGGAGCTCCTGGACAAGAACGAATACCGTTTCGTATGGGTGACAGAATTCCCGCTGCTGGAGTGGAATGAAGAAGAGAACAGATTTACAGCCATGCATCACCCCTTCACCATGATGATGGACGAGGATATCCCTCTTCTGGATACAGATCCCGGTAAAGTGCGGGCGAAAGCCTACGATATCGTGCTGAACGGAAATGAGATCGGAGGCGGAAGCGTCAGGATCCATCAGAACGATATCCAGGAGAAGATGTTCGAGATGCTGGGCTTCACAAAAGAAGCCGCTTACGAACAGTTCGGTTTCCTTCTGAACGCATTCAAATACGGCGTTCCCCCTCACGCGGGACTTGCCTATGGACTTGACCGTCTGGTGATGCTCATGGCCAAAGTGGACAGCATCCGTGACGTGATCGCGTTCCCCAAGGTAAAAGACGCTTCCTGTCTGATGACAGAATCTCCCAGCAGGGTGAGCCAGGCGCAGCTGGAAGAACTCGGACTGGAGACAGCCGCAGAAGCGGAGGAATAACAAAGCATAACACAAAACAAAAAGAGCACAGCCGGAACTGTTTCGCGGCTGTGCTCTTTGTTTTACCATGGATTCAGGAGATCACTCCTCATAGGAAGAAGCATCTTCTTCATAAGAATCGTCTTCGCTGTATTCTTCTTCTGAACCGTCCTCATATCCGTCCATATCTTCCGCGACAGGAGTGCTGACAAGATTGCCGAAAATTCCGGAACTTAATGACTGGCTTTCGTCTGTCAGTTTCCAGGATACCCCGTCGTTGATAAGATAAAAAGATACCGGAGAGGTTACAGTGGCCGTGTTTTCTTCAATGTTCTTCAGAAGAAGTTCCAGAGAATGTTCATACCGCTTCTGGGAACCGTCAATTACGGCATCCGGTGAATTCAGGTATTCGGTCAGTTCATTCTGATATGTCTCCAGGATCGTACTGCTGTCAAAAGTTGTAAGCTCTGTATTTACAGTGGCTTTGTAACTCTGAATATCAGAACCGGAGATTTTAAAATCAAAATTATTGTGGACCTGTTCTACCAGAGCGGCGGCAATGGAACTCTTGGCTTCATCGGAAGTATTGAGAAGGCTTTCGATGCCCAGATAGTTGCTCATCTGATTCAGATCCATGGTTTTCAGGGTGTTTAAATAGACGGTCAGTGTTTCCTCCGGTGTAAGAAGGTCACTGTCAGACAGATATGTCATAAGACCGCCGACAAGATTATTTTCCAGATCGTATGTCCGGACGATTTCCCATTCTTCGGTGTCTGTGCCTGTGTTCTTAAGTTCCATACTGCAGTCTGTTTCCACAGTATCGTATTCTCTGTTCTTAAGAAGATCATTTAAGATCAGGTACCGGGATTCCAGAGAATCAGGATTCTCATCGGAACCGGAAGCAGCACTCAGGATAGCATCTTCCAGATGCGCGGTGTCGTAATCTTTCGCCAGAGCCTTCGTATCAAGCGTAGAGAGCTTTAATCTGGCAGTTGCCGACATTTTATCTTGACCGACGTCGATTTCGAGGATCTTGTAATCAAAATCCTTGAAAAATAAAGAAAAGACTTCTTCTACTTCATCAGAAAGTTCAGCTTTTCCTTTGACGTCCGGAAACAGTTCTTCGTAGGCAACATACTTATGAACGGTGTCAGAATCGAGATTTTTTAAAAGGTTCAGCTCATTTGTGATGACTCCTTCCACATCTGTCTTATCCACGTGGGAACAGCCGATACAGACAGTAACGGCGAGGATGAGCAGAAGGAAGGGAATCCATGCTTTTGCCATCTTCATAAGTTTCTTTCCTTTCCAAAATATTCTTTTCTATTCTACCAGATAATGCCCGAAAAGTCAAAAAAACGGAAATTTCACGGCTTTTTTCTAAATAAAACGTGAAAAAAATGTGAAAATAACGGCTGCTTCTGGCCGGGACTTTTCTTTTACGTTATAATCTGATATGATAATAGGATCAGAAACAAGCAACAGATAAGACCTTATGCTCGGGAGAGGTGAGGAAGCGGCGCGGATATGTCCGCCTGTGCAGGAGGTTGTATAATATTATGAAAAAACGTATCTTAATCCTTTTGGGAATAATTATAATCGCGGGGGCTGCGGCAGGCGTATGCTGGAAACTGGGAGTGTTCGGCGGCGGCAGCGACAGCGGACCCGCGGCTTATGTATCTCAGGTGAGTGAGATCACTGGCGACGTTGCCGGCGTGTCAAACAGATATGCCGGAGTCGTGGAGCCTCAGGAGACGGTGGAGGTAGAGCTTGAGAGCGGAAGAACCGTAAAAGAAGTCCAGGTGGAAACCGGGGAAGAGGTAAAGCAGGGCCAGCTCCTGTTTGAGTATGACCTGAGCAGTATCCAGGAAGATCTGGCAGAAAGCCAGCTGGAACTGGACAGACTGAAAAATGAAGCGGCCAGTCTGACAGAACAGATAGCCACCCTGGAAAAAGAAAAAAAGAAAGCGTCCCAGGACTCCCAGCTTTCCTATACCTGTCTCTTATACACATCTCCGAGCCCACGAGACACTGAGCGATCT
>ERZ1090869.1339-NODE-1340-length-11216-cov-5.477914_pt1 | contig 11216 bp, 7 predicted proteins | sample MGYA00478474_ERZ1090869 | MGnify/ENA primary metagenome ERZ1090869 (study PRJEB33644, sample SAMEA5815748) | chicken gut metagenome | biome: Chicken; feature: Gastrointestinal Tract; material: Caecum | place: Ireland | collected 2019-01-01 | study: A study of the... | reverse complement strand
TCCTTCACATAGGCGGCCAGCAGCTGTGCCGTATGTTCCACGTCGGCGGCGTCAATGGTTTCCACCGCCGTGTGCATGTAGCGCAGCGGAATGGAAACGAGAGCCGTGCGCACACCGCCGCGTGCAATGGCGATCTCGTCCGAATCGGTGGACGTGCGGCCTCCCATCACCTCTGTGGTGTGGGGCAGGCCCAGTTCCTCCGTCAAAGAAAGCAGGCGGCGGCTCATAGCATGATTAAGGATGGGGGCCAGGCCAATCATCGGGCCGCCGCCCAGCGTTCCGCAGTTTTCCTCCGGCACACCGAGCTGTGAGGCAAAGCTCACGTCTACCGCGATTGCCTGCGTTGCCCGGGCGGCATACGCGCCCACCCGCGCGCCCTGCCCGTCGATCTCCTCCATTGTGCTCAGCAGAATGGTCACGCGGCAGGCAAGCGGCTCGCCGTGCAGCAGCTCCGCACAGCGGATGAGCGCCGCCGCGCCGCAGCGATCGTCCAGCGCAGCGCAGGAGAGGCGGTTCCCCAGCAGGGAAACCGGGCGGCTCCAGAGCAGCACCCGATCTCCGGGGGCGACGAGAGATCGCACCGTTTCCCCGTCCAGGCCGGGATCCACGCGCAGATCTTCCAGCTTCTGTGCTTTTTTGCCGGCCTCCTCCGCCAGATGCTGCGGCGCGTACGTGAGGGAGCCGGGGATCTTCTCCTTCCCGCACACCACCACCGGCGCGCCCGGCAGAATGCGGGCATCCACGCCGCCGCAGTTTTTCACCGAGAGAAAGCCGTTCTCGTCGATCGAGGAGACCGTCAGGCCAATCTGGTCAAGATGCGCGTCGAGCAGCACATGCTCCTCTGCGTCCTCTGGTCCGAAGCAGGCCGTCACATTGCCCAGAGAATCGATTTTGACCTGCCCGAAAGGGGCCAGCTCTGCGGCTGCCAGCTCCGCCGCGCTGTGTTCCGCCCCGGAAACGCCGGGGGCCGCACACAGGCGGAATAGGAGGTCTTTCAGTTTCTGCAATGCTGTGTCATCCTTTCCGTTCAGGAGAGCGATTGCACGAGACGCTTGAAGTGGTCGCCGCGCTCCTCAAAGTTCCGGTAGAGATCAAAGCTGGCCGAGGCGGGGGAGAGCGTCACAATGTCGCCCGGCTGCGCCGCTTTTTGGCACAGTTCCACCGCCTCCTCCATGGAAGCGGCGTGCAGGATGACAGGGCAGCCGTCGCGGTAGGTGGAGGCCGACCGCACGGCCTCCTCAATCTTCGGAGCCGTCGCACCCATCAGGACGAGCGTTTTCACCTTCTGGGGAATCAGCTCGCCCAAATCCTTGTAGGAGAGGTGTTTGTCATATCCGCCCGCGATGAGCAGAATCTTCTGATCATAGAGGGAGAGCGTGCCGCGCGCCGTGCGCGTCGGGCTCGTGCCGATCGAATCATTGTACCACCGCACGCCGTGCAGCTCGCGCACCAGCTCGTTGCGGTGTGCCACACCGGAAAATTCACGTGCCACGCGGCGGATCTCCTCCACGCCCACTGTTCCCCACACCGCGCAGATGGCCGCGAGGTAGTTCTCCACGTTGTGCAGGCCGGGAATGCGGATTTCACTCACGGGCAGCACCGGCGTGTCGGTCCCGTTTTCGGAAACGGCAATCCAGCCGTCATCCCGAACCCACGCGCCGCGCACGCAGGGCTTCTTCCGGCTGAAAAGCAGCACGTCGCCGCGCGCCTCCTGCGGGAAAGCAGAAGTGATCTCATTGTCCGCGTTGAACACGGCTCTGCCGAACGCGTTCTGGTGCAGGAAGATGTTCTTTTTCGCGTCAATGTATTCCTGCATGTCCTTGTGCACATCCAGATGATTGGGGGAAAGGTTCGTCACCACGGCCGTTTCCGGGCTGTGGCGCATCGAGATGAGCTGGAAGCTCGAGAGCTCCACTACGGCTGCGTCATCCGGCCCGATGGAGCCGATCTCCGGCAGCAGAGGCTTGCCGATGTTTCCGCCCAGATGGACGCGCTTGCCGGCTGCTTTCAAAAATTCCGACACAATCGTTGTCGTGGTGGTTTTGCCGTCGCTTCCCGTCACCGCCCAGATGGGGCAGGGGCAAAGGTCAAAGAACAGCTCCATCTCCGACGTCACGGCGCAGCCGCGCTTCTGCGCGTCCTGCAGCTCCGGCAGTGTGTAGCGCATGCCCGGTGTGCGGAAAATGATGTCCTCCGTCAGGTTGCCGAGGTATCCGTTTCCCAGCACGAGCGTAACACCCAGCTTTTCGAGCTCTTCGGCCAGTGCGCCGAGCTGTTCCCGTGTGCGGCGATCGCGTGCCGTCACACGGGCGCCCATTGCCGGAAAGCTCTTGATCAGAGGCAGGTTGCTGCCGCCGATACCGCAGAACGCAACGCGCTTGCCGCGCAGAGAACGCGCGAACGCCTCCGCCTTTTCATTCACATATGCCATTTCTGTCTCCCGCCTTCCCCGGCGGAGAGGCTCCGCCGCGCAAGCAGGGCGGGCCATAAGCCCGCCCTGTGAAAAATTTCTTTTCTATTATATGGCATTTCCCGGGAAATATCAAGTCCGGCCGGGTGATTTCCCCTCCTGCTCCGGTTTTCCGGCGCCTTCCGCAGTGCCGCTGCTTTCTCTTTGCCCGAAAACCGGGATTGCATTTCGACTGGATTTGCGGTATGATAAGCGTATGCATTTGTTCACGTTGGCATCAACCAACCGATGCAAAGTGTTAAAGCGCAAAAGCGGCCTGCGGGCCGTTCGGAGGTGTAGGAATGTTTTTTCAAAAAGAAATTGAAACCATGAGCCGTCCCGAGCTGGAGGCGCTGCAGCTCGAGCGACTGAAAAGAATGGTTGATTATTGTTACGAGAACGTCCCCTTTTATCACGAGCGGCTCAAGGCGGCCGGTGTGACGGGCGATAAAATCAAAGCACTGTCGGATATCCAATATATCCCCTTCACCACGAAGGACGATATCCGCGATCACTATCCTTTCCAGATGTTGGCGCAGCCCATGAAGAAGATTGTGCGGGTGCATGCTTCCTCCGGCACAACGGGAAAGCCCACGGTTGGCGCCTACACAAAGCAGGATCTGGAAAACTGGTCCGATCAGGTGGCGCGCGTGGCGGTTGCCTCCGGCGCCACGGAGGACGACATCTTCCAAATTTCTTTCGGCTACGGCCTTTTCACAGGTGCCCTCGGCCTGCACTACGGCCTGGAAAAAATCGGTGCGGCCGTGATTCCTGCGTCTTCCGGCAATACAGCCAAGCAGCTCATGATGTTCCGTGATTTCGGCGTCACGGGTCTCGTGGCCACGCCGTCCTACGCGCTGTATCTGAGCGAAATGGTGAAGGAGTCTCCGTATCCGCGCGAAGCGTATAAGCTGCGCTTGGGCCTGCTCGGTTCGGAAGGCTGCACGGAGGAGATGCGCGACCAGATCGAGAAGAATCTCGGTATTTTCGTCACGGACAACTACGGTATGACGGAGCTCGGCGGACCCGGCGTTTCCGGCGAATGTGAATACCGCTGCGGTCTCCATTTTGCGGAGGACGCGTTCCTGCCGGAGATCATTGATCGCGATACGCTCGAGCAGAAAGCGCCCGGCGAGGCGGGCGAGCTTGTGGTGACGACGCTGCTGCGCGAAGGTATGCCGGTGCTGCGCTACCGGACGAAGGATATCACGCGCCTCAACTATGAACCGTGCCGCTGCGGCCGCACGCATGTGCGCATGGACAAGGTGATGGGCCGCACGGATGACATGATGATCATCAAAGGCGTCAATGTGTTCCCGTCCCAGATTGAAAGCGCGCTGGTGGGCATGGAGGGCATCGGCCCGCATTATCAGCTGGTGCTGCGCCGCCACAACTTTATGGATAACCTCGAGGTCAAGGTGGAGCTGATCAACGCCGCCCTTCTGGAAAGCTACGGCGAGCTGGAAACGCTGCAGCGCCGTGTGCACGATCGCCTCAAGAGTGTGCTTGGTCTGGAAACCAAGGTGACGCTGGTGGAGCCGAAGTCGCTGGAACGCTTCCAGGGCAAGGCCAAGCGCATCCTCGATCTGCGCGGCGAACCGGGCGCCAAAGAATAAATCTCATCAAATCGGGAGGAAAACATGAAAGAATTACTGTTGGGCAACGAAGCGGTTGCACGCGGCCTGTATGAAGCGGGCGTGCGGGTGGTTTCGAGCTACCCCGGCACGCCGAGCACAGAGATCACGGAAGCCGCGGCAACGCATGATGAAATTTTCTGTGAATGGGCGCCGAACGAGAAGGTGGCCATGGAAGTGGCCTCCGGCGCTTCCTTCGGCGGCGCCCGCTCCTTCTGCGGCATGAAGCATGTCGGCCTGAATGTGGCGGCCGATCCGCTCTTCACGATGAGCTACATCGGCGTGAACGCCGGCATGGTCATCGGTGTGGCGGATGACCCGGGCATGCATTCCTCGCAGAATGAGCAGGATTCCCGCAACTATGCCATCGCGGCCAAGCTGCCGATGCTCGAGCCTTCCGATTCCTCGGAGTGCCGCGATTTCACCAAGCTGGCGTATCGGCTCTCCGAGCAGTTTGACACGCCTGTCCTTCTTCGCCTGAGCACCCGTGTGTCGCACTCCCGCAGCATCGTGGAACTGGAAGAGCGGGAGGAGCGTCCGCTTCTGCCGTATCACAAGGACCCTTCCAAGAACGTGATGCTGCCGGTGTTCGCCACGAAAAAGCATGTCGTTGTGGAGAAGCGCACCGTCGCGCTGGCTGAGTGGGCGGAAACGGCGGAGATCAACCGCGTGGAGGACAACGGCAGCGACGTCGGCGTGATTGCCGCCGGCTCCGTTTACACCTATGCGCGTGAGGCACTGGGCGACACGGTTTCCTATCTGAAGCTCGGCATGGTCAATCCGCTGCCGGAGCGCCTGATCCGCGATTTTGCCTCCCGTGTCAAGAAGCTCTATGTCATCGAGGAGCTCGACGACGTGCTCGAGACGTTCTGCCGCAAGATCGGCGTCTCCGTGATCGGCAAGGATGTGTTCCCGCGCTGCGGCGAGTTCTCGCAGTCGGTGATCCGCCGCTGCGTGCTGGGCGAGGAGCCGGAAACCATGCAGGTACAGCAGCCCATTCCCGGCCGCCCTCCTGTGATGTGCTGCGGCTGCCCGCACCGCGGCGTGTTCTACACGCTTAAGAAGCTCGGTGTCTATGTGAGCGGCGACATCGGCTGCTACACGCTCGGCGCCACCGCGCCGCTGAGCGCGATGGATGCCTCCATCTGCATGGGCGCGTCCGTTTCCTCCCTGCACGGCTTCAACAAGGCGATCGGGGCAGAGGCGGAAAAGAAATCCGTGGCCGTTATCGGCGATTCCACCTTCATTCATTCCGGCATCACCGGCCTGATCGATATTGCCTACAATAAGAGCAATTCCGTCGTCATGGTTCTTGACAACTCTATCACCGGCATGACGGGCCACCAGCAGAACCCCACCACCGGCTACACAATCAAGGGCGATCCCACTTCCGCGGTCAACCTGGAGGCGCTGTGCCATGCCGTCGGCATCGCGCGTGTGCGCGTCGTCGATCCCTATAATCTGAAGGAGACGGAGCAGGCCGTGCGCGAGGAGCTTGAGGCGGACGGCCCCTCCGTGATCATCTGCCGCCGTCCGTGCGCGCTGCTCAAGTATGTGAAGCATAACGCCCCGCTCGTGATTGACCGCGATCGCTGCATCGGCTGCAAGCGCTGCCTCGGCATCGGTTGCCCGGCCATCAGCATTCACGGGAACAAGGCGGAGATTGACGCCACGCAGTGCGTGGGCTGCGGTGTCTGCGAAGGGTTGTGCCCGAAGCAGGCCATTGGAGCAAAGGAGGCGGCGAAATGAGCAACGTGACAAGCGTTCTGATTGTGGGCGTCGGCGGCCAGGGAACCCTGCTGGCCAGCCGCCTGCTCGGCAAAACGATGATGGACCTCGGCTATGATGTCAAGGTGTCCGAAGTGCATGGCATGAGCCAGCGCGGCGGTTCCGTGGAAACGTATGTGCGTTACGGCGACCGCGTGTATTCTCCTGTGATCGATCCCGGCGAGGCGGATGTGGTGCTGGCCTTCGAGCAGCTCGAGGCTGCCCGCTTCCTGCCCTTCCTGAAAAAAGGCGGGACCGTTATCACCAATACCCAGAGGATCGATCCCATGCCCGTTGTGGCCGGTTCCGCGCAGTATCCCGAGGGGCTGCTCGAGGAGATCAAGGCCCAGGGCGCGCGTGTCTTGGCACTGGATGCGCTTTCCCTTGCGGAGCAGGCCGGTTCCGTCAAAGCGGTCAACGTGGTGCTCATCGGCGCCATGGCGAAAACGCTTGGCACAGAGCCGGACATCTGGCTCAAGTCCATCGAGGCCACCGTGCCGCCCAAATTTGTGGAGATGAACAAGCACGCCTTTGAGCTTGGCTACGCGGCCGTATCCTGAGAAGACAGACCCCCGCACAGGCGGGAAAATAGGAAAGAGGGGAACAAGATGCAGATTCAGCAGCTCTCGATTTTTGTGGAAAACAAGTCCGGCCGCCTGGCGGAGATCACCGAGCTGATCGGGAAGGCGGGCGTGGATATCCGTGCCATCTCCGTGGCGGACACGAGCGATTTCGGCATCCTGCGCCTGATTGTCGATAAACCGAAGGAAGCGGTTGAAGTGCTGCGTGCCGCCCATCTGACCGTTTCGCTCACGAGCGTGATTGCCATCGGCGTTGACGATCGGCCGGGTGAGTTCTCTAAAGCGCTTCGCATCCTGGCGGATGGCGGCATTGGCGTTGAGTACATGTATGCCTTCCTCAGCCGTGATCAGGGCCGCGCTTATGTGATTTTGCGCGTGTCCGAGAGCGAGCGGGCGATGGAGCTTCTCCGGGAAGCAAGCGTAACCCTGCTGACCGCGGAGGAAATCGCCGGCATGTGATGATTCCTCCGGCAGGGTTTGCTCTGTCGGATTGCAAAACTCTCTCTCAACGAAAACAGGTCCGGGAATTCCTTTGCGGGAATTCCCGGACCTGTTTTCATTTTGCGCACTTTATGATTCCTTTTCTGCTCCACTTTTCCCAAATCCCACAAACACGCCAAAAGGAAAAATGCAAAAAAACCCGACTGCAACTGCAATCGGGATTTTGAATGGCGTCGGCGGAATAGATCCCGCCCCCGGCCGCGAGCGGTGAGAAAAAAGAAAAGGCCGGGCTCAGGACTCAAATTGCATCCAGGCTCAGCCTAATGGTGCGAGGGGGGGGACTTGAACCCCCATGAAGTTGCCTTCACTAGAACCTGAATCTAGCGCGTCTGCCAATTCCGCCACTCTCGCGTCTGTATTCACTTGAAACAGCTTCATTAGAATACCATATTATATTTGGACTGTCAAGCAAAAAATCGATTTTTTTAAGGGAAATTGAATTTAGTCGTTCTCTGTTGCCTGATCCGGTGCGGAAGGCTTGAAATTACGACGATAGCGGAGTAAAATAAAAGAAACGGGAGGGAAACTCCCGCCGAAGAACAGGAGATGTTGCGAAAATGAAAATAATGGTTGAAACCTCTGCGCGTCATATTCACCTGACCCAAGCGGATTTGGATACTCTTTTTGGCCCCGGTTACCAGTTGACGGCGAAAAAGGCGCTTTCTCAGCCCGGACAGTTTGCCTGTGTGGAAAAGGTTGAGGTTGTGGGACCGAAGTCCTCCATCAAGCTCTCCATCCTGGGCCCTGTTCGCCCGGAAACGCAGGTTGAGCTGGCAAAGACGGACGCCCGTTCCATCGGCATCGATGCGCCGCTGCGCATGTCCGGCCATCTTGAGGGGACGCCTGGCTGCAAGCTGATTGGGCCGAAGGGCGAAGTCACGATCGACCACGGCGTCATCATCGCGAAGCGCCATGCCCATTTCACGCCCGAGCAGGCTGTGGAGTACGGCGTGACGGACGGAGAAGTGATCGGCATCAAGCTGGATTACAACGAGCGCTCCCTTGTGTTCAGCGACGTGATTGCCCGTGTGAGTAAGACGGCCGGCCTGGCTGTCCATATTGACACCGACGAAGCCAATGCCGCAGGTTTGACCGGCACGGTTGACGGCGAAGTTGTCAAATTCTAATCCCTTCCGGTTGAACAGAAGCGCCGGGCAGGCGGGAAATTTCCCGTATGCCCGGCGCTTTTTGATGTCCCTGTTGTTTGCAAGGATTGACCTTCAGGGATAGTGAACCTGCTTTTTATTCCGCCGTCACGCGTTTTTCAGGATAGCCCAGTGCAGAGAGCGCTTTGTTGACGGCGCGAAGTCCCGCTTTATCCATGCCTTCCCAGGCCAGCAATTCCCGCGCGCTGAACCGGAGCAGCGTCCCCACATAGCGCAGGTTGTGATGCAGAAAAGCTTCCCGGGCAGGAGCGGGCAGCTGATCGGTCAGCGCTTCGATGGGAAGGAGCCTGGCAGGTTCCTTCGGCGGGAATCCTTTGTCAAACTCCGCCACTTCCTCCGGTTTGACTTCATAAACGGAGGATTCATAGAATTTCCCGCGCACACCGTTGAGCGCGCCTGCATAAAGCTCAAGCGCCATCAGCGTGTCAGGAGAACTGCCGTCCGGGGAAGTGAGATGGAAGGCGAGGGCCGGGCGGAAGCCAAAACGGGGGTAATAGTCCGGGTGACCATAGATGACGACGGCACGGTAGCCGAGGCGCGCAGCTTCCTGAATGGAATGGCGGAGCAGCGCACCGCCGATCCCCTGCTTTTGGCAGTGTGGCAGGACGCTCAGCGGCCCGAAGGTGAGAACCTCCGTTTTTTGCCCGCCAGGGGAAAGGATCTGCGCCTTCGCATAGATGATATGCCCCACGAGCATTCCATCTGCCTCGGCAACGAAATCAAGTTCAGGGACAATATCCGTTGATTCCCGCAGTCTGTGCACAACCAGGTGTTCGCCATCACATCTGGGATTGTCTCCCCAGCCCCAGAAGGCGTCGCGTGTCAGCGTTTCGACTGCGCGGTAATCAGCAGGCGTTTCCCTTCGGATGGTGAGTTGCATTTTGCTCCTCCTGTTGTTCATGTGGAATTGGTGAGGCGATCGGCGGGACTGATTTCTTTATTTTGCCTATAGAAGAGACCTCACGCTTATTTAGGCAAAAGGAACAGCCCGATATCCTCCGCAGGTGTGAAGGGAAGCTCAAAAACGGTTTCCCAACCGATGGAAAAAGCCGCCGCACGAAAAGAGCCTGCGCGGCGTTTTTTCTGTTTTGACTGCGCTTTGTGAAAACAGCGCTTTAGCCGAGAATTTGCTTTGCAATATCGGCGCTTGCCTTCGCATCCTTCGCATAAAAATCGGCGCCAATCTCCTTGGCGTACGATTCCGTGAGCACAGCGCCGCCCACCATGATACGGCAGGGGAGCCCTTCGCTGCGCAGTTGGCGGATGGTCTCCGCCATGGAGGCGACTGTTGTCGTCATGAGCGCAGAAAGGCCCACAAGCGGGGCGCCGGTCTCACGCACGGTCTGCACCACCGTTTCCGGCGGCACATCGCGTCCGAGATCGAGAATGTCATATCCGTAGTTTTCCAGAATAACCTTCACAATGTTCTTGCCAATGTCGTGGATGTCCCCCTTCACGGTGGCCAGCACAATGCGGCCCTTGGACACGGCCTCGCCCGATTTGCGCGAGGCCAGCACGCGCTTCACCTCTTCAAAACCTGCCTGCGCTGCCGTGGCGGACTGAATGAGCTGCGGCAGGAAGAGCTTGCCGGTTTCAAATGCGGCGCCCACACGGTCCAATGCCGGAATGAGAATCCCGTTTACGAGCTCCATCGGTTCGCGGCCTTCCTCCAAAAGGAGGCGGGCTGCCTTTCCGGCGTCTTCCTTGAGGCCGGCGTACACGCAGTCCCCCAGCGAGGGAAGCGCGGCAGCCTGCTTCTGTGCCGGCGCAGCAGGAGAGGCCGCTGTGTGGCGTGCCAGATAGCGGGCCGCACCCTCATCCCGGTTTGCCAGGACCCCGAAGGCGTCCACCGCGTTCATCATGGCTTGGCTGTTCGGGTTGAGGATCGGCAAATCCAGTCCGTGGGCCATCGCCATGGTCAGGAAGGCAACGTTCAGCGCTTCGCGATCCGGCAAACCGAAGGAAATGTTGGAAACGCCCAGCACCGTTTTCACGCCAAGCTTCTCCTTTACAAGATCGATGGCGCGCAGCGTTTCCCCGGCTTCCTTCTGCTGCACGGAAACCGTGAGCGTCAGGCAGTCGATGCACACATCCTCCCGCGGAATGCCGTAGGATTCCGCGGCGCGCACAATGCGTTCCGCAATGGCAAACCGCTCCTCCGCCGCGGCGGGAATGCCGTGCTCGTCCAGTGTCAGGCCCACCACGGCCGCGCCGTATTTCCGCACGAGCGGCAGAATGCGGTCGAGCACCGCCTGTTCGCCGTTGACTGAGTTCACGATGGGCTTGCCGCAGTAGATGCGCAGGCCGCGTTCCAGCGCTTCCGCGTTCGAGCTGTCAAGCTGCAGGGGGGCGTCCGTCACGCTCTGCAGGCCGCGCACCGTTTCCTCCATGAGGGCGGGCTCGTCCAGGCCGGGCAACCCCACATTCACATCGAGAATCTCCGCGCCGGCGGCTGTCTGCTCGATGCCCTGGCGCAGGATATATCCCATGTCACGCTGCCGCAGCGCTTCCTGAAACCGCTTCTTGCCTGTGGGGTTGATGCGCTCGCCGATCACGCGCACACCGTCCACCTCTACCACACGGCTGGCACTGCACAGAGCGGTGCGGCGCCGCACCTGCCGCTGCGCCACAGGCTGTCCGCCGCACCGCTCTGCCAGCAGGCGGATGTAATCGGGTGTTGTGCCGCAGCAGCCGCCCACAAACGAGATGCCGAGCGAGAGATATTCCTCCATTGTGCGGCAGAATTCTTCCGGGGAAATGTCGTACTCATCGGAATTGAGGTTCGGCAGGCCGGCGTTCGGCTTGATAAACACGGGCAGGCGTGTCCACGCGCAGAGCTCCCGCGCAAACGGCAGGATCTCCTCCGGGCCGAGGGAGCAGTTGATGCCCACGGCGTCGGCGCCCAGCCCCTCGAGCGTCATGGCCATGGCCGGCACGGAGACGCCGGTGAAAGTGCGCCCGTTCGGTTCAAAGCTCATCGAGCAGAAAACGGGGAGAGAGGTGTTCTCCTTTGCGGCGAGCAGGGCGGCCTTGATTTCCAGCAGATCCGTCATCGTTTCAAACACGATCAGATCGGCCCCGGCCTCTGCGCCCGCCACGACAACCTCGCGGAAAATAT
>ERZ1090869.1335-NODE-1336-length-11239-cov-5.408172_pt1 | contig 11239 bp, 13 predicted proteins | sample MGYA00478474_ERZ1090869 | MGnify/ENA primary metagenome ERZ1090869 (study PRJEB33644, sample SAMEA5815748) | chicken gut metagenome | biome: Chicken; feature: Gastrointestinal Tract; material: Caecum | place: Ireland | collected 2019-01-01 | study: A study of... | reverse complement strand
GCCTGGGCGAAGTCCACTTCATCCTCATCCTGAAGCCGGTATTCCTCTTCATTTTGCAGCATGGTCCCGTTCACGGAAGTCCCGTTCCTGGAATTCAGATCCGCCAGATAATATTCCCCGTCTTTTTCTCTGATCCTGGCGTGTACACGGCTGACCGTGGGAACCGGTATCACCGCGTCCGCGGCTCCCGGCATCTTGCCTACAACAGTGAACTCCCTGTCCAGATAAATCGTTGCCAGTTCTCCCGGCTCGCGGCTTACCAGACTGGCCGGCCCGCTGACAAATCCCGCGGATAAGGCGACTGTCTCCCCGAAAATCTCTTCCCGGGGGCCGGATTCTTTTTCCGGCTGCGGCATCCTCTGTATCCTCTCCGGCAGTTCACCGCCTCCCCGTGCAGCCGGTTCATAAGGCGCCGCTTCTTTTTTTACTTTTTCCTTCCAGGGAGCTGTTTTATCCTGTTTCTTTCTCCTTTTCCCCGCCGCCCACGCGGCGAACCCGCCTGCGCCGAAAGCCGCCGCCCCGAATCCCATGATCTTCTCCGCCGGGATCCAGGGGAGATATCCCGTCAGGCTGGCGGCAAGAACGGCCCCCATGAGAAGGATGGCAGCGCCGCAGCCGGCCATCCACGGCAGCAGAGCCGTCCCTGTTTCTGATTTCCGGTCTGTTTTCCGCCTTTTTGGTCCGGTTTTTTCTTCTTCCATAAAGTCCTCATCTTCCAGAATTTCCCTTCGCTCTTCCGCCTCTTCGGGCTTTTCCGGTTCTCTTTCCGGCACAGGCGGCTCCTGATGTGTTTTCTGCTCTTCATGATATATTGCTTCCTTGATATCTTCCAGCTGGAATCCGGGTTCTAGGATCTTGCGGTAAACGCCGTACCCCAGAAGGACCGCCTCCTGATCTTCATGGTCCAGTTTCGGCAGGAGATATTCCATCAGATCCCGCAGCTGCGCCTGCACTTCCCGTTCTTCCCCGGGAAGACAGCAGAAGAACACCTCTTTTTTCTCTATATCCAGATAGATATACTCCGGCCTGATGAGAAGCTGTTCCGGGTTCATAAGATATTCGGCCATCTGTTCCACAGCGCCGGCAAAACCTCTGAAAAGCATCCTCAGATCCTTTGCGGTAAACATTTTTTCCTCATAGTAAGAGAAAAGCGCCTGTCTGGATGTGATCTCATAATAAAACATCTGTTTCCCGTCAAGATTCTGCAGCCTGCAGTGCAGAATCGCAGGGATCACGTTTCCCGCCAGCATACGGACCTGATAAGAGGCGGTATCGGCCTCTTTTTGGGATTCCAGGATCAGATAATTATGACTGACGTCTCTTTTATATTCCGCGCGCATGTTTTCCTCCTGTTTCCTGTCTGAAATATTGTCGTTCTTCTTAGCGTCAGTCCCCGTCCACGATATCCGCCGCGGATTTTATCTTTCGGATCCATTCCACAGGCTTTATCACCCTGGAACTTCCCTCCGCCTTCATTTTCCAGGAAAATCCGCCGAAGCCGGATATCGTATCCGCGGTATAGACCACTTTTATCTCTTTGCCGTCCGTCACCTGCACATTAAGGTTCTCCGCGCCGAAAAATCCTGTGCTTCCCAGTTCCCGGCCGCGCATCCCTAGCAGTATCGCCGGAGCGCCCCTCCTCCCGGATCCCGTCCATGCTTCCTGCCAGTGCCGACTCATAGGCCGCCGCCGTCAGCCAGGCGCGGTTGTGCACAAAAAAGAAGAGATAGATAAGCCCCATGACCGCCAGCAGGATCAGCGACATCACACAGGCCGCCTCAACAGTAAGGCTTCCCCTGTTCCATTTTAAATTTTTCATCATAGCAGCAGCCCTCCTATATATCCAAACAGAAGAAAAGGCACAAAAGGAATCTCTGTCTTTCTGCCTTTCCTGAAAACTACCAGAAGTACGCCCGACCATACCGCCGCCAGAAACATTCCTCCCAGAAGCGTCCCAAGGTATTCCCCCGTATCCGAAGCAAGGCCCAGCGCCAGCAGAAGAAGACCGTCTCCCGCCCCAAGCGCTCCTCCTGAGAGAATACCGAGGGCCAGAAATATAAGTCCGATTCCTGCCGGGATCAGAAAATCTTTGATATCTCTTCCCTGTATGATGCTGTTAAGCAGCCCGGCTGCGCCGAACAGGGCTGTCAGGGTAAGGGAGATCTCCCGCCTCCGCCAGTCTCGCCATCCGGCGTCCAGAAGAAAAACCGCTGTACAGAACTGTTGTATCCCCATCTTCATCCTCCTTAACCGCAGCTGCTGCATGGCTTCATTCCATGTACATCCGACTGTTTCACCAGTTTTACCGTTCGCTTCAGCCCGCTGCAGGACTCCAGATTGTGGTAACGGTTCCCGCTTTCTGTAACAAAAACGCTTCCCGCCGGATCCTGCCCTCTGCTGCAGATCTCACAGGGAGAATATTTCTCTCCATGGGAATTCCGCATGGACGCCACACGGGAACCGGGCACCTGATTCAGCGACAGGTTCAGATAGCGGCAGCCGGCTTCCCGGTGGTATACACTGCCCGATTCCGTCACATACACCATCTTTTCATTCTGTTCTTCCTTCCCGGCGGAAAATTTCTGTTCAGAACCCGTCCATGCATGAACAGTCACTGTATTGTGCATCCATACTTTCGGAAGAGCGATGATCCCGCCCACAGGCGTATAGGCGTATACGTCCGGAAGAGTGATCTTCTCCGGCCCCCGTCCGTTAAGCACATAGGCGTACATTCCCGCTTCTTTCGTCTTTTCACACAGAGCCTGCAGATGTTCTGTCTGAAGTCTGTAAATGTCCATAAAGGAAATCAGCGTGATCAGCCCCAGGAAAAACAGCGGGAGTACAAGGGCCGTCTCTACTGCAAGACTGGCCTTTCTGAGCAAAGAGATGCAGAAAGATACTTTTCCAGCAGACCAGCCCGGTAGTCCGCCCATCGGGGCCGGCAGACCGGCCGGACTGTGCAGAGAGCATTTCCTTTCCTTTCTGTCTGTAGTCATATCTATCCCATCCGAATTCTTTTTTGTCCGCTGAAAAAGCATCTTTCCGCACCCCTTTTCCTGTGTCATATATAACTGTACTGTTTCGTAACGGTAAATGTCTTTTTTCCGCCTGCGCGCACATCCACGGACGCTTCTATGGCTTCAATACAAGAGTCCAGCCGGAAACTGTCCTGGCCGGTGCTGCTTCTCACCGACAGTTCGATCATATCCATTCCACGCGTCAGTTTTTCTTCCCTGGACTGAGACAGGAGAAGGATCTGGAGATAATCCTCATAGGAGATCCCGTCCTCGCTGCTCCGTCTTCTGGTGTCCAGCCCCTCAAGAAGTTCGGGAAGATTCTCCAGCGACAGCTGCCAGTCCCCGGAGTTTTTTATAAGGGGCACCTTCCCACCGTGGAGAAGCTCCCGCAGATCCAGAATGCTTTCGGCAAAGGACCAGCACAGCACCAGCGCCGCCTCTATGATCACCGCCGCCGGCGGGATCAGGAATCCGGAGGCAATCGCAAGAGCAAGGGCCTGTATCTGGGCTCTTTTCCCCTGGTCCGCCATCAGGCACGCCGCGTTGACGCCTTCCCGTACCAGCAGAAGCCTGGCAGCCGTGGCCTTGAGATTCTCTCTGTCGCTGTCTTTTCCGCACAGAAGATATTCCATCTGGTATTTCAGGGCTCCTGAGGCAGGCTTCATATAACTTCCCAGTTTATCGGCAAGATACTGCTGGAACAGAAGCCCGGAGGTAGCGGAGGTATCTTTCGCCACCCGTCCCGGCATGGCCAGCCCCCGGGCAAGGATACGGCCGGACACAAGAGTTTTTTTGTCCACCCGGTTCTCCGAGATCCCCTTATCCGCAGGAACCACCAGATCCAGAAGTCCCATCCGACGGATTCTTTTCAAAACAGGAATCGGATTGGTGACCTGGGCGGCAGGGGGATTCTGTGCGCCGGAATCCGGCACGCCGTCGCCAAAGCCCTGTCCTCCTTCCGCCGCGTTCTGCTGTTCCTGCGCAGCCTGTTTCGCCGCCTCTTCGCTGTTCCTTGACGCTTCGTTCATCTCTGCGTCATAATTTTCCAGTGTTTTCTTTTCCTCGGCTTCTTTCCCCGCCTCTTCCGCCTGTCTCACCTGTTCCTGTTTCTTCTGGAACCGGTCTATGAGCGTCTGGACTCCCCTCGCTCCAAGGGTATCCTTCATATATTTCACTGCCTGACGGAAAAAAACCTCGCCGCCTTCATCTGTCGCCAGCCGGTACCCGGTAAATCCGCCCTGCGCCAGAGAAAGCTTCTGTCCGTTCTGTCTGAGCACAGGTTTCATATAGGATTCCAGATTGTCATATACGGAAGCCAGATCGGGGCTTTCTCCGTTCCCGGAAGCGTTCAGGAAAAAAAGATCATAGTCCTCCAGAAGCGTCCTGTCATACTGACCGAACAGGGAATACAGTCCGATATCCATGCTGCTGAGGATCTGGGTCCTCGCAGAAGCCGTCCGCACAGACTGGAGGCCGGCGTACACAAGCGACAGGATAAGGCTTAATGTAAGGGCAAGAAACACGGTAATACTTCCACGCCGCATGACGTTCTCCTCCTTTCCGGTTTTCCTGCCGCCGCATATCCGCGGCGGCAGGCTGTTCCATACATATCAGATAGAATTGCTCTGCTTCGTGATCTTGGCAAGTATCGTCTGCACAAGAGCGGTAAGCTGTTCTTTAAAAATGATCACCAGCCCGATCAGAACCACAAGGATCAGAATGATCTCCACAACACCCACCGCGTCCTCTTCTACAGCAAATTCCTTCGCCGTTTCCCACAGGTCTCTCATTGTCCTTCACCTCCCTGTCCGCCTTCTATCCATAAAAGGACAGAAAAGCCGGAATCATAATAATCGCCATCACCACAGCCAGCATCATCACCATAGGCAGAAGAAGTTTCGTCGCCGCGGCTTCTCCCAGAACACGCGCTTTTCTCTTGCGCTCATCCCAGGCGTCCAGCGCCTCCTGCTCCAGGATATCCGCCATATGTCTGCTGCCCTTCTGGAGATTCTGGATCAGCAGTGTGGAAAAAGTCTTATACTTCATCTGCCCGCACCGCTCGCCGAATCTCCGGTACGCCTCCTGTTCCGCCACTCCGCTGTCCATCTCGTAACAGGCCGCCGCCACAGCATCGTAGGCAGATCTTCCCCCGTCCGGATTCCTCCGCCTGTAATCTCCGGCAATTTTTCGGAAAGCCCTCCCGGCAGTCATCCCGGCCTGGATCAGAAGCGCGAACTTCATTACAAGAGCCGGATAATCCATCAGAAGCTGCTCGCTTCTCTTCATCTCCCGTTCCTGTGCCTCTCTCGACTTCTTCATCAGTACCACAAAAGCGGCAAACAGACCCATGGAAGCCAGCAGGGAGCCGGACGGATCCCCGGGACGCCGCCATGTGAAAGTTTCCCCTTCCCACCGGGCGGGAAGATAATAGTAGTCAGGATCCTGTTTCTGACTGTTGTACTCTTCCACCATCTCCCGGATCCTGCGCTCCCGGCTTTCCTCTTCTGCTTCTTCTGTTTCCGCCGGGGCCTCTTCCTCTTCCGTTTCTTTTTCAGGCACCTGGATCCGGACCGTCTCCATTTCCTCTCCGGATGCCGCCACCTGGAATTCTTCTTCATGGATCCCGCCGCTTCCCTTCTCTATCCGGAGGCCGTCGTCATACACTGCCGGAGAACCTCCCGTCATGGTAAACGCCATTCCCAGGATATTCCCGCAGGCCGCCACGGCAACAAAGAGGCGCAGGCTATAGCGGCCGCCAAGCGGTTCCGCCTGTATCCATCCGGCTCTGCAGGCCAGGAGGAATCCCAGAATGATCATAAAGATCACGATATGTATCCACATTGTCTTCCCTCCGTTCCGGTCCGCTATACCTGAATGTCCACGATCCTTCTGCCCATCCAGTAGGACAGGACGTAAACGCCCAGACAGACGCTCATGGCGCATATGCCGAACAGGTTCCCGTACAGGACCTCCAGAAATCCCGGAGAAGTCAGCTGGAGATAGAGGATGATCCCTGCCGGCATCAGACTCATGATCATCTGCTCCGCCTTCTTCGCCGCCAGAGTGGCCTCGATCTCTTTCTTTACTTCGATCTTGTCTCCCAGCATCCTGGCTGAGGTCTGGATCACCTTGTCCATATCTCCTCCTGTGCGTTTCGCCGTGCTGAACACTGCGGCAAAATTCTCAATATCCTCGATGCGGGTGCGCTCTCCCAGACTGAGAAAGAGCTCCTCAACAGGGACGCTGACCTTCCGGCGGCTTTCAATGTAGCGGAACTCCCTGACGATATCCGCGTCTCCGGGATAAAGCCGCTCCAGATCCCTGGTACAGGCCGACACCGCGTTCTCTGCGGAATATCCCGCCTGCACCGCCGCGCTCAATCCGTTAAGGGCATCCCGGAACTGGTAGTTCAGCGTCTTTTTCCGTTCCCGGATAAACTGCTTCTTCTTCCACCGCAGAAACACAGCGGCAAAAGGAACCGCCGCCAGCATCAGAGGCCAGCTCTGGTAAAAAAGATAGTCCGCCGCAGCCCAGAGCATTATGCCCTGTACGCCGTATTTCAGTATTTCTTTCACTGTATAATGGTATTCGTCATAGTTCTGCTTCATCGATCTTCACACCTGCCCTCTCAAGCTTCTCCCGCCTGGAAAGTCCTGCTGTCTTCACAAGCCCTCTGCCTTCCTCCCGGCGGTAAAGCGTGCGGGTAAGGATCTCATGGCCTTCAAACCCGCATATTTCTGTAACTTCCAGCACCTTCCTGGATTTATCCCGCAGCCTGCCCAGATGAATAAGGATATCCACTCCTGAGGCGATCTGTCTTCGTATGGCTTCCAGGGGAAGGTCCACCCCCATCAGCGTCATGGTCTCCAGACGGCTCAGCATATCTCCCGCAGAGTTGGCATGGGCCGTACTCAGGCTTCCCTCATGCCCTGTATTCAGCGCCTGGAGCATGTCCACCGCTTCTCCGCCCCGGACTTCTCCCACAATGATCCTGTCCGGGCGCATTCTGAGCGCCGTGCGGATCAGATCCCGGATACTGACGGAAACAGCCCCTTCGGAATTCGCCATTTTCGCCTCCAGGCGGACGAGATTCTCTATTCCCTGAAGCTTCAGCTCCGCGTTATCTTCAATCGTGATCACGCGCTCGTCTGAAGGAATGTATTCCGACAGTGCTCCCAGAAATGTGGTCTTCCCGCTGCCTGTTCCGCCGCCTATCAGGATCGAGTATCTGGCCCGCACCAGGGCGGCCAGGAACCCCGCGCATTCTCTGGTGACGCTGCCCAGGCTGATCAGCTTCTCCATGGTGATGGGCGTATCCGGAAAACGCCGGATCGTAAGGATCGGTCCGTTAAGCGCCACAGGGGCGGTCACCGCATTGACCCTGGCTCCGTTCTCCAGCCGCGCGTCTACAATGGGCATGGATTCATTGATCACCCGGTTGCACTGTCCTGCGATCTGCTGGATCACATCCTCCAGCTTCTCCCGGGAGGTAAAGCTTTTGTTCCATCTGGTCAGCCTGCCCTTACGTTCTACAAAGATCGATTCCGGCCCGTTGACCATGATCTCGGTTACCGACTCGTCCTCGATCAGCTCCTGAAGGACGTCCAGCTTGCGCACGGAACAGAACAGCTCCTGCCGCAGTTCCACCTTCTCCTTCAGGGAAAGGCAGGATTCCCTGAGCTTCCCCAGGATCAGGCTGTCGATCTCTCCCAGGATCTCTTCATCCGTCAGTTCCCGGGACAGATCCAGTTTCTCCATCAGAAGCCCTCTCAGTATCTGAAAATTCTCCCTGCTCATAGCCCTTCCTTCCTGATCACCTCTCTTACATATTCTCCCAGCTCGCTCCACACCAGCTGCTCCGGATGAAAAACGCCCTTCTGGATGCTGCTGTAAAAGGGCAGATTAAGTTTCACCGTCCTGGTAAGCACCTGAGGATAGTCCAGTACCCGGAGAAGATTCTCAAACTGAGCGATCTTACACATGGATATCCTGTCCGAGCGCACCGGGACAAAAATTGTCCTGCACAGATCCAGAAGCTGGAATACTTCGTCAATTCCGTTCCCGATATCCAGGATCACAGTCTCATAGGAACTGTGGACTGCGATCTCCTGCAGAAGGCACGCCCAGTCCTGCCAGGGAGTGCCTCTGATATCCAGGGGAGACTGCACAGGGGGAATATAATCCAGGATCCCCGCCGTCTCCACCATACCGTTCAGCTTCACGGAAAGATTCCCGTCTCTCTGGCGCACAAAATACAGAAGGTCGCTTAAGGTCCCCTGATAATTCCGCTTAAACAGCTCTTCAAAGCCGGAATACTCCTCCATATTCAGATACAGTACCGGCCTCTCCCTTGCCAGGATCTGCCCCAGCGTCAGGGCAAAAGACGTCTTCAGGCAGCGGCCCAGAGGCGAATAGACTCCCAGTATCTCCGTAGTCTTCTTCATTACCGGATTCTGCACGGGAAGGACCGATTTCTCTTCACCGTAGCAGGCCATCACCTCTCTGATCACCTGGGAAGACGACTGGTATTTATAAACTCCCGCATAAGAACTGAGTTCCGGCGGCTGTACTCCCTCCGTCAGGATGATCACCTTGCCGATGTCCAGGTCCCGGATCTCCCGGCACATGGCCTCCTGAGAGATAAGGAGCAGTTCAATATGGTTCTTCCGCGCAAAGGCTATCAGGCTGTCCGCAGAAGTGAACGCCCGGATCTCAAAAGGAATATTCTTCCTGCGGCTTATATAATCCATGAAATTCCGGGCATATTCCTCCTCTGTGTCACAGACCGCAAAAATTTGTTTTTTCATTTTAATAAATACCTCCTGTATAGAGCATCACGCTCATAAAAATGGGAATGGAAAAATGAATATTCTCCGGGGCGCCGCCTTTCCTGTAATAAGGCTTCACGATCCCCGTCCGCAGATATGCGCTGAAATATTCCAGAAGGCAGCGGATCCTCTCGCCAAAACCGCCGCAGGAGACCAGAAGCGCCAGGGAAATGGCCGCTCCTGAAAGAAAAGCATATCCGATACACCATAGAATGTCCTCTCCGCCCATGATCCCTCCCAGGGCGCAGAAAAGCTTGATATCCCCGGCTCCGATCAGCCGGAAAGGAAACATCCAGCCCAACAGGATCAGCGGGAGGATCATGCCTGCCAGATATCCCGGAATACCCGGGCCTCTTCCCGACGCGGACTGCCAGAGCCCTGCCAGCAACGAGCAGACTATCCATATATTGCTGATCCGCATGGAATGAAGATCCATGACAGCGGATACTCCGGCAGCTGTCAGTGCCAGCAATCTGCCTGTAACGATCCGGCGCTCACTCCTTTCTTTAAGATTGTGAAACTGTAAGAATGGGATAATCCGTCTGAACAGACGGAGCAGGAATACCAGAGGATCTCTGGTGAGTCTTATTATAGGGCAGGAGCCCCCCTGTTGTCCAGAAGATTCGTTCGTCAAATACTGACAATACCCACGCCTTCCGTATCAGAGAATATCCGGAAGCCAATATCGGCAAAAACAAATATCAGGATTGCATGAGGGCCGTTTTTTCTGTATAATACGAAAAGATTATTTTTCTGTCAGGAGGCGGCGCCATGGAAACCAACATCAAAAAAATCGAAGACATGTCATTGAATGCATGGCCATCCCACAAAATGGAACTGTACGACGGCTGGATCCTGCGTTTTTCCTATTTTTATACGCACAGGACCAACAGCGTGGAACAGTTCGGCGTATCTTCCCTGCCCTGGCGGGAAAAAATCCCCTACTGCGAGAATGAATACCGTCGTCTCGGTTCCCCTGCCGTCTTCAAAATAAGCCCTCTGGTATCCACGGATTTTGACTACACGCTTGAAAACAGGGGATATGAGATCCAGCATACCACGGACGTGATGACTCTGCCCCTTTCGTCTTCCTTTCTGAAAGCGGACTGCGAAGATGTGATTTTCACTCCGGATATACCGGATATCTGGATAGAGAGCCTTTTTGACCTGAAAGGGACCACGAATCCCATCCACCGGAAAGTAGTGCCTTCCATGTACAGGGCGATCCCCAAAGAAACGGTCTGCGCCTGTGTGAAAAGGGACGGGCGTATCGTCGCCACCGGGCTGGGCATCCTTGACCGGGATTATATCGGCATCTACGCCATCCATGTGCAGGAACAGTACCGCCGGCAGGGTCTGGCAAGACAGATCTGCAGCGGCCTTCTCCGGGAAGGAATGAAAAAAGGCGCGCAAAACGCCTATCTCCAGGTTGTTCAGGGAAACTTAAACGCCCACCGTCTCTATACTTCTCTTGGCTTCGATCATTTTTATACCTACTGGTTCCGGGTCCGACCGGATAATCCGTAAAACATAAAGGGCGCAGCTTTTTGCTGCGCCCTGTTTTGGGGAATCGTATTTTATTTTAAATTTGTCAGACAGTCTTTTTTTTCAGTACCGCCGGTTTCACTGTATCCATCACCAGAGAAGTCAGCGGGCTGAAATACAGAAGACAGGTCAGCACACAGTAAATGGGGATCAGGATCACAAACTGAACCAGTCTGCCCGGGATGATCGTAAAGAAATTATATCCCTGGAACAGCACCAGTCCGGATGTTGTCAGAACCAGTGAACTGATCACCGCCGTCACCACGATGGAGAGCACGATACCCACGGTTTTGCCCTTCCTGCTCCTGCCGGCATAGAAATATTTCGCCAGTCCGGGAAGAAGTCCCCAGCAGACTGCGGCAGTGGTGATAAAGGGATCCACCGCATATCCTTTCATAAAACATCCCAGGATGTCCGCCGTAAAACCGCAGACAGCTCCTGCTGCCGGGCCCATCCAGAGACCGGCCAGAATGGTGCAGACACTTCCCACCGAGATCCGGTAAGCGCCCAGTTCCACCACAAACACTCTGGTAAGTACCAGGTGCATGGCAACGAGAAGAGCCATAAAGACAAGTGTCTTCACGTTCCAGTAAGTCTTGCAGCTGTTTTTCTGCATAATAAAAACACCTCCATAATGCTTTCACACAGTCAGAGTAGTTACCATAAATAATAATCCCTCCACATTATGAGATGTTCTCATATGTAGCAACGGGTGCGGAAATTATATCGTAAGCCTTCTTCTTATCAGCAGCTTTTCGTTTCACGGCGACTCCCCAGCCAATGAACACTTAACGCATAAATTCCTACTTCGCTATTATTTACTTGTCTCAAAGTATAGCATACTTTACA
>ERZ1090869.1332-NODE-1333-length-11251-cov-6.613523_pt1 | contig 11251 bp, 7 predicted proteins | sample MGYA00478474_ERZ1090869 | MGnify/ENA primary metagenome ERZ1090869 (study PRJEB33644, sample SAMEA5815748) | chicken gut metagenome | biome: Chicken; feature: Gastrointestinal Tract; material: Caecum | place: Ireland | collected 2019-01-01 | study: A study of the... | reverse complement strand
AAAAACCACACGCCGTTTCCCCCCAGGGTGTTGGCCCGGATGTATTTTTCGGGCGGTTTTTTGCAAAAACGGGCCGGACCCCCCCTCCGCCGGGGGTTCCGGCGCTTTTTGTCCGTCCTTTCATGGGAAAAGCGGATCAGATGCTTGGAAACCAGCTCAGATCTGCTTGTGCACGATGGTGTATTCATCGCCCATTCGGAAAAAAGGGCAGTTCGCGGTGCGGTGGATGAGAAAGCAATATTGTTCGTCCTCGTCCAGATCGATGGCGCAGATGCTTTCTCCGCTCTCCGGATCTTCCTCGTAGTTGACACAATATTCGCACTGAAAACTCATATGAAACGCCTTCTTTCTTTGTGGGGCAGAATGCCCGATTTTTCAGCCTTATAGGGAGGGGAGGGATCCCTTGCGCATTCCCGGCAAAGCAGATACAATGTAGAAAGCAATGCAGCAAAATCGAAGGGAGAGGAAAGAGCATGAAAGTGTTGGTAACCGGTTTTGATCCGTTTGGGGGAGAGTCCATAAATCCATCCTGGGAAGCTGTCAGGCAGCTCCCGGATTGGATTGCGGGCGCAGAGATTCGAAAGGCCCGGCTTCGCACAGCGGCACGTGCGGCAGAGGAGACCATCCAAACGCTCATGCGGGAAGAAGCACCTCAGATTGTGTTGTGTGTCGGCCAGGCGGGAGGACGGTTTGGCGTCACGCCGGAACGCGTGGCGCTGAATCTGGACGATTTTCGGATTCCCGATAACGATGGCGATCAGCCTGTGGACACGCCCATTTTTGAAGACGGCGCTCCCGCCCTCTTTTCAAATCTCCCGGTGAAATCGATGGTCCAGGCCATTCGCATTGCCGGATATCCTGCCTCTCTTTCCGATTCCGCGGGCACGTTCGTGTGCAATCACGTGATGTACACCATCCTGTATCACATTGCCAAAGAATTTCCCGCCATGCGGGGCGGTTTTCTCCATGTCCCGTTTGTGCCGTCTCAGGTGGTGGAGCGCCCCTCTACGCCGTCCATGTCGCTTCCCGATATCACAGCAGCGTTGGAGATAGCCATAGCCGCTGCCGTTGCCGCGTATGACGGGCGGCAGACGGGTGCGCCCCTCTCCTAAAAAATCGTACACGGCGCCTTTTGATCCCTGCGTGCGTGTTTCCCTCTTGGCTTCTTTTCAGCTTGCGGCCGTTTGATTCTATCTCGCGTTTCCATTATAGGACGTTTGCAGGGAAATGGGAAGGGGGGAGGGCAAATCCTGCCGCAAAACGCAACACCCCAGCTACTTGATTTCTGATCGGAACAGAGTATATAATTTATTTTTAAGAAAGCTTTGCGTAAGCAGAAAGGGGAGAGGCGCTTGGATTTGTCCGAGCTGACGGCCTATGCGGAGGAACGGTATCAGATCCGGGAACAGCGGAAATGGGAAGGAATTCCCGGCTTTTCCGTTCTAACCGATCCGAAAACAGGCAAGTGGGTAGCCCTCCTGATGCGCCAGTGGGATTCCGACAGCGGCACGGAAATCCAGAAGTGCGATCTTAAATGTGGCCAGCAGACGCTGTCTGAGCTGCCGGAGCCCTACCTTTCGGCTCCCTTCCGCATGACTGGACAGAAATGGGTGGGCATCTCCTTTGACAGCCGCACCGATCCGGATGTTGTCCTCCGCCTGTTTGACCGCGCGGTTTCCTCCGGGGAACAGCCCGGCTGCACCATTGTGCTGGATCATGCACCTGTGGAACAATTGTTTGTGTATGAGGATACGGCGCTGCCTCCCCCGGAAGTTCCGCTGCCGGACGAGGAAGAAATGCATATTCCCGCAAAAATAGTGGAGATGGCTCGCCTTTACCGGTATGAGGGGAACTCCTTTGTGCAGCGGTGCAGGAATTTTTTTCTGCAAGGCAAATTTATGGAAGACTATGAGGACGATGTGCCCTGGAATGGGACATACAAACGCTATTTTCCCACCTATCACGATTTGAATCTTCCGCAGCTGCGCGGGTATTTTACATGGCGCACCCATGTGCGGAGAGGGGAATTTCTGCCTATCCCTACATCTCTGGCCTATCTCTATGTGTATGAGCTGCTCAACGGGATTGGGGCATCGTCGCCGGGGGATGTTTTGCAGAAGCTGCGGAAATTTGAAACCGGGTTTCTCGATTCCAAAGTGGGCGATTCCAGAATGCGCGGCAACCTGCACCGGTGGATGCTGGAATATGCCGTGCTCCACCGTGTCCCGGCCGATCAGGTCCGGCGGTTTGTCAATCCCTCCGTCTTGAAGCGGGATGACGCGCTCTCCTCGCTCCGCAGCCCGGAAACAGCAAAGGATGAAGATGTTTTTTCGGCGCTTGCTGCTTTTTCCGGCGAGAAACTGGAGCAGTCGGCTGTCCTCAAAAAGGATGCGCAAAAGGGCAGGCATCTCTTTGCCGCCGTCTGGCGTGCGGCGCTGGCCCTGAGCAGGGAAAACGGCAAGGATCTCTTTGCCGCGTGTTTCGGAAAACAGCGGGAATTTCCCTGGTATCCCCTTGCAAACGCCGTGTATTGGGAAGAATATCCGCATGCGGATGAGGAGTATGAGCTGGATGCTTGCCGAAGCTACCGCTGCTGCGGCGGCGTGTGGAAGGAAGCGCGCTATGAGCGTCTCTATTTTCGTCTGGAAAAGCTGCATGCATTGCTGCACGAGGCGGATCGCAGGCTGCGAAAGTTTTTGAGAACCGGCCATTACCTGCATGAAAAGCCAGAGGAAGCCTGGGCGGCTCCTTATGTGGAGGCGGCTCTGGAAGCGGAGCGCCGGGCCGAGTGGGAGGCCGCCAAACCGAAGATCTCGATCGATCTTTCCCATCTCGACCAGATCAGGAGGGATTCCCTGCACACCAGGGACAGTCTTCTGACGGAGGAAGAGAGGGGAGAAACGGAGATAGATGCGGTGCGGGAGCCTGCGGAGGTGCCGGCGATGCTGGAAGAAGCCATGGCCGAAACGGTGCCGGAACCGGCGGAGGAACCGCAAACCGGGAATGCGGTTCCCGGTTTGGATGACGTGCACGTGCAAATTCTGCGTGCTTTGCTGTGCGGTGAATCCGTGAAACCGTATCTCGAGAAAGGCCGGCTGATGGCTTCCGTTGTGGCCGACACGATCAACGAATGGTCCTTTGACGAGATAGGGGACGCGATTCTGGAATGTGACGGCAGCTCCCTGTCGCTGGTGGAGGAGTACAGGGAAGATGTGCTGGAGAGACTGGGAGGACAGAGAAGATGAACGAAGACCGGAAAAAAGTACCGAAACGGATTGCGCAGACGATCCTAAACTCTCTCAAGGGCGGTGTGGTGCCGCGGATTGGCCTGCCCTATATCACCGTGGGGCGCAAAAACGAGATCGAAGCGCTGTTGCACGATGTGGACATCATTGCAGAAGGCGGCGCTTCCTTCCGCTTTATTGTGGGCCGGTATGGTTCCGGCAAGAGCTTTCTGCTCCAGACAATCCGCAATTATGTGATGGATCGGGGCTTCATTGTGGCGGACGCGGATCTCTCCCCGGAACGGCGGCTGCAGGGCACAAGGGGCCAGGGCTTTGCCACATACCGCGAGCTCATCGGCAATCTCTCCACGAAAACAAAGCCTGAGGGCGGCGCTCTGACGCTCGTACTCGATCGGTGGATCAGCGGCGTGCAGGCGGAAGCTGTGCAGGAAACCGGGCTGCAGCCCGGAGATCCGGCGCTCACGAAGGTGGTGGATCAGAAGATTTATGCCGTGACTTCCGCCGTGAGTGAGCTGGTGCACGGGTTTGAATTTGCCCGGCTTCTCTCAATCTATTATCATGCTTATGTGGACGGTGAGGATGAGACGAAGGCCAGGGTGGCGAGATGGTTTCGCGGGGAATACGCGCTCAAACGGGAAGCCAGGGAAGAGCTGGGCGTCAATATCCTGATCACGGACGACAACTGGTATGAATATCTGAAGCTCTTCGCCGTGTTTTTCCGGTTGGCCGGGTATGCGGGCATGATGCTCTTCATCGATGAGCTCGTGAATCTCTATAAGATTCCGAACGCCATCACCAGGCAATACAATTATGAAAAGCTGCTGACCATGTACAACGATACGCTGCAGGGAAAGGCGCGGTATCTCGGCATCATCATGGGCGCCACGCCGCAGGCTGTGGAGGACAAGCGGCGCGGCGTCTACAGCTATGAGGCGCTTCGTTCCCGCCTGGCGGAGGGCAAGTTTTCGAGGCCGGGTGCGCGGGATCTGCTGGCTCCTGTCATTCGCCTCGAACCATTGACGCCGGAGGAGATGATGGTGCTCTGCGAAAAGCTCTGCGCCATGCACGCCGATCTCTATGGCTATGAGCGGAACCTCAGCACGGAAGAGTTGGCCGATTTCATCAAGCTGGAATATGGCCGCATCGGCGCCGATCAAAACCTTACCCCGCGCGAGGTCATTCGGGATTTCATCGAGCTGCTGGACCTGCTCTATCAGAACCCTTTGCTGCGGATGGAGGAGCTGATACAGTCAGACGACTTCACCTTTGCCAGGTCGGAGGCTGTTTCCGATGAAGCAGACAAAACTTATGCGGAGTTTACAATATGAATGTGTTCGGAAGATACGCCCCGTTTATTCAGGATTTCATTTACCGGTCCGGCTGGAAAACGCTGCGCGGCGTGCAGAATGCGGCAGGCGAAGCGATTTTCGGGTCACAGGACAACGTGCTTCTGACGGCTTCGACCGCGTCCGGAAAAACGGAGGCGGCCTTTTTCCCGATTCTCACCCTGCTCGATGAAGACCCGCCTGCCAGCGTGGGTGTGCTGTACATTGCCCCGCTGAAAGCGCTGATCAACGATCAGTTCGGCCGTCTCACCGAGCTGTGCGAGGAAGCGGGGATCCCTGTGACCCGCTGGCACGGCGATGTGCCCCAGACACAGAAGCGGAAGCTGCTGCGCAAGCCCTCCGGCGTGCTGCAGATCACGCCTGAGTCACTGGAGTCGCTGCTGATCAACAAGCACATGGAGATCCCTTCTCTGTTCGGGGATCTGCGTTTCATCGTGATCGACGAGATTCACTCCCTGCTTCGCGGCGACCGCGGCATGCAGACATTTTGCCTCATTGAGCGGCTGTGCCGGACGGCCGGCTGCAGTCCCCGCCGGATCGGCCTTTCCGCTACCATTGGCAATCCGGAGGCCGCAGGGCGTTTTCTCGCCGCGGGCAGCGGGCACGGCACGGTGATCCCCCGGTTTGACGGCGGCCGCGAGGTCTGGCGTCTTTCCATGGAGCATTTCTTCAACACCGCGCCGCAGGCCGATGAAGGGAAGAAAGCTGTGCCGGAGACACCTGTTCCGGAGCAGCCCACAGACACCGCCCCGAAGGCCGCCGATCCCGGGGTGGGCTATATTTTTGAGCATACGCGGGGGAAGAAGTGCCTGATCTTCACCAATTCCCGCGAGGAATGCGAGGCGGTTTGCCAGAGCCTGCGGCAGTATTGCGAGGCCAACCATGAGCCGGACCGCTTCCTGATCCACCACGGGAACCTTTCCGCCTCTTACCGGGAAAGTGCGGAGGAGGAGATGAAAGACGATGATTCTCTCCTTTCCGTCTGCGCCACCGCCACATTGGAACTGGGCATCGACATCGGCAGGCTGGAGCGTGCCTTCCAAATCGACGCGCCGTTCACCGTGTCCGGCTTCCTGCAGCGCATGGGCCGCACAGGAAGACGGGGCGATCCGTCTGAAATGTGGTTTGTCATGCGCGAGGATCACCCGGAGCCGCGCGCCATGCTGCCGGATATGATTCCCTGGTATCTGATCCAGGGCATTGCGCTCGTGCAGCTGTATCTGGAGGAGCGGTTTGTGGAGCCGCCCAAGACCGATCGCCTTCCTTACAGCCTGTTGTATCACCAGACGATGAGTACGCTGGCCTCCTGCGGGGAAATGACCCCGGCAGAGCTTGCCTCGCGCGTGCTGACGCTCTCGTGCTTCCGCCGGATTTCACAGGAAGATTACCGGGTTTTGCTTCGTCACCTGCTCGAGCTGGATCACATCAACCGCACGGAAAACGGAGGCCTGATTGTCGGCCTGACCGGGGAGCGCATCGTCAATAACTATAAATTCTACGCCGTGTTTCAGGAAAACGTGGAGTACGCGGTGCGCGCCGGTTCCGAAGAACTCGGCACCATCGTGAAGCCGCCGCCGGTGGGGGATAAGATCGCCATCGCCGGCCGCGTCTGGGTGGTGGAGGAAGTGGACCACAAGAGGCGTGAGGTTTACTGCACGCTCGTGAAAGGCAATATTCCTGCCTATTTCGGCGATGTGGCGGGCGATATTCACACTCGTATTCTGGAACGCATGTACCGCGTGCTGCAGGAACAGAAGATGTATCCGTATCTCATGCGCCACGCCGTCTGCCGCCTTGAGGAAGCGCGCGAAACGTTCCGAAAATCAGGCATGGAACACCGCCCGCTGGTTCATCTCGGCGGAAATATGTGGGCGCTGTTTCCCTGGCTTGGCAGCTATTCGTTCCTTGCGCTGGAGCGTTTTCTGAAGATTCGCTGCGCCAGGCGTCTGGAATTGAAAGGCATGAACCCCTCCCGGCCGTATTACCTGCAGTTTACCATGAAGGCAGGGGAGGAGGACTTTTACCGCATTGCAGCGGAAGAAGCCGCAAAGGAGTTTGATCCGCTGGAGCTGGTCTATCCGAAGGAAGTTCCCGTCTTTGAAAAGTATGATGAGTATGTACCGGAAGAGCTTGTGCGAAAAGGCTTCTCCCGGGGTGTGCTGGATGTGGACGGCATGAAGCAGCGCGTCATTGGTTGGGCGAACTCTGCCCGGCCGTTTCGCAATTTTTGAACCAACCCTTAAGCCGGATTCTTCCTGACAGGGAAGAGAGACCGGAAAGTGTGAAAAGGCTGGCCTCCTCCTTGCGAAAACAATGAGAAAATGGCAGCGCACGAATGATGTGAAGTTTGGCAGCCGTTGCCTGCCGCAATGACGCAGTGCCATGCGGAAATGCCTTCAGACACAATTGCTTTGGCTTTCCGGTTGCTTCATTGCTGCAAAGCGGTGCGGAAATGAAGAATTGAATGAAAACGTTGTCAAATTGTGATCTTTGTTTGTTGAAAAATGGGTTTGACAGATTTTGCGAACAGGACTATAGTATAGACAACAAAAACAACAAGGAAATGCGATAACACAGGACAAGTTTCCGGGTCCCCTGCAGAACAGAGAGCCGCGACATGGTGAGAGGCGGTACTGTAAGAGCCCGCGGAATATCCCCTGCCAGCAAGTGAGGAGAATCCGGTGCGCCGGCAGTAACTTCACTCGGTTTGCCTCCGTTACACGGCAGCGCGATTGATGGATTGCGCAGGAGCGGTTTCCCCGGAAGGGGAAGCAAGCGAAGTGGTACCGCGGAGATTGGTTCATTCTTTTGTCACTGACCTTCGTCTTCGAGAGAGCGTGAAAACGCTCCCGAGGGCGAAGGTTTTTTATTTTTTCATGAGGAGAGGTTTTTATGAACACCCTGGTCATCGTCTTGATTGCAGCGGTCTGTCTCATTCTGGCCTATGCCCTTTACGGGCGTTGGATTGCCAAAAAATGGGGCATTGATCCCGCCGCCAAAACGCCTGCCGTTCTGAAAAACGACGGCAAAGATTATGTTCCGACAAACGGTTGGACTGTGTTCAGTCACCAGTTCAGCTCCATTGCGGGCGCAGGCCCTGTCACCGGCGCCATTCAGGCAGCCGCTTTCGGCTGGCTGCCGGTGCTGCTGTGGCTGCTGCTGGGCGGCATTTTCTTCGGTGCCGTCACAGACTTCGGTGCGCTGTATGCCAGCGTGAAGAACGAAGGCAAGTCCATGGGCCTCATCATTGAAAAATACATTGGCCGCTTCGGCCGCAAGCTGTTCCTGCTGTTCTGCTGGCTGTTTACGCTTCTTGTCATCGCAGCCTTTGCCGATATGGTTGCCGGTACTTTCAATGCTTTCTCCTCGGCGGATCCCACCGTCCTGGCAGATACTGCGGCCTCCAACGGCGCTGCCGGCACAATCTCCCTGCTGTTTGTTCTGTTCGCCGTGTTCTTTGGCCTGATCCAGCGCAAGTGGAATCTTTCCGGCTGGAAGGAAGTTGTGGTTGGCCTTGTGTTCACGGTTGCGGCGCTTGCCCTCGGCATGTGCTTGCCGATCACGGCTTCCAAAGATGCCTGGAACATCATCACCTTCATCTACATTGCGTTTGCCGCCGTGCTTCCCATGTGGCTGCTCAAGCAGCCACGTGACTACATGACCACGTTCATGTTTGTGGGCATGATCATTGCGGCCGTCATTGGCCTTGTGGTGGCGCATCCTTCCATGAATCTGCCGGTCTACACCGGTTTTCACAACGATCAGCTCGGCGATCTGTTCCCGATTCTGTTTGTCACGGTTGCCTGCGGTGCTGTTTCCGGTTTCCACAGCCTTGTTTCCAGCGGCACTTCCTCCAAAACAATTGCCAATGAAAAGGATATGCTCAAAGTAGGCTACGGCGCCATGGTGCTTGAAAGCCTGCTGGCTGTAATTGCGCTGTGCGTGGCGGGTGCTTCCGCTGCGCAGGACGGCACGGCAGCCGCTGGCACGCCGTTCCAGGTGTTCAGCCACGGTGTGGCCGGTTTCCTTGAGATGTTCGGTATTCCGGTGTATGTGGCGCAGTGCTTTATGACGATGTGCGTCTCCGCGCTGGCTCTAACCAGCCTTGACGCAGTGGCGCGCATTGGCCGCATGAGCTTCCAGGAATTCTTCTCCGTGGACGATCTCAAGAATGCTCCCCTGTGGCGCCGTATGGTTTGCAACACCTATTTTGCCACCGCTGTCACCCTTGTCTGTGGCTTTATCCTCACGAAGATCGGCTATTCCAACATCTGGCCGCTGTTTGGTTCTGCCAATCAGCTGCTGAGCGCGCTGGTGCTCATCACGCTGTGCGTGTTCATGAAAGTGACAAAGCGCAGCAACAAGATGCTGTTCCCGCCCCTTGTCATCATGCTGTGCGTCACCTTCACTGCGCTTGTGGAGCGCCTCATCGCCATGGGCAAGGCTGTGCAGGCCGGCAGTGCTACCTTCATGGTGGAAGGCCTGCAGATCATCCTGGCTATCCTGCTTCTGGCACTCGGCGTAACGATTGTGGTGAATTCGCTCAAAGCGTATTTCACCTCCAGGAAAGGGATTAACAAGGATTCTTCCGCAGGAGTGAATGCCGAAAAGGCTGTTAGCCAGAAGTAAAACCATTCCTTTTTGCAGCGTAAGCTTTCAATTTTCAAAGGCACACTGCCTGTGCGGTTCAGGCGGCGTGCCTTTTTGTGTTTTTTCGCCACAGCCGGTGGGGATCAGTAAAACGTTAAACACGCAGCAAATTTTACAGAAAAAAGACTTGACGATTTCAGCCATTTGTCTATAATGAAGATAAATTATGCGCGTGGATTTCTCTCTTTTCAAGGGGAAAAGGCAGGAACCTGCGCATGGCAGACATCTGCAAAAAAAGCTGGTGTCAATATGGGAGGAATTGTCATGGCAAAAAAAACAAAACTCACCCTTCACCCGAAATATGCGATCGGGGAAATCTCGCCCAGACTATATGGCGCGTTCATGGAGCCGATCGGCACCATCGTCAACGGCAGCATGTACAACCCCAAGCATCCCACAGCGGACAAGCAGGGTTTCCGCCGCGATTTCATGGACGCACTGCGGGAAGCCGGGCTGCCGGCCCTTCGACTGCCCGGCGGCAACTTTGTGTCCGGCTGGGAGTGGAAGGATTCCATCGGCCCGGTGGAGCAGCGCAAGGCGCATCTGGATCTGGCCTGGTTTCAGTATATTCCAAATGACGTGGGACACGACGAATACCTGCAGTGGGCGGAAAAGATTGCGACGGAGCCCATGTACACGATCAACCTGGGCACGGGCACGCTGCAGGACGCCATCCATATCGCAGAATACACAAACCATCCGGGAGGAACCTACTGGTCTGATCTGCGCCGCCGATACGGCAGGGAGGAACCGTATCAGGTGAAAACCTGGTATCTCGGCAATGAAATGGACGGCCCCTGGCAGATCGGTTCCTGGGAAAAGGATCCCAAGGGATACGGCGTGATGGCGAATGAGGTGTCCAAAGCGATGAAATGGGTGGACGGCCGCATTGAAACAGCGGTGTGCGCTTCCTCCTCGCCGTTCCTTGCTCACTACCCACAGTGGGATCTGGAAGTGCTGCAGGAGTGCTACAATTCGGTTGACTTTGTCTCCATGCACCACTATCACAGCGCGGCTCCCGGCAACTATGCGCAGCTGCTCGGCGGTTCCGCTTATATTGAGGATTACATCAACACGGAAGCCGCGCTCTGCGATTTTGTGCAGGCTAAAATGCGTTCCCCGCGGAAACTGATGCTCTCCTTCGATGAGTACGGCACCATGATGCGGCCGCTCGAGGGCATTCGTCATCCCGGCTGGGGACCGTATAATCTCTATCACACGCACTATGCGTTCCGTCCCGATCGGTCTTATGTCCGCCACGATCCCGACAACATGGAACAGCGGGAATTTCCTATTGGCGACATGGCGGACGCACTCGGCAGCGCAAGCGTGCTTCTGGCCTTCCTGCGCCATGCCGATCGGGTCAAGATCGGCTGCATGACGCGCGGCCTGGCTGCCCTTTGCAGAACGGATCGGGAGCATGTGTGGCGCAGCGCTTCCTATTACCCATTCCATCAGCTCATGGAATATGGCCGCGGCTGTTCCATGCAGGTTGTTGTCGAAGGCGAGACGTTTGATCTGCCTGCCTACGCAGTGGACGACACCTCCCAGTATCCCGAGAAGGAGGGCTTGCCTTTCGTCGATGCTGCCGCCGCCTACGACGAGGAGAACGGTACCCTGGCTGTTTTCGCCATCAACCGGGATTGGGAGAACGACACGGAGGTGGAGCTCGATTGTTCCGCTTTCACCGGCTTCCGTTTTGTGGAGGCGATTCAGCTTTACAGCGATGATTTGGATGCCCAAAACACCTTTGAGGCGCCGGACCGCATTCAGCCTTCCGTCAACGATTCTGCCAGGGAGGAGGACGGCGTTGTTGGCGCAACGCTGAAACGCCTTTCCTGGAATGTGTTCCGCTTCGAAAAAGCGAAGAACGAAGCAGTCTGATTCTTTGTCTGATTGTGTTCCCTGCGGTGCGGGCCGTGCGGCGGGCAGCCGCACCGGTCCGCGCCGCTTTTTTGATCGATCCCCCTTTTTTCCTCTTGACAATCGATTATAGTGTATATATACTAT
>ERZ1090869.1323-NODE-1324-length-11315-cov-56.866341_pt1 | contig 11315 bp, 11 predicted proteins | sample MGYA00478474_ERZ1090869 | MGnify/ENA primary metagenome ERZ1090869 (study PRJEB33644, sample SAMEA5815748) | chicken gut metagenome | biome: Chicken; feature: Gastrointestinal Tract; material: Caecum | place: Ireland | collected 2019-01-01 | study: A study of... | reverse complement strand
TTGCAGGTTTTGTCCCGCTTGAAGTTTATATGCGACAACGTGTCGCTGCACGGTGGAACTCGTCGATGTAGTATCGGGTGGCCTTGTGCGCTGTCCGGTTGATCGTAACACGGTTCCATACCTGATCCTGAATAATAAGCATTCCCAGCTTCTTCAACTGTTTACCCAGTTCCTTGATGTCGTAGCAGACGATTCGGTTGTCCAGTTTTACATTGGTCTGGTGGTTGAACACCTTCAGCGAACCGTTGACGTAGATCTCCAATGCCGTGGCAATCCGCTGCGCCTGAGGTTCCTTCTGGCTGCGCAGGCAGTCATACAGATCGCCCAAAATCGGCATATTCTCCGGCACCGGGTTTTCAAAGTATTTCTGGTAGACCAACGGAAGGCAGCGGTCAATGACCGATTTTTCCTCTGCCTCAATGCCGTTACGCGAACCCATAATCAACTCGCACAGAGACAGGATAAAATCGGACTTCACGCCTAGCGGATTATCATCGTCCGAATAGTCCATGTTAATGTCCATCGGGTTGATGTAGTCGTGGCTGGTGGCAGAAATGTGGATGACCTGGCCGCCCAAGGCATGAACCAGCGGGAAATATTCCCCTTCCGGGTCCCCGATAATAATATCGTCCTGGGTGACAAAGAACGCATTGGTGATCTCGCGCTTGGCCGCAAAGGATTTGCCCGAACCAGGTGTGCCGAGAATCAGGCCGTTGGGGTTTTTCAGCTTTTTGCGATCTACCATAATCATGTTATTGGACAGAGCGTTGAGACCGTAGTAGAGCGATTCACCGCCCATGAACAGTTCCTGCGTTGTGAACGGCACAAAAATGGCCGCTGCAGTCGTGGTCAGCGCCCGTTTGATCGGAACGTGATTGACACCCAGCGGCAGGCTGCTCATCAGACCATCTTCCTGCATATAGTCCAGCCGGCGTAGCGCACAGTTGTATTTCTGCGCGATGCCAGCAACCTGAAAAACGGCGTTGTCCAATTCCTGCCGGTTCTTTGCCGTGTTCAGGAACATCACTGTTACCAGGAACATCCGCTCATTCCGGGACTGAAGATCGTCCAGCAATCGCTTGGCGTCGCCGCCGTAAGTGGCCAGGTCGGACGGAATTATGTCCATATCGTACCCGGAACGGACAGCTTTTTTCTGCTCCTCGATCTTCATCCGGTTGATGTCGGTCACCTTGCCCTTAATCAGCTTGATGGCTTTCAGCTGGTCTAGGGATTGGATATGAAGGGTGACAATCAGATTCTTGTCAATGTCCAGAAACTCTGCCAACATTTTGTCGGTCAACTCCGGTGCCAGGATCTGAAGGTAAGATACCGCGCCGTAGGTGTCCCCCATCATGAAATCCTTGCCGGATTTGAACAGGAAACTGGTCGGCGCGACATAATCCTTCGTCCCAAGGCCGGTTTTCAGTATCTGGTCATAGGTGAAGTTGAACGGCTGTTCGCTGTCCTGGTTCAGCGTCTCATAGAGCAGTTTTAACCGCTCCACCCCGTTCAAGGGATACGCGGTAACACCCAGTACCTTGAAATTGTTGAGAATATCCATCTCAATCCGTTCCAGTTTCGGCCTTGCCTGGGCCAGGCTGTCCGCTTCAATCGAGAACGTGATATACTTGGACTTGAGCAAACCGTTGTTTCCTTTTGCCAACTGGTTATGCAGCATCTGGGCATATTCCATACGCACATCATCGAACACATCGTTCTGTGGGTCGATATGGATAACCTTTTCATATTCCTTCATGCTGCTTTTCTGGTTGATGAAGGAGAGCTGAACGTGAATGCTGCTATCAAAGTAGTTGAGGAAATCGCACCAGTTTTCAAAGATAGCGCTTTTGTCCTCGTTCTGCGCCAACTGGTAGTTGATGTCGTAAAACCGGATGGTCTTGGAATAGACGTGATCGGCAACCCGGCAGATGCCATCCTTGCCCATCTCCTTATAGGCGATGGTATCCTGGACAGAAATCCGCTTCGCCTTGCCCTTCGGCTGATGCTGTGCGGATTTTTTCTTTACCGGTGCTGTTTTACCGGCGCGGGATTTTTGCTTTTTTACCACAACGCTGACCTCCTTTCTTGGGCGGCTTTTTCCCTACAGCCAGGGACTGGTATACCGCGTCCTCGTACAGGTTGACCGTCTCATAGCGACGAACAACCGGACGCTGGAACCGCACCCGAATGAAGTTCTGCAGAATCGTTTCCAGGTGCATCCCATCTTTCTCATACATGGCAAACAGGAACTCCGGCAGCATGAGAAGCACCATGCCGGTGGCGGCCCCGCTTGTTCCGATGGCGTCCCGCGTCAAGAAATAAAATGGAAATCCCACGGCGGCACCAACAACGATGCAGACAATCTGGCGCAACGTCAGGTTAAAAGCCACTTTGTTCTTCACCCTTGTCAGGTCTTTGGGGACGGTTACATAAGCCATATTAGATTTGGGTAACAGGAGACGTAGATGCCCGGGAATAGCCTGTCCCTGTAGCCCGCTCCTTTCCTTGGATTTTCCCGGTTTAGTGCGTGTTGAAGATTTGCTTACTGAGCGATCCTGTTTTCAGGAGACTGAAACAGAGGATGATGGTATAGGCTGCAATACCAAACAAGGCCGAATGGATATTGCTCGTCAGTTGAATGGATGCAACCAGCGCTGCATAAATACCCACGCAGACCATCATCAAAAACGCCTGGAATGCCAGGGCGAACAGACCCCGGAAATAGTTCGTTCCCATCTGCCCCCATTCCCGATTGGACATGGTGGCGAACGGGATTGGTGCAACCGAAGTATACAGTAGGGTAAGAACCCAGCGCCTTGCCATATCGCTATGGCAGGTTTCCGAGAACTCCCCTCCGAACCGGACTTACACCTCTCGATGTATCCGGCTCTCCAGCTGTCAGTCTAATTTCCCAGCGTGTAACTTATCGTGACAGTCAATACAGAGTGCCATTGTCTTGCGCTTACGCCCGATCATGGCGATTTCCCATTGTTTTCTGCCGCTCAAGTCTTTGAGTTTTCGTACATGGTGTATTTCAATTGGTACATTCTCTGCACCGCACCACTCGCATTGACTCGCTTTCAGCCGCTTTATTAGGCTGTTGCGTCCGTAGTTCTCAAACACTCTTGCAATCACATCGGGATTGCCGCTTTCCACTTTGGTATCACGGCGAAACCCGTTGTTATAGAACAGCACCTTTCCAACCTTGCCGTTTTTCTTCGGATACTCCACAACAAAATCTTTCCCTTGACGGTACTTCTGAATAATTCTGCTGATTCGTGTCCGGTATTTTCCGGCAAAGGTCTTGAGCATACTGTATCTCATTACATAGTAGAAGTTGTTGAGGACGGACACATTGTTTGCGAGCCGGTAGTAGTTGTACAATCCACGGATTTCTGCGTTGTACTGGTTCAGGATTTCCAAATCATCCAGGTGCAACAGGCGGGTGCGCCGGACAGGTTCCCAAACCTCTTTATTTCCGTTCTGTTTGTCGTGTTTAATCTTGAGGGCATGATAGGAGAGCAGCCGCTTGACCCACTTGTCGTGGGGGACATAGAGCATGACTTTTCCGTTGTTTACTCGTCTGGTGGCCCCGGTTTTGGTCTTTTTGTTACACTCACCTTTGGCGATTGTGACCTCATACCCCAGGAACTTAGCAAAATCATGCCCGTGGGTAATCAGTGTTTTTTCCTCGGACATTTCCAGATGAAGATTTTCCCGGATGAAGCGCCCCACATCCTGTTTGACCTGTTCCGCGTCCGCTTTTCTGCCAATTACTCCAATCAGAAAATCATCGGCGTACCGAATATAGAAAACTCTTTTATAGCCTTCGTCCATTTGGTCGCTGTACGGTATTGACCGCAGACTGCGCCGCAGTTCTCTGATTTCGGCAAGTAAGCCCTCTTTTTCTTCCTCGCTCATTTTGGAGATGTTTCTTTTGAGCCTTTGCTCTTTTCCACGGCAGACATCCAATTTCTTCTTGAAGGCCGGATTGATTTTACGGCGCTCTCCGCAGTTGAATTTCTCTGCGTATTCCGCCATAAACTTATCCAGCTCGTTCAGATAAATGTTTGCAAGGATGGGGCTGATGATAGAGCCTTGCGGAGTACCGGAGTAAGTATTGTGGTAGTTCCAGTCCTCCATATATCCGGCTTTCAAAAACTTCCAGAGCAGACCAATAAAATGCTCGTCCGCAATCCGCTTGCGCAGAATGGCAATCAGCACATGGTGGTCTACATTGTCAAAACAGCCCTTTATGTCGCCCTCAACAAACCACTTTGTCCCTGTGAAATATTTCTGCACATATTTGAGCGCCGTATGGCAGCTTTTGTTTATGCGGAAGCCGTGGGAGTGGTCGCTGAAGGTTGGCTCGTAAATGCTCTCCAGTATGAGCCGCACCACCTCCTGTATCAGTTTGTCATCGAATGACGGTATTCCCAAGGGGCGCATCTTCCCGTTGGATTTCGGGATATAGGTTCTCCTTGCGGGGTTGGGCTGGTAGCTGAAATCCCGCATTTTTTCAATGAGGGCGTTGATTCTCGCCATTCCCATGCCGTCAATCGTCTTGCCGTCTGTTCCGGCTGTCATATTGCCTGGTTTCGCCTGTATCCGCTGGTATGCCAGCAGATAGAATTGTGGATTGTACAGATTGCGGTATAACCGCTCGTACTTGTAACTCTGGTTACACGCCTTGGATTTTAGGCTTTCCAACACATTTTCAGGACTTCTCATAATGCCTCACGCACCTTTCCTTTTTATGAGTTGGTTGACATCCTGCCTTCCTTCGCCATGTAGACGGCTTTCCCGTCCTCGGACTACTACGAAGGCTCCGTTGCCTTGCCGGATATTCAGCGTCATCTTTCTTGGGGTTTAATCCTTGAAATTTTTCACCTTGCGGCATTACGCATAGCCGGACGGTTCCGGCGTTCCGGTTTAGGCAATCTCCAGTTAGACACTTTGGGAAAAGCGTATTGTGATGTCGGAGTGGGTTTTCGTCCTTTTCCGCTTATTGCGGCTGGCTGTCATAAGTATCGTGCGGTTTGTGTATACCTGTCACATTCCGCTATGACATACGGCGAATACAACCATCCTGCGCCGCCGGGTCGAGTATCCCGCCTCGGACTGCCCTTAAAGCAGTTTAGCCTTGCTCCTCGTTCACAATGTTGCGTCTTGCCGCTCAGTCGTGGGTAGATGGTTTTCCCAACTTGCGATTTTTCCGATACGCTATTGTCCCCCTTGTGGTTTCCCTCCGGGGTAAACCGGCTGACGCTAAAGTGACGCTTTTTCAGCGTCTTTGATACTTTTCTTTACCGGCTTGCCAAAGCCGGATTCCCAAAATGCCCGCGCACCGCCTGCGGATTACAAGCGGCGCTTCTGGACGCGCGGTAAATCTCAATCATGCGCCCGTACATGATCACGGTGATAAGTACGGACATGATCTTCATACAGAAGCTGAGGATAAAGGTTTCCAGCATCAGCACAAACAACTCACCCAGTTCCATTGATTCCATCGTGGTGTTGATGGTAGCTGTGAGGGCAGAGATGTCAATGGTGGTCGTGCCGTCGATTGCGCCGGCGGCACTGTTGACCACGCTTTGTCCCACATCAAACACGGCCATCGTAATCGTCCATGTATTGGTGACCAGAAATACCGCAACCCACATCTTGAAGAAATACTTGAAGAACATCCAGGTATCTACGTCGTGTAGGTTGTTGCGCTCTGTCAGCATGGAGATCAGCTCATAGCACAGGACCATCGTTATGATGATCCCGGCTATGGGCACGATCACTGAATTGGATAGGCTGTGTACCATGTTGTAAATGCTGCTGTTCCACCCTTGCGGCGTCATTCCAACCTGAGAGGCAATTTCGCCGGTCTTTTCGTTCACATCGGTGAACATGGTGGTCAGATTGGAAGTCACCATTCCCGTCAGGAGATCTCGCATCCATTCTTCGATTGCATTGAAAATGCTATCGAACATGGACTTTCCCCCTTATCGCTTGGATTAGAACAGACTACCCAGAAGAGGAATCAGCTGGGTGCCGATGAGGATAACACCGCCGCCCGCCATGAGCTGCTTCATGCCCTGGCTCTTCGCGCCGGGGTTGTCATTGCCATAACCTTCCATGAGGTTGATAACGCCCCACACGCCGAGACCGGCACCGATGGCGACCACCAGGGTCTGGAGAATTGTGACAGCAGAAGAAAAGAATTCCATAATATTTTGTAATCGGAACATGGGAAAATAATTACATCTTCACTCGCCAGCCGGGCAAAACCAGAAATACCATTTCCGTTTGGGTAAAACAAACGGCCCCGTTCCGATTTCTCCTTTCTCAATTTTTGATAGTTGGTTTGGTTTTCTGGTCTGCCGGTGGCTGATACGGGGGAGCCCGCGCCGGATAGGTCTTGTTCATGGGATACCTCCTGGATAAAAAAAGACCGCCTGGTTGCAAACGGTCAGAAAGATAGAAGTACTGTTCAGTTGACGTAAAACTGGTTCAGGTTGCAGAATGCCGCTAGTTCCCGGTCAGGTTTCATGCAGCAGGGGCTGCCTGCAATCTTTTCATACCGCGAAGGTAGCAGCCCCGTCGATTGCAGATGTGCCACAATCTGCGCTTCGGAAGTGGAGCCAAGCATCCGTATCTTGCGCAGACCATCTTCATACTGGGAGAGGATGACCAGATCACGGATTTGACGAATGCCCGCCCGTTCCAGCGTACACAACACCTTATTGGTCAAATCCAGAGCGCCAACTTCCCGGCGATAGAGATGGGATTCACCTTCGATACCGTAGTGGTGGCAATAAAGGCGTTCCGCCTGTGCAGCCTGTTCCATGAGAGCTCTTGTCCTGGTTTCAAGACCAACCGCAACATAGAAAAGCAGCTCCTGTGCCTGGCATTTCTTTATCGCATGGCGGATGATTTGCCGGATGCGGTTCTGGTTCACCTGGTATTGGTCGGCCAACGCCTTCATGGAGATGCCTTCGCGGTAATATTTGTCCAAGACAAAGTGTTCCCGCTCGGTGAGCTGTGTCAGCAGATTGGCAAGCCCGCCCTGCTGATCTACATTGAGCGCGTCATAGTCAATCGCGGCACCGCAGATTTCATTCAGCCTGATCGTTTTCAGCAGATTTGCTGGATAGTGTTTTTTCATAGCAACTTTCCTCCTTCTCACTGCCGTTAACCGGCAGAATCCAAATCATCCTGGGTCACCTCCACATCGAACACTTCAAACTCATCCTCCACGCCCATCCGCAGCGTATGCTTCAAATACTGCTCCACATCAAAGGCGTTCTTCTTGTCATAGTCGGACAGTTCCTTGTAACGCTTGTGCTGGGTGATGTCGTACTTATTGCTCAAGAAAGGCCTGACACCGCGCAGCTGCAAAATGCATTTATTGCCGTCCATGACGGAAAGTTCATCCCGGCTCATGAGTTCCTTCCCGGTTTTTTGATAGTTCATGCCGTAAGACTGGCTCTGACCGCGAGTATCCGAGGTATTGAGCAGGTCAATCGTCTCCTTGCCTAGCGTCTCACTGATCTCCTTTAGGGTCGAGCTTTCTTTCCCGCCCAGAAAAAGCATGGTGTCGCAGTTGCCTGTGATGGTCTCTGCGGCGTCCTTGTAGATGGTCTTTAGCTGGCTCTGAGACTGCAAAATAATAGAAGCCGATATTTCACGGCTTCGGATGGTGGCAATCAATTTGTCAAATTTTGGAATCAGGCCGATATTGGCGAACTCATCGAGCAGAAGCCGTACATGGTACGGAAGCCTGCCCCCATGTTCGTCGTCCGCCTTATCGCACAGCAGGTTGAACAGCTGGGTGTACATGATCGCCGCGACAAAGTTGAAGGTATCGTCCGTATCGCTGATAATGACGAACATGGCGGTTCGCCGTTCACCCAGCATATCCAGTTCCAGTTCATCGTAGGCCATCAGATCGCGCAATTCCTGGATGTCGAATGGGGACAATCTGGCACCACAAGAAATCAGGATGGATTTCGCGGTCTTGCCGCCAGACCGATCATCCATGTCACCATATCGTTCACATCCTTTCCTGAAATTTGTGTCATCGTTTCTTTTGGCATAATCTTGATGCCAAAAGGACAACGGCACATGCATACGGCGGAACCGGCTGGTCGCCGGCTCCGCCGCATGGTATCTACTGTTGTCAGTAAATTAAAATTGTTCTCCTGTTTTCTTCCCAGACCCGTTCCTATCCCGATTTCCGCGATGTATTTTCCGGGCAAGACACGCAGAATGCATATTCAGTGCCAGGTATCTATCTGGGCAGGCTATTCAGTTGTCAAGGTACCGTGCAGGGCATGGAATCGAGCGCCATCCCCTTCATATCCCGGAGCTTTTCAGGGGTATTCGCAAGCTAGCAAAGCGCGCCAAAAGAAATTTTTCTGGAAAATTTTGTGGCTGCTTCTGCACCGGCAAATAAAAAAACCGCCTGCAAGGGATAAAATTCCACTTACAGGCGGCAAAACTATTGGCGGGATCAGGCTTTCTGTACCCCGTATTTTTCACAGAGATAGCTGGTCAGGCAGTCCTCGACCGTGCGCTCACCGGCGAAGGAACAGGTAACGGTAAACCCGTGATCCAGGTATCGGTAGGGATTCCCAATCTGGCTGAGATAGGATTTAACCCGCTCCTCATAGGACAAACTCTGATCGACCTGGATAGTGCTGATGTCCACCAGTTTTTCGGCGTTCGTATTTTTCACTTTGTTAGACATCATCCTCACCCCGCCTTCTGGTTCGGCAGTTATAGATACCACGTGGAATTCCAACTGCATTGATGCCTTCCTTCCGGCGTACACGATTGATGGCCTTCTTAATCATGTCGCTGACCGCCTGGGGAGTAATCGCAAATTCATCCGCAATATCCCGCGTGCCTCTCTGCTCGATGAAATAGAGGATCACCACACGCCGTTGCTTGTCCGTCATGTGGTTCAAAAATTTCTGAATCTGCGCCACTTCCTCCCGGTCAATCAGGTCGGTCAGGCCATCCCAGGTCAAATCCCCCATGCCGCTGAAATGGTCTGCGTACAATCCGTCCAGGGAAATCTGGTGATGTCGCTGCTTCCGTTCATAATTGGTGTTCAGGCGATCTTCCGCTTCAAGATACAGGCGAATGTACCACCGCTCATTCTCGAAAACATCCATTCCCACAGCATATTCATTCTCTGCCATTGCGGCATCGTATGTATAAACGCCACAGTCCTTGAGCCGAAAGACCGTTGCATCCCGGCCTCTGCGGCAAGCCACATAACCATTCTGATAGACTGTGATCTGCATATCCGACACCATTTCACGGACAAGAATCTTCGTTTCAGATTCCTCCAGTTGCTTGATAGTCGTCATCCTTGATTTGATGCGCGGTTCGTCCTCTACCATAGATTTCAAATTCTTTAATGTAAGCATGACGGGCCCTTCCTGCCTTGCGGCACGGGTGGCCTGGTGCTTACGTCAAAGAACAGCTAACGCAAAAATAGGCAGCAGGATAAATCTCAGGCGCACCCGTTTTTTTTAACGGGAGCCTAAGACTCCTCCTGCTGCCCTTACGTCAGCGATGTTTTCCTCTAGGTAAAGAGGATTTCAGCTTGATTTTGTAAACTAATTTTTCTAGTTTTTTGCCCCAAATGGGGCATTACCTCTGCATGGGAATCATCCCCTTTCATATCTCGGACTGTTTCTGCCGCTTTTACAAGCTGGTCATGTGAAAAATTTAAATCTCTTGTTATCCCAATTATAGCTGGGCTTACTTGGGAAATCTCTAAATGACAGGCATAACATCATTTCAAAGATGCATAGCAATTTCTTCGCAATTCATTACTCCATTTTTAAGATACATAATTCTATTTATACAATTTAAATGTTCGTGTATAATAATATAAAGGAGGGCTGTCCGATGACAAATTCTAAAAAGCATGAACAAATTCAAGCAATTAAAGAACGACTGAACGAAGCCGTTACCCGCTCAAAGCTCAATATAAATCAGCTAACTGATGCAATTAACGAAACCAATGATATTGAAGTAAACTACGGTACCGTCAATAATGTTCTGAACACCCGAAAGGATGCACTCGATCTGACCACAGTAATTGCTATCTGCCGGTATCTACACCTAGATACTGCTATGGTGCTATCCCGCCCAGGGACTAAAGATACAACTTATCAAAGCAATGGTAGCTTTCTTGATTCCGGTAATTTCACCGTACTTGATGATCCAAAATATTTTGGAAAATTTCATGGTTTTTTCTATTCGCCGAACCATAAAAGTCCTGAACTGATACGCTTTGAGCTGGAAATCGTCCAAAAGAACAATCAAACAACAGCTACGATGCATTACCACGGGCGGCCTACTTCCGTTGAAGGCAAACCTTACACAGACCCGCGCATCTTGTACGGAACTCCTTATGTTGATGCACGGCACTCGACAATCTTTTTATTGCTTACAAACGAAACTGGTGATTTCTATTTCTTGTATTTCAATTGGCAACACTTTCGCTCTCATGGACTGTATTTTCGCAGGGGAATTGCTTTAACTCCTTCATCACTTAGAGACAACCCTGTATTGTTTATGAATTTTGTTCTGTTTGCGCTGCCTGTAGATGACGCAGATATTCCATATATCTCTGGTCTATTAGCTGATGTATCCCCTTCGTTCTGTATCTCTCAAGAAAAAGTCAATCAGCTTCGCGCCAAAGAACCTTTGGTTGAAACTTTCTTCCAGGCATTTGGTTACATACTGGAACATGAGAAACAACCAATGTATACCATCAATGAAACACAACTTCTCAGCACATCTAATCCGCATATGGACGAAATGGATGTGATTAAAGCAATGCTCCTGCTAAAGGATGCTTCGCTCTCCCCAAAACGAATTGCATACGAAGATGTTGAGGCGTATGCTGCATTTAGCAAGAACTTCCTTCAAAAAGCCAAAAGGCGAGAAAAATAAAAAAGCCGGAACAGATAGAAAGCGAAAAATCAGAGTTTATGTCTGATCTTTCAAAATCTACCTGTTCCGGCTTATCTCATATCGCAGGGGAAACGCCCCCATCGGATAGCTCCTTCGAACAGAGTTTTATGATTGTCAATCGTGACCGCCTACAAGCAATTCACCGTATTCAGTGATGTGGCGATCTACCTTCTCCGTTTATTATGCAAAAATCGCCACCCCAGCCCCATCTGCACGCGATTTGAGCACCACTTTCACGCACTAAAGCCCCACCTGCGTTGTCTGAGTTGGCTAAGGTACAATAAGTTTCGCAAATTGAAAAGTAGTTAAAAAGAGACATGGTTTGC
>ERZ1090869.1320-NODE-1321-length-11341-cov-6.792841_pt1 | contig 11341 bp, 15 predicted proteins | sample MGYA00478474_ERZ1090869 | MGnify/ENA primary metagenome ERZ1090869 (study PRJEB33644, sample SAMEA5815748) | chicken gut metagenome | biome: Chicken; feature: Gastrointestinal Tract; material: Caecum | place: Ireland | collected 2019-01-01 | study: A study of... | reverse complement strand
ACGAGATCGCTCAGTGTCTCGTGGGCTCGGAGATGTGTATAAGAGACAGCTTTCTATACTTTTCGCCCAAAAAGGAGAAGCTAGCCTATGAAGGTAATCATTCATGACCTTGGCGATGCGATAACCTATGCATCGGAAAAATCGAGTGAGGATTCGGTTGTCCTGTATGCAAACAACCAGTATGCTTCCTGCCAGGGCTGTTTCAAGTGCTGGCTGAAGAACGCCGGTTTTTGCATCATGAAGGACTCCCTGCAGCACATCGGAGCGCTCGTTGGCCAGAGTGACCCGCTGATTATTGTCAGCCAGTGCTGTTACGGAGGATACAGCGGTCCTGTCAAAGCCATTTTGGATCGCGCAATTGGGGATTCCCTCCCGTTCTTTACTTGGCGAGGGGGGCAAACCCATCACATTAGCCGGTATCCGCGCCGGAAGCTAATACGTGTTTGCTTTTATGGGAAATGCACCGAATTTGAGCAGGAGACAGCCAAAGAGGTTGTAGAGCGCAACCGGCTGAATCTGGATTATGAGAAGGCGGAGGTGGTCTTCTTTGAGACTATTGAGCAGCTAAAGGAGGCCGGCTTATGAACCTTTTGATCTTGAATGCAAGTCCCAAGAAAAAAGGCGGCGCCTCTCGTTTCTTCTCAAGGTTATTCCGGCTGTTTCTTCCGGGCGTCCGAAAGAAAGTGGTATCCCTCAGCGGCCGGCGGGATTTCCAGCAGGTTCTGGAACTGTTTCTCGACATAGATGCGGTGTGCCTTTTCGTGCCTCTCTATGTAGATGGCCTTCCATCCCATGTGGTGGAATTCCTCAACCAGGCGGAAAGCTATTGCAAAAGCCATCCCTGCCAGTTCCGGTTGTATGCGCTTTCCAACAATGGCTTTGTCGAGGGAAAACAAAACCGTCCCGCGCTACATATGCTGCAGGCGTGGTGCGAAAGGGTAGGGATCCCTTGGGGCGGCGGAATCGGAGTCGGCGGCGGGGTGATGCTCCAGGTACTGGGAATCGTCTACCCCATCCTGATTGGGATCATCCTGCTTCAAACGGCGTTATCCTTTTTCAGTGCCGGTACCATTCCGGGTGGATTGTGGTGTTCCCTAGCCATCCAGATATGCACATGGCTTTTCCTCAACAGCGGCGTGTTGTTCTGTATGGCACGTCTTTCGTCGGCGGTTCGCAGAGGAAAACCGTTGGCCAACCAATTCACGCGAGTGATGATGCCCTCTTTTCTGTTCATCCCTATCGCGGACATATTTATGATTTTATCCTCTCTCTTTCAAGGCCGCTTCCTTTTCGCGCTTTTGAAACGGGACAAATGGTATAATAATTAGGAGAGTACTTATGGAACACATCATTGTCTACGGTAGTCAGTATGGGAGCACCCGCCGGTATGCGGAAAAACTGTCCGAGCAAACCGGCATTCCCGCAGTCAGTTACAAAGATGCGCCGGCTCTTTCGGACAAAGATATCATCGTTTATCTGGGCGGTCTGTATGCTGGTGGTGTTCTGGGCCTGGCGAAAACCCTGCGGGGCTTTTCCCTTCAGGACGGACAAAAACTAATCCTTGCTACCGTAGGGCTGGCCGACCCCAGCGAGCCGGAAAACCAGCACAATATCCGCACCTCCCTGCAAAGGCAGCTTCCCGCAGAACTGCTTGACCGGGCGAAGCTTTTTCATCTTCGCGGCGGGATCGATTATCAAAAGCTCTCTTTCGGACACCGGACAATGATGAAACTGTTATACCAATCCCTGCGAAGGACGCCGTTTGAAAAACAGACAGCGGAGAACCGGGCGTTTCTGGAAACCTATGGCAAGCAGGTGGATTTTACCGATTTCAGAGCCCTGGAACCGATTATTCAGGCAATACAGAGGGAGACAATATGAACAGAGCTGTTAAAAACATCTTGAAAATCCTTCTAATCGGCCTTGCCACTACCATCGTCCGCATCATTGGTCAGCTTTCCATCCCGGCCGGTGAGCAGACGGTCCTGGAACCCAGCATTTTTGCACAAAACGGCACTATGCCGCTGGCTTTTACTGTCTATGGGGTTTTCGCTTACTCCCTGATTGCCTCGCTGTTTTTGATTATCCGGAATCGGTTGAGTGGAAATCGGGTTTTGCAGGGGCTGAAATACGGCTTTTCTTGCTGCATCGTGTGGATCGTTTATCTTTTAGAGCCTTTGCCGCATGTAGCGGGCATTGATCGGATCACTTACCCGGTAGCCGACAGCTTGGCGCTGATCGTCATGGGCCTGCTGCTGGGATGGCTGTTTGGAAATCCTGCACGACAGGCAGATAAAGAGAAGTCGCCTTTCCCCATTCTTCCGGTGCTGGCTGTCACAGGAGGCTTCTTTGTCGGGCGGATGATACAATATCTCGTCTTTGGCATTTACTCTTCCTTTGATGAAAAACCGTTGGAAACGGTACTGTGGTGTCTTTTAACAGGTATCGCAATCTCCTGTGTGATGGCATGGCTGAATCTTTATATCCACAGCGAAAATCGGATCAAGCGGGCGCTTATCCTTGGCGGCCTGCTGTTTGGGGTGGATTTGCTCCTCTTCAACTTCTTTATGCCGCTGGTTTTTGACGCCGACATCCCCGACCTGCTCCTCCGCACCTTTATCGATATCGTGTCAGTAACGGTTGGATGTTTGGCGTTTCCAAATCAACGAAATACAAACCCAGCAGACTGAGAGTAAGAACAATGCAGAAAAAACGAAGTATTCGATTGGGAAAATGGCTATGGAAGGTTATGGCATCCTATGCGGTGTTTATCGCTGTCGGTCTGCTGCTCGCCCTTGTGCCGGCCAGCCAGATCGGAGGCGGATTTACAGTGTAAGTGCAACAGAAGAACAAAAAGAGTGACTCAGAAGGAGTCCCCTGCTAAAATGGTAGTTGCGACACAAACCAGAAGGAGGGGAACGCCCATGAGTCACTACCAACATCTTACCATAAGTGAACGAGAAAGTATATGGGAAAATAAACTGGCGGGAAAAAGCATGAGGGAAATCGCCAGACAGATCGGACGGTCTGTGTCCACCATCAGCCGGGAGCTGAAAAGGAATGGAATGAGGCAAGGATACCGGCCCTCTGAGGCACAAAAGAAATATGAGAGGCGCCGGAAGCACTGCCGGAGAAAAAAGCTCCTGAAAGAAGGAGATCTGAAAGACCTGGTGGTTCGCCTGCTGACAGAACAGTAGTGGTCCCCCGAGGAAATCTCGCAGCGAATCAAGCTGGAACGAGGGAAGAAACTGGTGAGCTATGCCACCATCTATCGGGCGTTGCGCAAGGGACTCATGGAGGCAAAAGGAACAAGGAAGAACCGCCATGGAAGATATCCCATGGAGAAGCATCTGAGGAGAAAAGGATGGCGAGGAAGCAGAAAAGGGCGAAAAGACCGGCATTTTGTTCACCAGACCATAGAGGAGAGGCCGGAGGAAGCCAACAATCGCAGCGAGATTGGGCACTGGGAAGGAGACCTGGTCTACAGCAGTTTTCATAAGCTTTATGTGGTGACATTGGTTGACCGGAAATCCCGCTTTCTGCTCACGGGGATTTCTTACAGCAGGAAAGCAGAAGAAGTGTCCGATGTGATTTGCCGTCTCCTGAAGAAGCTGCCGAAAAAGCATGTGCGTTCTCTCACACTGGACCGAGGCTCAGAATTTTCGGAACACGGTCGGATTACGAAAGCATTTCCTTCCCTGCAGATTTATTTTGCCCATCCCATGTCACCGTGGGAAAGAGGATCAAATGAGCACATCAACGGTCTGCTGCGGCAGTATGTTCCCAAAAACACGTATAAGGTTCCATTCTCTGCAGAGCGGTTGGCTGAGTTTACGGAAAAGCTGAATCATCGTCCTCGCAAATGCCTCAACTGGAACTCCCCTTCTGAAATCTTTTCTAATTTGGTGTTGCACTTGACTTGACAATCCGCTCAGTTGAAAAGTGCCATGTGGGTTTTTTCGCATCAATGACACGGTTCTCTATTTGGATTTGATCCACTCGTAGAGTTCTTTTCTCTTTTCTTCCAGTTCTTTTTTAATAAGCTCAATGTCAGAATCTAAAACAGGATGATTATATTTTTTGATCAATGCCTTTGTTTTCCCCGTAAATATCTTAAATTTTTTGCACCAGTCAAGAGTATATCGAAGCGTATAGGTGCTAGGCGTAAAAGTCCATCCTTCTCCAATTTCTTGAGGATCAATTTTTTTACATTGCCATTTATTAAATGCAACATAGATGGAAGGCGTAACCCCAAGAGGCAATAACTCCTTCTGGATATGTCCCCCGCAGCAGAATGTAGTGTGATATCCCTTTTTGTTCAGCAGCTTAATTGTTTCTGCAATTTCCACATCAATTTCCACTTTTGATGCATCACAATTACATTCTTCTTCCCAACATATAGGACAAAGCATAATATACTTGTTTTTCTTTTTCACTTTTTCTTTCCTTACTTACATCCGGTATTGTTCTTTTCGTTTGTCTTTAGCTTGTCTGACCCCGTGAGGGGACGGGTTGCGACCTGTGTTTTGATCGTCTTAATTTTACTCATTAAGTTTATGACCCCGTGAGGGGAACGGGCTGCGACTGAATGAAGTTAGAGCAAGAGAAGGAACCTTCAAAGTTTCTGTCCCCGTGAGGGGAACGGGTTGCGACCGTGTAGCTGCGATACTCGGTGAGCTCGAGCGTATGTTTCTGTCCCCGTGAGGGGAACGGGTTGCGACAGCAAAAGTGCACAACCTCGTATGGGAAAAAGCGGATGAATTCTCACAACCCGCACAGGTATTATACCATGCTGTGCGGGTTCTTTCAAGTTTTATCCGTTCCACATGTTTTTGAAATGCTTCAGGAACTTTCTTGTGGATAGGAGGTGAATTCAATGTATAAAACGGTGGTGGTCAAATATTCTCCCAAGGCCAAAGAAATGGCTGCCAGAATAGAAGATACAGCCAATAAAATGGAACAGGAAGGGTTTGAACTCGTTTCCTGCTCCATCATGCCATCTTCCAAGGGCATTCTGGTGTTCAAAAGAATGGAGGCAGACGAGTCAACTGAATAAAGCCTTAACAATGGCCATTTCCAGGAATACTGGGGATGGCCATTTTAAAACTCATACGAGCGTTCATGAATGTTACCTTATATAACTCCATTCGTCCCTATTCCCACTAACCATTGGCCCTCTCTGAATCAAATGGAACAACGTTTCCATAATAATTTTACTTGTTCAGTTTATCAACTATAGCTCAGTCATCACGATATCATTTTTTCAGTCGTTTCTTTAATTTCCAATAACGATAACCGAAAGATGCGATCGCCCATGTATAAACCACAAGCACTGTCGAAAATAGCACCAGTAGTATGGGTGCATCTGCATTTGAGCTCCGGAACTGCTCAAAGAGGTTTGGCAAAATCAACAGTATCAGGATAATAAGGATCGGTAAATACCGCCCCGCAAATACCCGTCGCATCATATCTAGTCTGGATTCATCGTCACAGAAAATTTCCTCTTCACCCTGCATTTTGGCCACTGGTTTGCGGAAATAGGTGTACCCGCCAAACTCCTGAAGGTATTCCCAGCCGCAGTCCTTGAACATCTGCACATATTCGTCTTTATGTTTCAGTCCCTCTTCGTTATAATCGAGCTGATAAACCACATCCTCAGGGGGACATTTTTCAAAGTGGTAAAATCCTGGCAGGTTTACTTTCGTAAATTTCCATCCTTCCTGGTGTCGTTTCCGAAGATACTGCTCTTCCTTTTCCCATTCCGCTATCGTGAAAATACGCAGCTCAGTTTTCTTCTCTTTCATGTCAGCGTACCTCCATCATGTTTCGGTACAATCTTTCGATTCGCTTCATTTCCAATGCCAGCACATCTTTACCCAAATCTGTTATGCGGTAAATTTTTCGTTTCTCTTCTTCCCGCACAAAACGGATCAGGCCATCCTTTTCCATCTTGGATAGACTGCCATACATCGTTCCGGGGCTGATTCGGATTTCGCCATCTGTCAGTTTCTCTACTTTTCGGATGATATTATAGCCATGGGATTCTTCCCGGAGGCAAAGCAGGATAAGAGACCACCTGCCGGATATGATCCTGATCCACAGCCAGCAGGCGGGCTTCTTCTTGAGTGGGGGTCGCCGGGGGGCAGCAGTCATATCGGGCCGAGGCGCCCTTCAAGATCAGAGAGAGCGCCTCCTCCGATCCATTTGGGGACTCCAGGGCGCGGTTGATGGCGTTGGTCAGACGGATCACTTCTCCAGAAGGCTGATAAGCCGCCGGGCCGGGAGCGCCATGCTCCGCCACTTGGCGGGCGACTTCTTCCAGCAGAGTCTCGTCCGGGATCGTGACCGCGGCGCCGCATCCTCCGCACTTGAGATACAGGGTGTCCGTCCTGCGGTTCTTTCCGCCCAGCCGGTGCAGGGAAGCGCCGCACTCCGCGCAGCGCAGGTTCTCTTTCAGGCGGAGCGCCGGACGCTCCGCCCTGGGCGCGTATCCCGCCGTCTTTCCCCGGATGTGCGACTGCGTCTCCCGGAACACACCGTCCTCCAGGATGGGTGGATAGCCGTCCCGGCCCGCATAGCGAGGATTCTCTAACAGACGCTTCACCTTGTGCTTGTTCCAGACGGGTGCTTCCCGGCAGAATGGGATCTCCTCCCCGTTGAGCGTGTCGGAGATCCTCTGATAGGACAGCCCGTCCAGATAGAGGGAGAACACCCTCCGCACGACCAGCGCCTCATCCTCCACGACGGTGATCTCTCCGTTTTGGATCTGATAGCCGTACAGTATCTTTCGATTGATCATCGTCTCACCTCCCGCAACTGCTCTGTCAGCTCCAAGCCGCCCCGCAGACGGAAGCGGACGCAGGTCTGGGATTCCACGACGATCCGCTCCACCAGGTCGTGGAACAGGCCCTCGTCAAATCCCTCCAGACGCTCCGGCCCGCACTGGATCAGGTCCGCTGTCCGCTGGAGGGCGTCGATGGCGTCATCAATGTCCTCGTTTTTCAGCAGCCTGCGCCGTTCCGCCCGCAGCTGGGCCAGCCGAGCGTTGATCTCGTTGAATTTGGCGGCGCAGGCGTCAGCATCCAGCAGCCCAGCGGCCTGGAGCTGGCTGATGCGATGGCTCTGTTCGCTGGCCTGGGCGATGGCCCGATTGACGGCCAGCATGGCGGGATCGTCCCGCTGGAGCGCGTCTCTGAGCTCCTCCAGCTGTTTCAGCGCCGGCTGGAGGACGATCCCGGCATTCTGCTTCAGCTTGTTGTACATCCCCGCAAAGGCGGCGTACAGAGCGGACTCCGGGATTCGGCCCATAGTGCATTTCGACGCGCCTTTATCGTGCTTGCGACAGACCCACACGACCAAGCCGCTTTTCCCCGCCCTTCGGGCAAAGGGCGTTCCGCATTGGCCACAGTATACTTTTCGTGACAGTGGGTATATTTGACGGGGAATTTTCTGCCGGTTGGATTTTTGGCGAAGCAATTCCTGTACTTTTTCAAAAGTTCCTTTTGTTATAATTGCCGGGTGTGTGTTCTCGATGTAGTATTGATCTGCTTCGCCATGATTCTGTCTTTGAGTAAAGGGGAAAGCAGTCATAAATGTCTTTTGGCAAAGGCTGTCTCCCATATATTTTTCATTGGTCAGGGTGTAAAGGACTGTCGTACATTGCCAGTACGGTTTTCCGTCTGTTGTGGAGACCCCCGTCTTGGTCATCTGCTCTGCGATCCACTCTAAGCTGTGGCCGCTGAGATAAGCGTTAAACATCCAACGTACCAGCTTGGCCTCATCGGAGATGACTTCCAGACGCTTTCCGTCTATCAAACGATATCCGAAGGGAGCTTTACAGGTAATGAACTCCCCCCGCTCCATCCTTCTCTGGTAACTCATCCGCTGGTTCTGGGAGATGGAGACGGACTCCTGCTGGGCCAGAGAACCGGAAACGCTCACCATCAGTTCGGTGGTGAGCGTTCCGGTGTCGATATTCTCTTTTTCAAACTGGACGGATACGCCCAGCCGGGACAGTTCCCGCAGGGACGCCAGGCAGTCTCGGGTGTTGCGGGCAAATCGGGATATGGATTTGACCAGCACCTTGTCGATCTTCCCCTTCCGGCAGTCCGTCAGCAGTCGGTTGAGATCCTCCCGCTTGTCCATCCGGGTGCCTGTGATACCCTCGTCAGCCGCTGTCAAGTAAGGACTAAATAAATTTGGCGCATTTCTGCGGTTTCGCTTCAAGAAGCCGCATCGACTGCTTCGATGCAGGCCAGCAGCTTTTCCAGCTCGTCACGCAGGGCAAGCTCGATTTCAATGCCGCCGTCCTTGTACACGGTCACACGCTTCACCACATCGTTTGCAACCTCCGCAGTCAGGTTTTCCAGCTCAGTATAGTTCCAGTTTTCTTTCATAGACCGTGATGGCATTATGTTTGCAATACTGGCAAATTCCCCAATCCATCTGCGCCTGCTTGCCGCTGGGCGTCTCATAGCGCCGTACCGCAGGCGCAGATTTCGCCGGCCGGTACGGGTGAACATATTCTTTCAGAATACTCATCCCGCCGTCATACCCCAGCGCCCGCAGCCGTTCCAGCAGTACCACGCAGTTGAAGACGCCTTGCTGCATCAAACTATCCAACTGTTCCTTGTAAGGATCCAATTTGGAGCCTTTCTTTATCCCCTTCAATCCATGAGGCTGCGCTGGCTGCGTCATGTATTTCCGGGCGGTGTTTTTGGATACCCCAATTTCCTGGCCAATTGCATATGCACTCTTGCCTTTTCCCGCTAAGTCTTTTATCATTAGTATCAGCCCACTCCTAATCATTCGGCCATCTCCCTTAAAAGTATTCCACACACTTTTAAGATAGCCGGTCTTTAGGCGTGGGTCAATTTTTGCCCGGCGTTTATGGTCTATTATACTCCGGCGGTAACAGACGCAGCCGAAGCCACGCCCGTCCCGATTTAATTCTGTCCAACTTGGTCAGAATTTCATTTATCCATAAACCGCATCCTGCACGAAGTAGCGAAATCTCTGCATCTGGCCTATGAGCCACGCCGCCAGCATCGGCAATCCCATAGGACTTATAAGGAACGCCATCACGAGAACAATAATGCCGTTGGTCACATTGTCAAGCAGGAGAATCGCCAGACCAAGGATACCGAAGACTGTGCCAAGGATACCAAAGACCCATGCGGACAATCGGAGCATCAGGGCAAGCATCCAGATGGTAATGGCAAGAACCGCAATCACAGGTGCAAATACTATCTTCAACATAAATTTCATCGAAAGTCCCTCCCTTTTTCTGCCACTATTCTACCGTATCGGGAGAAACCGAACAAGGATGTCACAGTCAGTCGATGGCAGCGAGCTTTTCAAGCACGGTATTCGTCGCTCTCCATATTTCATCAAGCATTCGCTTCATTTCCCGAAAATCATCCTCATAAACACGGTTCGTAGAATTTACCCTGCGGGCAATCTGATTAAAATTGTTGCTGATGCGACGGAGCTTGGAAATCATATCCCGAAGCTCGGGCAGCTCCAGTTTTACCACATATCCGTCAATAGCCATTTTGCGAAGATACGCCGCCATGTTCCTCGTGCCGGCCTGAGCCATGCGCTTATCTATCAATGCCCGTTCTTCTGGGGTCACACGGAATTTCACTTGGATGGGACGATTACGATTTGCCATTTACAGTTCTGCCTCCTTCACCTTGCCCGGAGACTTCTTCGGCAAATCTGCTTTCGTTTCCTTCAGCTTCTGGAGTACGGAGGGCTTTTTTTCTTTGATAAGTTCCTGTTCCTTTCTGACCTGATTGACGAACAGATTGATAAGGCCAGGGTGCGCCTTGGAGCAGGCATACTCATAGGTGCGATTGCCGCCACGGGCATCCCTATCCTCGGGCACAGGGATTGTCTTTGCCAAAGCCTTATTCTCTGCAGAGATACGTCCATCCCATTCTTTGTCCCGAACGGTATTGGCAAGAACAACGGCGACCCGCTCCATACCGAATCGGTTGATGACATCTTTCACGCAGGTGGTAGAATCATTTGATTCCACAGCACCGGCCTGTGCTCCTGCAGATACTTCTTCCTCATTCGTCCGTACTTGCCCAGGGGCTTCGTTTCGGTCTCGCTCAGAGCCAAATTGGGAAACAGGTAGTCCCCGTTCTGCGTGTACTCCAGGTTGTTCGCCATCCTTTACCATCCTTTCCGCCTGCCTTTGCAGGCTTGCTTCTCGCTCGTAGTTTTTAACGGTGACAGCGATTTGCCTTAAAATCTGCTCGCTGCTGTTAGAGACAGCCGAGCCGAGAACGGCAATCGTGTCACGGGTGTTAAAATCGAATACGCTCAGAAAATCTTCGTGCTCAAAGTAATCGCCAGGGTCCAGGCCGCAGCGGGACATGAGCGTGTATGTGGTGCTGACGGTGGCTGCGTTGCGGAATGCCACCTCCACGTTGAAATCATCATACTCCTCAAGGAAAGAATCTTCAAGGATGCCGAGGATGTCCCGTCTGTTGTCATTCCAGTATTCGGTCACGAGCTTGGAAGCAATCTGCTCCAGTTGGTTGGCAAGACCATTTTCACCGGATACACCGAAGCGGTTCTCCAAGGCTGTGGTAACAGCGTCCTGATGTTCCTCCCGGTATTCCCAAAGATTCAGGCGGCGGGAATTTTCCCTGCCGCCTGTGTCGGAAACATCAAAAACGTATTTCAGCCTTGGATTATCGCCGCTGGTATCAATCAAAGCAATCCCCTTGGTGCCACGGCGGACATAGCGCCCCATCCGCTTGTTCCAAAGGTCGTATCCTGTGCGGAGACAGGATGTTTTTCATCACTTGCGTGGTATAAGTAGTCCAAGAGGGAAAATGCCCTCATCTGTGCTTCGTTTTTCATAATATCTTTGTCCCCGATCCTGTCCTAAGCACGGTTCCCGGCCGCATACTCTCCCATGTTGATGTCCAGCACCTCTCTGGGCGGCTGGATCAGGGCGTCCTCATACTGGCACTTCCACTGGACATCCCGGCTCATCTGGCCATCCTCTACACCGTCCACCGTCTCCCCGTCCTCAATGGGGTTATTATGCTCCAGAATATAGGACGCCACATTGTAGGCGTGGTTTACCACCCAGTTGGGGTCCATATCGTGGAAGTGGTACTGGAGATCCGGCAGGAACAGGGTGCTCATGCCCACCGTGTCGATGAGCATATCCTCGGTATCTTGAATGGTGAAAAACCGGACATTGACGCCAAAGCGGATGAAGCGGTCCGGTCCCTCGATTCGATGGGAACGCCCATCCTCTGCCAGAAACAGCTTGCCGCAGTTCTGGAAGTAGAACGCCTCACAGGTGGGGTACAGC
>ERZ1090869.1319-NODE-1320-length-11343-cov-16.153172_pt1 | contig 11343 bp, 11 predicted proteins | sample MGYA00478474_ERZ1090869 | MGnify/ENA primary metagenome ERZ1090869 (study PRJEB33644, sample SAMEA5815748) | chicken gut metagenome | biome: Chicken; feature: Gastrointestinal Tract; material: Caecum | place: Ireland | collected 2019-01-01 | study: A study of... | reverse complement strand
GGCCATCCTTCAGCCTTTCCTCCGCTAATCTTTCACGGCAGAAGTTTTTCCGCAAATCCCACCGGTATATTCTCACAAGCTCGAATATACCACCTCCCTATTAAGGGATGCTATATTGCGGTTTGTCATTTCGACCAAGGGCGAAGCCCGCGTGGAGAAATCTCTGCCTTTTTCATGTCCCCCTTGTGTAAAGGGGGAATAAAAGGGGGATTGTGCCTTGTTTTGAGATTGCTCCGCTCGCTGTTGCTCGGTCGTAAGGAGCCATAGGCGACGGAATAGTTATTGTTCGCCGCAGGCGCAATGATGAGCAAATGCATATTCAAGGCATTTGCGGTGACCGAGCGCGGCGGTAATTTACCGCACGACGCGCGAGACGCCGGCTCCCCCAAGTCGCGAAGATTTTGCGGCGGCACCAGCCGCAAAATCTGTGAGTTTCTATATATACTGATAGAACACGTTGTACAGCGTTGTGTAGTACTGCCCGAGGTATGCCTTTGCGGTCTCGTCCGCGGTGTAGGCGGCTATGCGCTCGGCGGGGTCGGCGATAGACATGTAGTAGTTGCGCACTATCTGATACCTGTCGAGATAGGAGAGCGAATAATCCACTATATAGCCAACATCGCCGCCTTCCGCAGGGTCATCGTCGTCGTCCGCGGTGGGCACGTTGAGCGACATGTTGTATATAAGGTCGTCCCTTATAACGGCCACCTGCCGCGCGCACTCGTCGTCCAGCTCGTCGCACTTATCTTCGTACAGCCCCGAATTGAGCATGCCCGCCGAAATGAGTATGTTTTTATATGTCTGCTTGTCTGCGGCAAGCTGCACCTCCAGCTCGTCCTTCTGCTTCTGGGCGGTGCGCAGCAGCCTTGTCTGCACGGTGGAGAGGGCGAGCAGCTCCTCTTCGGAGAGGTCGATTATATCGAACTGCAAAATTTACCTCCTTTCGGCATAGTATGCCCTGAGGCCGTCAAGCCCCTGCGGGCACACAGCCCTGAACGCAAAGTTTTTGCCGCTCATTCCAACATATATGCGGCCGTTTACGTCTGTAAAGGTGCGCGTAAGCCCGTCGCACGTAACGGTAAGCTCTTCCGCCGTGCCGTCCACGTATATACTCTCAAGGAACTTTACCGTCCCCGAACCGAGATCGGACGGACTTTGCCAGCTGCATGCGGCATATCCGCGCACTATTTCGTACAGACTGCCGCCGGAAATGCAGAACGCCCTGCCCGCCGCGCACAGGCAGGCGGCCTCCGCCGCGATATAGCCCACTCCACCGTCTGCGCCCACGCAGGCGATAACGCCCTCGCCACCCAGAGTGCCGCAGGCAAAGTATGTGTTGCCCAGCGCCGCCGCGTCGCCCGAAGGCGAAAACCCCTCAAGCCCCTCCGCCGCAAAACTTTCAATTCGGCTGCCGTAGGTCTGCAACCCGTCGGCAGTAAAAAACAGCAGCCTGCCCGCGCATACGGCCGCAGTATCGCCGTATATGGCCGAAGTATCGGTATCCGTAACCTCCACGCGGAAGTCCTCCGCCTCGCCGTAAACGCGCAGCACACTCAGGCCGTATTGGCGCACGGCCACAAGCCTGTTGTTGTACGGAATAAGCGCAAGCACCTTGCCGCGGGCGGCGTTCAATCGCACATATCCCGCCTCGTTCAGTCCCTCTTCCCACCCGAAGGCGTCGCCGGGCTGCGACCAGCGCACGGTGCAGCCGTCCTGCGGATCTACGCCGAACACCCGGCTGTAGTGAAAGGCATGGGGTATGGCGGGCGGACAGGACGAAACCTGCGAAGAGCCGTCCTCCAGCCGCACGGCGCGCACGCCGTCCGAAACTATGGCATACGGCCCCTCGGTGCCCTCGCAGCTTACAAGGCGCGGGCATGTCGTAAAGCCGGTTGCAAACTGAATGAAGTTGTTGCGCGCGCCCGTGGAGCGGTACAGTGCGCCGCCCGAATACACATACAGGTCGCCCTCCGCCGAAAGCCACATCTTTTCCGCCGCGGCGGGCACGTTTAAAAGCTCTACCTTTTTTAGCCCGAACGAGGGGCGCACCCCGCCCGAAAGGCGCTCAAGCCCGAACAGCCTACCGCCCGAAAGCAGGTCAACATGCTGCGTTTTGCAGCGCGAAAAGGGCGTTGAACGCGGTATATATGCGGGTGTTTTGCGCGCATTCATATCCACGCCCTCGCACTTATGGGCCTCACCCTGCCGCGGGGGCGAAGGCGCTCCACCTCCTGCCGGTAGCGCTGTTCCCAGTTTTCGGCCTGCTCATAGGCGCCCTCTATAAGGCAGTATTCCGAGGCGGCGCCGTAGGCGATCATTCTTTCGCCCACGGGATAGCCGTCGTAATCGCTTTGGTCGGAGAGCGACTTTTTTGTCGGGCAGTAGGCATACCTTACCCTGACCGTGCCCTCCGCCGCAAGGTATTCGGGCCATATTTCGTGCTTTACCGGCCTGCCTCCCCTTGTCACCGAAAGTATCTTTACGGGCGTTTTGGCAAACACGGTGTAGTATATTCTGCCGCCCGTTGCTTTAAACTCCTCCTCCCGCTCCAGCGGGAAGAAGGCGCGGGCAAGCTCGTCCTCGGTGGCATTCACGCAGTGCAGCATGGCGCTTATGGCGTGTTCAAGCTCCTTTTCCCCCTCATATTCGCCCGAAGACAGCGCCTCGGCGGCATCGCGCCTGCCCGCAAGCGAAAGCGCGGCGATAACAATATCTTTGATAAGCAATACAAGCCTCCTTTGCCGTGCGCATGCATATGCGCACGGCAGTATAAATTATAAAAGTGACCATCCTTTGGCAGGCGGGGCCCGCCCCGCACGCTGTGCAGGGCGGGCGTTCAGTGCGTTGCTTTGCGCATATTATACGCTGAATCCGCTTATGCAGCCCTGCGCGCACGGCCTTTTGCAGATGAGTTCGGCATACTTTACAAGCGTTGCGCTGTATGCCGCCTTGCCGGGCACCTGCTTTAATATTTTGCCGTCTTCGTCCTCCAGCCACGACCAGTCGCACAGCTGTGCAAGGCAGAAATCGTTGGTGTTGAGCAGATACAACGTGCCGTCTGCGCAAAACCTGTCCGCAACCACGGGGATATCGTCGAACATTACGGCAGAATATCCGCCCGCAAGCACCGAGGTGTTGACCTGCATGCGCGATGCAGAGAGCAGTTCGGCTATCTTTGCCCTGGTCTTGTACGAACAGAGTATCATATTGGGGCGGCTGTTGAAATATTCTTCAAGGTAACCTATCTTTTCGGCTATGACAGCCTCGGTGAGCGACGTAACGGTGAACTGCGCGGGCGTAAGAAAACTTTCGCCCGAACGGCTGAGCCCGTAGATATCTTCGGTGCCGAACAGCGCCTTGAAGCCGGTTATCTCGCTGCCGTATGCCCCGCTGACGTACAGGTCTTTGCCTAAAAGCGTGGTTTCGGGCGCGCCGGCAAGCGTGATGGTGCCGGCAGAGTAGTTTACGGTGGCAACGGTAATGCCGTCGCCGTCCGCCACTATGCCGTCGGAATCGCGGATATCCACCTTCATCCCCTCATAAAACCTGCCCGCGTTGCTTACGGTAAGGTCGTCGCCGCTCGCCTTTGAAACGGTGCCCAGATACCCGTTGCCGTCACCGTGGAGCATGCGCGAAAAGTTTACTTTGGCGCTCTGGATAAGCCCCTCCATTTCGGCGTTTAAAAGGTTTACGAACGCGCCCTCGCTTGCGGCGGAAGCGCGCAGGGCCTTATCGGATATCTCTATGGTGCCGTATATGTTTTTAAGGGCAGAAGTAAGCGTTATATACCTGTTTTTGCCCGCGGCGGGAAGGTCGCCGTCCTCCGCGCCCGCCACCACGCGCGAATTGTCGCCCCTTACAACGGCCACTTTTACCTCCTTGCCGTAGACCTCGGCGGCGTTTTTTTCTATAGCCGCATAGAAGGGCGAAACAGAATCCAACTGCGCCGAAACGGCGTCCAGGTAATAGGTCTTAAGTGCCTTATCGGCATTTGCAACAGTTATCAATTTTTTCCTCCTCAAATTATATAAATTTTTAAATTGGTGCCGCAGTATGCCCCGTTCATTCGCATTTTTACGCATTAAATTATATATAATGAACGGGGCGCCGCATGCGGCAAAATTGCAGCGGCGGCCTCAGCTTTCGCTGAAGAACTGCGCCGCCAGCCTGCCCGCCTCCCTTATGCTTGCGGGCTTTGATTTAGGCGAGGGAACGGCTATGCCGCCCGCCACCATGGGCGCGCCTTTGCCCGCGCTGACCGCCTTTAAATAGTCGGCGATTATGGCGTTTTTCACCTCCTCGTCGCCGCAGGCAAGCTCGTACAGGCTGCGCGTATCCTGCGCCGCAGAGGGCGCGCCTTCGGGTTGCTTTGTTAAAGCCCCGGCGGCCTTGCTCTGCTCCTCCAGCTCCTTCAGCCGTTGACTGCGCCGGGTGAATTCGGCCTCAAGGCTGGCGTAAGCGCTCAAAAGGGCCTTTACGTCTTTGAATTTGCCAAGGTCTGCCGCAACGTTCTGCTTTTCATCCGCCTCCGCGGGGTTTGCCGTGCCTTGGTTTTGCGTCAGGTTATCCATTTGCATCCTCCTTTGATTTTTGTCTGTGAATTTTTATATGTCCGCACACGTTTTTCTCCGCCTCCTTGGGGCACCTGCCCGAAAGAAGATAGGCCGTGTGTTCCTGTATATGTACTTCATGGTCGTCGTAGTCGTTTACCGCGGGCACTCCGCCCGCAAACTCTGCGTTTTCGCGCGCGGCGCGCGCCGCGTGCATACCTTTTATATCCCTGCCGCAGGCAAAGCTGCCATAGCCGATAAATGCCAGCACCTCGTTCTTTACGGCGCGGCTCATGTTGCCGTCCTCGTCCGAAAGCAGCCCCTTGTCTATCAACTCATACACCACGTTTCTGCGCTCGGCCGGGGTCAGGTTTATGTCGCTGTCCGATTCCAGCACCACGTCATCGCAGGTGATGTCCGCGCCGCAGTAACAGCGCATGCCGCCCTCCGCCTTTACAAGGCGCGCGCCAAGGGCAAACTGGCGGTACAGCCTTAAAATGTGCCTGCCCACCGACTTTAACGCCTGCTTTATGCTGTCGTAGCACACGTTAAGGCGGGCGTCGTCCTGCTCCACCAAAAGCTGCAGCCCCGTTGCCGAAGTCACCGAAGAGAAGGCGTCGCCGTTCTGCGTTATGTCGCCCGTGCCCGATATGGCGGCGAACTCGTCGCGCAAGGTCTCCTCCTCCCTTTCAAAACATTCGGGAAGAGTGCCCAGAGTAAGCATTTCGGGCGGCTTGCCGCCCTGGCGGTAAACTATCACTTTGCCCGGGCGCAGCCCGTCCTCCGCAAGGTCGTCGGCGTCCACCGAACCCTCCTCCACGGCAACGGTGCCCATGGATATCCTGTTCAAAAACTCGTGCTTTCGGTTGCGCACGGCGTTGTAGGCGCGCTGCACGGGTATCATCCTCTCCACCACGCTGGCGCCGAAAAAACTGCCCGCAAGCGGCATGCACACTTGCTTTATAAAGGGGTAGCCCCTTTCGCCCTCCCTGCCGTTTTTGTAGGGCAGGGCGCCGTCGAACAGCACCCTTCCGCCCGCCACCACGGAAAATCTGCCTTCCGGCAATTCGGCGGTGGGGCGGCAATAGCGCTCTATTACCGTAACATACCCCTTGCGCACGGCGGGCTGCGGGCTGCCCGCGCCCTCCGCAATGTCGCCCGCAAGTTGCACGCCGTATGCGGCGGCCACGTCCTGAACGGGCAGGGCGCGCGCCTGCACTATAGATGGCTGCGCCTCCACGCTCTCCTCCTCAAGCGAATAGGGGTATATTTCAAACGGCGAAACGGCCTCTACCTGCACGCAGCCTTCAAACAGCCTGCCGCCCTGCTCGGTGCCGCCTATGACCGCGCCGCCGCTGTTGTTCCACACCACCTTATAAAAAGCTGTGCCGCACGATTCCGACCAGTTTGTGGCCTTTGAAAGCGCGCCCTCAAGGTCGCAGCTTTCGGCGGCAGAGGCAAGCACCGCGGCAGACAGGGCGGCGGCAGCCCTGTCGCACTCCTCTTCAGACGCCGCGCGCACCGAAAGGGCGGGGCGTATGCGCGCAAGCTTTGCACAGCGCAGCTCTACCGTGGGCGCAATGCGGTTGAACACGCGCCGCGGCTGCCAGCCGTAACTTTTTTCCTCCTCCTCGATATCCCCCGCGGCGTTTATGCCGCAGTACTGGTTGCCGCCTATAAAGTTGATGTTCAGCTGCCACTTTCTTTCAAGCTTCATGCGCTCGGCGCGGCGCGCCTCGAAGTCGGCCGTCACCTCCTGCGCAAGCTTTTGCTCCGCGCGCTGCCTTTCGTCTGAAAATTCAGTTTTCACTATCTCCCTCCCTGAGCATTTCAATAAGTTTTTTCCTGCGCTCCTCAAGCTCTTCGTCGCTCATGCCGCCAACGTTGCCCTCGCCGTCTAAAAGCATCTTTACCGCCTTTATGTCGGGCGGGACGTCGCGGCGGGTGACTTTGCGCTTTACAAGCTTAAGTTCGCCCTCGTCCACGGTGTACTCTTCAACTATCTCGCTGGTGTCAAAGCCCACCGCGCACTTCACCAGCGCCTTTTTTACGCCTTCATCGTTCAATTTTTTTATTCAACCTCCTTATTCTGCGCGCCTTGTCCGCCGCCAGCGCAGAGGGCCGCTCCTCCCGCTCCGCGGGGCGCGGGCGGGACGATATGAAATATCTGAGGGCGTCCATGGCATGATCGCAGCGCTTTATCGGCCTGTCGCCGCTGCCCCAGCTGTAGCTTTTGAACTCGGCTATCATGTTCACGCAGTTTTTAAAGATGTATATATCGGGCAGCCCGTTGCTGCGGGCAAGGTAGCCCTTCACGCGCGATATGCCCGAAAACACGTCCTTGTCCACGCAGCTATTCACGGCTATGCCGCGCTCGTAAAACAGTTCGGAAACCGACCTCTCCGCCGCCAGCGTGCGCTGGTTGGCGGCGCTGTCTATAAGCGCATACAGCCTGCCGTCGGGGCGGCGCTTCCAGCCCAGCTTGCGGCTTATTTCGCGTATGGCGGCGGCGTGGTAGTCTATGTCTTTGCCCTGCTCGTAGTGCTCCGCCACCACGTACACGTTTCCGTCCCAGTCCACGCAGTACCAGTGCGCGGCCAGCGGGTTGTTCAGCCCGGGGTCTATTGATATGCACTCCTGCCATTCCGGCGGAACGGGGAACGGGTCTATGACGTGCACGCTCTCGTCGAATTCGGGGTATACAAGGCCGTACCCTTCAGAAAACCTGCCGTACTTTCTGCTATCCAGCGCGGGGCCGTCGAGCGCGCCCTCTAAAAGCTTTATTTCGCTCTTTGAAAGGAAGGGATTGTCCTCCCAGTTCATGAACTCGTACCACACCTCGCCGTTGTTTTTGCGGTTCAAGTAAATTTCGCCGTATACAAAGGTGCGCCCCTTGAGCGGCGTCATGGTGCCGAATATGTCGCCCCGCCTGTCCATCACCCTCATCAGGCACTCCTCGTATATGTCGCGCGGCGGCTCTTCGTCGAACCACACAAAGTCTAAAGAGGCGCCCTGGAACTTTTCCCTGCCCTGGTCGCAGCTTTTAAAGCCTATGGTGGAAATGCCGCCGAAAACGTTTTTTATTTTTATCTGGTCTATCACGCCCGAGGCGGGGCTGTCCTTTCTGCCCGAAAGCATAACTATGTCGGCTATCCAGCTCTTGGGCAGGTAACTTAGTATCTTGCCCTGCGCCACGTCGCGCTGGACTTGCTGCGAAAGCGACACCACCCACCCGAACACGTCCTTTTTGTTTTTGCGGTAGGGGTGTATGCCGCGCGCCATCCAGATAGTTTCCACGGCGCCGCACTCCGTCTTGCCCGAACGGTTGCCGCCGAACACCCACCTGTTGCGCTTTTTGCACTTGTGAAAGGCCAGCTGCTTTTTGTGTTTTTTGCGGCCGGCGTTGTACTTTGCCAGCTTGTTATCCGCCCGCCGCCTTTCAAGCTCGCGGTCTACCTCCGCAAGCGCGTTCAAAATTTCTTCCTTCATATACCTACCTTCCATATTTCCGCAAACAAAGCGTTATTTCCGCAATATTCGCGGGGCAATGCACTGTATACTTTAATGTGATATGAAATACTTTGCGGCGGCAGCGGCGGCGGCTGTAATTTTTGTGTGCACCGCCTTTACTTCTGCCATATTCACAACCGAATACGCCCGCGCCGAAGCTGGCGCCCGCTATGCCCGCGCCACCACGCGCGAATGTTACTTTTACTCCTCACCGCAGAATTCTGCGGCGCTGTTCGCCGTGCCATATACATATTGCGTGGAGATAACGGGGGAAGACGGCGACTGGTACGCGGCCACATATGCCGAAGATACCGGCGATTTCCGCGCCGTGCGCGGCTACGTTAAAAAGAGCCAGTTCCTTCCGCTGGACGGCACGCCCGAGGTGGTGTGGCTGAACAAGACGGTAAGCATAACCTTTTCGCAGGAAACGCCGCCCGGCAACCTGCCCGTGATAGACGACATAACGCTAAGCGCGGCGTTTTACGGCACGTTTTACAGCGGCGGAGCAGGCTATTCATATGTGCTGTGCGAAGATTCGTTCGGCTATATTGCGGGGGCAATTGAAGATTACCCCATAATAGAGGAACAAAAACCGCAGGAAGAGCAGCCGCAGCAAAGCCCCACGCCCGACGGGGGCGCAATAGTCGCCTTTGTTGCAATAGCGCTGCTTGTGGTGCTTGCGGCGGCGCTGCTCTTCCTTTCGGGCAAAAAGTCCAAAAAGCGCCGCTGAAAACCGCCGCAGGGCGGCATTACAGTATAAACGAAAACTCCATTGCGGCGGCAATGCCCTCGGCAAAGTGCTCTCCGCAGCCGCGTATTCTGCGTGCAAACGCAACGGCCAGCCTGTGCATCTCCCTGCCCTCCTCCCCGACGGGCCGCTTGCCGCGCAAAAGCGCATAGCGCCTGAGCACGTCCCGCTCTTCTGTCGTAAACGCCTCTGCCGCGCCGTCCACATAGTTGTAAAAGCGGCACATCTCGCCCTTTTTGTGCACAAGGTACGCCACCTCCTCGGCGCAGCGTTCGGCACAGCGCGTAAAGTCGAAGGCATACGCCCTGCGCGCTATCAGCGCGTCTATCAGCCGCTCCGCCCTGTCTGCGGTAAAATAAAACTTTAAAACCTTTTTCACATTCATGTCTGCCACTCAAAAAAACGAACATTTGTTTGTTTTGTATTTTGATTATACCCGTTAAATATGACAGAATACGCATATTTAAAAAATTTTTCAGACATTTTTTAAAAAATATGCTGTGATTTTTCTGTTCGCACCCTATCATCTCCCCTTCCCCACCAGCTGTCATTGCCGCTCGCGAGGAGGCAAAGCCGACGACACTCTGCCGAAGCTCTGCGCGTAGCGTGGAAACGGCAGATAGCGCCTGCGGCGAACAATCTCTATTCCGTCGCCTGCGGCTCCTTACGCCCGAGCGCTACCCCCCCACTGCCACTCCGCTCATAGCACGCGAATGGGTGCGGAGCGGAGAAATCTCAATTAAAGTAAAAATATAACGCTCCCCCCTATGTCATTTCGAGCGGAGCAAAGCGTAGTCGAGAAATCTCAAAGCAAGTAAACTGCAAAACACAGATATTTCTCCATGCGCTCATTACATTCGCTTAGTCGAAATGACAAAAGCAAAACGCAAACCCGTTCAAATGCGCCATTTTATGGCAGGCTTCGCGCGCAGGCGCGCACCTTATTTTTGCACCAAACTTTTAAAAATCTTTACATTGTCGTTGCCTTGTGCTATAATTCTGAATATGAAGACATTGCTTGCGGCCCTTGCGGGCGCGGCCGTACTTTCGGCAACGATGTGCGGCGGCATGCCTGCGGCCGAAAAAACTGAATACCCGCCCTACGGACAGGAACATACCTGTGCCGTATACACCTCGGAAGAGGTGTCCGAATACGGCTTAGGCGAAAGCGGCGCCATTTTTACCGACGGGCAGACGGAATACCCCGAATTTGTGACCCGGCTTGAAATAGGGCAGATAACCTGCTACGCTGTACAGGGCGACAGGTTTGCCTTTGCGGGCGGCGAAGACGGAAGGTATATATACATCTATTCGGGCGGCACGCGCCCGGCAGCGCCCGAAGAGGGCGCCGACGGAGAACTTGTTTACACATACGAGGGCGGCATTATGGAAAATGCTACGGCAGAGGGCGTGTTTGCCTACCGCAACGGCAGCGCCGTGACCGCCATGCAGTTCGACGGCGACGACCTGCTGTTCACCGACGAGGCGACCGACACCATTCAGCGCTATTCGGGCGGCACGGTCACATCTTCGGCGGGCACGCTGCCCCCCGCAAACAGCAGCGTTGACTACACCGCCGAAAACCTGTACCTGTATATAAACGAAGGCAGCCTGCACGTTTTAAACAAGTCCGACAACTCCGTCACCACCGTCGCCGACGGGGTATTCTCCTCCCTTCAGCTCGGCGAGGACGGCGTGTACGCAATAATGGACGGCGGCCTGTGCCTTATTGAGCGCGGCGAAGATCAAATAGTTGATATCACCCCGCTTGAGTTTGTATATACAGACGAATCGCACAGCCAGAGCATAGTTATAGGCGACACGGCAGAACTGCTTGCGCAGTTGCAGCCCGCCACCCGCATAGTAAACGTTCCCGCGGCGCAGTACGTAACCGAAATAGACCTCACCGACCTGAGCGGGCAGTACTTCAAAGTGGGTGAGGAGGGCACCTTCCGCACCGAAACCGACGGCAAGGCGCTGCTACTGTGCACAACGGGCAACGCGGACATAATCGCCATGGGCGACAAGACATATATAACAAAGAGCGTAGGCGCAAGCTCTGAACTTGAGCACACCGCCGCACCGTTCGTCTCCGCACGGCTCAACTATTCGTCCGGCCTGTACAGCGTGCCGTATATGTGCACCGCCACACAGATAATACAGCTTGACATGGACAGCCGCCTTACGGTAGAAAACCAGATAACGGCAGCGGGCGCGCAGGGCACGCTTACAAACGACTTCTGCCTTGTCAGTTACACCGCCGAAGACGGCACCGAATACCGCGGCTACGTTGCAACCAGCTTTCTCACCGCATACGACTTTTCGGGCGAAGACGGCGAATTCGGCGAAATCACCCCGCCCGAAGATTACAGCGAAGATAACGCCATAATCACGGTCGTGCTTATAATAATTATAGTAGTCCTCGTCATCGCGGGCGTGGCATTCCTGGCCTACTCCAGCGGCGCGGGCAAGCGCAAATCGCGCGAGCCGAAAGACACCGACAGCGAAGATAAGTCTTAAACGTTATATAAAAAC
>ERZ1090869.1318-NODE-1319-length-11345-cov-8.696280_pt1 | contig 11345 bp, 19 predicted proteins | sample MGYA00478474_ERZ1090869 | MGnify/ENA primary metagenome ERZ1090869 (study PRJEB33644, sample SAMEA5815748) | chicken gut metagenome | biome: Chicken; feature: Gastrointestinal Tract; material: Caecum | place: Ireland | collected 2019-01-01 | study: A study of... | reverse complement strand
TTATTTAATTCATTGAATTTTTTTATAGCATCTTGTGGCGACATATTTGTCGTATCTATTCCATTTGCTTTCAATGATGCATAAACCATCGCCATAAAACTACTCGCCATCATCTCCTCCTAACAATCTATTTCGAGCTTGGCTGCTATCCTTTGGCAAAAAACTGCCAAGCAATCTTTCACGTATTTTCATAACATATCGGCTTGCACTATCTTCCTTCCAGGCTTTTTTGCTATCATAATTTTGTCCACCTGGAAGTTTAAGTGTGTCTGTTCCAACGATGCTTTTAATCCCAATTCCTCGTTGTGACAATCTTTGAGCTTCATTGTTTGCCATAGGAGTGTCTGCTCCACTCGTTCGCATGATTGTAAACATTGTGTTATAAGTTCTTCCCGACCGTTTATTGGTAACTGGTGCAACCACATTCTGCCCTGTTCTCAAATTGTTGTTGCCCCAGTAAACGTATTGCTTTCCACTTGGATTGTGGCCATAGCCGCCATAATAGAGACGCATATTTCCTCCTAGTTATTTTTGGTGCTAGAGGTTGGAGTCGAACCAACGCCCACCACTTTATAAGAATGGCACTCTAACCAACTGAGTTACCCTAGCAAAAAACACCTCTCAACTGAAAGGTGTTTATTTTTTTATTCAGTAGCAATAACTTTTGCAATAGCAAGGTCTGGGTTTGCCACACCACCACCGCAAAGTCCTTCGATTTGAGCATAAGAGCCGAAGAAATCAATTGCATTAACCATACGAAGACCTGTAATGTCACAAGCAAGACCAAATGCGTCATGGTCATAGATGATGTATTCGCAGTTTGCTGCATCACCTGCATTGTCTCCACCAATAAGGTTAGATGAGAACACATTCAAACCATAAAGTCTGCCAATTTTGCCTGTTTTGAGCATTTCTTCGTTAGTTTCTGGAATAAATGCGTTACCAGGAGTAAGAGCAGATGCAAGGAAAAGGTTTTCCATGTCTGGGTTGATAATGAGCACGTCAGCTTGTCCACCCTTCTCTCTGATTTGTTTTCTATCAGCAAGAATTGAAGCTGTAAGAGTTGCAAGCGTAGTGTCTGCAGTTGTGTTTGCTGAACGAGTAGCTCCACCAATACCAACAGCACTAGCTGCAGCAGGAGTAGCGATAAGATAGCTCATCCAAAGGATTTGGCAACCTTCCTTAAACTCTTCGATAACCTCAGATACTTTGTCAATGCTTTTTCCACTTGCTCTGAGAGATTCAACGAGGTCATAACATTTCTCAGAACGATAAATGTGATCTTTCTTTTGAATCAATACAAGTGTATCTTTTGTTTCCGTATGTGTAAGGTCCATACCACCTGCAGCTGTTGCATCTTTTACGGTAGCGGCAGTTTTACCGAGTTTTCTCATGTAAATTTGTCCACCGCGCTCGTTGTATTTGTCAGTAAATGTAACACCAGCTTTGAAAGTCTGGTCTTTGAACAAGTTTGCAATCAGAAGTTTGCTAAAAACAACATCAACTGTTTCGTTGGTGTTAAATCTGAAAGAACTTGGCAATGTTTCTGTATAAGCCATAATATTCTCCTTTATTTTCTAAATTTGGGCAATAAAAAAGAACGATTGCTCGTTCCTAAAATCATGTCCTAGTTTTAATTTCTTGGGTCAATTCCCATTGCTTTAAGGCGCTTTTCTTCTTCAGTCAAATCGCCTCCGCCTTCACCTACCGGCATACCAAAAGGTCTTGTGTTGACAGCACTTTCTTTGAGCCACTCAGGGAATTGTTTTATCATTTCTTTCACTTTGTCTAGGTCATCTAGACCATGAATTTCCGACAAAATAAGTCTCTTTGCTGGTTCAAGTCTGTCTTCACGCACTCCAGCTTTAACAAGTTCAAGCTCCACTTTGGTGTCTACAAGTTCTTGGCTTGGCTCTTGTATTGGTTCTGCATCGGAAATAGGCTCTGCATCCGAACTTTCATCTGTTGAATTATCGCCGTCAGACTCAGCGTTTTCTTTATCTTCCGAACTTTCTTCGTCTTGAATGGTTTCGTCAACATTTTCTTCTGTCTCAACTTCTTCATCCGCATTTTGAACTTCTTCTGTATCTTCTTCTTCTGCAGTTTCATTTGAGTTTTCAGAATCAAGTTCTTTTTCAATATCTTCAACTTGCTCATCTCCAACAACCTCTTTGAGACGCTCCTCTTCAGCTGTTGTTTCCTCTTCTTTGTCCGTATCATCTGGGAAATATCTTTTGAAGACATCTCTAAACTTTGGATTGAAAAAGTCAACTCCAGAAAGTTTTGAAAGTTCTTTCTTAAATTCCTTAATCATTGTTTTCCTTCCTTTTTAAGTTATTTAGCCTTTAATCGAGTCGCTATTCTCTAAATTAGCCTTTTCTGACGAGTTGCTATTCTCTAAATTAACATTTTTAGGAGTGTTATTCTCCATATCTTCTGCAGTAGGTTGACCGCCTAGAACTGGCCGACCTTGTTCTGCCATGATATCAAGCAATTCATTTTCTGCATCTTCGTCTTCATAACCATCATTGAGTTCCTTGATGGCATGTTTTTGAGACTTAATCCCAGCAGAAACTTGTGCAGCAAGCACATCTGTGATATTTTCAACTGATGGTGTTACATAGTCGTTAAAATGGATTTTTATCAAATCTGAGTAGTCCAAAATTTCACGCCCTGCTATGTAATCGCGCATCTGAAGGTATTTATTAAGCAAATCTTTAAGTGTAAGACCCCATTCTTTTAAGTCAAGTTCTCTTCTGCGCAAGCTTGTCCTTTCTCTTGCTTCTTGACTCTCTGCTGAGCTGTTGATACTTTCAAGTCCAGTAAGCCCAAGTGTAGTTGGAGAGAGTCCTGCTTTGTTTATCGCAGTAGAAATAAGTGTTTGCATTGTCTGAATATATGCTTCCCATCTAATCTCGCCTTGAACAACATTCCAAAGTGCTTTTGGGTTTGCTGGGTTTGCACTGCCTTTTGTAACAATAACCGTCTTATTAAAATGGTCAAGCCTTAAATCATTACCCTTTTCATCTTGAGGTATCAACTCATCGCTTACATACTCTTTTACACCACCCTTGCGAATAGCATCAATCAAATCACTCGCCGTCTCTGTCAAGGCATCTTCTATCGTGTCAAGCCCCTGTATATCTGGAACTCCTCGCTCGCCTTTATATAGTTGATTAGCATTGGCATTCTTTTTGAATATGACCATAAAATCGTCAAAAGGCAAGACTTTAGGAGTTAAATCTATATCGCTGTCAAAATGCAAACGACATTCATTTACTAATGCCTTGTCTTCAGAAGAAACATATTTGCCGTCATAAAAGAACTTGTATTCAACAACAACTTTATTATCCGTGTTTTTATACCAAAGCTCATGAAGCTCATAATTTGAGTCTTCTCCAGACACTTCTTTTATAACAAACGATTTGATTTTACCACCAGCGTAGTTGACTTCGAGATGTTGTGGCTCTATGACTGTTATGATTGGATCTTTACTTACTTTTGGATTATATGAAAGCCTATAGGCAAAGTCACCAACTCCACTTTCCCAATAAACGCCATCTGCAAACTTTTGCTCAAGCCTTGCATCATCTTTAGCTTTATTTAGTATTTCATCAATCTCCTTATCGTCGCTTTGACATTCAAATCCAGTCGATGCAAGCAAATTAACTTTAGCTTGCACTATCATAGGACAAATGCCAAAATATGCAAAAGCTTGTCCTGGTCTATATTGAGCCAAAAATTTATCCGTCACTTCCATTTGAAGCCACTGGTCTTTCATAAACTTTGGTGCATCAATTTGATAAAAATATCGAATAACTGCTGGGTCATTGCTAAGTAGTGCCAAATTTCTTGCCAAGTTAAATTCATAAATATATGGAGAACGAATATTGTCAATTATCTCTCTATTTTTTAATCTAAAACCATATCTTGACATTTTTTACTCCTTAAGGTCGCTCCGAAACAATTTATCGTCAAAATGTTTCTGCGACTTATTCTTCATTTTTTGATAGTTTTTAAGTTGCGTCGCCGTCTGCAATGGCTTAGGTACAGGATTTTCATCTTCAATTGTATCTTCGTCCAATCGCCATCCATTTGGCTTATATATTTTCTCAAACAAAGCTTCATCAACTATGTTTCGTATTCTCCCTTTTATAATCTTTACACTTGCCACCTTAACGCTCTCCTTTCTTGTTTAATAAGGTAGTTCCAATTTTCCGTCAAACCATAAGTAAGACTATCGCCTATATCGTTATCTTGAACTCCTAAATCAAGCTCTGAGCCATCTTCATCTAGTAATATACGAGTATGTGCATTGTAAGAATTTAAGGCTCTGTCACTCCACAATAATCTTTCTTGAACAAGCAACTGTTGCTTTAATTCACATCGCGATACCAAATTGATATCATTTGGAGTATGTTTTATTGCACCTTTTATTGTAATGGTAGGAAATTTATTCTTTTCGCGCCAAGTATTTATTAAAATACTTTCGGCACTATCAATAACCACCTTTTTGAATTTATACATGAAGTTTACCCACCACCATTCCATCTTCTTTTCGCATTCGTTTATAATCACATCATGTGAAATGGCCGGTATTAACCAACATTCAAGAACAACAACTCTTTGATACCCTCTTGAAAATCCTAACAATGTTGCCACAGTAGACGCCTTACTTGCGTCATCAATGTTTCTGTTAGAACCGATATCAAGGCAAAGCATAATCTCTTGCAGATTGTCAAGAATTATGTCGTCAAACTCCTTCAAGTGAATATGCCTATCCATTAAACTTGCATAAGCTGCACCTTCAACAAATCCACGACAACCCAGAATTTTCGAGTAATAATAAAAAGAATTCTTCGGATAGAGTTCTTTTAGCCTTTCTCTTTCAGTCGCCGTCAAGTGTGGCGCATCATCTTCCAAATTGAAATGATAGTAATGCATATATGACTTATCTTCCACCATGTCAGCAAGCTCTATGGCTGGAACAGTATCTTTGAACATGACTTTGGCGTGATTAACAAATTCAGTATAAAACTCTTGCGTTGGCAATCCACCATTTGTAGTTGCTATCAATTTACATTTACGCGAAAACGCACGACCAAAAGCTTCGCGCACGCAGTCTATATGTAAAACCGACAACTCTTCGAGCCATAATCCGTCTGGGTTAGAGCCCAGAATTTTACTCCAAGCATTTTTATTATCAGCACCAACTATATATACATTTTTGTCGCTATATAGTCCGTGAAAAACAAATTGCAAACCACCTTTTGGAGACATGACAGCTTCTTCTCTACAGAAATCAAAAAGATTGTAAAAACTATCTTTATTATCGATTATATTACGCGAACCTGTTCCCATATCTTTGAAGATAAGATAAAACTGTGTCTCATCTGCTGGCGAGTTTAAGAGCCAGTCAACAAATTTGTGTCCTGCTACAAGCGTTTTAGAACAGCCTGTTGCTCCAGTAAGCAAAAGAATTTGTGCATCATCATTCATGACTGCTTGCATTTTCTCTGTCCAGATAATATCAGTTATCTTCAAGATTTATTCCTGCCTTGTCAAATTCTTTCTTCATTTGAAGCTTTAACTCGTCAAACTTAGGCCACAACTCTCCCATAGTTTTATCTTTGTATTCTTCTATAAGCTCCCCAATTCTTTTCTCATACTTTCTTTCAATCCGTCTTCTTTTTGCTTTTAATCTGTCCATGTTTTAACGCCTCCAAATACTCACTAGCAAGTTTTTGATTTTCTGTGCTTTTAATTGTAGTTTCAAGTTTGTCTGTAGGTTTCTCCCCCAACAAATCGCGGATTGAATTAAATGCAGACACATCACCACTACGAGCCTTGTCAAATAGTGCTATTGCAGTAAGTTCATATCCGCTCAGATTTTCACCGTTCTTATTTTTATAACTTGCAGACAAGACCCTTTCAACTGCTTCTTTCAACCTCTTCTTCTCTGCTCTCACTTTTCCACTCGCAAGACCGCCCTTCTTTCCTCTTTCTCGTGCTTCTTCCGTGGTTGGTGTCTTCAAATTCTCGCTGTTCATTCTTTCTGGTCCTCCTTCTCTTGATTGTCTCGTATAGCTTTTTCAGTGCTATCGCTAGTGCTATCTGTAAAGGCATCGCTGGTGTGAATGGTCCCGTCCAAAACAATATAATCGCACTTGTAATTGTCCAAAACCACGGGTTCACTATTAATGCTAAAAGAGCTGTTACTATCACTGGCGACCAAAATATCAACTCCGCAATTATCACCCATAAAATCATTTGCTTGTTTAGAACATTCTTTCTCAGCCAACGCCATATCTTTTTCCACCTTGATATCTTCTTTGTCTCTAGAAAGTGGAATATAGTCATCTCGCTTTTTGAATATCTTTTTGCCAACAACAATGCTTCCGTCTTCTTTTTTAATATCGTTTTCATATATTATCGTCCCAACCACGTTTCGGTAAAACTCTTCCATTATTCTTGTTTTCTTGATAAGTCCTTCTCGCCAATCGCTACAAATGAAATTCAACGCAGAAAAATAAAATGAAAATGCCGAGCCTGCCATGATTAAAAGCTCAAATACAAGAACCATAATTTCTGCTTGGCTTAGCATTTTGCCACCAGCACTTACAAAAGAAAGCATTAGTGATATCAAAAGGGATATCAAAACACTGGAAATCAGCTTAGCATGTTTCCAATGCTTAACGGTTACACCAAACAATCTTTTTTTGGATGTGATATCTTCCTTTGCCGTTATGTCCTCCGCCTCATATGGAGCAACAAAAGCAAAGCGTGCTTTGTTTAACAATCTGCAGTCTTTTCTATAGCGCTTGCGATTTAGCTTGTTTACTTTATTATTATCGGTAACATCGGGCTCTGGCACATCAATGTTTAAGAAATTACCAGCATCGTCAAAGTATTTATCATAAACGAGAGAACTCCCACTCAATATGGCAATTCGTTTTTGTTTTAATCTATCCGCGTTTTTTCTTTCACACCAGATATTAAAATCTTCTTTGTATGTAGAAATCTCATTTGAAGTAATAAGATGCTCTTTCTTTGTCGCTTTAACTTCGCTGTCTTTCTGTCCAGATATAAGACCTTGCTCTGCAAATGCGTCACGTATCATCACCCAGCAAATCATCATAAGTCCGCTATTTAAGAACACGCCTAAAAAATCTTGTGGAGCAAAATCAACTGTTACAAGATTTAAGAGAAGAAAAGCTACAAAAACAAGAATACCAGAGATTAGTTTGACATAGCTCTTAATCCCTCTCATCCTTCACCTCTTCTTCCTTGCTACTTTCTTTCCTCTGATATGAATAAGCTATCATATTGCCGATTGTAAAAATCAACAAGCACAAAACATATACTGCAAACACAATAGCCATTCTCTCTAGTCCGTAAGACCAATTCAGCAAACTGTCAAATACAAATTTGTTATACGCATTTTCAAGAATGCCAGCTACAATCCCACAAAGGCAACTAAGTATTCCGCACCAAATCATGTAATCAAAGTATGTAAATGCTATCGTTAAATATGGTCTTATCTTGTTATCGCTCTTTTCTGCATATTTCGTCAGCATACTTGTTTTACTTTGTTTCTTAAAAAATTTGTAAACGAATAGAATTGCAACAAGCCCAACTGTAACAATTGGCGCAGTAATCTTTAACCCGGTATCGTTCTGATTAAAGTTGATTTGAATGCCTAGTATCATCACCGTGCAAGCAATCGCTATTGTCAGTGCCAGCGCAAGTGATATAAGTTTAATTTGTTTGTCTCTTTTCATATAGCACCTCACACCAAACTGTCAAGCTTGTCCTTAGCTTCTTCAACAACAGCTTTAACCTTCTTTACTTTCTTTTTAACTGGCTTTGAAGGTTTTGTGGTCTCAGTTTTTTCTTTCAAAGAAGAAACAATCTCAGTTCTCTCTTCAAGCTTAGATAAAAACTTTTTATATTGCACTCGAGCCTTAGCCGGCATTGTTGGACTGTTGACAAATCGAAGAGCTTCTGCTTTCTGGAATTCTATTTGTATCTCCGCAAGCTCAATGTTCTCGGCCAAAATTTCTTGTGTTGATTTCTGAGCTGTTTTGTTATCGCTGTTGTTTATAAATCGACTTATCATTGCCTTTTGACTAAACCACAGAGGGAAACCTGCGCCGATTGTGAATCCATTTAGATAGTCCATAAAGGTTGTCGCGACTTCTGGATTATCAGTATAACTCAAAGCCTTTGCTATGACTTCACTCGTTTGTTCTGGCAAGCAATAGTAGCATATAACAAAAGCTGTAAAGAGCAGTAAAACAACAAAAATGACATTCAAGAGAACGTCATAACTTTTAATTAATCTATTAACTAGCGCCTTCATTAAAACCCACTCCTTTCATTATCAATTTCCTGTTTCCAACTTTGTAATTTTTGGACTTCGTTTTTAAGTAATTCAAAATCTGTATAGAGACTCGCAAACTCTTCAGCCAAAGTCTTGTCGCTTTTTGCATTTGGTGTTGCGACAAAAACATAGCTAAATGATTTTATAATCTCGTTCTCCGCATTCAAAAAGTCAATTGAAAGCTCATTGTAGCCAGTCTTAACTTTAGAAGAATGAATACCAATTTGTCCATTCGTGGTCGCCCCAACAAAAATGTTGTTAAGACGAACATTTGCCTTTACAAAAGCAAATTCCAGGTCCTTAAAAGTTAAGTTAATCGTTTCCCCCTGATAAAGAGTAACGACCATCTCATTTTCAAGCTTGTCGCCGTTTTGCATTAAATTAAAATTTTTTACCATAACAACTCCTTTATTTGGCTAGGGCACTTGGATTCGAACCAAGATACATGGTTTTGGAGACGCACTGTGTTACCTTACACCATACCCCATTAAAAAAAGAATAGCCACATACCAAAGCTATTCTTTTTTATCGGTTTTCAAAAAACCAGAGAGAAGACCTGTGGGAAACGGAGGTGCTTTTCTTAATTTCCCACGATATCATTTTACAACAGAAAAAGGGTACAAAAGGGTACAATTTTTAAGCATCTTGATAATATGTAATATCATAAAGTGGAGGCAGAGTTGAGTACAACTTAATTCCTCTTCTTTTAATTTGTTTAACTCCATCAAAGGAATAATTCATTTCAACTGCCAACACTTCTAACCGCTTGTCTTGGCAATAATACCCTCTCAACACCGAGCAATAAGGTTCTCGCAGTTTATATATTTTGCGCTCGATATCATTTTGAACGCAAATGCTATATGTCTCTAGCTCGATTAGCTCGTCTCTGTATTCTCTTATCTTGTCCATGAGTGATACGATTTTATCTTCCCTTGAAGCTTGTCCACCCTGCACACCTAAATTTTCTGATGCGCCACCTAGCGAGTAAATTCTATCTTGCAACTCTGCACTTCTTTCTTTTATGTAAGACATTCTCTTCTTTGTCTTTTTGTATAGATTCAACTCTATTAACGCTTTTTTTATTTCCATTTACTCTCCTTTTAATTTTCAACTGATATCCAAGCAAGTATTGCGATGCAAATAAAAGTAAACAATAATGAACCTGCCCATATTATTAGTGGTAAACAAACCATAACCCAACTCCAGGTTATAACTCCGCATAATTGTAATATGAGGAATATTAAAAATAATGGCACTCCCAAACAATCAATGGTCTTAAACAACCACAAAAAACCTGTTATAATTATAAAAGCAACTATCATCTTGAAGCTCCCTCCTTTTTCGCTTGCTGGTAGAACTCGTATGCTCTATGAATATTATCATAAACATAACAATCATCTTCTCTTTCACACGCCAACTCGCAAGCCCTTTTCCAAGTATCACGGTCGGTTTTAATATCACAATATTGTTGGTGTATTAGTTTTCTATCTCGTGCAATAAACTTCATATCATCAGCATCTTGACCTGACAATGCAAATAACCATTCTAACATTTGATTAAGTTTTTCCACATCAACACCATACTTTTCGAGTATATCTTCGAGTTTGCCGAGTCTTTCGTTCGCTTGGTCGAGTTGCTGTTCTGAAATTTCGGCATCAAACATAAATTGCAAACAAAGGTCTATTACTTGGTCTTTTGATAATGTTTCTAAATATTCTCTTGTTGCTTTTTCTTTTCTACTCATCTTCCACCACCTTCTCGACCATATCGGCTTTGATTAGGTCAAATATAGTATCATTATAGTCATCAATCACGTCATATAAATCTTTATATGTGTCTAAAAAAATTTCTCTATTAATATGTCCATTTCTAGGTTTGCAAATCGAAATTCTAAAACCTTGATAAAAATCTTTAAAATAATATCCATAAGCAAGTCCGTCTTTTTTTGAAAACCCAAACTTTTCAAGGTCTTTCATTTTATCTGCTTTAATCTTTAACATCTTCTCCCTCCAACTCTTGCATTTTCTGTAAAACAAAGTTTTCAACAGCAACATAGTTTTTAAAAACAGGAAAGCCCGATTCAAGATATTCTTTGCTATCTATATCAATTTGTCTTTTTAAAATCTCTTTCAACTTCTGCCACACTGCTTTTTGCTGGTCGAGTTGTTGTTGTAAATTATTTGATTTGTTATCTTTTTTACTATTTATAAAATCAGCAACATATTTTGCATTCCAATCACTAACTGATAAATGAATAAGACCGTCTTTATCTTTCTTATAAACAATAAGTGGCAATTTTTCAGTGCTTTTTCTTGCTCTTAAAACTTCATATTTTCCTTTTGTTTCTTCTATCTGCCAGCCATTTTTCAAAAGCCAATTTCTAAAATCTTCTAACTTGTTTATTGCTAATAAGTGTCTATTTGCCATCTTCAAACTCCTTTTGATATTTTTTTAAGATTTCATTTAATCTTCCATAGAACCATGCACCAGTCCTATTCTTTAATGGTAGGTATTCTGTAAAAGTATTTTCTACTTCTTCTAACACTTTCTCCACCAACTCTTTATCGTGTTCGTGTAGGCTTTTGAGTGGACAATCTTTATCTTTATCAATATACCTTAATTTTTCATTTAACATAAGACAATAAGCACAATATTTATCTTGTGAATAAAACTCGCAACAACCACAACTCTTCGGCAACTCATCTACATACACTTTTGTTTCTTTCATAACTGCTCCTTTTCTTGTTTAATAACAAACTCATTTATTCTTGCGTGTTTATTTATCTCTTTTGCACAATTCGCACAAATATAAGTGTTCTCATTCACAGATGTAACTACTTCCTTATGCTTACCGCAAAAGTCACACTCGGCATTTCTAATTTTGTAAAATACTAATTTGCTCATACATCCCCCTTAAACAGCCTTACGCACTCGTCATAGGCTTTGTAAAAGTTGGCTTCGG
>ERZ1090869.1316-NODE-1317-length-11359-cov-5.657113_pt1 | contig 11359 bp, 7 predicted proteins | sample MGYA00478474_ERZ1090869 | MGnify/ENA primary metagenome ERZ1090869 (study PRJEB33644, sample SAMEA5815748) | chicken gut metagenome | biome: Chicken; feature: Gastrointestinal Tract; material: Caecum | place: Ireland | collected 2019-01-01 | study: A study of the... | reverse complement strand
ATTTATATATCTTGACAGTTGCACGCTCGGGTCGATGAACTACCCCCAAATCAAGTCGGAATCCTCGACTTCCTCAGCCTTTTTTAGAGCCAAATCCAACATATCGTAACCGTAAAAATACGTAGTATCGAAGCTGATGAAATGCTCGGAATATGTCCCGAAATGATAAAAATATCCCTCGAAGCCGAAAAATGCCTCCAATTCCTTATAAAGCCAATCAGCTTCCTTGTCGGGTTCATTGTACATTTTTTGCAACTGTCTTAAAAAATCCTGCTCTTCCGGAAGTTCGGGTTTCGTGTAAAACAAAAATTTAAACGAGTTTGCGGTAAAAGACGGTTTGGTGCCTATAACGCATCCTCCGAAATCGGCATAATAGTCCTCATTCGAAATATCGTTTTCGTCAAAATTCATAGTTTGACCGAAAAAAACCGAAGACACGACAGCGGTCGTTTCGTACATATCGGAAGGCTTGGTAAGCTCGGGAAACAGCTCGGGCTCGAGCTCTTCAAAATCCGTGCGTTTGTATGTCAGGCTTTTTACAAGCGGACTTTTGCTTGCTTCTATTGCCGCAAGATAGTCCTCCGTCGTCATGTATTCGTTAGCGCGTTGGGAGACGATTCTTCCCAAATCTCCCGTCAGGATAAACCTCCCTGTCAGTCCCAGCTTTTTTATGCACTCCTGATTGAACACGGCGTTTTTTTCACGCTCCGTTTCTTTTAAAGACATCTTTTCTTTTGTTTGCTCTGCAAACTGCCTGAGCTCGGCGTCCTCTATACCGTCCGACGTCAACAGCTCCGTATTGAGCAGCATTTCGCCGCTTTCGTAAGGAAACGTCTGCGCCGCCACTTTTTTGAGAACTTTTACCTTTTTGCAGTCGAAAGCGTATTGTTCAAGCGTAAGCTCGTCCACATTGTCTCCCCAAAAGAAAGTCACTTTGTCGCTGTACGCCCAATTTCCTTCTCTCACCTCATACACCTCGACATATTCCAGCTTTTCGCAGCCGGCAAACACGGCTAACGACGATACGAAAAAAATCGCAACCACTGCCCACAGCCACATCTTTTTCATTTTTTATTTTCCTCCTGTTTTTTCAGGGTATGCCCTTTTTTATTTTAACCGATTATATTAACTGTGTCAATAATCATATTATGCTGTTTTGGACGCCGTAAGACGCCGTAATTTTATGATAATTTTTAAGTATTGCAATTGATTTTTACATTTACCGTGATTGAAAAAACCGTCCGAAAGCAATACGCTTTCGGGCAGTAAACATTCAATCAAAAAGCTCCGAAAAATTTTAACAGCAACACTACCCCCGCAATCACCGCCGCGCCAAGCAGCGAAACAACCGACACCTTCAACGGAGAAACCGGAGCGCTCCCAGTAATCTTTCCCGTGCAGCCGTTTACGTATTGATTGTAAAGCTTGTCACGGTATTTCGTTGCGGTTATGTAAACGGGCATGAGCATATATTTGAAAGATTTTCCGACATGGTTCATGCTCATGTTGAGATAATCCACTACGTCGGCGTTGTAGGACGCAATAATCTGACGTCTGATTGTTTCGCGCATCCTGTCCTCCGCCGTTTTGAACGCCGTATACGGGTCTACGGTGTAATTGTTTGCAAAAAAACCCGCAAGAAACTCCGAAGAATAAACCACGTATCTGTTCTGCGGAAAAGGCTGCAATTTGGACAGATTTTTGTCCGAAACGAAGGCGCCTCCGTTTACCGTCACGTCGTCGAAATAATTTCGTCTCGTGCCGCTGACGTTGAAATAACGCACTTTGACTTCTGTATGCGTGTTGCCCTTGCTGTCCCGCCGCGTTGTGGTGTAGGTTTTCCCGAGACGCCCCGCATATACCGTATCCGTCGTGCTGTCAAACGTCCACACGGGATAATATACGCCCCTGATTGTGTTGACGTTTATGTTTTTTTTGAATTTTGAAGGCGCGAAAAAACGCTTTTTCAGCCACTTTTTGCACGCTTCGAGTCCTTTTTGCCTGTCAAGCGAAAAGGGAATAAGCGAATCGGGTTTTACGCCGTCAAAGCAATGCTCCTCCAACACGAGCGGGCTGGAACAAAAAGGGCACACGGTGGCAATCTCGTCCCCCTTGACGGTCTCCGTTGCGCCGCAGTTGTCGCAGCGCACCGTTTTAAGCCCCGCCTCCGCCCATCTGTGTTCCTCAAGCTCGGAAAAATCCCTCTCCGTCACGTTTGTGTCGGCGGCTATATCCACTTCGCTTCCGCAATGGTCGCACACAAGCTTTTGCGCGGAAGGCTCGTACCGCATATTTGCGCCGCAGCCGGCACACTTGAACGCCTCCGCGTCCCCCTCGGAAATCCTTTCCGCACCGTCAAAGGCAAGCGCCGCGTCCCTATTTTTCATAGTTCAACCTCCGCGCCGTCCTTCAAGGACGGCGGCTTAGCATTTTTTCAGTTCTCCACCTTGGTTCCGCACTCGGGACAGAACTTTTTGCCCTTGACGTCGGCTCCGCACTTGACGCATACGCTGCCCGACGATTGCTTTGCGCCGCATTCGGGACAGAATTTTGCGCCCACGGACATAGCCGCTCCGCACTCCCCGCAGTATTTCTGCTTGGGCTTTGTCTCCTGCTTGGGCGCCGCGTCCTGCGCGTTGCCCAGATTTGAAAAGGCGTTGTTCATCGCGTTGCCGAAGGCTCCGCCCATGCCCACGCCCATAAACGTGCCCACGGTGCCCGTGTTGCGCGCCGCGTCTCCCAGCGCGTCGGCGGCCTTTTTCTGCGTGTAGGTGCCCATTTTGTCGCCGAGTATGCCGAGGCTCGTCCTCTCGTCCAGCACCTTTTCCACTTCCTGCGGCAGGCTTATGTTTTCGATTGTAAAGGAAGTTATGTCAAGTCCGTATTCGCGGAACTTCTCCGTTATGTTTGTTCTGCACATCGCGGAAAACTCCTGCAAATTCGCCGCCATGTCAAGCATGGGTATCTTGGACTCCGCCACCGTATCCGCCATTTGCGACACAAGAAGACTCTTCAAGTGGTCGTTTATATCCGCAACGGTAAAGGTGCTGTTGGTGCCGAAAAGCTCCTTCAAAAATCTCTCCGCGTCGAACACTCGCATGGAATAAGTGCCGAAAGCCCCCACTCTCACCATACCGAAATCCGCGTCGCGCATGGTAATGGGATTTTTCGTGCCCCATTTGAGATTGGTGAACTGCTTCGTGTTGACAAAGTAAACGTCGGATTTGACCACAACGTCTCTTCCCTGATAGAGCAGCGCTCTCAGCCCCGACAAAACGGGCAGATTGTTGGTGCTCAACGTATATTGCCCCGGCTGAAAAATATCCGCGATTTTTCCCTTGTGGACAAAAACCGCAACCTGCGACTCCCTGACGGTGAGCTTGGAGCCGCTCATGATTTCATATTTGTCGGAAGGCATCTGAAAACGGTACACCATAGTATCGTTGCCGTCGTCCTTCCAATCAATCACCTTCCACATCTGGCTCTTGAACCAACCCATAAAAAAACCTCCTTTGCCGCAAGGCAAAACACTGTACTTTTGTTATTATTTTATCATAAAAGCCCGAAAAATGCAATACTGTGCGAAATTCTATTGTGATATATTTGCGCACAAATCAAAAACAAACCGACGCGAAATATGGATAAATTTGTTAATTTTGTTGCATTTCAAGGAATAATGCGTTAGAATAAAAATACTAATCAGTTGTTTCATAAATAAAAAAGGAGGAAAAAATGAAGAAAAAAATTCTGCCGATGTTCTTTTTGCTGTCTTTGGCAATGGGGCTGTGTATAGCCGTGTCGGGCTGCTCGGCGCTCAAGCTGAAAGCGCCCGCAAATCTGCGGGTGTCGGACGACGGTTTTTTGTCCTGGGACGAAGTGGACGGCGCCGCCGCCTATCGCGTATTTATAAACGACGGTGTTTTCGATACGGACGAAAACCGTCTGGATATATTCTGGCTCACCGACAGCTACGGCGAGTATTTGATTGACGTTGTTGCGCTGGACGCAAAAAACAGGATAAAATCCGAGTCTTCCGAGCTTTTTGAATACGATTTGCAGGACTCGGGAGGCTGGACGCTGCAATACAACGGGGAAGGCTATGACGTCGCGGGCACGGAGGACAGCAAAAACGTCGTGAGCGGAAAAGTCATTTTGCCCTCGGTCTACAACGATTTGCCTGTGACGGGTATTGCCGACGAGGCTTTCATGCTTTGCAAAAACCTGACCTCTATCATTATTCCCGACAGCATAACGGAAATAGGCCAAGCGGCTTTCAACTGTTGCACCTCTCTTGCGCGGGCGGAGCTGCCCCGCCGACTGCAAAGTCTGGAAAGAATAGCTTTCGGCGGCTGCAAAACCCTGACCGAGTTGAAAATACCCAAAACCGTGCAATACATAAGCGGCGAAATGATGAACGGCTGCAACGGCATAACGACTCTCGAAATAGAGGAAGGCAACGAAATTTACGAAAGTCAAGGCAACTGCATAGTAAGAAAGGCGGACAGACAGCTCGTATGCGGCACGAAAAACTGCGAAATCCCCGAAAATATCGCGAGCGTCGGGGAAAACGCTTTTTACAAAATGGACATAGAGAAACTGTCCCTTCCCAAAGGAGTGGAAAGCATAGGCACGGCGGCGTTTCAAAATTGCGAAAAGCTTAAAGAGCTTTGTCTGCCCGACGGCTTGAAGACAATAGGCAGCCGCGCTTTCAGCGGCTGCGCATTCGACTACGTGTCTATACCTATGAGCGTGGAAAGCATAGGCGGCGATGCCTTCAACTTTTTTCACGGCTTGTCGGTCACTCTGCCAAAAAGCGTCAAAAAGCTGGGCGCAAATGCTTTCGACAAATACGTAACCATTTACACCGACTTAAATCACGACGAAAACTATCCCGAAGACTGGAAGCTGCCGGAGACACAGATGGATTCTTCATTTATTTATTCCTTTGACAGTTACGCCCCGGCTTTCCCCGTAAAGCGGCGCATAATCACCGACTGCGTATTTGTCTGCGAGGACGGCGTGCCCTACGTCGACTCGTTTAATCCGGAGCACAACTTGGATTCGGACGCGGGAAACTCCGACAATCCATATCAGGTTCCCGGCAGGGCGGGCTATGTGTTCGGCGGCTGGGCAGACGGCAACGGAAACGTAGTCTGGCATACGGAGTTTCATATCTTTCAGAAAGTTTCGGGAAGCGCCCCATCTTCATCGGGAGCCGATTTGAGTTATACGCCTAAAAGCAAATACATCCTGTCTCTGTCCGGTCCTGCCGGAGAAATCCCGTCGGGAAACCTGCTTTACGCCGTCTGGACTCCCGCAAATTGAATCTGAGACAAAACAAAAGTCAAATCAATTTAAACGCGGTCTTTGACAGACCGCGTTTTTCGTCGCTTTGTCCCGACAGATGCTTAAATCTAAACGCAGAGCCGCCGACTTGCCGACAATCAAAAACTTGTCAAGCGGAGATTAAGATGCTATAATTTCAGATATGAAAATAATCCATTGCGCCGACCTTCATCTCGACTCCAAGCTCGCAGGACTTAGCCACAACAAAGCCATTGCCCGCAGGCAGGAGCTGACCGACACATTCAGAAGCCTTGCGGCGCAGGCTGCCGAAAACAAAATAGACGCCGTCGTCATAGCGGGCGATTTGTTTGACGACAGGTTCGCGTCGGCGCGCACCAAAAACGAGGTCGCGGATATACTCGCGGGCTGCGGCTCCGTGCATTTTTATCTGCTTGCGGGCAATCACGACGGAGGCTTTGACGAGGCGTTTGTCAAAAGACTGCCCCCCAACGCGCATATTTTCGCAAAAAACGGCGTGACGCGCTTTGACCTGAACGAGGTGAGCTTTTTCGGCGCGGAGGGCGAAAGCCTGTCCCCCGCTCTATTGGAAAGCATCGAAATGGAGCCGTCCCGCTTCAACGTGCTTGTCACTCACGCAGACCTCGCGGCAAAAAGCAGTTACGGAGGACTCGACCTCAGACTGCTGCGGGACAAGCCCGTAGACTATGTTGCGCTGGGGCACATACACCGCCCCTATCTGACGCGGGCGGGACGCGGGCACGCGGCTTACTCGGGATGTCTGGAATGCAGAGGCTTCGACGAACCGGGCGAGCACGGATTTTATCTGTTGAAGACGCACCTTGCGGCGGACGACCCCAACCGCATAATTTTCGTGCCCTTTACCCGTCGGGTTTGCTACGAAATTAACCTTGACGTGTCGGACGCGGGCAGCCGCACGGAGCTTGTCGAGAAGCTTAAAAGCGCTCTTTCGGGAGTGCGCCCCGACGATATGCTGAGCTTAACCCTCACGGGAGAAGCCGCCGAGGGGCTAGACGCGGAAACGGCGCTCGCGCCGTTTCTTGAAAGCAATTTCTATGCGGTAAGAATCAAAAACAAAACCAAAATAAAAATAGAGCCTGACAAATACGCCGACGACGTGTCCCTCAAAGCGGAGTTCGTGCGCACGGCAATGCAGGCGGGGCTGGACGACGAAACGCTAAGGGACGTCCTTAAATACGGCTTCAACGCGCTGATGAACGAGGAGATCGATTTGCTGTGAAAATCAGGGAAATTTACGTAAAAAGCTTCGGATGTCTTTCCGACTTCAAAAAGGAATTTCACGACGGCTTCAACGCGGTGACCGAGAACAACGGCTTCGGCAAAACGACGCTGGCTACCTTCGTCAAGGCTATGTTCTACTCGCTCGGTTACTCCCGTTCAAGCGCGTTGGAAGAAAACGAGCTAAAACGCTTCCGTCCCTGGAACAGCACGGAAAAATTCGGCGGCAGCGTGACATTCGAGCATGACGGAAAGCTTTATCGGATAGAACGAACCTTCGGCGCCACCCAAAAGGACGAAACCGCTTTTCTCGTGGATTTTGAAAAAAACAAAAAAACCGACGTGAGCAAGTCCGATTTGGGAAAAAGACTTTTCGGCATAGACGCGGCTGCGTTTGAAAGATGTCTGTACCTGCCGCAAAAACAAATAGAAATAAAAAGCAACGACAGCTTTGTGGAAAAGCTGAGCAACCTGCTCGACAACGCGGAGGACAACAACAACTTTTCCGCAGCGACTGCAAGGCTGAGAGAGTTTTCCAAAAAGCTCAGGCTTGAAAGAGGCAGCGGCGGTCTGCTCTTTGAAACGGAGCAAAAAAAGCGACAGCTCGAAGCGCAGCTGTCCCGACAGCAGGAGGCGCAGCGCAAGCTGGACGCAAACCGCAGACAAACTCTCGACGCGCTGCGCGCGGCGGAAAAGGGAAGCGCACGGCTAAAAGCCCTCGACGCGCAGCTCAAATCGCTGGAAAAACAACGGCAGAACGCGCAGGCGGCGGGACTCAAACAAATTGTTCTTCAACGGCAGTCCGAGCTGGAACAGAAGCTGGACGCGCTCGAAGCAAAGCAGTCCGAGCTTAAAGCTCCGCAAAAAAAGCCCTCCAAAAAATTTACTCTTTGCGCCTGTGCGGGAGCGCTGGTTCTCGCCGCGCTGTCCGTGCTGTTCTTTTGTCTCAATCAGGCGGCGGGCGGCATTTTCGCCGCGCTGCTCGCGGCAGGCGCGGCAGCCTGTTTTTTTGTGAGAAAAAAACGACTGAAAACGCTGGAAGAAAATTTCAGAACTCAAAGCCGAACGCTGGAAGCCGAAAAGCAGACGGTCGTCGGACTGCTTGAAAAAGCACGGCGGGAGCTGACGCAGTGCGCGGCCGCCGACGCCTGCGAGTTTGACGAAAAAATTTACGGACAGACGCTCGCAGAGCGCGAAAAACTTGCGGCGGAGCTTTCCGCACGGCAGGCGCTTCTCGCGCAGCTGAAAACCGAGGCGGAGTTTCTTGCAAGGGACACGGGAGACGTCGCGGACACGGAAAATATGTTGGACAACGCAACGGAAAGACTCGAAGCTCTGCGCAAAAAATACTATACCGCCCAAACGGCGATGAGACTGCTTGCCCAAGCCAAAGAAAAGCTCACCACCGCTTACGCGCCAAAGCTTAGAGAAAACTTTTTGAGTCTCGTTTCTCAAGCCACCGACGGAGCGTTCAGCGACGCGATAGTATCCGCCGATTTCAGAACGGAGCTGACGGCGGACGGAGCGACAAGGGAAATGGGTTATTTTTCCAAAGGCACGCGGGAGCTGTCCGACTTTTGCCTGAGGCTCGCCCTGATAAAAACCATGTACGGAGGCAATCCCCCCATTCTAATCCTCGACGACCCCTTCGTAAACCTCGACGACGGAAATTTCCGCCGCGCGGTAAAGCTGCTCAAAACCGCCGCGCCGAACTGCCAAATCATCTATCTGTCCTGCACGGCGCGCGCAACGGTTCAGACGATATAATCAACGCAAATCGGGTTTTGATTAAAGACAAAAGCCCGATTTTTGTTTGCTTTTGCTCTTTTCTGGGTAATTTTGTCATAAGGATTGACAAAGAAATCAATATTGATTTAATATAAAATACGAGGAGATACTGTTCCTGTCGTTATAATTTCGCAATTAAATAGCTCTAAATTGTTTGTCTGTTGAAAAGGAGGTATATATGGACAAATTCAAAAAAACAATGGTAAAGTCATTGGCGGTTATTCTGATTTTGGCGATGTGTCTCGGATTCGCCGCATGCGAGCCTAAGGACGACACCGTATACCAATTTGAAGAAGCGATAGAAAATCTGTACGGCAAGTTTAAAATAAAACTGGAAAAAAACAGGTTGACGGAGATTGACGACGTCGCCAAAGTTTCGGTGCTCATGACTTCCGCCGTGAGATACGATATGACCGTAGGCTCTTTCGCGGAGGAAAACGACAACGAAATTCTTATGTGCAAAGCCATATTCACCGACAACGACGGCACGGTGCACGAGCTGAATGTCGGAACGCAAGGCGCGTCCGACGGACTGCTGGAAATCAAAATCAGACGGGGCGAAAAAATAAGAAAAAACTTTTATCTACCCGCCGCACAGCGCACATTGGGCGGAGAAAAAATCCCTTATCCCGAAGGAAGATATGAAATCGTGCTGTATTTGCTTACTCCTATGGGCGAAACGGGTTACTTTCACACAGATTTGTACATATTCGTACAGTTGCCGTAAAAGGTTTGTTTTAAATTCAAGTTCTTCTAATCGCCGTCGGCGGAGCAAACTTCCGCCGACGGCGTATTTATCCTGCGCACAACCTGTTGCACAAGCGGATTTCGCCGTATAATCAAAAAAGCCTGCTAAAATTCTCCGAGAGGTTAAATATGAAAAAGGAGAGAAAAAAGAACGCCAAGGAACGCAGCTCCTCAAGCTATATAAAGGAATTTATACCTTATTACAAGCCTTACAAAAAGCTGCTGTTTTTCGATATGCTTTGTTCGGCAATCGCCACCGCCGTCGAGCTTGTTTTTCCGAGCTTTGCCCAACGTATCACAAACGAAGCGATTGACGTGGGTTACGTGGTGCTCAGAACGGTTCTTATTTACGGGGTCATACTTCTCGCTCTGCGCTCCGTCGAAGTGGCTTGCAGGTTTTTCGTAAACAAGTACGGCCACATAATGGGCGTCAAAATCGAATCCGACCTAAGGCGGAACCTTTTCGGCAGGTTTCAGCTGCTGTCGCACGGTTTTTACGACGAAAACAAGGTCGGCTCCCTCATGTCTAGGATTACCACCGATTTGTTTGACATAACGGAGTTTTCCCACCACTGCCCCGAAACGCTGTTTATAAGCGGCTTGAAGCTCATAGGAATCTTTACCATACTCATGATTCAACAGCCGCTTATGACACTGTGCGTGTTTGCGATTATCCCCGTCATGGCGTGGCTGACGGTGCTGTTCAACGGAAAATGGGACAAGGTTTGGCAGAAAAACCGCCACAACCAATCGGAAATCAACGCCCAGGTCGAGGACACGCTGAGCGGAATCCGCGTCGTGAAATCCTTTGCAAACGAGGATATAGAACAACAAAAGTTTGACAGGGGAAACAAGGAGCTTGTCAAATCCAAATCGGAAGTTTATCACTACATGGGCGTATTTTTCGCGTCGCTCAGAGGTATGGACGCGGTTATGTACGTCTTTATACTTATACTCGGCGGACTGTTCAAGATAGACGCGGGACTGTTCGTCGCGTATCTGCTGTACGCTACGGTGCTTATGTCTACCCTCATATCCTTTGCCGACTACTCCGAACAGTTTGAACGGGGCATAACCGCGTTCAAACGCTATCAGCAGATTATGGATACCCCCGTATCCCCCGCCGACAAGGAGGACGCCGCAGAGTTGAAGGACGTACAAGGCAACGTGCGTTTCGACAACGTCACTTTTTCCTATTCCAAAGACGGCAAAAAGGTGTTGGATAAGCTCAATCTCACAATAAACAAGGGAGAAATCGTCGCGCTTGTCGGGCCGAGCGGCGGCGGAAAGACCACTATCGCAGGTCTTATACCGCGTTTTTACGACGTGACCGAGGGCGCCGTAACCGTAGACGGCATAGACGTCAGGGACGTAACCATGAATTCCCTGCGCAAAAACATCGGAATGGTGCAGCAGGACGTATATCTTTTTTGGGGAACGGTCGCCGAAAACATAGCTTACGGCAAACCCGACGCAACGCGCGAGGAAATCGAGGAAGCCGCCAAAATGGCGGGCGCGGACGAATTTATACGCACGCTGCCCGACGGATACGAAAGCTATGTGGGCGAAAGAGGCGTCAAGCTGAGCGGCGGGCAAAAGCAGCGCATTTCCATAGCGCGGGTATTTCTCAAAAATCCCCCGATAATAATACTCGACGAGGCTACAAGCGCGTTGGATAACGAAAGCGAGGTCAAGGTTCAGCAGTCCCTCGACAAGCTTGCCAAGGGACGCACGTCGCTGATTATCGCGCACAGGCTGTCCACCATACGCAACGCCACAAAAATCATAGTAATAACCGAAAAGGGAATACAGGAGCAGGGCACGCACGACGAGCTGATGGCGCACGACGGTATTTACAAAAAGCTGTACGAATTGAGCCGCCGCACGGAAATTTTACATCAGGAGCTTAGCTGAAAAAGAGACGCAAAAAGGTTTCAAGCCCCTTTTCCAGCACGCTTTCGTCAAAGTCGAAATAAGGAGAGTGCAAGGGCGGAACTTCTCCGACGCCCAAAAACATATACAGCGACGGACACACCTTACCGTAAACGGAAAAATCCTCCGCCTGCAAAAACGGAGCGGGCAGGGAGCCGACGTTTGCCGCCTCCTGCGCGAGAGCAAACAGACGGGCGCAGTTGCAAACCGCGCCGCTGCCCTCCCTTATTTCGCAAAAAACGGCAAATCCTTTGTCGCGGGGGTGACCCACACCCCCGGGTTTTTTTTTTTTCGGCCGCCCCCCCCCCCCCCCCCCCCCCCCGGCGGG
>ERZ1090869.1314-NODE-1315-length-11377-cov-7.594418_pt1 | contig 11377 bp, 6 predicted proteins | sample MGYA00478474_ERZ1090869 | MGnify/ENA primary metagenome ERZ1090869 (study PRJEB33644, sample SAMEA5815748) | chicken gut metagenome | biome: Chicken; feature: Gastrointestinal Tract; material: Caecum | place: Ireland | collected 2019-01-01 | study: A study of the... | reverse complement strand
TTTTATCAGAGGCGCAGACGAGATTTGAACTCGTGCATCAGGGTGTTGCAGACCCACGCCTTACCACTTGGCTACTGCGCCTGAGTAGAGCACTTAGCGACCGTCTTTTGGTCGCTTATGTGCGAACCACGTCGCCGCCGTTAATGAGGTATTTTCAAATTTACAAGGCGACGTTACCTTATTTATGCACTTAGCGACCGTCTTTTGGTCGCTTACGTGCGAGTGACCCCGACGGGAATCGAACCCGTGTTACCGCCGTGAAAGGGCGATGTCTTAACCGCTTGACCACGGGGCCGTTTGTGGCCCCTGCTTTTGCAGTGACCGTTTGTTATAATATCATAAGCGCTGTATAATTGCAAGCACTTTTTTTAATATAACTGCTGTTATCTATGTATACTGAAGCTGTTACAGTTTGTATTCCTGTACTATGCCTGCATATACATTGATTCCGTATGGGTGCTCCGGCCCGGCCGCGTATGCGTCACAGGTCTCAATTTTCGCGTATATGTCTGTGATGCCGCTTCCTGTATTTGGATAAAACTGTGAATATATAAAATCCACCAGGTAAACAGATGCTACGGCAATACATACGGGGCGCAGGATTTTCATACTTATGCGGTTCACAATATTGTCGATCAGCGGGGCAAGTACATAAACCACGGCAATGCCGCCAATGCCGAATGCAAGAAGGCCTTCTGCGGAAATCCTTCCATTCAGATTGAGAAAGTATCCGCTGTAATCCCACCATTTTTTCCCGCCAGTGGTAAACTCCATAAATACTGACGTCATATATTCAAGAAAACCACAAAGAACAATAGCTGTGCAGAATTCAAGCACGGGATGCCTGCGCAGCCGGGCCAGGACGGTAAGGATGAGTACTGAGCCAAGCCCGTATATAGGAAGCCACGGGCCCTGCAGGGCCCCTCGGTTTACAAATGTACCATATGTGATCAGGTGCAGGGCGACCTCCCACAGCCAGCCGAAAATGGCCAGACCCAGATAAATTACGATCAGTGACCAGACGGAATACCGGCGCATATAATTAAGAGAGTCAACCAGCATCCGCCGCTGTTCCTCGGGAATGGGATAGAGCCTGACCGGGTACGCACGGCCGTCTGCATCATCCATGAGTTCCTGGTATTTTACCCAGGAAGCCTGTCTTCGCTCATATTGCTTTTCTTTTTCCCGGGCAAAAAACAAGACGCCGAAATTTCGGGCAAGAAACGCACGCCAACCGGTGAGTCCGCCTGTTTCATCCACCGGCTTTTTCATAACGGCGATCACATCCGCATATTTTTCTTCTATTAAAGAAGCGGGCGGCGTCTCGTACAGCCAGGTATCGTTTAACAACTCTGTTCCGGGAAGCTCTTTCTCTTTGGCTATTGCCCGGACCTGGGCGTAATACTGGGTGAATACGGCAGTTTTGTATGGATTGGTATAAAGAACATTAAACAGCCCGAAAGTGATCAGCCCCAGGAACTGCCAGCCTATAAAAGATAGTTCCATAACGAAACACTCCCATTTGTGTCCCTGCATTATAGTTTTTGAAAGAGTTACAGCCTGTCTGCCGCTCATATCAGGATTTTCTGCGGCAATGTAGGGAACCATGAAATAGGAGTATCGCTTGATAAATATGCCTGCTATAGTCAGACACCACAGAGTGTATAAAATATACCGTACGAACATAATGCGGGAGGCTTTCAGCCATTTTTTGATCCGCAGCAGGAACAGGAACCTCTGAGGGGTTACCCGGCTGTAGTTCATGCCTTCCATGAATATACGCCGTACGATCACCGGATATGTATTCTGGATAAAGAACCAGAACAGGAAAAATCCCAGTTCGCCAATCAGGATCAGAAGAAATATCCCCAGATTTTCAGAACCGGTGATCGAAGTGACCGCTGCAACGGCGGATACAACGATGGAACCGGAAGAAACTGCATTTATCAGACCGGAAAAAGCGCCCCGGGTTCGGCCAAACATAGGATTTCCCTTTTTCGACTGTTCAATCGCGTTCTTTTTGATCTGCTCAGAAAGTTCACGGCTGGATGAGGTGTCATGTTCAGCTATATTCAAAAGAATATCTTCCCAGGCTATGCTCTTACGCTGAGAAGGAGGCGGAGCCTCTGAAGGATTCAAATTTAGTTCATAAGACCGAATCGTGCTAAAACTTAAAGAACCGCGAAATTCTGCAGTAAGAAAAGCGGCGGCCAGACAGGCGGCAACAAATATCAGGTAGTGCTTTTTAAAGGCCTGACGGCCCTTCTTTTTCATTTCTCTTCTTGTAAGCATTGTATATTAAGAACGGAAAATCCGCCATTTATCCTCCTTTCCGCCTGCCCACAGCAGAGCAGGACCCTTATGGCCGGCAGTCACAACTCCCGCTGCGGCCAGGGAAAAACACCTTTTATAGTATAAACAATTCATTTGAGTATGGCAATGGATTTTTCCAGGCGAGTAAAAGAGTACAGGCCCCTCAATCTTGAGGGGCCTGTACTCTTTTGCTCTAAAGTCAGAGATTCCGGTTTTTCAGGTTATATGCGAATACAGATATATGCAGCCATGCCAGTACAGGCGTTTACTTGTACCACACCTGTGTTTCATACGGTTTTAGCGTCCACTTTCCGTTATATGGAACAGACCCTTCACTGTAATTGCCGATCAGCTTTTTAAAGCCGGACAGATCCGGTGCGCTTTTCCAACTGCATTCCCGGCCGTAGAAGTTGGCTGCAACGATCAGCTCATGGCCCTCATAGGTTCTCCTGTAGGCAAACACAGACGGATGAGATTCTGCAAGAGGTTCTATGTCGCCGAAGGCGATGACATCAACTTCTTTTCTCAAGGCGATCAGCTTCTGGTAGTAACGGAAAATAGAATCCGGATCTGCAAGCTGGCTTGCAGCGTTTACTCTCGGGTAATTTCCGTTTACGCCGATCCAGGGCTTTTTACTGTCTGCAGAAGTGAATCCGGCATAGGCAGAATCGTCCCACTGCATAGGCGTACGTCCGTTGTCGCGGGAATGGATCTGCACGATGCGCAGCGCGTCGCTGGCAGACAGACCCTTATTCTGCAGGATTTCATAGTGGTTCAGGCTCTCCACGTCTTTGAACTGGGAGATTTCTGCAAAGTCAGTATTTGTCATGCCGATCTCTTCGCCCTGATATACATAGGGAGTTCCCCGCAGGCAGTGGACGACGGTTCCAAGCATTTTGGCAGATTCTTTCCAGTATCTGCCCTCGTCTCCAAAACGGGATACAACTCTGGGCTGATCGTGGTTGCACCAGAACACGGCATTCCATGCATTGTGCTCTGCCATCTTTGTCTGCCACTCAAATATGATCTTTTTCAGCTTTGCAAAATCTGCGGGTACGAGAACCCACTTTTCATTTCCCATAAAATCTACTTTCAGATGATGGAAGCTGAATACCATTGAGAGTTCCCCGGTATCTGCGCCCGCATACTGATAGCAGTTTTCGATCGAGGTGCTGGACATTTCTCCGACAGTGAGGATTTCCGCATCGGTGCCGAATGTCATATCGTGAAGCTCTTTGAGATATTTGTGGATGTTCGGCCCGTCGGTATAGTATTTTCTGCCGTCTCCGGTCTGATCATCCTCAAAAACCCCTTTACTGATCAGATTTACCACATCAAAGCGAAAACCCCGGACGCCTTTATCCATCCAGAAACGCACGATTTTCTGGATTTCTCTGCGTACATTTTCATTGTCCCAGTTCAGATCAGCCTGTGTTACGTCAAAGAGATGCAGATAATATTCGTCAAACTTTTCCACGTATTCCCAGGCGTTCCCGCCAAATTTGCTCTCCCAGTTGGTGGGCGGCGCACCGTCGTCTTTCCCTTTGCGGAAGAAGAAGAAATCTTTGTAATAGGGGTCGCCCTCCATTGCTTTGCGGAACCATTCATGGCGGGTGGATACATGGTTGAACACCATGTCAAACATCAGGCCGATACCACGTTTCTTTCCCTCGGCGATCAGCTCTTCCACATCCTCCATTGTGCCGTATCTGGGATCGATGTTGTAATAATCTTCCACATCATATCCGTTGTCATTCTGAGGAGAGACGAAGAACGGGGTCAGCCAGATATAGTCAACGCCCAGCTCTTTCATATAATCCAGCTTTTTTATAACGCCGCGGAGATCTCCCAGGCCGTCTTTGTTGGTGTCGCAGAAGGATTTGGGATAAATCTGATAAACAGTGCTCTTTCTGAAATCTGTGCTCATGTTAAAGCGCTCCTTCCTAAATATATTAGTAAACTATTCCTACCGATCATTAACCAGGGGATTAATTCCAGGTGATGACCGGAGTCTCGCCTGCTTTTGCTTCCATGCCTGAGTGCACGGTAAGCCCCTCGGCATTTCCTTCCGATGTTACGATCAGCATTGTAGTGCACGGATGGCCTGCCGCTTTTATTTTTTCCGGATCAAATTTGATCAGTTCCTGGCCTGCTTTCACATGCTGGCCTTCCTCTACGAGAAGCTCAAAGCCGTCTCCGCCCATATCTACCGTATCGACGCCTACATGGATCAGAAGCTCGATCCCGTTGGACAGCGTCAGGCCACAGGCATGGCCTGTATCAGCCATGACAACACTTACGTCGCAGTCTGCCGGTGCCTTTACAACTGTGCTGGAAGGTTCGATCGCAAGGCCGTCTCCCATGATCTTCTGAGAGAACACATCATCCGGGGCCTCTGTGACAGGCATTACTTTTCCATCCAGGATGGACTTCAGTTCTTTTACATCCTCAGCAGCAATTCCTGCTTCAGCAATGTTCTTTTCCGCTACTGCAGCCTGTGCGTCCTGCGCTGCTTCAGCGGCGGCCGCAGCCTCTTTTCCGTAGCGGTCTTCACCGGACAGTCTCATCTTTCCTACAATGAAAGTGAGAGTAAAGGGAATTACGATCGCTACTGCCATTGCAAGAAGGAAGATCAGGTAGTAATCAGACTTGATGGACAGGATGCCCGGAAGTCCGCCTACGCCGATACTTAACGCTTCTACACCGAATCCGACAGAAATCATTGCCGCGCAGCAGGAACCGATCATACCGCAGACGAGCGGAAATACATATTTTAAGTTGACGCCGAAGAGCGCCGGCTCTGTTACTCCCAGATAACAGGAGATGCAGGCGGGTACGTTTACCTGCTGTGCGCGCTCATTTTTCTTCTGAAGAACAGACATAGCCAGTACACTGGAACCCTGCGCGATATTGGAGAGCGCGATCATTGGCCACAGGATGGTAGTCTTCGGCGGGATCGCCAAAAGCTGTGAGTCAATGGCATTTGTCATATGGTGCAGTCCGGTCATGACCAGCGGTGCATACAGGAGCCCGAATACAGCGGCAAACAGGAAACGGAAGTCGGATGTAAGACCTGCATATACTGCGTTTCCGATGGCGTCTCCGATCGCCCAGCCGACAGGTCCTACAATGGTGTGAGCAATGATAACAGCCGGCAGGAGGGAGCAGAACGGTACGACGATCATACTGATCACTTCCGGACAAATCTTTTTAAAGAATTTTTCCAGGTATACAAGGACAAAACCGGCCATCATAGCCGCGATCACCTGTCCCTGGTAACCGATCATGTCTACTTTTGCAAAACCAAAATCCCAATAAGGTATATCGGCTGCCGCCGTGCTGGATACATTGAAGCCGTTGAGCAGCTGGGAAGACACCAATGTCAGGCCCAGTATGATACCGAGGATCTGGGTGGTCCCCATCTTTTTCGTAATGGACCATACGATACCTACTGGCAGCAGATGGAAGACGGCTTCGCCGATCAGCCACAGGAAGTTATAAGTTCCTGACCAGAATTGCGAGACATCAGCCAGGCTCTGAGTTCCGTCGTTAAAGAAATTGATTTCGCCGATCACATTTCGCAGGCCGAGTACAAGACCGCCGCAGATAAGAGCCGGGATAAGGGGAGCAAAGATCTCGCCCAGAGTGCCGACAATCTTCTGCGCTATATTCTGGTTATTTTTGGCAGCAGCTTTCACTGCGTCTTTACTCACGCCCTCGATGCCGGCGTATGCGGTAAATTCATTGTAAAATATGGCTACGTCGTTTCCGATGATAACCTGATACTGACCTGCCTGGGTGAAGGTGCCCTTTACGCTGGGCAGATCTTCGATCGCCTTTTCATCTGCTTTTTTCGGATCTGCAAGGACAAACCTCATCCTTGTCATGCAGTGGGAGACTGCCTGGATGTTTTCCTTGCCGCCGATCAGGGTCAGCAGCTGTTTTACATCATTTTCATACTTTCCCATGTTTCTCATCCTTTCTCTGATTTTAGTTTCGGGTGTTTTGGTGATTATTGACCAAACTTGTTTGAACAACTTGAATATAGCACACTTGTTTAAACATGTCAATTATTTTTAATGGGATTCTCTTGCTTTTTTGTGGACAGGTTTCTATAATAAAGACAAATGTTTAAACAAGAGGGTGGACAGGTATGCCGAGAGCAAAATACGATATGATATACAGGGATCTGAAGGAAAAAATTGAGGCGGAACAATATCTGTACCAGGAGATGCTCCCTTCGGAGCACCTCCTGATCGCGCAGTATGGATGCTCGCGAAATACTGTGCGCAGAGCGCTGGCTGAACTTGCGGCAGAAGGATATGTCCAGTCTATGCAGGGGAAAGGCGTGCGCAATATATACCAGCCGGTGGATCAGAATGCATATACAGTGGGCGGCATTGAGTCGTTTAAGGAAGCGACGGAGAGAAACCGCAGGAGCAGCGTCACGAAGGTGCTCCAGTTTACAGAACTTACGGCAGATGAGCGGATTGAAAAACGGGCGGGATTTGCCAGGGGTGCGAAAGTGCTTTATATTCAGAGGCTCCGAATCATTGACGGAAAGCCTCTGATCCTTGACCACAACTATTTCCTGCGGGAACTGATGCCGGATCTGACCCCTGAAATCGCGGAGGGGTCGGTATACGAGTACCTGGAAGGAGAGGTGGGGATGGATATCGTCACCAGCAAGAGGACTCTTACGGTGGAACATGTCACACAGGTGGATGAAAAATACATAGATATGAACGGCTATAACTGTATGGCGGTCATCACAAGCCAGACGTTTAATGATGAGGGAGTTCAGTTTGAGTACACCCAGTCCAGGCATCATCCGGATTATTTTCGCTTTCAGGATGTGGCTGTGAGGAAAAAGAACGGCATGTCTGAATTGTCTGTCAATATTTTTTGATATCCATAAATATAGCGGCATGAAGGTCTGAAAACCACAATGAAAAGGATAAATAATCAGAAAATTCAGAATAAATATAAAAATAATAAATTTATTTAAAATAAAATATAAAAATGTGTTGACAAATAATTGGGGCAGTGCTATTATAAAACCATCCAAAAGAGATAGAATAAAAACAGATATCTCAAAAGGTATTTATCTGAAAGGATGACATATCAGTTATCCGATCAGGTTAAAAATAACAGATAACAGGAGGTAAGTCCCATGGACAGTGTGATTTCAGTTTTTCATCAATATGTCAGTGGTACGGCAGATGTAAGTTCCTGTGGAGAAAGAGGCCTTTGCTGTAGAAAAGATTAAGAATCCAGAAAATACATAATGAAAAGACAGATCGGAGAGTTCGGAATCTGGATGAAAATCAAAAGATTTAACATTTGCAGACGTATTGAATATAGATACCACATATAGCGGAATTTCGAAAGATGTGTAAAGAAACATTAAGTAGAATGGCAGTTCATAATAAAGGGTGTGCAGTTATAGAAGTAATAATTCAGCAGGCGTCGGGAATACCGGAAGAACGGTACTGCTGCAGCCGGAGGATTATAGGAAGAATAGCTGAGGATATTCTTTAAGGATATGGAATGTTACCGGAGTTGGAACGGAAGTGAGAACAGAAGGATTCGGCTATGAATCTCAAATTGTTATTGAAGGAGGGCAGGGTTAGTAAGCGGTCTTAATAAACCGGCCAGAATCAAATAACAAATAGCAGAGGTCTCACAGGAACGTAAATCAAGAAGCTGCCTCCGATTTAATATAAAATAAATATAATGAAAAAATTAAATAATTCATAAAATGCACCATCAATGTTAATTGAGGGTGCATTTTTTTGACATTGAGGTGTTCATATGGTAAACTATTGAAAGAATATCGGCCTGTGTAAAGAAGGACAGGCTGCAATGTTTTGACCGATGAAATACAAATTTTTTCGATGAGGTGAATGCGGTGGATAAGTATGAATATAAGTTAAAGACAGAACAGATGCTTGAGCTTATGGAAGACGGCGCGTACAGGAAAGCTGCGGAAATAGCGGATACGATCGACTGGCGCAGAGTAAGAAATGCTTCCATGCTGACTCAGGTTAGCGATATATATGAAAAAAATAAAGAATATCAGAAAAGCTATGAAGTGCTCAACGCTGCTTACCACCGTGCGGAAGGCAGCAGGAAGATAATCAGCCGCCTGTGTACACTGGCTCTCAAGACAGGAAATGTAGATGAAGCGATTGATTATTATGATGATTTCGTACAGATTGCGCCAAAGGATCCAAATCAGTATATCCTGCGGTATCAGATCCTGCGTGAACAGCGCGCCCCGATCGAGCAGCAGATTGAAGCTCTGGAAGAGTTTAAAAAGTCAGAGTATATAGAGGAATGGGCATATGAACTGGCAAAGCTTTATCAGGAAGCGGGCATGACGGCAGAGTGTCTGGAAGAGTGTGATGATCTGATCCTCTGGTTTAGTGAGGGACAGTATGTATATAAGGCTATGGAACTGAAGATGCAGTATAAGCCGCTGACGCCTTCCCAGCAGCAAAAATATGATCACAGATATGAGAAGCCTTCCTCGGAGACGGAAGAGATGCCTGATCTGCTGACATACGCGGAAGAAAAAAGCGGAGAACTTGCGGAACCGGAACCCGAAGAGGAAAATGTGCCCGAGGACGAACTGGCAAGGGATGTCGTCAGTGAAGACGACAAGCCGGCGGATGCGGAACTGGGACTTCAGGAACCGGAGGCTGCTCCGAAGAAAAAGAAACTGGGAGATACAATGCCCTTGAATGAGGCGCTGAAAAAGCTCCTGCATCCTGAAAAAGAGGATTTCGCCACACCGGAAATACCGGAGGAAGAGCCGGATGTGTCTGACCTTGAGAGCGCTATTGAGGAAATCGAGTCAGTTGCAGACCTGGGTATGGCAGATGAAGCTGTCAAGAAAAGAAGCAACAGAAGAAAGGCTGCTGTAGTATCCGGTGAAATGACAGAAATCGTGCCGGAACCGGATCAGGAGGAAACAGAGGCGGAAGAATCGCCTGCCGCAGCAGAGATGCAGAAAATTGAAGAGGACGTGCAGAGTGAAACTGCTGAAAGCGAAGCAGAAAGACAGATTGAAGCAGACGATCAGATAGAAGGGCAGATGAGTCTGGAAGATATTCTGGCAGGATGGGAACAGCAGGCTGAGGAACCGGATGTGGAGGAAGAGTCCGCATACGGCGAACCAGTGGAACCGGAGCTGGATGAGATTTTTGACGAAGCAGAAGAATTTGCCTTCACGGCTGATGAAGCGGAAGAACTGCTCGAAGAAGACGGCGAAGAGCTGCCGGACGAAGCAGAAGAACTGTTTGAAGAAGAGAGCGAAGAACTGCCGGACGAGGCGGAAGAACTGTCTGAAGAAGAGAGCGAAGAACTGTCGGACGAGGCGGAAGAGCTGTCTGAAGAAGAGGGCGAAGAACTGCCGGATGAGTCTGTGAAGATGAATAATAAAGAAGAAAAGAAGAACGAACCTATCCTGCCGCCGGACATTCAGAGACTGATCGATGAGATCGAAGGCGTTATTCCTCCGCAGGAGCCTGAGCCGGTCAAGCCGGCGAAGAAACCGGAAGAACCTCATGAAAACATGGGCCGGGTAGCTGATGAACTGCGTATTGATGATCTGGATGATTTCCTGGAAGACGAAGAGGATTATTTTGAGACTGAGGAGTATTTCGGGGAAGATACTGTTCTGGATGGCGCAGATGAAGAAGAGTATTTTGACGAGGACGATGATCTGGAAGATACAGACGAGGAAGAGTACTTTGACGAGGACGACGATCTGGAAGATACAGACGAGGAAGAGTACTTCGACGAGGACGATGATCTGGAGGATGTGGACGAAGAAGAGTACTTTGGCGAGGATGACGATCTGGAGGATGTAGACGAAGAAGAATATTTTGAGGAGGAAGAGAACGGCGTACCGGATATTGCAGAAGAGTTCCGTGTAAATCCTGAACATAATGAAGAACCGGACGACAGAGAAATTCCGGATGACGATGATGATATGGATATTCTCTCCGCCACTACGCCCTTGAGCAGGAAAGAGACGGCAAAAATGATCGCTACAGGGAAAACGGCTCCTCTTCCTCTCGGGGAGATATCGGATGCTCTTTCTATGTCGGACACAGGGTTTATCGTACATGGACGGTATGATCTTGAGACTCAGAGTGGAATCGGCACAAGGGCCGGCCTGACAGAGGAGCAGAAGAAGCTGTTTTCGTATTTTGTTCCCGTACGCGGCATGAGCGAGCAGTTGGTAGACGTTCTTGAACAGGATAAAAATTGTACAAACCGGGGCGGAACATCAAAGACGGGTAACCTGCTTATCATAGGGAATAAAGGAAACGGCAAGACGGTGCTGGCTGTGGATGTGGTCAAGGCGATTCAAAAACAGCGCAATATCCGCCAGGGAAAGGTGGCTATCGTAACAGGAGACTCACTTAATAAGAAGAAGATCGGAGATATATTCAGTAAACTGTATGGAGGAGCACTGATTATCGAGAAGGCCGGACGTATGAATGAGAAGACGGTTGCCCGGCTCAATAAAGCGATGGAGAAGGATACAGGGGAACTCCTGATCGTTCTTGAAGAACAGAGGAAACCTCTGGACAGGCTGTTGTCCTCGAACCGTGAATTCAGGAGAAAATTCACGTCACGCCTGGAGGTGCCGATTTTTATCAATGATGAACTGGTAACATTTGGTCAGACATATGCGCAGGAGAACGGATACAGAATAGATGAAATGGGAATCCTGGCTCTTTACAGTAAGATTGATTCACTGCAGAGAGAGGATCATGCTGTGACTGTGGCAGAGGTTAAAGAGGTTATGGACAACGCGATCGCACATTCTCAGAAAGCATCTGCGAAAAAACTGGTGAAGCGAGTGTTCGGAAGAAATACGGACGATGCTGACAGAATCCTGTTGTCAGAGAAAGACTTCAATGTTTAGAACAGAAAATGCCGGGGCAGGACCCTGGATAACAAAAATAGACAGCCGCGTGTGCGGCTGTCTATTTTTGTGTGAAACTCGCTTTTCTCTTTCTTTTTTGGACAGTATAAAGTATAATAT
>ERZ1090869.1312-NODE-1313-length-11385-cov-16.070697_pt1 | contig 11385 bp, 7 predicted proteins | sample MGYA00478474_ERZ1090869 | MGnify/ENA primary metagenome ERZ1090869 (study PRJEB33644, sample SAMEA5815748) | chicken gut metagenome | biome: Chicken; feature: Gastrointestinal Tract; material: Caecum | place: Ireland | collected 2019-01-01 | study: A study of... | reverse complement strand
GATATCGACATTTTATTAATTTATTCAGTTTATTCGGAGCAATTAATAGAAAATATAAATCATATTTGCAATACTTTAAATAAAGCAAGTAAATTTCCCGTAGATTTGACGGTACTTAGTGTCGCAGAAGAAAAAGAACTTAAATTTCTAAAAGAACAAAATTTAAATTATTTAAAAATTAAGTAATTACCTAGCCGGACATTTACTTAAGTTTCTAACTATAATACTTGCTTACAGCACTCATTCGCCATTTCAATAAGCTTTTTCACATTCAACTCAGGGTCTTGAGTACCGTTCATTATGCTCTCTATAATCTCAGGTGGCAAAAATCTTAGTTTGCGCAATCTTTTATTATTCCCATTCCTGGCTTCAGGTGGCAATTTTCTTTCAGCTCCCAGTTTGTTATACCAAAAACTTTTAACTATCGCCTGAATAAGCTTGATATCATAATTAGCTTTCCCTGGGATAATAATTTTATTCTGCTTTTGCGGGGTAACTGATATCCTTACATTTTGAGCTCTTGTAATTATAACTTCATCATCGGATGTGTATGCAAACTTTGAATTCAATGCAAGTGTTGCAAAATACTTAATTATATAATTTATGTCATAACTAATCTTTATCAAATTAAGTTGTAAATCAATTCTTTTTATAATCGTTCTGATAAAAACTTTATCGGGAGAAAATTCTCTCATCTCTTTAAGTATAAGCTTTTGTTGTTCAACGGGGTATTCATCTAAATAAGCTTGCATATACGAAGTATCGTCTAAAAGCTTTCTTACATCATCATTAATATATTGCTCTATCTCACCTGCAGAAATTTTGGTTATTTCGCCTCGTTCATATTTACTTGAGTCTTTTAGCGCTGGGCTTATATAATATCTGTATAGCTTGTTGCTGCTTTTACTGTAACTCGGGCACATATTATTTCCCTTGTCATCTCGAAGTAATCCCGACAAAAGAGTTCCTGCCTTAGCATTTGTTCTATGCTTGCGCTCTGTGGCATTTAACCGCAGCAAATTTTGAACATCATCAAACAATTCTTTGGAAACAAGAGGCTCATGAAGCCCCTCATATTCCTTGTTATTATGGATAATTTTCCCCAGATAAACCTTATTGGAAAGTATCCTGTATAAATTTGTTTTTGGAAACGGTTTTTTCGTTCTTGAAAGAATTCCCTTTTTCTCAAGGCTCTCTTTTAACTTGATAACATTTTTAACTTTTAAATACTCTTGAAAGATAACGGGAACATTATCGCAGTATGGCTTATGCGGATGCAGGATATGTTGTTTGTCTTTAACATATCCGTAAGGAGGGCTTCCCGACAACCAAAGACCTTTCTTGCGTGATGCTTCAAATTTGTCTCTTATTCTCTCTCCCGTAACTTCTCTTTCAAACTGGGCAAAGGATAAAAGAATATTTAACGTAAGTCTGCCCATTGAAGTTGTGGTATTAAAATGTTGGGTGATAGAAACAAAAGAGGCATTATGTTTTTCAAAAACTTCAATAATTTTAGAAAAATCCATTAATGAACGAGTGAGCCTGTCAACCTTATATACAACAACTATATCTATTTCATTATTTTCTATATCATGCAAAAGTTGCTTAAATGCGGGTCTATCCATTGTTCCGCCCGAAAAACCTCCGTCATCATATTGCTTTTTAATTAATATCCAACCTTCATGCATTTGAGATTTAATATATGCTTCACAAGCTTCTCTTTGCGCATCAAGCGAGTTAAAGTCCTGCTCAAGTCCTTCTTCTGTTGATTTTCTTGTGTAAATTGCACATCTGATTTGTTTTTTCATCAAGCTACTCCAAAAAATTTCCTGCCGTTCCAACGAGTACCCGTGATTTTGTTTGCAATGGCAGAGAGGCTTTTGTATTTTTGACCATTAAATTCATAACCGTCTTTTAAAACCAATATGGTATACCTTCTGCCTTTGAATTCTCTGATTAATTTTGTACCGTCAACTATTGATAAAACTTTTGAATTTTTATCTACTTGTTGAGTTTTGTCGTACTGTTCAACCAGCTTATTAATTTTGCGTAAAATTTCAGGGGCAAGGGGGCGATATTTTTGCTCCCACGCTTGAATTCGTTTTTCAAAAATATTAAGTGACATACAAGTACCTCTTTTTTGCTTTAGCACTTGTATGTATCACTCTACTTTAATAAAAAATCAAGTGTTTATAATGGTTTATTTATAACTACCTGCCTTACTGCATCATTTAGAGAGTAATATCAAACATAAAATTAATTTTTTGTGGTTACCTTTATATTATTTTTATATTCATATAAATTAACCAAATATTTAAATTCCATATTATACTTAACACTATCATGTGGTAATAAAATATATTTCCAAGGTTTTCCACCATTTTTAGTTGTGTATTCTGTTGCAGTTTGACAGTATTTTAAAGCTGCTCGAGCTTTTTCTTGAACTTCTTCTGTCGATATGTCATTCTCTTTTTTGGTTTCAACCAAATAAATCGTATCCCCTGTTTCTACAACAAAATCCGGTTCATAATTGCGTTTATTATTATCATAAGTTATATTAAATTGATTAGGAGCAGGTCTTAACCACTTAATTACAGAATTATCATCTTCTAATATTATAGAAAAATCTTTTTCGGTTTTCGAATCAAATTTGTACTTTTGATGGTATGATTTTTTAAACCCGGCAAAAACAATTGTTTTAATCCTACTTACAGGCTCTATTGTTTCTCTAAAATCATAAATGGCATCATTCACAAACTTATAACTATTATGTTCCAGGATTTGTGTAAAAGCTCTAACATCAGGAGCTTCATATTTGGTTACTTCTTTTTTAAAATGCGCCATTAATTGCGGTTTTATAAAGTTTGCAATTTCTTGTTTTTGAAATTGAACAATGTTTTTAACCTTATCTTCTGTTTGATACGTTCTAAATTTTTCTATTGCTTGATTTGCAATTTTAAATAATAACTTGGCACACGAATTATAATCAACTTCAGGAATATTAATTAATTCATTTACAATAATATTGTCTAATCTATCATTTACATATGTCCCTGCACCATATATGGTATCTGTTGATTGCTCTCTTAAGGTTTTACGAATAATTTCCTCAGATAATGGCTGAATATTTAAAAAGCTTGTATCTAGATCAAAATCTTCAAACCAAGTTTTTGTTTCTGATGGAACAATCAAAATCCTTGGAATTTCAATTATGTTTTTCTCAAACCTTTCTTTTTCTTGATCTACAAGTTCAGTGATTTCTTTTTCATATTGTTCTATCTTAGTATTATCAAATAGTCCTAATTGATCTTTTGTTTTTATTCTATCAATAGCCTGTTTTTTAGCAGCTTCAACAATCTCGGTTTTAGTCATAGTTGCTAAATTCTTACCAGTTTTGGCAATTTCATACATCGCAGAATTTATTGATTTTTTTGCCTCTAATTTTACAACCGCTTTTTGTTTTTCTTCCTGATCTTCTATTTTTTCAATTTTTGCTTCTTCCTGAACGAATTCTTCTTCTAATTTACCTAAGGTTGTAACCACTTCTTTTCTTTGTAACTGTTCAGAATCATCTATTTCAATGATATTTTCTTTTTTTATAATTGAATCCTCTTTTTGAGCAGCTTCAATTATTTCTTGGAACTTGTCATGAGAAACAATAGTTAATTTATCAACTTTGCTATCACCGGTTCTTTGCCCATAAGGTAGTCTTAGACCACGTCCGATAGTTTGCTCTCTTAATGTTGTTGCAGCAGCTGTTCTAAGAGGAATAATTGTATACAAGTTTGTAACGTCCCATCCCTCTTTTAACATATTTACGTGTATAACTATTTCAATTTTATTTTTTATATCTTCAAGTGTTAAAAGTTTTGCAATATTCTCATCTTTTTCGGTTCCTTTTTGTTGTGAGTGTATCTGCATAACTTTATCAGCATAATACCCGCCAAAAAAGTTGCTGTCCTTGATTTGTTCTCCCAACCAACTTGCATGAGTTGTATCTTTCGCTACAACAAGAACAAATGGTTTAACAAGTTTTACTTTGTTATTCCTTGAATAGATATCTAATGCAACCTTAGTATCTTCATGAATTCTTACACCATCTTGTAACTTTATGATATCCAGTTCTTCTGGAGAATATTTATCAGGATCAAAATTCTTTCTTGTTGCAACAGCAGGTTCTTTTACAAAACCATCATTCATAGCTTTTGCCAGTGAATATTCATATACAATATTTTTGAATTTTAGAGTTTTAGTCCCTTTTTCAATTAGAGGTGTTGCTGTAAGTTCAAGACCAAGTACAGGGTTTAATTCATTAATTACTCTCATGCCTGCATCAGCTCTATAGTGATGGGATTCATCCATTAATAGTACTAAATCCGGGAGATTTACTAAATAGTTAAAATAAGATTCGCCTAAATATTCTGATAATCTTTTCATCAGAGGCTCTTTGCCATTTCTTGACTCAGCATTAATTTTAGAAATATTAAAAATATTTATCCTAACTCTTTTGAATAAAGTATTCATTATATTAGTAACAATATTTTGATGCTTGTTATAAGTTTCCCCTGTAATTATTTGAGGCTGACTTGCTGCGAATTGAGAAATACCTTTAAACACATACTTAGGATTAGACGGATTTCCAAAATCCTCTTTCAATTTTTCATAAATTGTTAAATTCGGTGCAAGTATGAAGAAATTGTTAATGCCTTTTGCAATATGCAAATATGCAATAAAGGCACCCATCAATCTAGTTTTGCCAACGCCGGTTGCTAAAGAGAAACAGATATTTGGAAATTCTCTTTCAAACTCTGAGAACTTTTTGACCTCAGAAAATTTATCACCAAGTGCCATAATCTTAGCTTTTGCGTCCTCAAGATTCATGTCTTTTTTAAGCGTCAAGACATCCGCAATTTCAGAAAGAATTTCTAAACTTTCCCATTGCGGTTTTCTAAGACTTAATCTGTTTTTTATCTCATTAGCAGTTCTATTCATTCTAATCCTCTTGTACTTTTAGTGATTGTAAATACTCTCTTAGTTCGTTATATATATCAGCTTGAATTTCGTGCATATTTGCTCTAAGTTCTTTTAATTCTTCAAAATTTATTAAATATTTGTTTTCAAATTTTGCCAATGATAATACGTCACAAAAAATTTCACTTAGTTTTTTGAACTTCTCAAAAAGTTCTTTTTTTAGAAAAGGTGCATATTTATAAGTTGTACGACCATAAATAAGCGTATTTTCTCTAGCAGTTATAATAAATTGTTCTGTTTCTATTTTATCTTTTATTGGAAATACACTATTAACTGAAATAAAGGTTTCAATGCAAGCTTCAGAAAGTTCCTGATACATCCTAAACTCGGCATCGAATTGAGTTTTTGTGATGTAGTTCATTTTTTCATTTTTGGCTTTTAATAATTCTAGTTCCTTATGCAGTTCTGATTTGAACTTCTCTATTTCTTTTTGATTTTGTTTTCTTTGAGTTTCCATAAGCTTATCAGCCCAAATTTTTCCAATCCAAGAAGACAATCCGATTATAATTAATCCTGCGCCACCTAGAGACGCAACAACTTTTCCGAATAATGCAAAAATATCCATTATTCTTCCTCCAAGGTTTCTTCATCATCTTCGGTTTCTTGTGGTGGATCGATTATGTTTAGATTGTATTCAAGTTTGCCAAATTCACAACGGTTTAACAGCATTTGTGGAATCTTTTTAACTGTTATATTGTCATATCTTCCACCGGTACCTTCTTCAAAATGTGTTGCACATATTAGCAGGCTCTCATCCGCTTTGAGTTTTGAATAAATTTTATCTAAAAGTTCTATTGACAAGAATTGCGTTGTTGTAAAAATAAAATCTTTCTCCGTTGAATATCCTTGTTTATAGATATTTTCTTCATCAGGTGAAAATTGATACCCCTCTTGTTTTGCCATAGCCTCAGCAAGCATTTCTGCATCATATCTGGGTTCAATTATCCAATTACCAAACTCATCTTTTTTTAGCAACGATGGAGCTAGTTCATAGAACTTGTAACCGCTACCACCTTGCCAATTTACAGCTTTGGAAATACCGCCTTGGTCAGTTCCGTCAACAACCTTTTGTAATCTAGGCTCACAGTGAGTATAACAATGATCTCCAAGCTCAATTCCTATCCATTTTCTACCCATTTTATGAGCGACAGCAGCAGTTGTACCTGAACCTAAAAAAGAATCTAAAACTAAATCACCTTTTTGTGTTGACATCTCAAAAATTCTTTTAACTTGTGCCTCCGGCTTTTTACCTTTTTTAAATGTTACATTTCCCTCTTTGGCAATACCTTGATAATTCATATCATCCCATATATTTGTTACCAATTCTGCTGTTACTAATTTACCATTAATCATCCTCATTTTATCTTTATAAAACAAAATTCTATTTCCATTTACTAGGTAAATATCTTGGAAGCCTTCCCGTTTTTGACAATAGATTTTATTTGGATTTGCTTTTGATAAATCTATTAAAAATTTTGTTTCTTTTCCTACTCCATTATAATCAGGTTGAGCAAATCTTATAATTTTTTCTGGGAATCTTTGTATTGCTTGTTCAATCTTAATATTATTGGTATGTAAATAATTTTTGAGAGGTGTAAATTCCCAATTTTCCCATTTTTCGCCATAATTTATTATTATTTGATTATATGCTTTATCGTAATCTCTTTCTTTATATACTGGAGTATATTTCCATAAATTTTTGTTTTTTGCATAGCTAATCATAAAATCACATACCTGTACTGGAGTTGGATTTATTGCTTTGTGTCCTGTTGCAGCACCTCTTTGTATTGTTGTTTGAATAATAAAATTATTTCTCCCAAATACTTCATCACATAAAACTTTTAAATAGTGTCCTTCTTTTTCATCTATAGAAATCCATATAGAACCATCAGCAGAAAGTAAATTTCTCAATATTAGTAATCTTTTCTGCATTAACGATAGCCATAAAGAATGTTCGACATTATCATCGTATCCAATTTCTTTCCCATCAGCATCAATTCGAGCCCCCGTATTGTAAGGAGGATCTATGTATATACATTTGATTTTGCCTGTATAGTTTTGCTCAAGAGCTTTAAGAGCAAGCAGGTTATCACCATGGATCAGCATATTTTCTGTATTGGGGTCCCCATAAGATTTTTCAGGATTTTCAACCAAAATCCTTGGCTCAAGATTCATCTCTTGCCCTTTTCCTATCCAAGTCAATTCCAACTTTTGCTTATTCTTCGTCATTTATTTTTTCCTTTTTTATTATCCTAAAATGATTTCATATCACCTTGAAAGTTTATTAAAAATATGTCATAATAATAATACGTCGGGACTGCGTCGAATTTGCAGGTTTGAGTTCGCTCAACTCGACGTCTTTTTTATATTTTTTTAGGGAATTGAACTATTCCGTAACCAAATATATTTCCATCTCTATTTCGTATAGATTTTTTTATTTGTTCATAATATTTACTGTCATCTTTTTCGACTTTTCTGAAAATTGCACCTGCAACAATATCCGCCAACTGAATTCCTACACTTAAATGTGATGGAGCTATAAAAAGTCCTTCAATTAAATTTTTAAATTTTGAATAATTTTCTTTGTCTACAACTAATAAATTATGATGCAAATTTCTTAAACGATTATCATCACAAGACAAGCGATTATCAATAATAACTAATCCATTAAATTCTGCTCCGGAATTTCTTGATAAGTCTTGTAAATAGTACTGGAAACGCTCAACTGTTTGTTTATAGCTATACCAATATAAATCATCGCGATCATTAACATATGGTAATTTATACGCTTCTTCTATATCGGTTATAGTTGAAATTATTTTAATTGATTTGTATGAGGTAATTAATTCATACAATTTTTGTCTGAATTCATCTCTTTCCTCAAAAGTTAAATTGGACATTCCATTGTCATTGTCTTTATTATTAGGAGAAAAAAAACGCCATTTTATCTCTGAAGTAACTCCGTACTGTTTTTTTAACTCTCTTAATTTTCTATAAATATCATGCCAGTGTATTTCCGGAATTATTACTCCTCCAATGACAAAATATTTAGAATGTTTTTTATTTTCAGCAACAATTGTTCCCGATTCATCTATAAAAAATAAGTGCATTATACAATCCTCCAGCGAATTAGAAATAGTTCTTCTTCATTTATTTTTTGTTGCAGGCGAGCTTCCGTTTTTGCAATCAACTCATCCTTTTGTTTTTCAACCAAGTCCTGAGACTCATACAAGTTATTTCTCAATTTCTTTCTTTTTGATTCCATTTCTTTAATCTTTTTTTGCGATTTTAGCTTTTCTTCAAGTTTTGATATCTTTCTGGTTTCTGTTTTAAGGGTTTTAATATCTTTATCTAATTGCTTTAATTCCAATTCTAGGCTGTTTTTTCTATCTTCCGCCCACTTATCAAGTTTTGTCATCTCTTCATCAAAAAATTGGTTATTCCTTTCTGAAATTAAGTCTATGTAACCTATTTTTTGGTCATTTATACTTTGCTCAAGATATTCATTGTTTACGGTTTTGTCAGTCGAAGTTTCATTCACTGCATCTAACATAAACATTTTTTCACACTGTTCTGAATCAAGAATTATTCCATCATCACTATATCCGGCAAATAACAAGTAGTCTTCATCATCAAAAGCGCTTACTGTAAGATTTTTCAAAACCAACCAGCCTGATTTACCTACAAAATCTTTTAAAATTGATATATTCGTATATTTATCGTTTGTGTAATCAAAAGTTACTTCTTTTATTGGTAATTCTAGTGTTTTATAGTGATTGATAATCTTTTGAGCCAAAGGATGACCAACGCGATAGGTATTTGCATCTTCAACATTTTTAGCAAGTTTATATAACCCTTTTTTCATCAAAACATCTAAAATGCTTCTATTCTTTAACTCAAAACTTAAATTTTCATCATTAAATTTTGCTGTATCTTTAAGGTAATATTTTGTCAGTTCCCATAATTTTTTTTGGAATTTATTCAAGAATTTTTCTGTGTCTTCTTTGCTAATTTTTAATTTCTCAGCAACTTCAACGTCAAAGTTTTCAAATATTTTGTTCCTGGCATCAAGCATTTTTATGTCTATTTCATTTTCCAAAGATTTTCTTAAGTCTGCAAAACCCTTGTTAATTTCGTCTTCAGTTCTGCAAGATTGAAGTATTTCAGCAATTCGTTTTTCAAAATCCAAGCCTGATCCTATTGCACCTAAAACTTCATCACTTGCTCCAAAAACACCATTAAATAATTTAAATTTTTCATCTAAAAGCTCAAAAACTCTAACATCTGCAGCGTTTTTGATATTTAAAAAGTTTACAACAACAACATCGCGTTTTTGTCCGTATCTATGACAACGACCAATTCTCTGTTCTATTCTCTGAGGATTCCAAGGTAGGTCATAATTTACAAGTAATGAACAAAATTGTAAATTAATTCCTTCAGCAGCAGCTTCTGTTGCAATCATTATTTCTGCTTCATCTTTAAAATATTCAACTAGTGCCGCTCTTTTATCTGCAGTTTTAGAACCTGAAATTTTATCTGTATCTTTATATTTTTTTAACCAATTATTATAAATTTCCTTTGATTTTGCATCATTATTAGAACCGTTGAACAGAACTATCTTACCCCTATATTTAGTTTTTTCTAAAATATCAGATAAGTATTGTTGAGTCCTTGTTGATTCTGTAAAAATAAGAGCTTTTTTATTTCCACCATTTTTAGCGTTAGCATCAAAACCTTTTTGTAATGCAGTCAATAGTTTTTCACCTTTTGTATTTTTTTCAATTGAGATTGCCAATTTATGGAATTCTTCTAATTTAGCTTTTTCTTGTTTTATTTCTTCTATTTCTGTAGGAGTGTAAAATTGTTTTTCTTTTCCCTCTTCTTCGTCCTCATCTTCTTCATCATCAATCCACTCATCTTTTATTGAGTCATAATCTTCTATATTACTTTGCAAATCAAGTTCCAATTGTTCTGATTCGATTTTATTGTTATCAACAATATTTTGTAATTTTTGAGCCAGAGCACCAAGAGTACCGGATATAGCAAAAGTAGAAGACGCCAATAGTCTTCTTAAAATTAATGTCATTAATTTTCTTTGGCTTTGTGGTAGCGCATACAATTTTGGCCTTTGAAGATATTCTGTAATCCCTAAATATAGTTTATGTTCATCTTCTGATGGGCTGAATTTTTCAGTAATTGCAATTCTATTAGTATATTTTATGTATTCTAAAACTTGTTTTCTTAGTGTTCTTTGACATATAGAAGAAATTCTTGATTTTAGCTCTTTAAAATCAATTTGTTGGCCGTTTCTACAATATTGTGCTTTAAAACTTGCTAAATCCCCAAATGTATAATCATCAATTATACTAACTAGTCCATACAATTCCAATAAGGAGTTCTGCAAAGGGGTCGCTGTTAACAAAATTTTATTTTTATCTAAAATAGAATCTTTAATCGCATTAGAAATTTTGTTAGAAGCTTTATACACATTTCTCAATCTGTGAGCCTCATCAATTACTACTAAATCCCAGTTTATATGCTTTACATACGGAGCTTTGTTCCTTGAAAAATGATAAGAACAAATGATTATTTTGTCATCCTGATCAAATGGATTTAAATTACCTTTTTTTACTTCGTCATTAAATGTTTTAGCTTCCAGGATAATAGATGGCAAGAAGAATTTTTCCTCTAACTCTTGCTGCCATTGTTTCCTCAAGGATGAAGGCATTATAATTAGTATTTTTCTTTTTCTTTCAGCCCAATATTGAGAAAGAATAATACCCGCTTCAATAGTTTTTCCTAAACCAACTTCATCTGCCAAAATAGCTCCCTTAGAAAGAGGGGATTTAAATGCAAATAAGGCTGCATCAATTTGGTGTGGATTTAATTGCACTTGAGCGTCAGATAATGTTTGCACAAACTTTTCAATTGTATCCGAAGAACATCTTTTTGTTAAATCATAAGAAAAATATTTTGCATGATAATCTGTTTTCATCACATTCCTCTTTGCCTTATTCTACCATGAAAAAGCAGATTTCCATGGTAGAATTAAGTAAATTGGAAAGTCGGTGTAGAATGGAAAATATAATCATTTATAGTGTAATAACTTTTTTTGTTGTGCTATCAATAATATTTACAATTCGTTATTGTATAAAGATTAAAAACTATTACAATACTCTTTTAATAGCAATGAAAGATTTTTCTTCGCAAATATCTTGTTTAGAGTTAGATAAAAAGAATTTCCAAAATTGTTTTTCAAACTTAAAAGTAAATAAATTGTTATTAGATTTATGGGAAGAATATCAAAACTGTTTAAATCTTAATTACCTTAAGTCTTATGAGTCACCCGAAAAA